>ERZ808246.373-NODE-373-length-38632-cov-4.812971_pt1 | contig 38632 bp, 38 predicted proteins | sample MGYA00521083_ERZ808246 | MGnify/ENA primary metagenome ERZ808246 (study PRJEB31516, sample SAMN03275577) | gut metagenome | biome: mammalia-associated habitat; material: feces | host: Papio cynocephalus | place: Kenya | collected 2012-07-07 ...
GATGAGGATGACCCGGATGTCCTTGCTCATGGCCATGAGCATCTTCCGCAGATTCTCCATCTGCTCCTCGGCCTTGGAGGCGGCCCGCACTCTGGTCAGCTTGCTGACCCCCTCCACAATATCGGCAATGGTGGGGGAAAAGGTACGGGCGATATCCTCATGGGTGGCATCGGTATCCTCAATGGTATCGTGGAGCAGGGCGGCGGCAATGGACTCGGAATCCAGGTGCAGCTCCTCCGCCACGATCTGCGCCACCGCCAGGGGATGGGTGATGAAGGGGGAGCCGTCCTTGCGGTTCTGGCCGCGATGATGCGCCTCGGCATAGACGAAGGCCGAGTGGATCAGGTCAAAATTGGCTCCGGGGTTATACTGGCGGACGGTGTCCTCCAGGCGCTGGTATTTTTCCTGTACATTCACGGCGGTTCGCCTCACTTTCCTTTGATATATCCCTGCAGAGCCGCCCAGTAGGGCGACTGCTCCAGGTCCACCTTGCCGTCTACGTTACACAGCCGCAGGCGGATGTCCTCCTCATGGATCTCCCGGCTCAGCAGGCCCCGCTCGCTGAACAGCTCCAGGCAGAAGCAGGCCCGCAGGAAGGGATCCGTGCCGGGAATGGCGGCGGAGAGCTGCCGCAGGAAGGGCAGATAGTGCCGCTGGGCCCCCGCCGGGTCCACCTGCTGGCGCAGGCAGCGCCAGGCGGCCGCGCACTGCTGCCGGGAGGGCAGGATGCGCAGTGCCTCCTTGGCCGTGAGCTCCTCCCCCGCCTCCAGGCGGCGCATAAGCTGCAGGGACTCCTCCTCCCGGGTGGAACTCTGCAGGGACGGGCGCAGGTCTACCACCTGCAGCTGCACCGTGCGGCTGCCGCGGAATTCATTGATCTGCAGGTAAAACGCCACGTCCACCCGCTCCCCCGCCCGGCAGGGGCACTGCTGGGCGGTGACGGAAAAGAAGATGCCCTCCAGCTGTACGGAGCCCTTGGAAAAGCGCAGCTTTAGGTGGCGGTTCTGCCCCACGCCCTGGATCCGGTCCAGCGTGACGCCCAGCAGGCAGAACAGGGGGCGGCTGTTGCCGCTGCCGTATGGCTCCAGCCGGCGCAGCTGCTCCACCTCCCACAATGTCACCACCTCCGGCCGGCGCAGCACCACGTCCACATCCAGGGCTGAGACCACCGGACGGCCATTTAAAAACCGCAGGACGCATTGGTTCATCCGTGCCCGGAAGGCAGGGATATTTTCTTCTTCAATGGTAAAGCCCGCGGCCAGCTCGTGGCCGCCGAAACCCAGCAGCAGGTCGCTGCACTCCTCCAGGGCGGCAAAAAGGTTGAAGCCGCCCCAGCTGCGGCAGGAGCCCTTTCCCGTGTGGCCGGAAATGTGGATCATGAAGCTGGGGCAGGCGTATTTCTCGCTGAGGCGGGAGGCCACGATGCCCACCACGCCCTGGTGCCACTCATGGTCGGCCAGGACCAGGGCGTGCTTCTCCTCCGGCGGCAGCTGCTCGATCATGGCAATGGCCTGGGCATAGATCTCCTGCTCCACGGCCTGGCGCTGGCGGTTCAGCTGGCACAGCTCCCGTGCCAGCTCCCGGGCCTGGACGGGATCCTCGCAGAGCATCAGCTCCGCGGCCCGGTCCGCCTCTCCCATGCGCCCGGCGGCGTTGATGCGGGGCGCCAGGACATAGCCGATCTGGACGGAGGTGACCTCCTTCTGATCCAGGCCCGTTTCCTCCAGCAGGGCCTGCAGGCCGATGAAATCCCCGTCCATGATATGGGCCAGGCCCCGGGCCACGATGGTTCGGTTCTCCCCCACCATGCGCATGACATCCGCCACGGTGCCCACGGCGGCCAGGGGGCAGTATCGGGTCAAAAGCTCCTCGGCCCGGCTCTCCCCGCCCAGGGCCAGCACCAGCTTCAGCGCTACGCCGCAGCCGGCCAGGTGCTTGAAGGGATAGGGGCAGTCCGGCCGGTGGGGGTCTACCACCGCCGCGGCACGGGGCAGCTCCTCCTTACACTCATGATGGTCCGTTACCACCACATCCATACCGATGGAGGCGGCAAAATCCACCTCCTCCACGCCGGTGATGCCGCAGTCCACGGTGACCACCAGATCAACGCCCCGGTCACGCAGGGTGCGCATGGCGTCTACGGAGAGGCCGTAGCCGTCCTCGATGCGGCGGGGGATATAGTGGCTGACCCGGGCGCCGCTGCGGCGCAGATGATCCACCAGGATGGCGGTGGCGGTGATGCCGTCCACGTCATAGTCGCCGAACACGGCGATATGCTCCCCGCGCTCCAGGGCGCGGCGGATGCGGGCTGCGGCCCGGTCCATGTCCTTCATCAGAAAGGGGGAGAGGGTGAGGGTATCCTCAATACGCAGGAAATCCCCGGCGGCGGGGCCGTCCGTAATGCCGTGGGCGGCCAGCACCGACGACAGCAGAGCCGGGTAGCCGGCCTCCTCCAGCGCGGCCGCCGCAGGGACGGCGGCGGGAAGGTTCCATTTTTCAAATTTCATGCCCGGCTCACCTCCTTACACGGCAGACAGGGCAGACTGGGGTAGTATAATAGAAAGATATTATAGCAAATTCACGCCAAAAGGTAAAGATAAATCTTGGATTTCACGGGAAAAGCGGGCCGATCCCCGGAAAAAGGGACGGCCCGCCGGCAGTTACAGACGCACGGTGGCTTTCTTGGTTTTGCCCAGGCACACGGTGCCGGTGATGGTGAGAGAGGTCAGGCAGGCATCGCTGTCCGTTTGGGTGACCACCTGGATGACGCCGCCGGGCTGGCGCAGGGACACGCACTGATCCGCTCCCCGCACCTGTGTCAGCCACGCGCCGATGGACGCCGAGCCGCTGCCGCAGCCCCGCTCCCACACGCAGGAGTCCGTGGGGCGCACATACACCAGGGGCGTGAAGGCCGTCCGGCTCTCATCCAGCAGGAGAAGGCCCATGGCCTCCCCCGGGAGCAGGTCGCTCCAGGAGCGGAGAGTCTTCTCCGCCTGATCCCGGCGGATCATATCCGCCGGAACGATGACATGGCAGATGCCCGGCAGGAGCACCACCGGCAGGCTCTGCATCACCCCGCACACCGGGAGAGAAAGAGTCTCGATACGCTCGGGCAGGGGCATGGAGACGGTGCCGATGAAGCAGCCGTCAATATGCGTGACGCGGCAGGGCACCGGCTCCGGCGCGCCGGATACGGGCAGGGTGAGGGCGCAGCTCTCCCCTACCGGCAGGTCCCGGTGCAGCCAGGCGGCCATGGACATGGTGGCGTTGCCGCAGAACTCGCCGCCCATCATTTGGAGCCGGGGCTCCCCCGCGGCCAGGCCCTCGGCAAAGCCCACCTGCTCGGCGTCCTTTTCCCGCTGCAAAAGCTCCGCCGCCACCCGGGGCTGCACGTCCCGGGGCACGGGCGTGGTGACCAGAAGAGTGATATTTTTCGTGGGGTCGATGACCGTGTAGCGCAGTTCCATATTGCCGCCTCCCGGGTGGTTTTTTCTTTATTATAGCGCCGGGACGGGGAAATTGCAATTCCTGTTGCCCTGCGAAGGATAAAATGGTATACTATATGGCAAGTTACCATCGATTGACAAGAGCAGACACGGTTTTGCCGGGTAGAAATGCGCCCATGCCGCGTCACGCCCCTTGGAAATACGGCAAGTATTCCCTGCGGGTCCTTCCTTGTCTGGACACATTTCTACCCGGCAAAACCGCTTTGCACCTGCCAGCGATGGATTTTCGAGGGATTTTTGGCTTTCGAGCCGCAGGCGGGCTGACGCCCGCCAAGGTGAGAAGGACAAAAAGCACCGCAAAGGCGCGCTGGCAGACGTGTTTGCCCTTGTTAATCGATGGTAACATCTCCCACCACACGGAAGAAAGGATGACCCGTTATGAAACTGAGTTTTTTCGGCGCTGACCAGTGCGTGACCGGCAGCTGCCACTGCCTGGAAGTGAACGGCAAGAAGATCCTGGTGGACTGCGGCCTGCAGCAGGGCCGGGACGAGGTGGACAACACCAGCCTGCCGTTTCATGCCGGCGATATTGACTACGTTCTGGTGACCCACGCCCACATTGACCACTCCGGCCGCATTCCTATGCTGGTGAAGCAGGGGTTCCAGGGGCGCATCCTCACCACCCGGCTCACCGCCCAGCTTATGGACATCATGCTCCAGGACTCGGCCCACATCCAGGAGTCTGACGTGGAGTACAAAAACCGCAAGAACCTCCGGGCCGGCCGGCCGGTGGTGGAGCCCCTTTACACCGTGGAGGACGCTCTGCGGGTGAAGGAATTCATCACCACCTGCGAATACGGCGAGAAGGTGGACCTGTGCGAGGGCGTGCAGGTGGAGTGCATCGACGCGGGCCATCTGCTGGGCTCCGCCAGCATGAAGCTGACCGCCACCGAGGGCGGCGAGACACGCACCATCGTCTTTTCCGGCGACATCGGCAATGTGGATCAGCCCATTATCCGGGACCCGCAGTTTTTCCACCAGGCCGACTTCGTGGTCATGGAGAGCACCTACGGCAACCGCAACCACACGGAGGTGTGGAGCTACACCAACGAGCTGGCCCAGATCATCGACGAGACCCTGGGCAGGGGCGGCAACGTGGTCATCCCCTCCTTTGCCGTGGGCCGCACCCAGGAGCTGCTGTACTTCATCCGGCAGATCAAGGATGAGAACCTGGTGAAGTCCGTGCCCAACTTTGACGTGTATGTGGACAGCCCCCTGTCCAAGGCCGCCACCACCATCTTCTGCGGCGACCTGCGGGGCTACCTGGACGAGGAAGCCCTGGCCCTGGTGAAGGACGGCACCCATATGTTCAGCTTCCCCAGTCTGCACCTGACGGAGACGGTGGACGAGTCCAAGAACCTGAACCTGGATCCCTCCCCCAAGGTCATCATCTCCGCCTCGGGCATGTGCGATGCGGGCCGCATCCGCCACCACCTGAAGCACAACCTGTGGCGGCCGGAGAGCGCCATTGTATTCGTGGGCTTCCAGTCCCCCGGCACCCTGGGCCGGCACCTGCTGGACGGAGCCGAGAGCGTAAAGATGTTCGGCGAGGAGATCGCTGTGCGGGCTAAGATCGTGAATTTCCAGGGCCTCAGCTCCCACGCGGACCGGGATCATCTGCTGAACTGGATCGACCAGTATCAGCCCGCCAAGCCCACCCATGTGTTTGTGGTACATGGTGACCGGGAAGTGGCCCCCGCCTTTGCCTCCGACGTGGCCGCCCGGGGCTTTGCCGCCCACGCACCGCAATATACCGAGGTCTATGACCTGCTGGAAAACCGCATCGTGGAGCAGGGCTACCTGCCCGAGCCCAAGAAGAAGGCCTTCGAGGGCGCACCCCGCATTTCCTCCGCCTACAAGCGGCTGGTGGAGCTGGGCGACGCGCTTATGGCCCTCATCCGCCGCAGCCAGGGCCGGGACAACAAGACCCTGGCCGACTTCGCGGACAGCCTGCGGAAAATTTTGGAGAAATTCAAGTTCTGATTTTTTTGCTGGGAGCCACGGTGATTCCGTGGCTCCCCTGCTGAAAGGATAAACGCCATGACATCCCCGGTGAAGAATCAAGTTTATACCGCCGAAATTCAAGGCTACTCCACCGAGGGCCTGGGCATTGCCCGCATCGGCGGGCAGGTGGTGTTCGTCCACGACGCCATAGCGGGCGAGGTGTGCGACATCCTCATTATGAAGGTGCTGAAAAACGCCGCCTTCGGCAAGGCGGTGGCGTGGAAAGCCGTCTCCCCCCACCGCCGGGAGCCGGACTGCCCTTACTACCGCCAGTGCGGCGGCTGCGCCTTCCGCCACATGGACTACGCCGAGGAGCTGCGGGCCAAGGGCCGGCGGGTGCAGGATGCCCTGACCCGCCTGGGCGGCAGCAGCGTGGCGGTGGAGGAGGTCCTGGGTGCGGCGGAGCCGCTGCACTACCGCAACAAGAGCCAATACCCGGTGTCCGCCGACGGAAAAGTAGGCTTTTATCGGGCCCGGACCCACCAGGTGACGGACCTTTCCGCCTGCCTCATCCAAAAGCCCCAGGCGGATGCGGCGGCCGGAGCTCTGCGGCACTACATGGCGGCGCAGCATGTGCCGGGATATGACGAGAAAACCGGCAAGGGGCTGGTGCGGCACCTGTATGTGCGCACTAACGCCAAAGGGCAGTCCCTCATCTGCGTGGTGGTAAACGGCGAAAGCCTCCCCCGGGAGGACGCGCTGGTTTCTGCCATGCGACAGGCGGTACCGGAGGCCGTGGGCGTGGTGCTGAACGTCAACACCCGGCGCAGCAACGTGATCCTGGGCGACCGCTACCGGACGCTATGGGGAGAGGACACCCTGGCGGATACCCTGTGCGGGCACAGCTTCCGGCTGTCCATCCCCGCCTTTTACCAGGTGAACCGGGACCAGGCGGAGGCGCTGTACCGCAAGGCGGTGGAGTACGCGGGCCTCACAGGGAAGGAGCTGGTACTGGACTTGTACTGCGGGGCCGGGACCATCACCCTGACCATGGCGGACCGGGCGAAAAAGGTCATCGGCGCGGAGATCGTGGCCCCGGCGGTGGAAAACGCACGGGAGAATGCCGCGGCAAACGGCATAGAGAACGTAGAATTTTTCTGCGGCGATGCCGGGGACATTGCGGCCAGGTTGGCGGAGGAAAATCTGCGCCCGGAGGTCATCTGTGTGGATCCGCCCCGGAAGGGCCTGGCCCCGGAGGTCATCGACGCCATGGCGCAGATGGGGCCGGAGCGCATTGTGTACGTCTCCTGCGATCCGGCCACCCTGGGCCGGGATGTAAAGCTGCTGGCCCAGCGGGGCTACGCCGCCCGGCGGGCCGCGGCGGTGGATCTGTTCCCGGGGACGGCACATATCGAGACGGTAGTCCTCTTGTCACGGGAAACAAATCCGCTGACGGTGCAGTCATAATTTAAAGCCCGGCATCACGCTATATGGCGCGGTGCCGGGCTTCTTTTTCTGTGCGTTTCGAGTGCGGATTTCGGTGTCTTTGCGTTGTGCGCGTTTCCGTTGTCGACTGTTGGGAGGCAAATTGTGTTGAAAAAAGTGCCGCCGGCAAGAAACCCAGTCTGCATTCAAGCACAGACTGGGCTTCTTGGCAAATTCATCTAATGATTTTCCGGGCGAAGGGGCTTCCATGGGGGAGAGCTCCCCTCTCGGGTTTCCCTCACACGCCCTTCCCTACCGTTATCGCAAATCTTAACGCTTTTACCGACAGCCTGTATTACTCCGTCCGCAAAAAATCCAATGCAAACTGCGCGTATATGGCAGATGCCGTCAGTAGGCCGCGCTCATCCACGTCAAAGGATGGGTTGTGCGCCTGCTTATCGAGCCCGCGGGCAATGTTGCGCCCGCCGACCAAGGCAAATACACCCGGCGCGCAGGCCTCATAGTCACCGAAGTCCTCACTGGCACACCACGGGGGGCAAATGATCGTGTTCTCCTTGCCGAAGAGCTTCTCGGCGCTGCCGGCAGCAATTTGGGAAAGTGCCTCATCGTTTATGACCGGGCTGACAAAGCCCTCCAGATCTACCTGGCATTTTGCCCGGTAGGCCTCTGCGGTCTGCGTAGCGACACGAGTGACGGCATCCCGAATTTTATCAGCCAGCGCCGCATTGAAGAACTTGATGGAAAGGCCCAGCTCCACCTGGTCGCACACGGCGAACTGAGAGGTTCCTCCATGCACGGTGCCTACCGTGATGACCGCAGGATCCAATGCGTTCAGCTCTCTGCTGGCAATGCTCTGCAGGTTCATAATCACGGCACCGGCCGCTACAATGGCATCAACGCCCTGGTAGGGAGAGCCTGCATGGCTGCCCACGCCGCGGATAATGATTTTTCCCCGCATGGATGCCGCCATTCTCACACCGGCCTGCACGGAGAGTTGCCCGGCATCGATATTGTTGTATATGTGTACGCCGAGCACGGCGTCTACATTCTCCATTGCGCCTCCAAGAACCATGTCCCGTGCATTTATGCCTATGGGGGATTCCTCGCAAGGCTGAAAGATCAGGTGGACCTTGCCGCAGAAGGAGCCCTTCCTCTCACTCAGAATTCGTGCCGCCGTCAGCAGAGAGGCCGTGTGGCAGTCATGCCCGCACAGATGCGCCGCGCCCTCTACGGTGGAGCAATATTCGCAGTCCGACGTTTCCCGGATCGGAAGGGCATCCATATCTGCGCGCAGTGCAACCGTTTTTCCCGGCTTGCCGCTGTCTATGATGCCCAGTATGCCTTGCTCCCGGATCCTGCGGTAGGGAATGCCCCAGCTATCCAGGCAGGCAGCGACCTTGTTCGATGTCCGGATGATCTGATCGCCCACCTCGGGGTGCTTATGCAGATCCCGGCGCATAGCCACTGTGTCCTGAAAATACCGCTCCGCCGCTTCCTTAACGCTGACAGAATTATTGCTCATCTTGCTTCGCCTCGATACACTCGGTCTCCGGCTTCTTTGCCAGCAGGGAGCCAACTACGCAAATGACCAGGCTCAAGGCCGTTCCGATCATAACGCCGCGAATGCCGGTACCGTTCACGAGGAAGAGGTCCCATATCAGGGACACACCGCCGCCGCAGAGCATGGCCGCATTGATGGCCCTGGTGTTTGCCTTCTTCCAATAGCAGCCCAGGTACAGGGGCACAAACACAGCCGCAGCATAGGCACTGGCGCCCAGGGCGAACAGATTATAGATGACCTTGATATACAGAGCCAGCAGAACCATGACGACCGCAGCAATGATGATGACGACGCGGCCGATCCGCAGCAGCTTCTTCTCCTCCATGTCCGGCTTTCGGGGGCGGACGAAGTCATCCACCACGGAGGAGGATACCAGCATCAGATACGAGTCGCCGGAGGTCAGGAGAAGCCCCATGATCACGGAGACCATTAGGCCCTTCAGCCCGGCGGGGAAATAGTCTGCGACCACATTGGTGATAAACTGAGCGCCATCGGTCATGTCGGGATACAGAACGGGGATAGCGAAGGCGGGCAAAACCGCGATAATGCAGATCACGGCGCTGATTCCGCAGGAAAGAGACTGGCCGATGACCGCCGTGCGGGAATCCTTGGAGGCGAAGATGCGCTGCGCAAAGCTGGGCTCTGCGGCAGCAGCCAGCAGGTTGGACATAACATAGCCGATCAGCAGCATAGTGGGCAGGCCCTGGCCAAAGCCCAGCACGTTTTCAGAAACGCTCTCCATTACAGGCTCAACACCGCCGGCCGTCTTGAACACATAGTAGGGGACAAGAATGCAACAGCCGATAGCAATGATGATGGTCTGGAGAGAGTCCGTAAGAGCCACGCCCCACAGGCCGCTGACGACCGTAAAAATCACGATGACCACAGCACCCACGATGGTGCCGGTCTTCATATCACAAATACCCAGGGTCTGCGCCATGGTGCCGAAGGCAAGGAAAAACGATGCGCAGGTGGAGATGGCACTGACCAGCACAAACACCGAGCTGATGGTTCTGGTCCTGCCGTTGTAACGCTTTTCCAGGAAGGTCGGCAGTGAGGTTGCCCCGGAGGCGCGCAGACGCTTGGCAATGGGCAGCATCAGCAGCCAGCCTACATACCATGCCAGCGCCCAAACCAGGCCGTCAATGCCGAAGGCGTGGATGCGCTGGTAGTTGGAGAACAGAATGCTGGCACCGAGGCAGGTGGCGATGGTCGTGCCGACCACAACCGGAAGCGTCAAGTTCTGTCCTGCGGACACAAAGTCTCTTGCAGTCTTTACCTTTCGGTTTGCCAGCACGCCGATGATGGCAAAAGCCACCACATACAAAACAGCAACACCGATGTCAATTCCGCCGAGTTTCAGATCCATAATAGAATTTCCTCCTCTAATTTATTTTTGTTGTTACACAACATATCTTTCGTGAGGTGATTCGCTGAGATACCGGTCTCTTCTGTCAACGATGACGGTGACAACATTTTTCCCTTCGCCAAGCCGCTGGGCGACCTTCAGCGCAGCCGCAACATTGGCTCCGGAGGACATGCCGCAGAAAATGCCCTCTTCCCGGCACAGACGGTTTGCCATGGTCCGGGCCTCTTCATCACTGATGCAGAAAAACTGATCCGGATAGCCTTCTTTCATCAGCTTGTCCACAATGGCTTCCTCCTGCACCCACTTTTTCAGGCCTGCCGCCGCGGCGATCTCCGTTTTTGCATCGGACACCGCGAACTCGCCATAGCGAGCCTCTTCGCCTTCAAAATCGAAGAATTTCTCGCTGCCCTCCGGCTCAACGCCGAAGATCACTTCCGGACGAACGCCGTTGCGCTGCAGTCCACGAATCATACCATACAGCGACGCGCCGGAGCTGGTGGAGCAGCCGACGGCGTCTATATGCCCGTCCAACTGCGCAAAGATCTCCTCTCCCAAAGCCTCCTGGCCGATATAATTATAGGGATTATAGATCTGGTCCAGCCAAACCGCATTTTCTAAGCTGTCCTCTTCCAGCTGACAGTCCTTCTTAGCTGCAAGCACATGCAGCAGGTCGGGCGCCTTCCCGGAGAATTCCTCTATCTGCTCCTCCGTGAAATAGGCCCGGGGCTCACTGGACACCTTGACCTGGGGGCCAAAGGACCGCGTGATCTGCAGACGAGTGTTTTTGGGGTCCTCCATCTGATAGCGGTACAGGTAGATGTGGGCGTCATAGCCTCTGGCCGCGCATATCATGGAGACGGCAGGCGCCGTATTGCCGGCGGAGGCCTCGATGACAACGCCGCCCTTTTCCAGCCGACGGCCATTCCATGTGTGGCCCTCCTGGGCAGCATCGATCATGGCCAGGGCCATGCGGTCCTTATAGCTGCCGCTGGGGTTCAGATACTCCAGCTTTACAAACAGATTGGCCTTGAGGTCCTTGCCGATGTTATTGAGCTTTAACAGCGGTGTGTGACCGATGGCTTCGGTAATGGAATTTATGTAATCCATGTGAAATACCTCTTACTCTGCGATGTCGGCTCTGAACAGCCGGCCCTTCCCCCGGAGCGGCTGGTGGAATCCTGCCAAACGCAGCGCGTGCCAGCAGAGTGCCTGGTTGGATGTGACCACGGGCTTGCCGAGCTTTTGCTCAGTCTCCTCGATCAGCGCCGCGAATCTCATCTGTGTGCAGGAAACGAACACCGCGTCCACTTCCGTCCGGGCGCCCACCTGCATAACAGCCTGTTGAATGCTTTTCGGGGAGATCAGCGGCCCTGCGTAGGTGGGGTTTGTCCCGTCCTTATGGAACCGTCCCGCCACCGGCACCCGGATGCCCTGCTCCTCAAAGGCGGCGATCATGTTGGCATTAACGCCCTGGGGATAGGGAGAGATGAAGGCTACCTTGGAGCAGTGCAGCACCCGCAGCGCCTCAATTGCGGCAAGCAGCGGATCGGTGACCTTAGCATTGGGCACCGTCTCGTGCACCATGTCTGCAATCACATTGCTGCCGACCCCCATGGCTCCGGAGGTGCAGCCGTAGGCCACCACATCGGGCATCCGGCGGGAATTGATCAGTGCCGCCGATGCGGAGATGTCCTCCTTCTGCTGCGCCAGCACCTCCTTGGTCAGCAGAGGGGGCAGGGGCACCACAGCTTGCTTTGCCTCATATACCGCAACACCCGGCACATGGATCAGCTCGTACATTTCTATCGGAAGGGTCTGGTCGCTGGAGAGAACGATAAAACCGATCTGCTTTTCGGACTTGAGCTCTTCGTTGAAAGCATAGGGGAGCTCAATGTCACGCAGGTTTGTATTTTTTTCTTCCATAATGCTCTGTCTCCTGTCAAATAGTCTCTTTGATGACCGGGATGTCCTTCGGCGGCTCGTTGGTGAGAAACTCCACGCCGTCCTTTGTCACATAGACAACCTCTTCAAACTGAAAAACGCCATCGTACTTTTCGTACTTCGGCTCCACATGGTAGATCATGCCCTCTGCAATCAGCTCGTCGCTCCAGTCGGCGATAGAGCCGGGCTCGGTGATCTCCAGGCCGCTTGTATGCCCGATGCGGGAGGTGGCGCTGAAGTTTGCGCCGAGGCCCGCTTCGCCCCAGCGCTTTTCAAAAATACGGTAAACATCCCGGCCTGTCATGCCGGCGCGGATGCTCCTGCAGATCTCCAGGGTAACGGCGCGAACCTCCCGGAACGTTCGCCGCACCTCTTCACTGGGCTCGCCGCATATCGCGGTGCGGCACCGGTCGGCCGGATAGGACGCATAAGTGTTATACATATCGCACCAAACGAAATCGCCCTTTTGCAGAACGCGGTCTGTCAGCAGCTTGCCGTACTTGAAGCTGCCCTTTCCGGTAGCCAGGCCAAGCATATCCACACGCTCCGCCCCGGCGCGCACCATGTTGCACTTGATGCTGCGCTGCAGCTCCTGCTCGGTCATTCCGACGCGCGCCTCCCGGATCGCCTGGTCAAAGGCAATGTCGGAAATGGCAAATGCCTGCTTTTTCATGGCCGCCTCATAGGGCGACTTAATGGCACGCACCTGCCAAATAAGTTCTTCTCCGGAAATGACCCTATGCTCGCAGAAGCGCAGACCATCCATCAGGGCAACATCACCGCGTCCGGGAAGATCCTGCCCCCAGTCGATGGCAATGGTGCAGTGTTTCCCCTTGGCCATATTGGCCACCTGGTTCAGCAGCACCTTGATGGCATCCGCCTGAAAGCCATTGTAGTACGCCGTCTGAAATGCCCGGGGCTTCTCAGAAAATCCGCGCTCGGTAAATGCATTGCCAACCACCACGAAATCGCTTTGACCCAGGACTGCAAAACAAGGTCTTGCGTGAAGATCCCAGTTGAACGGAACGCGACCCGTAACATATTCAAAGGTTGCCGCACCGGTGATGATGAGCATATCGATCTTCAAATGCTCCATTTCTGCACGAAATCTCTGAATGCGGTTCGCCAATTCATTCGTCGGCATTTCGATTCCAACACAGTTTTGACGCTCCATCATGCCTATTTTCCTCCTTGTGTTTTTTAGATACATCTCATTGATCTCAGGTTTTGCATCCGCGGAGTCTTGCGCGTTTCCATTTGTACAAATAGCTTGGCATTAGTATATCTGCATCCGCAAAATTTGTAAAACAAATTATTTTTGCATTTGCTATCAAAATATTCGATAAATAACTTGTGCAAAGCCAAGCGGTGTGCTATTCTGAATTGTACCAAGGGAGGTATTGCAACATGAATATTGAAAATCTGGAAACATTCCTGCTCCTGGCCAACAATCACTCCTTCGGCAAAACCGCCGAAATGCAGCACATTGTGCAGTCTACCGTATCCGCACGGATTACGGAGCTGGAGCGGTACTACGGAAAGCGCCTGTTTATCCGCAGCAATCGCCAGGTTTCGCTGTCACAGGAAGGGCTGCTGTTCCTGCCCTATGCCCAGCGAATGGTCGAGCTGATAAGGGAGAGCCAGAATCGCATCGAGGCAACGGATTTTTACAAAACCTATCTCTCGGTTGGCTCGCTCGATATGGTTTGGCGGCACACATTGGGCGATGTCGCAGAGCAGTTTCTGCGCCAAAATCCGGAGGTTGCGCTGCGGGTCATCACCAGCTATTCCGACGATGTGACACAGCTTCTGATCGATAAGACCATCGATATAGGCCTCCTTGCCACGGCGCCGAGAAATACCCGTTTTTCTGTTTCACCCGTGATCGAGGACGAAATTATATTTGCGGCAAGCCCCAAGCTCGCTATCAGCCAAGAGAATTCCGTGTCTGTTTCGGATTTGAGAGAATTGCCTCTCATATATTCGGATCTCAGCCGGGATTTTTCCCTGTGGGTGGAAAAAAATCTTCACCAATCCCATCATTTTCGCATTAAAATTGATATTGTCTCCCTAATGATCCCGTTTCTGCTGCGCGGTGTAGGCCCCGGCTTCATCATTAAATCACTGGTTCAAAATGAGTTGGACAGCGGGCAGCTTGTCGCTATCCCCGTAAGATGCGAAACGCCTCTTCCGCCCTGGATCATTTACGCGGCATTTGAAAAAGGAAATCAAAATGCGGACACCATTCACAGGTTTTTGTCCCTATTTCCGCCCGTTTCCTCCCAATCCAAAAATGTCGCCAAAATTCACTGAATTAACCAGCGTGTCGAAAAAGGCTTTTCGCCCCGCTGCAGCAACACCTATGCGCCCTCCAGGCTCAGCTTTTGAAATGCCACACTTGACCGGACGGCAGCACACCCTCCACACACCATCGAGCGAAGTGCGACTGCACAACAAAACCTGCCAGCTGGCAAAACTATTTCTGCGTCACTCACATCAGACATTTTTCTCGAGGCGGCTAATGGAAAAGCCGCGGAGGCCGGACTGCGAGGCGGGTGGTCAATCCGGTTCCGAGCCGGGCTCGCATTTTTCTTTTATCTATATCCGCGTCAGCAGTGAGCGCCCGGTAAAGGGGTATAGTCTGGACGGCGAGCAAATGTCTGTGCAATCTATGATTAGAATTCTCTCGTCTTTTGGGGCGATCTATGATAGAATGAATGCAGCAAAACGGCGCGGCCCTGTGAAATACCCGATTTCCGAGGTCGAGTTGTTCCCGCGCGAGGAACAAAAGGCTCTGAAACGCTTTGTAAGGGCGATTGCGTACAAGCTTCCCATTGAGCAAAAGGTGCTCACGCAATTTGATGAGTGCGGGGCATCTGTGGAGACGGTGGTGCGCCCGGAGCGGGCATGGGTTGAGAAAATAATTGACTTCTGTGCTGCAAAATGATATGGTTAAAGGTACTCTGCTATGTTATATTGCCGGTTTCCGGCCGGATGATAGAAAGTGAGACCTGTTTGTCTTATGTCACGATCTTCTGCCGGCTCCCTGGTGGGCCGCATTACTGATACAACCGAATCCTTTTGGAACGGCCCGTATTACTTCCCCGTGACCCTGGCCGTCACGGCCGTATCCATGTTCACGGGAAACGTGGTGCCGTCCACGGTGGGACTGGCCCTCCTGTGCGGGTGGATGCTGATGTTCTGCCGGGATATTCTGGCGGCGGCGACGCCGTTTCTGATGATATTCCTGCTGTCCACGGTGAAGTATGATTCCCTGGCGGTCTTCCTGCCCTGTGCGCCCCTGGCGGTGCTGCCCATCGGCGGGCTGCTGGTACATTTCTTCCGGTGGCGGGCGCCCATCACGGTGGGACGCAGCGGTCCGGGGCTGGCGGCGGTGTCTGTCGCCACGCTGCTGGGCGGCCTGGACACTATCCCCGCCAAGGAGTACTTCTCCCCTCTGTCGCTGTACTACACCCTGGGCCTGGGCCTGGGGCTGCTGGTGACCTATGTGCTGCTGCGCTCCGACCTGGCTGCGCCCAGGCTGTACGACCTGCTGCAGCGGCTGATGCAGATGCTGTACACCCTGGGGCTGGCTATGGTGCTGGCTATCGTGTGCTTTTACATGGGCCACTGGGCAGAGTTTTCCGAAAAATGGGAGATCCCGCAGATCCTGTTCCGGAATTTTGCGGCCACCATTCTGGTGGCCACGCTGCCGGCGGCCTTTTACATGGCGCGCCGCAGCCGGCTGCATCTATTCAGCGTTCTGCTGTGGACTCTGGCTCTCTTTTTTACCGGTAGCCGCACGGCGCTGCTGTTCGGCTCGGTGATGCTGCTGCTGGGCATGCTGTACCTGGTGCGGTGGAAAAAACTGCCGCTGTGGTCATTCTTTGCCGTACTGGTGACCGCCGCCGTGGCGGTGCTGCTGTTCGGCCAGCAGATCTATGAGCTTTTCTTCGGGTGTAGGGGAGAGCTGGATTTCTTCATCAAGCCGCACGAGGCCCGGTGGGCCCTGTATGCCCGGGGGAAGCAGGACTTTCTGAACCATCCGGTGCTCGGCATCGGCCTGGGCAACCAAAAAAACCAGGACATCTTTACCGGCGTACCGGGGAGCATGGTATTTTACCATAACTCCCTGCTGCAGATTTTGGGCAGCATGGGCCTGGTGGGGCTGGCGGCCTACGGCCTGCTGCTGTGGGAGCGGGTGCGCCTGCTGCGGCGCGGCGGCGAGGCGACCCACCTGGCTGGGATGTTCTATTTGGGCATGCAGCTGGCCTCCCTAACCAATCCGGGGCTGTTCTGCCCCCTGCCCAGTGCGATGCTGACGGTGCTGGTCTTTGCCGTGCTGGAGCGGTACATGGATGACCCCGTTTACCTGCCGGCGGGGACGATACGCTGAATTGCTCGGAAAGCATCCTGCCGGGGTGCTTTCCGGTTTTTTTACGACACAAAAGGAGTGGGACACCAATGAGAAAAATCAGCCCCCGGGTCAAGGGGATCATATGTATACTGTTTGCCGCCTTCGGTTTTTCCATGATGTCGGTATTCATCCGACTGGCCGGAGATGTGCCTACGGCGGAAAAGGCCTTCTTCCGCAACATTGTGGCCCTGGCGGTGGTGGGCATACTGCTGGCGGTGAAGCGGGTGCCGCTGAAGCCGGAAAAGGGCAGCTGGCCGTTTATCACCGGCCGGGCGGTGTTCGGCACCATCGGGCTGCTGCTGAACTTTTACGCAGTGGACCACCTGGTGCTGGCAGACGCCAACATGCTCAACAAGCTCTCGCCCTTTTTTGCCATCATCTTCTCCATATTCCTGCTGCGGGAAAAGCCCTCCGCCGTGCAGATCGGCGGCGTGCTGACGGCGCTGCTGGGCAGCGTGCTCATCATCAAGCCCGGCTTTGAGGGGGCACCCTTTGTGCCGTCTCTGGCGGGATTCATCAGCGGCGCGGCGGCGGGCCTGGCCTACACCTTTGTGCGCAAGCTGGGCGGCCGGGGCGAAAACAGCCTGCGAATCGTGTTCTACTTCTCCCTGTTTTCATCGCTTATGACCCTGCCGTTCTTCCTGCTTAGCCCCGTGCAGCTGACGGGGCACCAGTTGCTGATGCTGCTGCTGTGCGGATGCAGCGCCTGCGTGGGGCAGTTTGGCATCACTCAAGCCTATCTTCTGGCCCCGGCTAAGGAGATCAGCGTCTACGACTACTCCCAGATCCTCTTTGCCGCAGGACTCGGCTACCTGTTCTTCCGGCAGATCCCGGACGGCTGGAGCGTGGTAGGCTATGTGCTCATCTGCGGTGCGGGCGTGGGAATGTTCCTCTACAACAAGCGAAGAGACGCAAAGCAAGGCGGCAGATGACGCCGGGAGGGCGCGATATGAGCAAATATATTCTGATCCCGGATTCCTTCAAGGGCTCCCTGTCCTCGGGAGAGATCTGCGGTATCCTGGCCCGAGAGATCCGGGCCCTGGAGCCGGAGGCAGAGATCCGCGCCATCCCCGTGGCGGACGGCGGAGAGGGCACGGTGGACGCATTTTTGGCCGCCCTGGGCGGGAAAAAGGTCCCGGTCTCCTGCCGGGACCCCTATGGGCGGGCCATCACCGCCTGCTACGGCCTTCTGCCGGGGGGCGGCACCGCCGTGGTGGAAATGGCTGCGGCAGCGGGTCTGCCCCTGGTGGGCGAGGACCGGCGGGCGGCAGACACCACCACCTATGGCGTGGGCCAGCTGATGGCCCATGCCCTGGAGCGCGGCGCAAGGAAGATCGTCCTGGGTCTGGGCGGCAGCGCCACCAACGACGGCGGCTGCGGCGCGGCGGCGGCCCTGGGCGCGGAATTCCTGGACGAAACGGGCCGGGCCTTTGTGCCCGTGGGCGGGACCCTGCATCGCATCGCCCGCATCCGCACGGACGGGCTTATGCCCCTGCTGCGGGAGACGGAGGTCATCGCCATGTGCGACATTGACAACCCCCTGTGCGGGGAAAACGGCGCGGCGGCCGTATTCGGCCCCCAGAAGGGCGCAGACGCGCAGACCGTCCGCCTGCTGGATGACGGCCTGCGCCACCTGGCGGCGGTTATCGAAAGAGACCTGGGCGGCGACCTGCTGGACCTGCCCGGCGGCGGCGCGGCCGGAGGCTTTGGTGCAGGAAGCACCGCCTTTTTTGGGGCGAAGCTGCAGATGGGCATTGAGACGGTGCTGGCGCTGGTGGATTTTGACCGGCTGGCGGCGGATGCGGACCTGGTCATCACCGGCGAGGGGCGGCTGGACAGCCAGAGCCTCCGGGGTAAGGTGGTCATAGGCGTGGCGCGCCGTGCCAAAAGGCTGGGCGTACCGGCGGCGGCGCTGGTGGGCAGCTGTGAGCTGCCTGCCATGGCGGCCTACGAGGCCGGCGTGAGCGGCATTTTCCCCATCCATCCGGAGCCGATGCCCCTGGCAGAGGCCATGGTACGAACCCGGGAGCACCTGGCCTTCACCGCCGGAAATATGCTGCGATTTTTTAAGGCAGCGGGAAAAATGCGGTAAGACTGTTGCCATTCCCATAAATTTCCTGTATACTGGATGCAATCATAAAAAGGGGGAACAGCCTATGCGTCCCGACGGTACCCGTGTGAAAAACCTGCCGCCCCTGGTGGCGGCCATTCCCTACATCATGCCCAAGCGGTATGACGCCTGGAACACCATTACGGAAAACATTGACGAGGAGGTCATCAAGGAATTCATCCGCGACCAGCGGCGCCAGGGGGTGCGGCTCAACCACATGAGCGTGATCATCTCCGCCTACTACAAGGCCTCCCTGGAGAATCCAAAGCTGAACTACTTTGTGATGAACCGCAAAATTTACAAGCGCAACCACTTCTGCGTGTCCTTCGTCATCATGAAAAAGCTGGCGGACGGCTCCCCCAGCGAAACCACGCTGAAGGTCTATCTGGAGCCGGAGGACACGGTGTTCACCGTGAACGAGAAGATCAGGAGCGCTATCGCCGCCAACGAGAAAACAGAGCAGAGCAACAGCACCGACCATTTCGCCCGGTTCATGTTCTCCGTGCCGGGGCTGCCCCGGTTTGTCATTGGGCTGGCTTACTTTTTGGACAGGCACGGACTGCTGCCCCGGAAGATCATCGAGCTCTCCCCCTTCCACACCAGCCTGTTTATCACCAACCTGGCCTCCATCAAGACCAGCTACATCCACCACCACTGCTACGAATTCGGCACCACCAGCGTGTTCGTGTGCATGGGCAAGCCCGTGCCCAACTACATGGCCGGGGATCTGAGCCGGAAGATGATGCCCCTGGGCATCGTCATGGACGAGCGCATCTGCACCGGCTACGAATACGCCGCCTTCTGCCACGATTTCCGGCGCATTCTCCGCAAGCCCCAGGTGCTGACGGAGCCCTTCAACGCCCCGGCGCAGGCGGCTGCGACCGCGCAGGAGTGAGGGCGAGCCGCCATCGGCTGCGGTAGATGGCCCGAGGCGTTCAGGATCGCTCATCAAAATAAAAATAGGAGTTCTCGTTCACGCGAGAACTCCTATTGCTGTTTTGGGGGTTTATTCTGCTGTGCCTTCGGTTTTCTATCTGAAAATGCTCTGCCAAAGAGCTTGGCCTGCCCATAGCCAACAGCTATGCCGGCCCAATACAGCAGAGCATCCAACAAATCAAAATAGCCCCGGCGCAGGAGCCACTGCAATAGTTCTAACGCCAGGGAAATTCCCGCGCCCCAGAGAAGGGCCTTTTTCGCCGGTATTCTTTTGAAAAAATACCAGCCCAGGGGCCAAAACAGGCCGAAATTCAGCACACTCTGAAAAAGCATTTCCGGCTCCTTCAGGTCCGCAATGGATACCAGTGGGTTCCAAACAAACACACTTTCCGCAGTCCGGCGGCAAAACAGGCAGAAGATAACGACCACAAAATAGCAAGCCGTGAGCTCTGCTTTCAGCCACTTGGGCGCCCCGTGCAGCAGGAGCCAACAGAACAGGCAAATGTACGCGCTGACGGAGGCTATCAGCAAGACGATGCAGAGAAAGGGATAGGATAGGTTTTCGCTGTAGAAGAAGTCTGTTGCCAGTTCCATGAGCACATAGTAATACACTGCATATCCCAAAACAAGTCCCGCTATAACGGAAATGGCGACATCTATTTTTTTCATAAAACTTCCTACCGGTTCAGCCCGAGAGCCGGGCGGGCTCCGTCCAGGTGCCGTAACGGGCGGCCACGGCACCCTGCCGGTCAATGGCCACACCGGCGCAGTGCACATCTCCCGGGAGCCACTGGGCGCGCAGCAGGAAGGGGCCCGTTACGGAAACGGTCTCCGTGCGGTCGTGGTCAGAGCCGTTGCCCCCGCTCTGCGTATAGGTCAGCTCGCAGCGGTCCAGGGTGCCGCTGCGGTTATCGCAGGCAACGATGATGAGACTCTTTTGGATCCCGCCGCCCTCGCCGGTCTGATAGATCTCAAACACGGTGCCGTTGGCGCTGAGGGACGCCGCGCCCTTGGGGCGGAGGTAGCTGCGGCCCAGCCTTTTCTGCTGGGCAAGAAACGTCATGGATACCTCTCCGGTGGCGGTATTTTCCCAAATGGTATACAGGTACCCCTCCTCCTGCTGCGTGACGCACAGGCGCACATCCTCCTGCCGGACGCCGGCGTACCGGGCGATGCCCTCCTCCGGGGCGCCGTGATACCAGCCGTGGAGCTGCAGAATACAGGCATACGCCAAGGCGGCCAGCAGGCAGACGCACAGAGAGGCGGCCAGGATGAGCAGGGTCTTCAATCGGGAGTTCATAGGGGGTCCTCCTTAGTTTTCTCTTTCGGATCAGGGGGCAAGCGCGGGGCTACGGGTGCTTATACCGCCGGATGCTTTTATAAAGCCACGCGCCGCCGAGGGCGATCAGGAGGATCGCGCCCACCTGCTCCGCCGTGGACGGGTCATCGGCGTGGGGCAGGTAGATCCCCCGGACGCGAAGGATCAAAAAGGCGGTATTCACCAGCAGGGCAAAGGCCGACACCAGCACGGCGCTCTTTTTCCCCGCAAAGCGGCCGAAATACAGGGAAGTGACCGCGTTGGTGCACACGCCGATCCCCACGCAGGAGACGGTGATGCTCCACAGGCTGCCCCAGAGGATCAGGACGGCCAGGAATACATAGGCCGCGGCGCAGAAAGCCGCCGTGACGCGCTCTTTCGTGCTCAGCTGCATGGCGGCACCTCCCTTTGGGCGCGAAGCATACAGGGGCGGTTTCCTCTCTTTTTCATGCGGAACGCTCCTTTCTGAAAATCATGAATGGGGGCAAGCTCAGTTCCAAAATATTAGGGCCAGGACAGAGAGTGCGCCCATGATAAAGCACCACAGCACGGGGCTGGACTTTTTCTCGTCCTTCATGTTGATAACGGAATCCATCAGCTTTGCAAAAACAAACGGCAAAATCGCCACGCAAATCAAGGTTATGATCTCCATTTTATATACCTCATGATCTCATGTTCTGTATAGTCGGGCGGGGGCGGGGAAAAGGCAGAGGTCAGTGCCGGAAGCTGTTTTCGTAAATGTCAATAAAGCGTGTGACAAATTCCGCCTGCTCCCGGGCCTCGGCCGTGCCGCCGGTGGGGGCCCAGCCGTTCATGGCGTAGGGGTAATAGGTATAGGGGGTGAGGGGCAGCATATGCAGCTCCTTTTGGATGAGCCAAATGCCCTGGCCGTAGTGCGCGCGCAGGGCCCGGAGGGCCTTGGCGGGGTTTTTGAACACGGCCCAGCCGTTTTCATCCGCGGCGATGGCAAAGGCATCGCCCTTCTCCAGGAACTGCGCCGTATCCACCTGACCCCGGCAGTTGCTGCTGCCGACCACATACGCCTGGGTGGCGGGGTACTTCACGGGACGCCAGGTGGCAAAAATTGCTATCAGCAGCACCACAAGGGCGGCCACAAGGGCCCATTTCCAATGTTTTTTCAGTGTTTTCATGGGTGAAGCTCCTTTCTGCATCGTATGTTTGGGTGAACGGCGGGGCGTGGGCCCTACCGGAGCAAAGGCTTAGGAAGTGGTTTCGTTATCTTTGCGCTTCTTTTTGAAATAGGCTCGGAGCAGCTTGCCATACTCGATGGCGGCCAGGAAGAGGAAAATGCCGATAAAAAAGTATTCCATAAAAAACCAGGCATGAAAACAATCCAGAATACGAGCACATTGCAAAGCCGTGTAAATACTCGCGGCACAGAAGAGCAGCTTGTCGGCTAATCTCATAGGGATCTCCTTTCATGTAACAATAGGCGTGTATATTCATTTTGGGTGACGGGACGGCACGACCCGTCACCCTATTATTTATTTCAAAATCATGATCGTTTGAAATCTTAGTTAATAACTGGCGGTTCTACTGTATACAACCTTTTTTGGCAAATTTATTGTAGTCCCGACAGTAGCTCTTATCTTTGCATAATTGCCTGTACCCATTCCCCCGCCTGATCCAGAACCTAAATAAACATCATAGATGTCATAGGTATACGCCACTTCGTCATATCCAATTCCAAGATAGAACGAAGCGCTATTGCCAGGCTCTCCCGCAGGAAAAGTAAATTCTTCTTTTGTTGTTACTGATACCGTCAATTCATATTGGGCATTTGCTCCGACCTTTGATGCTATTGCCTTTCTAAAATCCACCGAGGCATCCGCCTTGAATCCAATTATTCCTGTATTTCTTACCGTTTTTGTTGTGGATTTTGTCTGTCCGCGGGCAACGGAAACAAGAAATACCCCGTTTTGAGCTGGCGTTATATCATATCTTTTGATTACATGCCTAACATACTTGTAATAGGAATAGAGGTAAGTATCTCCGCCTGCACGGGTTTTGGGTGTAACCAAATCAGGATCCACAAAAACATATTCGTCCTGGTCCGTCATTTCTACATCATAGGATTCATAGGTGGCAATGTCATCTGCATCGCTCAAAACAAACGGGGTGGTATCTTCCCCTTCCGTATCTGTGGCAAACACGGTCGTACACAGGGACAGGCACATGGCAAGCGCCAGCACCAAAGAGATCATGCGTTTTTTCATGGTGTCCATCCTTTCTTTTTCTGTCGTTGGTGTTTGTGATTCTTGAGGGATTGCTTACGGGCAGGTTTTGGTTACCGGATTGACGGCGTAGCTGCTGCCGTTTACGGTGCAGGTAACGCGCACGGTGTAGGTCTTGCCTTTGGTGACGCTATGGGTCCCCGATAGGCGCAGCATGGATGTGCCGGAGCCGTTCCAGGAATCCACCAGAGTATTTCCCTGCCAAAGCTGCATGGTGGCCTTGATGGTCTTCCCCGGTGCAGAAATCCGCACACCGCATATTGCCGTAGTCCCATTGAAGTTCAAATCCGCATTTGGATTTGCGTGCGGAGTAACTGCGGCGTGGGCCACGGTCAGGCTGAACAGAATGGCACAGAGCATAGCTGTGCATGCAAGCAGTCTTTTCTTCATGTGTATCACCTCCTCTCTTCTCCGTCTATATATTGAACGGAGAAAGCGGTCGATTTTGGACACTAATTCTTGAAATTTTTTATTTTGTTAAATTTGACGGAATTATATCCCTGGCTATGTGCAACATTTCCTGCTCCGATATATTTCCTTCTATAATAAATACCACAGCCGCATTCTCATCAACCCAAATCAGCGACGAAGTCCCACTGATCTCGTCCGGTAGATAATATTTGCCTTGATTGCCATTTATATCATAAAATGTCGGCTCCTCAGTACTGTGCTGTGTGATAGTCATAGCTGAATCTTTCATGAAATTGCAGTTAATATAAAATACCTGTCCTGTTTCTGCGTTTTCATAATAGTAATAGTCAAAACCAAATTCATCAGAATGGTCTCTATCCACAAGGACAAATCCCTCCGGAAGCCAGGTAGGTTCATACCCACTGAATGCCTCCTCTATATTGCCGCCGTCCACATGATGCACGATTATATTATCAACTACTTCCTTGGTCCACTGAAACAGCTTTTCCCGGGCGTGGACATCCACGCTCAGCCAGGTCGCGGCACTGAGAAACACCACCAGGAACACCACGGCCACGCGCTGCCACATACGCTGGGATGCCGCTCTGCGGCGGCGTTTTTGGAGGAGGACATCTATTTTCTTCAAGAACAGCTCTGAAAACGTATGCCGGCAGGCCGACGGGGCGGGGAGGGACGAGAGCAGAGACTCCGCCGTCTGCGTCGCCGCGGCCTGCAGCGCTGCGTCATCAAAATACGGTTGCTTTCCCATGGGGCTCATCCTCCTGTTCTAAAATTTTGCGCAGAGCCGCCTTGGCCCGGGTGAGCAGCTTCTGCACCGCGCCGGGCTTTCTGCCCAGCATGGGGGCCATCTCCCGGACGGTATAGCCGTGGTAATACCGCAGGAGCAGCACCTCCCGATAGGCCGCCGGCAGCCGGGACATGGCATCCGCCAGGCCGCCATCCCCCGGGAGGGGCAGCTCCACGCCATAGGTGCGCTCCTCAAACGCCTCCGGACTGAGCCGGGAACGGCTGCGGAGTATGTCGATGGCTTTGCGCTCTGTTATGATAACGACGTAGGAGCGTGTTTTTGGACACCTGACTTCAGAAATTTTTTTTAAATTTTCTATTATGGACACAAATGCCTGGTGGACCGCGTCCTCCGCGTCCGCCGCGTCGGGCAGAATGCGCCGGGCTATGTAGAACATCAGACCCCGATACAGGGTGTAGAGCTGCTCGAATTTATCCTTGTCATAGGGAGACGGGAGCAGCTGCAGATAGAGCATCACGAAATATCACCGCCTGTGTGGTCCAGTATACCATAAGCGGCAGGGTGTGGAAACAGTTTTCCGGCATCTGTAACCAATTTGTATATTTCTTGCGCATTGGCGGTGGAAATTTTGTCACTTTTGAAGATTTTATGCAATAAAAAACCGCCCCGGTGGGGACGGTGGGGGTGCAGGGATATTACGGATTGCCACACCAATGACGTCGGTCACTGGCTCGCAATGACACGGGTTTGCGGAGGTGCGGGGCACGGCGGCACACACGGGTGCCGCCCTACAGGGTATTCTGTTGGGCGGGGGTGTGCAAACGGGCGGGGGTAGAACCCCGCCCCTACGCAAGGACAGGAAGTGCGTGCAAGTCCGGTGCGGCGGGGTGAGGGCACCCCGCCCTACGGATGCTTTGCAAGGGATGCGGCTTGGCGGGTCAGGGGTTTTGGCTGCGCCAATACTTCAGACGGGGCAGCTTTTCGTTCATATAGGCGCGCCCCGGGGCAAGCAACCCGCCGTTGCGGAGCGGGGAAAATGCCGGGCGGCGGCTCCCTCTATGGCCATGGGAGCGGCGAAATACTAACCAACGGTTAATGGAAATGCGGAAAAACCCGCCGTATAATGACTATAATACAGAATGTTTTCATTATGGGAGAGTGGACGGTCCGGCCAGGAGAGACGGCCCCCTTTCCCTGCGATGGAGCGGCAGGAATCTGAATACAAGGGGATGTTTTTATGAAATACGGAAAAATTCTGACCGCGCTCGCGCTGGCCCTGGCCATGTGCCTGGGCCTGACCGCCTGCGGCGGCAATAACAACAGCGACAACAACGACAACAACGATCCCATTCAGACGGCCCCGCCCGTCATTGAGGGCGCCGTCTATGACAGCGCCGCCGACGCCTCCGCCTATGACGAGTATTACGGCGGCTGGGAAGGGGCGAGCGACGCCAAATGCGACACTCTGGTGGTCAGCGCCACCGACGGCGGCATGTACTTCACCTTTTACAAGGCCGGTGAGATCGCAGCTAGCGGCTGCGCCCAGGTCATTGAGGAATACGGCAAGCTGTACTTCTTCAATGAGCACGATGGCTGTGCCTATCTGGCCCAGGGCAGTGCCACCGAGCTGGCCATCGAATCTTTGGGCACCTACGCCATAAGCGGCTCCGGCAGTACAGAGGGCGCAGACGAAGCCTTCGCCGACATCGCCGGTGTGTGGTACCTGGACGGCGAGAAGGACGGCCTCAGCTGCATCGTCATTCTCTCTGACGGCCAGTGGGGTCTGGGTGAGCGCACCGAGGCCGGAGAGGACTTTACCACCGTGGACCGCGGCCAGCTGGAGCGGGACTCGGGCGATGCCGATCAGTATTATGCCCACTCCAGCGACTTTGAGGGCGTCACCTATGACATGCACACCACCGCCGAGAAGGACACATTCTGGTGGGGCGGGGAAAACGACACCTACCTGCGCCAGGCGAGCAGCCGGTAAGCGAGGGGCGGCATGAAGATGGAAAAACGCCTTATGGCGCTGCTGCTGGGGCTATTGGTGAGCCTGAGCGCGGCTGCCTGCGCCCAGCAGCCCCGGGAGGAGACGCCCGGCGAGGACTGGCGCACCCGGGGGACCGTCCAGGCCAGCGGCAGCATCACCCGGGGCGGCGAGGACACACCGGTGCTGGTATGCGTTCACCGGGACGGGGCCAGCTTTTACTATGACACCCGGGAGCAGACCTCCTGCGGCGGCGTGGAGTATCCCGAAAGCTTTCCGGGCAATGCGCAGGAAGCGTTCCAATACATCGATTTTGCCGACCGGAACGGGGACGGCTGCAGCGATGTGTCCATGCTCTTTGAAGGCGAGATACTGATGGTTTGGTACTGGGACAGCGCCCAAGACGCATTTGTGTTCCAGCCGGAGGAATCTCAGGTCCCGGACAATTTACAGCCATGACGCGAATGGCATGGGCCAGGTGCGTCCATGCCGGACAGATATAGAATCCCCCCTCCTTTGCCTGACGGCAAAGGAGGGGGGATTCTACCTTATCTTGAGGCAAAAGCATACGGCTCGCCTTGAATTCTTGTCACAGGAGCACCAGCTTGTGGCCGCATTTCTTCTGCAGGACCTCGGCCACGTCCCAACTAAGCGCATCCAAAGGCGCGTCGTTAAGGGAATGGATCTCCAGCCTGTAGGCCCGCTTCCCCGCGCAGAGGCCGGTGATCAGGTCCATAAAGGCCTCCGCTATGCGCACCATGGGTACGGACGCAGGCGCCTGCGCAGGCAGGATGGGCTGAAAATAGGCCAGGTCCGAGAGCTGCCGCTCCGTCAGATAGTCGCTCCAGGTGATCTTGCCGCTTTGGCAAAGCGCCTTCAGCACCTGGGACATCCAGCCGCCGGGAAGCGACGGAATGGTGCAGACCTCCAGGTGCAGCACCCGTTCCTCCGCGTCCTTGGTTTTCTGCAAATGGAACTGCCGGCTCAGCTCCTGCAGCTCCGGAGAGGGCTCGGTCCCCACATCCCGCAGCAGACGGCTGTAGAACGTCTGATAGTACTGCGCGGCGTCCCGCCAGGCGCTGCGCCGGGTCAAGATCTCCAGGCGGATCCGGGCAATATCCTCGTTATAGGGGTCGATCTCCTCACAGGCGGACATGAACTGCAGGCAGTCATCATCCAGCGCGTTTTCATAGGTCAGCCGGATCAGCCGGTGGTAGACCACCAGCTTCCGGTTTTCCAAATAGTACCGGCGCTGGATGATATACTCCAAAAAATTCTCGCAGTTATGCAGGCTGCAATTTTCAAAGAAGTCGCCCCGGAACAGGGCCAGCAGATGCTTCAGCTCCGCGATGGAGTCCATGGCCTCCAGCCGGGCCTGCTCAATCTCGGATATATCGCACAGGAAGCTGAAGTCGGGATTGACCCGGATGAGATCCTTGGACACCAGCAGGAACGACTCGCCATCCGCCTGCACGAGGGTCTTCTTGATCTGCCAGAGGTTGAAGCGCAGGTTGTATTTGGCGGCATCATCGCTGCTTTCGCTCCAAAGAAAGCTGATGATGTCGCTGCGGCGCATCTGCCGGGTCTCCTTCATCAGGACCAGGGCGATGATGGCCGCCGCCTTGCCGCTGAGCTGGTCACTAACGTCCACACCGTCCAGCAGAAAGCGGGGCCCGCCCATAAATGTAATGTACAACATACTCATGCATTCCGGTCAAATACGACCCGTCCGTCTTTGATGGTCATATCTACTTGAACGTCCTTCAGCTGCCGGGAATCCATCTGCGTGATGTCTCGGTCCAGGATCACAATGTCGGCATCCTTTCCCTCCCGGAGGCTCCCCTTTTCCTTTTCCAGGAACAGAGCATAGGCTCCGTGGCTGGTATACATCTCCAGCGCCTCCTGCAGCGTTACGCTGTTGGCGGCAACGGGATGATTGACCGCGTAATGGATACCCTGGAAGGGATTGGGATTGGTGATGGGTGGGTCCGAGCCGCCGCAGACGGTGATGCCGCTGTCGATGATCCGGCGGAAGCGGTTGGTGGCGCCATAGTGGGTGCCCAGGCGCTGCCGGTACATGCCGCCGGGATAGCCCCACAGCCCCTCATAGGCGGGCTGCATACACAAAATGACGCCCAGGCGGGCGGCCCGCTGCATCTGCGCGGGGGTGATGAGCTCCGCATGCTCGATGCGGTGGCGCATGGCGCGCACGTCATAATGATCCGCGGCGGCCTCCAGGGCCTGGAGCACCGCCTCGATGGCGGCGTCGCCGATGGCATCAAAGCCGATCTGCAGATCATGCCGGCAGCACTCCATGGTAAACTGCGTCAGCGCGTCCTGGGTCATATAAATCCACCCCTTGCGGTGGGGGGCATCGGCATACTCAAAGGACAGGGCCGCTGTCCGGCCGCCCATGGTGCCGTCGATATACAGGGCGCCGCCGATGTGCTTGAGGCCGTGCTGCAGGGCGCGCTTATACTCCGTGGTCTGATAAAACAGCTCAATGGTCAGGGGATAGCGGTCCCTATAGCGCACCAAAAACTCGCTGGTACGCAGGGGGTTCTGCTCCGCCTGGGCGCCCCGGCACTCCATGGCGGCCACGGTGGTCAGGCCATAGGAAAAGGCTATATCCGCCACGCGGGAGGTGGCGGTATCAAAGTCATCGTAGGAATAGGCGTCCAGCACGTTGCCCTCCAGCCGGTTTTCCGCCTGATTGGTGAAGACCCCCGTGGGGATGCCGCTGTCATCCGTATGGATGCCCGGCAGGGTGAAGGGGATCTTGTAGTACAGGATGCCCACCGTATTGAGGATGATGGTGTGGTAGTCCAAAGAAAAAATCAGCACCGGCTTATCGGCACAGTAATGGTCCAGGACCTTGCGGTCCGGAAGGGTCTTCTCCTCCAGGCGGCTGCTATCCAGCCGGTAGGCAGTGATAACGCTGCGGCTGGCTGCCTCGCGCCGGAGGATCTGCCCGATCTCGTCATAATTGCGCACATGGGACAGGTCCACATAGCCGCACTCCAGGCCGAGGCGCACCACCTGAAAGTGATTGTCAATGAAGCCGGGCAGCACGGTGCGGCCCTTGGCGTCAATGGTCTGCACGGTGCCGGAGATATACTCCGGGTCGCACTTTCCCACGCCCAGGCGGGCGATCTTGCCGCCCTGGGTCAAAAGCCAGTCGGCCCGCAGGTCCCCGTCCATGCAGAGGATCTTTCCGTTTTTGATGAGAAGGTCTCGTTGATCCATGGCATTTACTCCCATCTTGCAGTGTTCTTTATGGACAGAAGTATAGCAGACTCAGCTAAGAAAAGGAAGTCTCTATTCCGCCGATGCGATGAAGGCGGCCATGGGCGCCAGGAAATCCGCATCCGTCAGCTCCGCCGCCAGGTCATAGCACAGGGAGAGGCCATTGTCGCTGTTGGTGACGGTCACCAGCCCGTCCCCCGTCTGCTGGTCCCACAGGGCCAGGGACTTGAAGCCGTCGTTATCGCCCCAGTGCCACCGGACGGAGGGCTCCCTTCGTATGAGCCCCACGCCCAGGCCCCAGGCGATGCTGTCATCCGCCGCATTCTGCGGAGCGCTCATCTGCCCATAGGTCTCCTCCGTCAGGCCGCCCCGGGTGCGGAGCAGGGCGGAGACAAACCGGGCGTAATCCGCCGCGTTGGAATACAGGGACCAGGCAGCGTTGGGCTCCGGGGCGTTGCCGGTGAGGTCCACGCAGTCCCGCACGCGGCAGGGGCTGCCCTGGGCGTCAAAGCCTGGGGAAATGACGCGGCCCACCTCCGGCGTCCATAGAACGGCGGAGCGGTGCATCTGAAAGGGCGCAAAAATACGGGCATCAAACAGCTCTGGGAGGGACTGGCCCGTAATTTTTTCCGCCAAATGCTGCAGCAGGTAATAGCCCTGGCCGGAATAGCTGTAGGCCGTGCCCGGGGCGAAAAGCATGGGCATGGGGCGGCTGTGCCAGTCCGGCAGGCCGGAGCCGTGGCTGAGGATGTGGCGGGGGGTGATCTTTACGAAATCCGGGTCATGGGACCAGGGCTCGCCTCCCAGGCGGCCGGGCACCGGCTCATCCAGGGCCAGCAGGCCCTCATCCGCCAATTGCAGGGCCAGCACGGCAAACAGGGGCTTTGTCAGAGACGCGCACTCAAATAGCGTGCCCGCCGTCACCGGGGCGGCACCGGCCGTGCCGCTGACAGCGGAAAAGGTTATCTCGCCCCCCTGCAGCAGGGCCACGCTGCACCCGGGCACACCCCGGCGGGCCATATGCCGGGTGAGAACGTCCGGGTCCGTGCAGAAGCGCTTTGCTTTTTCCGATATAATACGCATGGGATCCTCCCTCACATTTTTTTCACAGGATAGCCCGCGAAGGACACGGCGGCTTCGGCCAGGATCTGCGTGGGGTCCGCCACGGGATAGGGCAGGTCGCACCGGGCGAACACAATGGGCAGCTCCGTGCAGCCCAAGACGAAGCGCTCCGCCCCTCGGGCCGTCATATCGTCCAGAGTGCGGCGCAGGGCCGGCACGTCGGTGGCGCCTAGATTTCCGGCCTTGACCCCGTCGTAAATGGCGGACATGACCCGGCGCTGACCGGGGGCGTCGGGCTTGACGACCCGGATGCCCCGACCGGTGAGAAGGGTTTCATAGATGCCGGTCCGGATGGTGCCGTCGGTGGCCAGGAGGCCCACGGCCCGGACGCCCTCCCGCTCCAGGCGGTCCGCCGTCAGGCGCAGCATGTGCAGCACCGGCAGGCGGGTCTGCAGGCAGAGGTCGTCGTAAAACCAGTGGGCCGTATTGCAGGGCATGACCAGAACGTCGGCCCCGGCGGCCTCCAGGGCGCGGGCCGAGCGGACCAGCTGAGGCACGGGATCCTCGCCGCCGCTGAGGATGGCCGCCGTGCGGTCGGGGATATCCGTGTTGCAGTCTACAATGACATGGGGAAAGTCCTGGTCCCGGGCGGCGTCGGTGGCGCGGATGATCTTTTCAAACAGGTCCGCCGTGGCCAGGGGGCCCATGCCGCCGATGATACCGATGATCTTTTTCACAGCCGCTCCCCTTCTTATTCTTCGTCTTTCTTCTCGGGCATATAGAGGTCGGCCAGGCTCTTATAGTGGCTGCCCGCCCGGCCCGTGACGGCATGGGCGTGGAGCATGGAGCTGATGATGGCCTCGTCCACGCTCTCGATGGCGGCCCGGAACACCTCGTCAATATCCTCCTCGTACACCAGGCGGATGGATTCCAGCCGGTCACTGCTGTAATGGGCCAGCTTGTTGCCGGTGGTGAAGGCCAGGGCAATTTCGCCGCTGCCGTTGCCGGCGATGCCGCCGGTGCGGGCGATGCCGGACTGGGCGCGCTTGGCCACCCGCTCCAGCTGCCGGGCGGACAGAGGCACATCCGTGGCGATGACAACGATGATGCTGCCCTTATCCTTCAGCTCCGACTGCTCCTGGCAGAACAGCCGCTCGCCCACGGGATCCCCCGCGACCCGGAGGTCCCGAAGCGTGCCGAAATTGGTCATGACCAGGGCGCCGACGGTATAGGTCTCGCCATAGAGCCGGCACAGCCGGGAAGCGGAGCCGATGCCGCCCTTGAGGGAATAGCACACCATGCCTGCGCCGGCACCCACATCGCCCTCGGCAAAGGTCTCCGCCGCCGCGTCCAAAGCCGCGCGGGCGTGCTCCTTGGTGACGTGCAGGCCCCGGATGTCGCTGAGCCGGGCATCATTACACTCCATGACCAGGGAGTTGACGGTACCGGCATCCAGACCGATGTCATCGTTCCGCTCCAGCATATATTCCACCAGGGCCGTGGTGACCGTGCCCACGGACAGGGTATTGGTCAGCAAGACGGGCGTCTCCAGCGTGCCCAGCTCCTTTACCTGCACCAGGCCGATGCTTTTGCCGAAACCGTTTATTACATGGGCACCGGCCAGGCATTTCTCGTGAAATACATCGCCCGAGTGGGGGATGATGGCGGTGACGCCGGTGTGTACCTCGCCGTCGTGGAGCGTCACATGGCCCACACGCACCCCCCGCACATCCGTAATGAGGTTGCGGGGCCCATGCTCCATGTAACCAAACTTCAGCCCGTATTTGCTCTCTACGCCCATAATTAAATTCCTCCATGTTCGCCTGCGGGAGCCGCGCTCCCGGCGGTATTTGTTTGTAAAAAGAGGCTGCCCGTTCAGCTCGCCTGAGCAGACGCGCTGAAACGAGCAGCCTGTATGTGATATTTCTCGCTTTAACGCTGATAGACGACCCGGCCGCCGACGATAGTCATAACGGGCAGGATATCCTTGATCTCCATGGGATCCACGGTGAAGATGTCCCGATCCAGCAGGACCATGTCCGCATAGTAGCCGGGCATCAGGCGGCCCTTGACGTCCTCCTGGAACTCCGCATAGGCGCTCTCCTTGGTGTAGGCGTCAATGGCCGTTTCCACGTCCACGCACTCACCGGGATAGAAGCCGCCGGCGGGCCGGCCCTGCCTGTCCTTGCGGGTGACGGCCATGTAGATATTGGGGAAGGGATTGCAGTCCTCCACAGGGCAGTCGGTGCCGTAGGACAGGTGGACGCCCATGCGCAGAAGGGTGCCGAAGGCATAGGAGGTGGAAGCCAGCTCCTTGCCGCAGAGCTTTTCCACGATATTCATATCGTAGTCCAGGAAAATAGGCTGGGCAAACACCAGAATATCATCCTTGGCGATGCGCTCCAGCAGGGCGCGGTCGGTGATCTGGCAGTGGACAACGGCGTGGCGGAGCTTATTTTTGCCGTCCACAAAGGCCCGCTCGTAGCACGCCACAGTGCGGCGCACGGCCTCATCGCCGATGCAGTGGGTGACCACCTGCAGGTTGTGCTCCTTCGCCAGCCGGCAGTAGCGGTCCATATCCTCCTCGGTGATCCACTCCAGGCCGTGATTATCCGGATCGTCCACATAGCCGTGGGACATGAGACCCGTGCGGGCGCCCAGGCTGCCGTCCTTGAACAGCTTCAAGGGGCCCAGGGTGAGCCAGGAGCCCTTCTTATACTCGCCCACGGCATACTCGCCCCGGGTCAGGTAGTCCTCGAAATCCGTCAGACTGTTAAAGCAGACCTGGTGACGATAGCGGACCTTGCCCTCGCCGTTATTATAGATCTCATGCAGCAGGCGGAAGGCGGCGGGACCATCTAAGAAGGTGGTGCCCACGTCGTTGCTCTGGACGCTGGTGAGACCGTGGGAGACCGCGTAATCCATGGCGTCCAGCATAAAGGCGTGGCGCTCATCCATGGTGAAGTCCGGGATCTGACGCTTGGCGATGTTGCAGCCGTTGCCGGTAAAGATGCCGGTGGGAACGCCGTTTTCATCGGTGAGGCAGTCCTGGCCCTTGCACTCCCCTATCTCGCCATTACGCTGCAGGATCTCGATAAGCTTGGTATTGGTGGAGACGATGTGGCCGCAGACACGCTCTAAGACAATGGGATATTCGGTGCTGATCTTGTCCAGGTCGTGCCGGTCGGGCAGGCGATCGCTGTCCGTGAAGAGGTCCTGGTTCCAGCCGAGGGCGTGCAGACCGTTTTTTACATGCCCGGGATGCTCGGCAGCGAACTTGCGGCAGACGCCGATCATTTCCTCGATGGAGCTTACATCGGCGATCTGGGCCTGGTTCAGCGTCTCGCTGAACTGGGCAAAATGCAGGTGGGAGTCATTGAGGCCGGGGATCATGGTGCGGCCGCCGCAGTCCACACAGGTAGTGCCCGCAGGCGCATCAGATAGCAGCCGCTCACTGCTGCCCACTTGACGGATGATGCCGTCCTCTACCAAAACAGCTTGCTCATAATGTCCTTTTTCCACATAGACCTTGGCATTATAGTAGAGCTCAGCCATTATTCTCCTCCTTTGCCTCTTTCTTCAGTTTCCGGTCAAAGATCAAGTAGACCACCGCGCCCAGGGCGGGCACACTGAAGCCGATGGAGCCCAGGACAGGATCCTCGATGGCGGAGTTGACAAACAGGGCCAGGAAGATAATGGCGGTGATGATGATGGACACGGGATAGAGCCACACCTTGTAGGGGCGCTCGATGTTGGGGAACTTCTTGCGCAGAATGGGCACAGCGATAACGATCAGGACGTTGAAGAGCATGTTGCTCAGCACCACCATGTCGGTCAGCTGGCCGAGATTGCGCACCAGCACCAGCACGATGGAGATGACGGCCTGGACGATGATGGCCACATAGGGGGTCTTATGCTTGTTCAGCTTGGTAAAGCTCGGGAAGAAGTGGCCTTCCTTGGCCATGGCGTAGTACATTCTGGGCTGGGCCAGGATCAGACCGTTCAGACTGCCGAACATGGCCAGAACCATGCCCACGGTAACGATGACGGCGCCCGCGCTGCCCAGCAGCTTCTTGGCAACGGCGGTACCCAGGTACAGGTCGCCGGCGCCGATCATGGAGACGATCTCCTCATGAGGCAGGACCTTCATGATGGCGAAGTTAAACAGGGTGTAGAGGACCGTCACGCCGCCGATGCCGATGATCAGGGCCAGGGGGAGGTTCTTGCGGGGGTTGCGCATTTCCTCTGCCACGGTGTTCAGATTGGTCCAGCCCTCATAGGCCCACAGGGAGGCCACAACGGCCAGGGCGATCATGCTGAAGACGTTGGTGTTGTTCTCGGCAGCATAAGCGCCGGCGGAGGCAAAGGACAGGTCGGGGGAGACATGGCCGATGAACAGAGCGGCCAGCAGGATGATGGCCACGGGCACCAGCTTTGCCACCATGGAAACATTCTGCACCACAGAGGCCAGCTTCACGCCTACCAGGTTATAGGCAGTGATGCCGATGATGATCACGATGGCGGCAGCCTTGCAGCCGAAGTCGCTGATGTTCAGGATGGGCTGGAACACGCCCATCAGGGCCAGGGCCAGGGCGGCCACGGAGCCGGGGCCTGCGATGAGCCAGTCCACGAAGCCGCACATGAAGCCCACAATGGGGTGATAGGCCTCATTCAGGTAGACGACACGGCCGCCGGACTGGGGCATGGCCGCACCCATTTCCGCATAGGCCAGGCCGCCAAACAGGGAGATGACGCCGCCGATGATCCAGCACAGCAGCGCCAGGCCGCTGTTCATGCCCACGCGCTCCAGGACGTAGGCACCCAGGTAGAAGATACCGGAGCCGATCATAATGCCGCCGATAATACTCACACCACCAAAGGCACCTATCTCTCGTTTCATTTCTGTTTTTTCTGTTGTCAGATCGCTGATAGTTTCTTTTCTCATAGGGTACGCCTCCTTTTCCGGCTACTGAAATAGCCTGTATGTAAACTTATTGTAAATAAAGTCTGTGCAAGGAGGTGTTTATATAAAATCTTTTGTTTATTTTCCCATATAAACGGTTTTTTAAACTCAAGTAAAGCATAGCAGATTTGCAATAAACTTTCAAATAAAATATTTGGCGCTGAATACCGAGATTGCCTATGAGATCGGCGATCTCGGCTCTGCTATATCCCCCCGCCGCTTTTCCTTGTGGGCATAGCGCAGGCATTGGTAGCCACCTTCGACTGCCTGCATTTCGTGGGCATCCGGTGTGTGGAGCCAGCCTAAAAGCTAAACGCAGCTTCAAAAAGGCGCACCTGCCGATTCGGCAGGTGCGCCTTTTTGAAGCTGTGCTTTCACAGCTCGATCTCGCCTTGAACAAGCGTGACGGCCGGGCCGCCCACCTTTACGAAGGGCTGACTGTCCTTCAGCGTGACCTGGGCGGAGATCATGGACGGACGGCCCATTTTCTCGCCCTGCACCACGGTATACACCTGGTTAGGCTTCACCAGGCCGTGCTGATACAGGTAATAGACCAAGGCGCCGTTGGAGGTGCCGGTGGCGGCTTCCTCGTCAATATCATATAAGGGCGCAAAGTTTCTGGCGTGGATCATGCCATCGGCCGCGTTGACGGTGAAAGCGTGAACGCCCACCACATCGTACTTGCGGGACAGCTCCGTCAGCGCCGGGAAGTCGGGGGAAATTTGCTCCAGGGCGGCTTCGTCGGCCACGGGCATCATGATGTCCGTCAGCCCGGTGGATACCTTCTGCGGAAGGAGCGTCAGCTCTGCCATTTCCGCCACAGCGCCCTGGCCACCGGCATTGAGGCCCATGGTGTGGTACAGTTCCTCCAGCTGCGCCGGCGCCTCCAGGCGCTCAAAGGCCCGGGGCTTTGCCATGTCCATCAGGATGGCGTCCTTGCCCACCGCGATCTCCAGGGCACCGGAGAGGGTCTCACCGATGTAAGTGCCGCCCGCAGACACCAGGCCAAAGGTGCGCAGAGCGTGGAAGCTGCCGATGGTGGCGTGGCCGCACAGCTCCACCTCCGCCGCGGGGGTAAAATAGCGGATCTGAAAGCGCTTCTCGCCCAGGGGCTTAATGAACGCGGTCTCGGAGTAGCGCAGCTCCGCCGCCGTTTTTTGCATGGTCTCATCGGCGGGGAAATCCGCCCCCTCCGACAGCAGCACAACCCCTGCGGGGTTGCCGCCGAATGCCCGCGTGGTGAACGCGTCTACGATTTGAAATTTCATCGCTTATTCTCCCTTCAGAAGCTCGAGACATGTGCCGAGGCCCCGGGCCTTTGGCATTTCATACCTCTTTACGGCGGTCACATTGCCCCAAATGGCCATCCCGGTGGTATCAAAAACGGGGCTCATCAGCCGTCCACAGGTACTATTATAATACGCAGGCGATGCAAAAGCAACTTTCATGTCTCGTCCTCCTTGGTTCTATCCTGATCCAGCATCTTGATAGCCCCGGCAGATCCAGCACAGCCGGACGGGCATTTCCCTGCCGATCCGCTTTGGCCTGCTCCACACAGGTCCGGTAATCGTCGGAATAGGGCTGCGCCTGCGGAGCTTATAGCTCGCCGCCGGTCAAGCCGGCCAGCATCTTGGCCTCCTTCTCGGTGTCGCCCGCGGAAATGCGGCGGTACGCGCCGGCAAAATAGTTCTCTCCCGCACGGAAGTAAAATGCAATTTAGGTTGCCATGTCCATTCTCCTTTTTACATTATTGGGTAGTTCCATTGCAGCTGAGTTGGACCTTACCAGCTTTTTTTCTCCTGGGTGCAGTCGTGATTTTTCTTTCGCTCCTCCACCATGTTGGCAAACCACTCTACCATGGCCGGGTCATAGTGGGAGAAAAATGCGCTCGTCTTCGTGTCCAGCGCGGCGATTTTCTCCATGTCATTTTCCGAGAGTGCAAAGTCGAATACATTCAGATTTTCCCGCATCCGCTCCACGTGGGTGGATTTCGGGATGACCACCACACCCCGCTGCAGATGCCAGCGGAGAATGACCTGTGCCGCGCTCTTGCCGTACTTTGCGCCGATCTCATGCAGTACGGGATTCCGGAACATATCGCCCCGGCCCTCGCCGAAGGGCGCCCACGCCTCGATCTGTACGCCGTATTTGTCCATCCACATCTTGGCCTCCACCTGCTGGTTAAAAGGGTGGGTCTCCACTTGATTGACCATGGGACGAATGCGGGCGAAGGAGCAGATATCCACCAGCCGGTCGGGATAAAAATTAGAAACGCCGATGGCGCGAATACTGCCGCCTTCATACAGCTCCTCCAGCGCCCGCCATGCGCCGTAATAATCTGAAAACGGCTGGTGCAGCAGGCACAGGTCGAGATAATCGGTGCAGAGCTTTTGCATGGACTCCAGCACAGACCTTTTGGCTTCCTCGTAGCCATAATGCTCCACCCAGACCTTGGTGGTCAGAAAAATATCCTTACGATCGATGCCCGATTTTTCGATGGCCGCGCCTACCTGCACCTCGTTGAAGTAGCTCTGCGCCGTATCAATGGCTCGGTAGCCTACCTTCAGCGCGTCCAGCACGCAGCGCTCGCACTCATCCTGTGTGACCTGATAGACACCATATCCAAGCTGCGGCATTTTTACGCCATTACATAACGTGACATGTTCCATATCAAAAGCCTCCTGTTGATTTAAATTTTATTCTGTGCTATTATGGCAGCATCCGGTAGTTACTACCGGTCAAGAGTTTTTTCAAAAGCGGGAGAATTTTTTTATGTACTCCATGAAAGAAGCCTGTGCCCTCACCCATATGACCTATGAAAATCTGAAATTCTACTGCAACGAGGGCCTGGTACCAAATGTGAAGCGGGACAGCCGGAACTATCGCGTCTTTGACGAGCATGATATCAAGTGGATCCAAAGTCTGAACTGCCTTAAAAACTGCGGTATGAGCATCGCCGAGATGAAGGAGTATCTGGCCCTTTGCTTGCAGGGCGAGGGCACAATTCCGGCGCGCAAGCTCATCCTCGCGGCCAAAAAAGAGGCCCTGCTCCAGTCCATTGCGCAGCTGCAGGGTGCTGTCGCCTACATTGACTGGAAGCAGGGGTTCTATGATGATATTTTGTCCGGAAAAACGAAATACTACAGCCATCTGATGCCGGAGTCGTTGGAATAGTTTTTCGAGATATCTGCCCATCTATGCCGATTTTGAAAAGCGCGGTAAACAAAACGCCTTTATGAGCAACCGTTTCCCGTTCGCACCTCTTTGTACATGCCATACAGATTTAATCTACCAGAATATAAAGAAAAAGTCCTGTTTTCAAAGGAAAACAGGACTTTTTGGAGCTGCTGGGCGGATTCGAACCGCCGACCTCATCCTTACCAAGGATGCG
>ERZ808246.375-NODE-375-length-38492-cov-4.760179_pt1 | contig 38492 bp, 34 predicted proteins | sample MGYA00521083_ERZ808246 | MGnify/ENA primary metagenome ERZ808246 (study PRJEB31516, sample SAMN03275577) | gut metagenome | biome: mammalia-associated habitat; material: feces | host: Papio cynocephalus | place: Kenya | collected 2012-07-07 ...
AGGGGAACGCTTACGCGTTCCGGCGGGCGGCAGGTTGCCGCCCCTACGGGAACGAGGGGAAAATCGACGCGGAAAACGGTAGGCTTTTGCGCAGAAAAACCTATGTTGCGTGTTTGTTGATAGGCAAATTATCGTACCGAAGAATCTATAACAAACCAAATCTTTTAAAAGACATATCCCGCGCTCAGACAAAAAATTCGTTCGCGGAGTTATATTTTATGCGGCGAAAATAAAACCCTGCAAACGGGAATACCATCCGTTCACAGGGTTCTTTCAATTACAATATAAAAATGATAAAACGCGGTTTTTCGCTTTAACTTCGTAGGGGCGGCAACCTGCCGCCCGCCAAAAATGCGAAGCGTTTTTCCTCTATACGCCGCGCTTTGCGCGGTTACAATCGCGGTGAAACCGCAAATCAGGCTAACAGCTAACGGCTACAGGCTACCCCGTAGGGGCGGCAACGCCGTTTTCCTTAATATTTCCGCGTTTACGCGGAATATAATCGCGGCTTTGCCGCGCTACACTTTGAAGTAATAGTGAAGAGGTAAGAGGTGAAAGTTAAAAATCCCGTTCGCAAAAACGAACAGGATTTTTGGTCGGAGTGAGGTGATTCGAACACCCGACCTCTTGGTCCCGAACCAAGCGCTCTACCAAACTGAGCCACACCCCGATTAAGTGCAGATAGGATTATAACCTAAACGGTTTATAAAATCAAGTCTTTTTTTAATATTTTTACGCATTTCGGTTTTTTAAAGCGCCGAAAACGGCTTTGCTTAAAGCCGTTTTCGTTTTTACGCTATATTTTATTTTATTTCGGCTATTGTAACACCGTTTTCACCCTCGCCGAATGTGCCGAGCCTGAAAGACTTTATTCGCGGGTCGTGCTTTAAAAACTGCTGTACTGCGGCGCGAAGTGCGCCCGTGCCTTTGCCGTGAATAACGGTAAGCTCTTTAAGCCCCGACATAAGCATATCGTCAATAAATCTGTCAAGCACAAGTATTGCTTCGTCGCACATAAGCCCTCTTAAATCACAGCGGTTGCTGACCTGCATTGTCGCTCTGCTTTCGCCGCCTTTTGGTCTTAAAGACGTGCCGCCTTTTTTCTCGTCTTTTTTTGTTTCAATAAGCCTTAAAGAGTCCTCGGGGACTTTCATTTTAAGCATTCCCGCGCTTATTTCAACATTGTTCTTTTTATCTTTTGCGGAAACGACGGTCGCATTTTTGCCGATTGTTTTGCAAAAAACGGTGTCGCCGGGTTTCAGCTCACGCGGAAGAGTGTAATCCTCATCGTCGGCGATGGCTGATACCACGGGATTTACGGCGTCGTCTATAGCGTTAAGGCGAGCGTTGACGGCGCGTTTTGCGCGTGAAGCAAGCTCGTTAATATCTTTTGAAGCCTTTGCTTCTTTTTTGAGTTTATCGACTTCAAAAAGCAGTGCGTTTGCTTCGCGACGTGCCTGTTCGACTATCCGCAAAGCCTCGCCTTTTGCGTTTTCAAGCTCTTTGTCGCGGCGGCTTTCTGCTTCAAGAAGCGTTTTTTGCGCCTTTTCTTTTGCTTCTTCTGCCGATTTTGAAATTTCCTGTGCTTTTTCACGCTCTTTTTCAAGCTCAAGGCGGCTTTCGGTGAGCCTGTCAACAACATCTTCAAACCGCGTGTTTTCCGTTGAAACAAGCTCTTTTGCGCGGTTTATAATGCCGCCGTCTATGCCGAGTCTTTCCGAAATTGCAAATGCGTTTGAGCGCCCGGGTATGCCGAGAATAAGCCTGTAAGTGGGTCTTAACGTGTTCACATCGAACTCGCACGAGCCGTTTTCAACGCGCGGTGCGCTGAGGGCATATTCTTTAAGCTCGGCATAATGAGTTGTGGCGGCGACCTTTGCACCCTGCGTGTGAAGTCTTTCAAGAATTGCCGTGGCAAGCGCCGCGCCCTCTACCGGGTCTGTTCCCGCGCCGAGCTCGTCTATTAAAACAAGCGAGTTACCGTCGGCGACGCTTAAAATATTGACGATATTCACCATATGCGACGAAAACGTTGAAAGCGACTGTTCTATGCTTTGCTCGTCGCCTATATCGGCAAGAATATTGTCAAATACCGAAACGCTGCTGCCGTCCGCCGCGGGAATCATCAGTCCGCAGCACGCCATGGCGCACAAAAGCCCCACGGTTTTTATGGCAACGGTTTTGCCGCCCGTGTTGGGTCCCGTAATTACAAGCGTGTCAAAGTCATATCCCAAAGATATATCGGTGCTGACAACCTTTTTTTCGTCAATAAGCGGGTGTCTTGCCTTTTTAAGATTTATTTTGCCTTCGTTATTGATTATGGGCACACTTGCTTTCATACTGTAGGCAAGCTGAGCCTTTGAAAAAATAACGTTAATCTCCAAGGCGCATTCATAGCCGCCCTTAATTTCGTTTTTAAAGCTCCCCGCGCTTTGCGAAAGCTCATAAAGAATACGCTCTATCTCCTGCTGCTCTTTGCCGCGAAGAACTCTTATTTCGTTATTTAATTCCACCACGGCGGCAGGCTCTACAAACACGGTTGAGCCTGTCGAGGATGTGTCGTGAACCATTCCGGGGACGTTCGCCCTGAACTCGGCTTTTACCGGGACGACGAACCGCCCGTTTCTTTGCGTAATTATTGCGTCCTGCAAATATGTCTTGTAGGTCTGCGAACGGACTGCCTTGTCAAGCCTGTCCCTTATATTGTTTTCGCAGTTTTTGATTTTGCGCCTTATTGCGGAAAGCTCGGGCGAAGCGTTATCGCTCATTTCGTCCTCGTTTAAAATCGCAGAGAATATCTGCTCCTCCAAAAACTTGTTGGGCATAAGCGAATTGAAATATACGTCAATCGAAAGGTCGCTTTGACCGCTGTTTCTGCGCCATTCAGAAAGCGAACGTATAGCCCTTGCGGTGCTTCCTATGTCAAGCAGCTCTTTCATTGAAAGAACGCCGCCCGACGCCGCCCGTGCAAGCGAGTTGTTCACGTTTTTAAGACCGCCGAACGACGGCCCGCCGAAGCGCGCCAAAAGAAGATACGCTTCTTCGGTCTTTTTTAAACTGTCCTGTGCCAAAGCAAGGCTCTTTTCGGGCAAAAGAGAAAGCATAATTTCTCTTGCGTCGTCGTTGCACGCTCTTTTTGAGAGCATTAAAAGAACCTTGTCAAGCTCTATTGCTTTTAAATGTCTGTCCATTTTTACCTCATAAATAAAGTGATTTGAAAAAATCAAGCGTTTTGAATTTTCTTGAAGTCTGCGAAAGCAAATAGCTCTCGCACACATTTGAAAGCTCGCTTTCGCTTTTTTGTGAAAGCGAAAACGAAAATATTTTGTCAAAATCCGAAAATACTATATGGCGCATCGCGCGCACAACCGAAAGGCTTAAACCGACTGAATACTGCGGCGGCACACAGCTGCTGCAATAAAGCTTGCCCGAATGCGGGCAAAAGCTCATTCTTTCGGTTTCATACTCGCCGCACTCGTCGCACGCAACAAGCGCGGGCATATACCCCGAAAGCGATAAAAGGCGCAATTCGGTTACGGATTTTATAAATAACGGGCTTTTTTTGCCCTCTTTTAAAAAATACAGAGAATTAAGAAAAAGCCGGAGAATTTCCTCCGACTCATAATCCTGCTCGCAAAATTCATATGCAAGCTCGCAAATATACTGCGCAAGCGCCGTCTTGACAATGTCCTCGCGAAGCTCAAAAAAAACCTCTTTTGCGACGGCGTCCTCCACTGCGTATGTATCCTTTGTTTTTGTAAAAGTAAAGTCGGAATATGTAAGAAGCGCCGTGGCGGAAAGCTTTTTGCTTTTCGCCTTTTTTGCGCCCCTTGAAAATGCGCGTATCAATCCGTGACGGGCGGTAAGAACGGTTATAAGGCGGTCGTATTCACCTATATTCTGTTCTCTTATCACTAAGCCCGCCGCACTTATTTTCGTCACAAAGCTTCAGCTCCATTTTCCCTTGCATTTCAAGATGCTTGCGATATTCAAGGTAGTTTTTGACCTTGCCGTCAGCCGCGAATTTTTCCCAAAGTTCTTTCTCATCCATAAAAACATCTCCGTAATACTGTTTACACACTGTTTACTTATATAGTATTCCGAAAGACGTTTTTTATGTTTGTTAAAAAATATCAAAAATCAGTCAAGACCGAAATTGTGAATAAGCCCCTCGCGGTTGCGCCAGCCCTCTTTAACCTTGACCCAGCAGTGAAGATTGACCTTGCAGTCAAAGAATTTTTCAAGCTCATAGCGCGCACTTACCGAAACGCTTTTAAGCATTTCGCCGCCTTTGCCTATAATTATGCCCTTGTGGCTTTCGCGCTCGCAATAAATTGTTGCGTCAATATCAAGAAGCGGCTCGCCGTCTTTTTTGCGCTCGCTCATCTTTTCTATGGCTACAGCCGTTCCGTGAGGGATTTCGTCGTTCAGCTTATAAAGAAGCTTTTCGCGGATTATCTCTGACGCGAGCACTCTTTCGGGCTGGTCCGTGAGCGTATCCTCGGGGAAGAAAAACTCCGACGGTGCGGCAAGCGCTTTAAGCTCGTCTTTAAGCTCTTTAATTCCGTCGCCGTAAATTGCGCTTACGGGCACAACCGCGCAAAAATCAAACAGCTTTGAAAATTCAAGAATGCGCCCCATAAGCTCTTCTTTTTTCGGCACCGTGTCTATCTTGTTTATGGCAAGCACAACGGGGATTTTTTCGCTTTTAAGCCTTTTTAAAAGCTCCAGCTCGTTTTCGGCTATTTTGCCCGACGGCTCGACCACCAAAAGGCAGCTGTCAACGCCCGAGATGCTGTCGTCAACGGCTTTTATCATTTTTTCGCCGAGCTTTGTTTTCGGCTTGTGAAAGCCGGGTGTGTCAGTAAACACAAGCTGGCAGTCATCCTCTGTCAAAACGCCCATAATTTTTGTGCGCGTTGTTTGGGGCTTTGATGAAACGATTGCGATTTTTTGCCCCAAAAGCGTATTTAATAAAGACGACTTGCCGACGTTCGGCTTGCCGACTATTGCAATGAATGCGGTTTTTCTTTCACTCATTTTCGGTTTTTTCCTTTTTACCCAAATCAAATTTAAATATAAACAGCGTGTCCAAAGCGATGCTTAACAAAAACAGCGCAAAATACAGCGGATTTTCTTTATAATGCTCAAAAAGAAGCCTGAAAGCCTCGGGCTGCCAAAGCACCGCAACGCCCGTCAGCACGGCGAATATCGCAAACACAAGCACGGCTCCCGCCGCGGTATCTTTTGAAATACCTATTGTGCGCCTGTTTTCGTTTGTTATACTGTCGTCGCTTTTTTCGATGCCGGTATTTATAAGCTCGCCGCCGAGCACCGACGCACAAGCGAGAAACAGTATTGCATACTGCGTTCTTGTTACCGTGAAAAAATCGTAGCGCAAAAGAAAATAGAACATATACGCCATACACGAAATATGTATTCTGAAATTCCTTTCGTGCCCCACCATCCAAAAAATGCCTTTAAACGCATAGCCGAAGCTTTTTATAAGACTTAAAAGGTCATTTTTCATATTACTCTTCATCCATATAGTAAGAATCGTTGCGTTTAAGACCCAATTCGGTTAAAACGTGCTCTTCTTTTTCGCGCATACGCACCTCTTCGATTCCGCCGTTAACGTGGTCGTAGCCTAAAAGATGAAGCATTGAGTGCACTGTCAAAAAGCCTATTTCGCGCTGAAGCGAATGGCCGTAGGTTTCTGCCTGGCGCACGGCGGTTTCGACGGATATTACAATATCGCCGAGAAGGCACGCGCCGTTTTCGGGATTTTTGTCGTAAACGCCGTTTTCGCCGAGCGGGAACGAAAGCACGTCGGTACTGCGGTCAACGTTTCTGTATTCGCGGTTAAGCTCGTGAATACGCTCGTCGTCAACAAAAGTAACGCTGATTTCGGCAGGCTCGTTAAAATCCTCAAATGTGAGCACCGCATTGCAGCAGCGCCTTACAAGAAGCCTTACGCCTGTGGGAATTTTGACGGCTTTTTGCTCGTTTGAAATAATAACCTTAATTTTTTCTTTCATTTCTTCTCTTTGCCTCCTCGTATTTTTCATACGCTTTAATAATATCCTGAACGAGCTTATGGCGCACAACGTCTTTTTCGCTGAACCTTACAAGCTCTATCTGTTCAATGTTTTTCAAAATCTTTGTAACCTCGACAAGCCCCGATTTTTTACCGTCGGGAAGGTCAATCTGCGTAACGTCGCCAGTTACGACGACCTTTGAATTAAAGCCCATTCGCGTAAGAAACATCTTCATTTGCTCGGGCGTTGTGTTTTGGGCTTCGTCAAGAATAATAAAGCTGTCGTCGAGCGTTCTGCCGCGCATATAGGCAAGCGGAGCGACCTCTATATTGCCGCGCTCCTGATATTTCTGAAAATTTTCGGCGCCGAGCATATCGAAAAGCGCGTCGTAAAGCGGCCTTAAATAAGGGTCAACCTTGCTTTGCAAATCGCCCGGAAGAAAGCCGAGCTTTTCGCCCGCCTCAACAGCGGGGCGCGTAAGTATGATTCTGTTGACCTCTTTCGCCCTGAAAGCATTTACCGCCATGGCGACGGCAAGATATGTTTTGCCAGTGCCCGCGGGCCCCACGCCGAGGACTATTGTGTTGTTTTTTATGGCTTCGACGTATTTTTTCTGTCCGAGCGTTTTCGGCTTTACGGGCTTGCCTTTGCTCGTTATGCAAATGCAGTCGGCAGACATTGACGAAAGCTTGTCCTCGTTGCCGTCGTTAACGAGCGAAATGACATAGCGCACATTTTGCTCGTTAAGCGCTTCGCCTCGGTTTAAAAGCATAAGAAGCCCGTTAACGGTTTTCACGGCTTTAGACACTTCGTCCGGCTCGCCCGTGATTTTTATATCGGAGCCGCGGCTTATAACATCGACCGCAAACGCTTTTTCAATAAGCTTTATGTTTTCGTCAAAGCTTCCGAAAAGAGCGACCGCCTGCTCCATTCGGTCGATATTTATTATTTGTTCAAACATGCATTACCCTGACTTTATATCAAATTATATTACATACTTAGTATAACACAATTTTTGTAAATGTCTACTAATTTTTGCGAATTTTTTTGTGAAAATGTCTTAAATAAACTAATTAATTCAGTCGGCGCCGTCATTTTCGCGGTATATTGTTTTTTCTTCTGCGATATTTTCTGTGCCCGTGGCTTTAAATGTGCAAAACTGAGAGCCGCCCGCGTTTTTTTCAAAAACCTCAAGCTTTGTCACATCGCACAAAGAAAGCTCTTCTCTTGCTTCTTCTGTATTTTTAAAAAACACCCAAAGCGAAGCTTCCTCTTTTGTAAGCTCAATATCGGTTTCTTTCTGCGAGCACCTTGTTTCCCAAACTATGCCTATGGGCAGGCTTTCACTGCCGCCTTTAACATAGCTTTCGCCGCGCCCTAAAGAAAAATTGCCTTTCTTTTTAAAAAACAGCGGTATTTTTATGCCGAAAAAGCTGAAATACCCCGAAGTTTTTTCTTCACTCAGAACATTTAAACGCATATTGAGCGGCACGGCGCTTTCTTTTACCGTTACCGTTTCGCATATAACGCTTCCCGAAGCCCTCACGAGCGTTTCGGTAAGGTCGCGGTTTTCGACAATGCCCGAAATTAAAATATCGCCTTTTACAACAACGTCGCCCTCTTTAACTTTGTTCGTTCCGCGGTAGCCTTTGACAAGCACAACCATTCCGTCTTTTTTTGCGACAAGGTTAGACGGGGTTTTTGTGTCCTCTATTTCGGGTGATTTTTCAGCCTCGCGCACTTCGACCTCCGCCTTGCTGCCGTACATATTGACAGAAGCCCACGAAAGCTCGGGAAAGCGTTCGACAAGCTCTTTTTCAACCGCCGAAGTGTCGATTTTTGCCTTTCTTGCGCCCACATAAACGCCCAAATCTTCAAGCGCAACTGTTAAGGCACTAAGCTTTACATCTGTATTCCCCGATATTTTCACGCTCCACACGCTGCCCGAAGCCGCAAGCATAAAAGCAACAGCCAAAACCGCCCCAAAAGCCACTCCTACTCGGGTTTTGTGATGTTTTAAAGCAAGCGAAAGTCCGTGCTTTTTTATTATTTTCAGCCTCATCCCCGAGTTACGCGCACACATTCGCATTTTTTTGTATCCGTCAAAGTCTGTACAGGCACACACCTTTACACCGTCGTTTTTGACATCCCACAGATTTATGCTGTTCAAAGTGCACAAATTTATAAATCTTTCGGCAAATCCGCCGAAGGCTTCAAACTCAACATACCCCAGAACGCTTCTTAAAACCCTTACAAGCATATAACTCTCTCCGTATTCAATCGGTTGTAAATTCAAGCGAGACAATTTCACCTTTAATATTCGCCTGTTCATATATGTATGAAGTAACCACAAGCGCTCTTCCGCTTATTTTCAGATTTTTTTCGCCTATGTTGAGCTTTATAAAGCTGTCGCCGTAGTCGGTAACGCTTTTACAGCCGTCCACAATTATCTCTTTGTTTCCGTAAAGCTCTATATTGCCGACGGGCGAAGCCTTGCTTCTTAAATCCTTTATTCCCATAATCTCCTCCGAAAAAAGCTGAGTTTTGTTATATTCTTATGCCGCGCCTTCATAAAATATCTTTGCGGGGTGGTATAAATGAAAAAAAGCAGCACGGTTTTAAAGCATTTGCCTAAAATACTGAGCATTTTTCTTATAGGTGCGGGTCTGTTACTCCACTCCGAAAAAGCCGCCGACGGCGTGCGCGAGGGGCTTTCGCTTTTAGGGAACGTGGTAATACCGTCACTTTTTCCGTTTCTTGTGCTGTCGTCGTATATAACGGAAAGTCCGTCGGCCGAGGTCTTTTGCAGGCTTGTAAAAAAGCCTGTCGAAGCAATTTTCAAAACCGACTGCGTTTCGGCGCTCCCTATAATCATGGGCGCTGTCGGCAGCTATCCCGTGGGGGCTAAAACCGTCGCCTCGCTTTATAAACAGCAAAGACTTACAAGAAACGAAGCGGAGCGGCTTATGTATTGGTGCGTAAACGCAGGACCCGCCTTTACTTTAAGCGCTTTGGGGGCGGTTATGCTCGGCAGCATAAAATCGGGCGCAATTATATACTGCTCGGTGCTTTTATCATCTTTTACAATCGGATTTTTTTGCAGATTTTTATATCTTCCCTCTGAAAAAGTCGTTATAAGAAGTGCGCCGCCGCAAACCTCTTACCCCGTAATAGACGCGGTAAGGGGCGGAATGAACGCAATACTCAACATTTCTGCATGGGTGCTTACGTTTTCGTGCATTTCGGAGCTTTTAGAGACCTTTAAGCTCGACACTGCCGCGTCAATGTTTTTAAAATGCGTTCTTGAAGTAACAACGGGCTGTGCGGACTGTGCAAAAACACTGCCGCTTCCCGTAACCGCCGCAGCAATAGGCTTCGGCGGAATATCCGTAATATGCCAGGTGTCGCCTTATCTTGACGACTGCGGCGTTCAGATAAGGCGCTTTGTAACGGCGCGTATTTTAAACTCGGCGCTGTGCGCTTTTTACTGCTCACAGCTTTTAAAGGTGTTCCCGGGGGCGCTTAAAGCCTCGGTAACATACGGCACACGCATTTTCTCGATTACGCTTTCTTACAGCGCTCCTGTTTTCGCTATACTTCTTATTATGTGCGCTCTTTTTATTTTACAGGTTGATAACCGAAAGAAAATGTGTTAGAATATATCCACCAAAAAAACGGAGCGAAGAATTATGCGAGCATATTTTAAAAAGGACGCAGAAGCCGCGTGCAAATACTGTGAACACGGCGTGCCGGTACCCGACGGCACGGCGGTGCTTTGTGAAAAAATAGGCGGCGTTATGCAGCCGTATTCAAAATGCCGCAGGTTTAAATACGACCCATTAAAGCGCGAACCTAAGGTTATCACACTGAACCGCGACTTTAAAAAAGAGGATTTTTCGCTTTAATTTAATTTTCGACTTGTTGCGACATTGACCGCCTTTTCTTTATTGAATACGGCGGTCTTATTTTTTTATGTTTTTCGGTTTTTGTAGGAATTCACAAAATTATCGACAGAATGTGTATTAAATTTTAACCGCGATTTTGTCAATTCCGCTTGCAAACATTTCAAAATATAGTAGAATATATATGTAAAAATAAATATTTGGAGGTTTGTATCGTGGCAGACGCTTTCGGTGTACCGAACACAATTCCTGTCGGTCCTTTGGGGATTATCGCCCTTCCCGGGTGTGAGGAACTCGCAAACAAAATAAACAACTATCTTACATCCTGGAGAGAGGAACGTGAAAGCGAGCACAAAACAACAATCGCTTTTTACGGCTATCAGCGCGACACTTACATTATCGACGCCTCCTTCAACCGCTTTGGCTCGGGCGAGGGAAAATGCGTTATTCACGAAACCGTCAGAGGTTACGATATTTATATCCTCTGCGACTGCTTCAACCACGGACTCACCTATGAAATGTACGGCGAGAAATATCCCTTCTCACCGGACGAGCACTTTGCAAACCTTAAAAGAGCCATTTCGGCAATCGAGGGCAAGGCACGCAGAATAAACGTCATTATGCCTATGCTTTACGAAGGCCGTCAGCACAAGCGTTCAAGCCGCGAATCGCTTGACTGCGCGCTTGCGCTTCAGGAGCTTTGCCTTAATATGGGCGTTGAAAACATCATTACGTTTGACGCGCACGACCCCAGGGTTCAAAACGCCATTCCGCTTAAAGGCTTTGAAAACGTTGCGCCCACATATCAAATGATAAAGGCTCTTACAAAGAACTTTAACGACCTTAAAATTGACCACGACCACCTTATGGTTATCTCCCCGGATGAGGGCGGAATGGGCCGCTGCATCTATTATTCGACCGTTCTCGGCATTGACCTCGGCATGTTCTATAAAAGGCGCGACTATTCTGTAGTCGTCAACGGCAGAAACCCCATTCTCGCGCACGAGTTTTTGGGCGATAACGTAGAAGGCAAGGATTGCCTTATTATCGACGATATGATTTCCTCGGGCGACTCTATGATAGAGGTTGCTTCAAAGCTTAAAGAGCTTAAAGCCAACAGAATTTTCGTCTGCACCTGCTTCGGACTTTTCTGCAACGGTCTTAAAGAGTTTGACGCCGCATATAAAAACGGCATCATAAACGGTGTTTTCACCACAAACCTTGTTTACAGAACACCCGAGCTTCTTGAAAGAGAGTGGTATTACGAGGTTGATATGAGTAAATACTGCTCGCTTATAATCGACACTTTAAACCACGACTGCTCTGTAAGCGTTCTTCTTAACCCGGCCGAAAAGATTAAATCGCGCCTTGAAGATTACAGAAAAAAGCAGAGCGAATCGGAACTCTCGCTTTTTAACGAAGAAAAATAAATCCTTTTCGGAAATAAAAGCGGCATTGCGTCATTTCGGCGTGCCGCTTTTATTTTTGCCGCTATTTGTCACCCGCAATTTGCACAAATACTATTGACTTTTCTTTTAGATTATAGTATTATTTTTGTTGTGAAACGAGAGGTAACTTATGGTTAAAAGGTCTTTTTCGCATAAACTTGCGTTATTCGCGGCTTTTGCTTTGATTTTTGCCTTTTATCTTGTCTGCCGCTGCCCGTTCAAATTCTTTTTCGGGCTTCCCTGCCCCGGGTGCGGAATGTTAAGAGCAACGCTTTCTCTTTTAAAGCTTGACTTTTCTGCGGCTTTCGGGTTTCATCCGCTCGTTTTTCTTATGATTCCGGTCGGCATATACCTCGTCCTTCGCTCGTTGAAGCTCTTTTCGTTTAAAAAAACGACGGAACGCGTGCTTTTAGCCTGCATTGTCGCGGTTTTTGCCGCCGTATACATTATCCGCCTTTATGGCGGCGACCCTGTTGTCAAAATGGACTTTCAAAGTTCTGTTTTACATAAAATAATCACTCTTATCATGGGGGCCATTGCAAATGATTAAAAAAAGAAAATTTGTAAAGTACATATTACTTAACATCATCACTCTCGGAATTTACGGCTTGTTCTTCTGGTATAAATGGACCGAAGACCTTAACCGCATCTGCGACGGCGATGACAACGACAGTGCAAACTATCTTCTTGTTCTTCTTCTCAACATTTTCAGCCTTTCTGTTTATCTTTGGGTATGGAACTATAAAATGGCAGAAAGAATGTATCAGATTGCGCCCTCATACGGCAAACAGTTCAAACACGGCGGCTTGTTCGTTCTTATCTGGAGATTCTTCCTTCCCATCGTCAGCAGCTATTACAAAATCAAATACATCAACGTTCTTGCAGAGTGCTATAACGCGGCACGCGCAGAGGCTGCCGAAAATGCAGAGGCTGCTCCCGCAGCAGAAGCTCCCGCAGCATTTGAAGAAGAAAAAGCACCCGCTTCAGCAGAATAATAAAACAAAAAAAATTGCCGTCCTTTCGGGCGGCTTTTTTTAAAACAGAAACACGGAGCATCTATGGAAAACACACTTAAATTCAAAGACGGCAAATTCAGAATTATGGCTCTCGGCGATTTGCACGAAAAAATCGTAATGGAATCGCGAAACGACAGAAAACGCCTTGAGGATATGCACAACCTTGTTGAAATGGGCATAAAGGCATTTTCGCCCGACCTTATCGTTCTTCTCGGCGACACCTGCTGTCAGCGTGACGAAAGCGAAGGCTTTGCGGTATTTAAAAAGGGCCTCAGGGAAGCGCTTAAACCCATTCTCGACTCGAAAATACCGTTTTGCTATGTCCTCGGCAATCACGAGCACGACAACCGCCAGGAGGAGCTTATAAAAGAAGCCTTTTCCGAAATAGATACCTGCCTTTCTTATAACGACAAGGACTCAAAAGACTGTTTAAGCTATAACCTTCTTGTAAAATCCACTGACGGGAAAGACGATATTTTAAACCTTTGGTTTATCGACTCAAACAACCTCACAGAAAACGGCGATGGCTACGACTGGGTTCACCTTGACCAGATAGAATGGTATGAAAACAAAGCCGGGCAAATAAAAAAAGAACACGGCGGCAGAACGATTCCCGCAATACTTTTTCAGCATATACCCGTGTTTGAAGAATATGAGCTTTTAAGAGAGGCAAAGCCGTATGAGCTTCCCGTTGCGGTTAAGGGCTATAACACAAGAAGCAATAAATACTATGTTTTAAAAGACGGCGTAAAAGGCTATCTCGGCGAAGGACCGTGCGCTCCCGACTATAACCACGGTCAGTTTGACAGCTGGAAAAAGGTCGGCGACGTAAGAGCCGCATTTTTCGGTCACGACCACCTGAACGATTTTACGGGTTATGTTGACGGCATAATGCTCGGTCAGAACAAAACAAGCGGATTCAGAGCTTATACCGACGGATGCCGCCCGCTTGTCAGAATGATTACCGTCGATGAAAGCGACCCCGAAAAAATAAATTCGGAAGTATATCACTTCAAAGAATTGGGGCTTACATGCAACTGCCTCGGCCCGATAGAAAAACGCATAACCGACAGGCAAAGCATCAATATGCACAAAGCGTCATATGCATTGGGCGCGGCTGCGGGAATTACGGCTGTTGCCGCCCTTATTAAAAAAATCAAAAAATAAAGAAATAAAGAGGATAAGCGTTATGAACATCAAAAAAACAGCCGCCGTGGCAGTCGGCGCAGGTATCGGCGCGGCGCTCGGCAAATCAATTAAAGATAAAAAGTTCTGCCCGCTTTGCGCGGCAAAAAAAGCGTATTCGTCACTTTTCCTTCACACCCCCGCGGGCGAACGCTATGAAAACGGCACGGCGCTTACACCGCCCATGGGCTGGAGCAGCTGGAACACCTTCAGAAACACAATCGACGAAAACCTTATAAAAAGCACCGCCGAAGCTATGAAAAAAAGCGGACTTCTTGACGCGGGCTATCGCTACATAAATCTTGACGACTGCTGGCAAAGCTCTTTAAGAACGCCCGACGGCAAGCTTCAGGGCGACCTCACGCGTTTTCCGAACGGCATTAAGCCGCTTATTGAAGAGCTTAACGGCGAAGGCTTTAAAGTCGGTCTTTACACTTCAAACGGCACTTTGACCTGCGAGGACCTGCCCGCAAGCCTTTACAACGAAGCTGTTGACGCCGACACCCTTGCAGAATGGGGCGTTGAATATTTTAAATATGATTTTTGCCACAACGAGCCTATCCCCTCGGCGGCGCCCGCAATTTATAAAATTTGCCTCGGCAAGCCGCACGAAAAGGATTTTCTTGAAATAAACGCCGAGCACGGCACGCTTATTCGCGGCGCAAAGGTATTTAAAGACGACCGCTACGAAAGCGGCTATTGCGTGGGCGCTCTTTGCGCCGATAACGGTGCGCTTCTTTTTGACACGGTTTGCGTTGACGAAAGCGGCAATTACAGCCTTACAATCGTTTTCAAAAAGGGCGGCTTAAAAAAGAAGTTCCTTGTATTAAAGGTCAATGACGGCAAAGAATACGACTGTTACTTCCCTGCTTCAAAGGGCTTTACGCCCGACGGCAGACTTCAGGTAAAAATACACCTTGAAGAGGGCGTCAACAAGCTTTGCTTTTATAACCCCATCGGTTCAAGGCAGGATTCAGCCGCACGTCAGTATATCAACATGGGCAAAGAGCTTAAACGCGCAACAAAAGAGTTTGCCGAGAAAAACGGCACAGAAGAAAAGCCGATTTGCTATTCCATTTGCGAATGGGGTCTTAACCGCCCGTGGAAATGGGGTATGAAAGCGGGCAACCTTTGGCGCACAACCATGGATATTAAGCCCAATTGGCTTTCGGTGCTTTCAATTTATGAGTTTAACGTCCGTCTTTACAAAAACGCCGCGCCCGGCGGTTGGAACGACCCCGATATGCTTGAGGTCGGCGTAGGCTCGCTTACTCTTGAAGAGAACAAAACGCACTTTTCGCTTTGGTGTATGATGGCAGCGCCGCTTATTCTCGGAAACGACGTGCGCTCGTTTATAAAACCCGACAAAACGCCCGATAAAGACAACAAAATTTTAAAAATACTCACGAACAAGGCGCTTATAGACATTGACCAGGACGTGCTCGGCAAACAGGCAAAGCGCATTAAGACCGACGGCTTTTGCGACGTGCTTGCAAAACCGCTTGACGGCGGTGAGCTTGCTTTGTGCTTCTTTAATAAAACAAGCACGCAAAAGCAGATGAGCATTGACCTTACAAGACTTCACAACGACCCCTACATTAACCTGCCGATAACCGATTATTATGCGGTTACAGAGGTGTGGGACAATGTTTCGCTTACGCTTAAGGGCGAGGTTTCGGGCATAGTCCCGCCGCACGGCGTAAGAGTTTACAGAATCAAAGCAAAATAACATTTTACAGGAGGATTTTTATGGACAGAGCTTTATTAAAAGAGCGCGCAAAGCGAAACATCGGCAAAAGGCGCGGTGAAACGATAGTTGTTGCGCTTATTCTCACGCTGACGTTGGGCGGCGGCGCAGGCTTTTCGTTCAATTTCAGATTCAACAATAACGATTATAACGTTGACGATAACATTTTTAACGCAAATTTTGATTTTTCGCAGCTTTACGGCATACTGTCGGGCGCTGTAACAATTGCACTTGTTATCAGCCTGGCAATTTTCGTTATAAAATCAATAGTTCTTTCGGCTCTCGGCGTAGGCTCTTACCGCTACTTTTTAAAGCTTCGCTGTGACGAACCGACAGGCATAGGCGAGGTTATAGGCAACTTTAAAGACGGAAACTACCTTAACATTCTTGTCATTATGCTTTTAAAACAGGTGTTCACGTTTTTGTGGAGCTTGCTTTTAGTAATTCCAGGCATCATCAAGGATATTGAGTACTCTGTAATTCCGTTCATTCTTTCGGTAAGACCCGACATTAACCGCAAAGAAGCGTTCAGACTTGCAAAGGCGCTTACCGACGGCCACAAGGGCGAGCTTTTTGTAATGAGTCTTTCGTTTATCGGTTGGGAGTTTCTTTCGGCTCTTACCTGCGGAATACTTGCGATAGTTTATGTTAACCCCTATCTCTATGCGACCCAAACCGAATTTTACAGCGAGCTTCGCAAAGACGCAATTCAGCGCGGCGCAATAAGACCGGAAGAGCTTCCCGATTACGAAAGCGCCGGCTTCTCTTCTGACGGATTCGGCGGTTTCTCGCAGGATAACGGCTTCAATGCACAGCAGGGCTTTAATGCACAGCAGGGTTTCAATGCACAGCAGGGTTTTGGTGCACAGCAAGGCTACAATACTCAGCAAGGCTTTGGTGCACAGCAAGGCTACAATACTCAGCAAGGCTTTAACTCACAGCAGGGCTTTGGTGCTCAACAAGGGTTCAACGCGCAGAATACGCAGACAGATGAAAACATTCCGACCGTCGAAGCCGAAAAGTGCGACGGCGATACGAAAGAGCCTTTTGATGCAAGCGTAGAAAGCGACGATACAGACAACAGCTGACGTAAACAGTCAAATAGAAATTTGACAAGGAAATTTTAAAATGAAATACGAGACCGAAAGGTATAAAGACTGCAAACGGTTCAATGAACAGTACGAAAGCATATACCGCTTCCTTTTGGAAGCGGAAAAGCTTGAATACAACGAGCATTTTCACTGGGGACGCTTTGAATGGATGCACGAACACAGCTACCTTGACGAGGACAAACTGACAAGCATCGTTATGTTCAAGGACGAAAGCGGCGCAATCGCAGGTCTTGCCACTTATGACACAGACTTCAGCGACCGAGTATACCTGATTCACACGACTTCGGATAAGGCGCTGCTTGAATGTATGGTTGACACTGTCCTTGAAGCGGAAAAAGGCAGTGCAGTTATTAAAACAGATGACAAAGACGCCGCTCTTTGTGATCTTTTGAGAGAAAAAGGTTTTGAAAAAAAGCAAAGATGCGCCTGCGTTTTATCGCTTGATTTGTCACGTCCGTTGGAATACAGCATGCCGAATGCTTATACTGTCAGTCCGTTAGGATTTGTTCCGGACCCGTGGCAATATCAATTGGTAATTCATAAGGGCTTTGACAATGACGGCATTCCCGATAAATGGGATTATGAATTTTTGAAGCGCATCCCACATACTAATGATAATCTTAAAACCTTTGCAATTGCCGATAACGAATATTGCGCGCACTGCGGCTTGTGGTACTCGACAGGAAACAGCGCGTATATCGAACCCGTCGCAACCGTCCCCGAACACAGAAAGAGAGGCTTGGCAAAAGCGGTTATTTATGAAGCCTGCAACCGTGCAATTGCGCGCGGCGCTAAGCGTGCCATTGTTATTTCAGACCAAGAGTTTTATTTTAAAATCGGTTTTACACTTTCCTCCGAAGTGTATAACTGGGAAAAGAGAGATTGAAAAAACTCTTGTTATCGTGGCAAAAAAATATTCACTTATTGCGTTTTGCAATTTTTAAAAGAAAAGTAAATACGACAGTAAACGACCCCTAAAAATTCACAAGGGCTGCCGCACCGAAAATGCGACAGCCCTTTTCTTTTTATATTTCAATGTTTTTTATTCAATCATTTCGCGAAATTCCGCTTCCGAAATAACCTTTATGCCAAGCTCGTTTGCTTTTCGCAATTTGCTGCCCGCGTCCTCGCCGGCAAGAACAATGCTTGTCTTTTTAGATACCGAGGAGGAGGTTTTCCCGCCGAGCCTTTCAATTATTGCCGAAGCCTCGTCGCGCGTGTAGTCTGTAAGAGCGCCCGTAAGAACAAACGTCATACCCGAAAACCTGTTGTCTGTGTTTTCTTCAAGGCTGTTCATATTAACGCCCGCTTTTTCAAGCTCTTCTATTAACGCGCGCATTTCGGGAAGCGCAAGTGCGTCTTTAAGAGCGTCTGCGGTAATTTCGCCGAAGCCGTCAACCGACATTATATCCTCTTTTGAAGCGTTAATAATTTCAGCCATATTTTTAAAGCGCCTTGCAAGAAGCTTTGCCGCCTTTTGACCGATATGCCTTATTCCGAGCGCATACAAAACGCGGTAAAGGTCGTTGCCCTTTGATTTTTCAACGGCGCTCACTATATTAAGCGCGCTTTTTTCGCCGAGCCTTTCAAGCGAAGCTATATCGGCAGCCCTTAAAGAATAAATATCCGACGCCTTTTTTATAAGTCCCTCTTTAACCGCCTGTTCAAGAACGGCTTCGCCCAAGCCCTCAATATCCATAGCATCGCGCGAGCAAAAATGAATAAGCTTTCTTAAAAGCTGAGCCGGGCAGTCTGGGTTAAGACAGCGCACAGCCGCCTCATCATCTTCGCGCACGGCAACACTGCCGCAGGCAGGGCAAATTCGCGGGTAGGTATATTCGGGATTTTCGCCCGAATGAACAGCAACCGAAAGCACCTCGGGAATAATATCGCCCGCTTTTCTTACAACGATAATATCGCCTATTGCAATGTGCTTTTCTTTTATAAAATCCTCGTTATGAAGCGTTGCGCGCGAAACCGTGGTGCCCGCAAGCGTAATAGGCTCAAACACAGCCGTTGCCGTGAGCACGCCTGTTCTTCCGACGCCTATTTCAATATCAAGAAGCTTTGTTTGTTTTTCTTCGGGCGGATATTTAAACGCCACAGCCCATTTCGGGAATTTCGCCGTACTGCCGAGCACGCTTCGCATTTTGAAATCGTCTGTTTTAATTACTGCGCCGTCTATATCAAACGAAAGCTCGCCGCGGCGGTCGCCGATGCCTTTTATAACGCCGATTGCCTCTTTAATATCATTGCAAAGCGTGTATTCGGGAATTACCGTAAACCCAAGCTCTTTTAAATAGTCAAGCGACTGCTTGTGTGAAAAAAGCTCTTTGCCGCCTGTTTTTTGCTGAATATTAAAAACGAATATGTCAAGCGCGCGCGAAGCCGTAACGCGCGGGTCTTTTTGCCTTAAAGAGCCCGAAGCCGCGTTTCGCGGATTTTTAAACGGCTTTTCGTCGTTAAGCTCCTGCTTTTTCAAAAGCGCCTCAAATGAAGCGTGGCTCATATATATTTCGCCGCGCACCTCAATAAACGGCACGGGTTCTTTTAATTTAAGCGGAACGCTTTTTACGGTTTTGACGTTTGCGGTCACGTCCTCGCCAGTTACGCCGTCGCCGCGCGTAGAAGCGCGCACAAGAACGCCGTCGCGGTATTCAAGCGAGCACGAAAGCCCGTCAATCTTAGGCTCCACAACAAATTTTGCGTCTGGAAACACCGATTTTACGCGTGCTTCAAAATCATAAAGCTCGCCTTCCGAGAATGCGTCCTGCAAGCTTTCCATCGGCACGGTGTGAACAACCTTTTCAAACGTGTTATCGCTTCTGCCGCCGACCCTGTGTGTCGGCGACTCGGGCACCAAAAGCTCGGGAAACTCGTTCTCTATCGAAGAAAGCTCCCTCATCATCATATCGTAATCATAGTCGGAAACGTCGCTTTCGTTGCCGACATAATATTTTTCTATGCAATCGTTAAGAATTTTTGTTAATTCTGCGGCACGTTTTTTTGCCGTTTCAAAATCCATTTAAAACACTCCGTTGTCAGTTAAAAATCTCAGCCGTACTTTTAAGAAATGCGTCCGCAATAAGTCCGTGCCCGTTATAGGTCGGGTGAACAGAGTCCCAGCACCAATATTTTGCGGGCGCTGTTTTAAGCGCGTTTTCAAATACAGAAAACAGCGGAACAAACACGGCGTCAAACTCTTTTGCAATACGCCTTGAAGCCTCGGCGTTTTTTAAAACATATGAGCGAAATCTTTCGTACTCTTCTTTTTCGTAATTGCCGCTGTCAAGCGTAAACGGCTCAAGAACAATAAAGCGCAAAAAAGGATTCGCTTCGCGGCAGCGCTCAAGCACACGGCGGTAGGTCTCTTCAAAAACATCCGAATAAAATCCTTTTGTATTAAATCTTTCATAAGCGTCGTTTACGCCTATAAGAACGCTTAAAACATCGGGATTTAAGTCAATCGCATCGCGCTGTAAGCGTGCATAAAGGTTATTAACCGTGTCGCCGCTGACGCCGCGATTCATAAATTCAAACCCTGCGGCGGGATTTTTTGAGCCTATAAAAGACGCGGCAATATACGCATAGGAATGCCCTAAGATGTGATTTGGGTCATTGCTTCGCCCTCTGTTGCCGTCGGTAATTGAGTCGCCCTGAAAAAGTATTCGCATTTTAATCACCGTATTTTTCTATAATATTCTGTGCTATGACGGTCTTTTTAACACAAAGGTCCATCGCAGCTTTTTCTATGTATCTGTGAGCCTGCTGTTCTGTCATTTTTTCGTTTTGCAAAAGCAGTGCCTTTGCCCTGTTAACAAGGCGTATATCAAGCATTTTTTGCTCTAAGGTGTTGCTTTTTTCTCTTAAAGCCATATATCGCGAGCGCGACGCCGTAAGCATTCTTAAAGCCTCGAACACGGTCTGTTTATTTGTCGGGCGCGAAAGCGTAAATATGCCGAATTCTTCGGTTTTAAAAGCAACCTGCTCATAAAGCTCGGACTTTACAAAAATCATTACGCCGCTGTCGGTTGAGTTTGCCGTTTCTATTGCAAACTGAACGCCGAATTCGTCGCAGAGCGGCGTGTTTATAATCACAATGTCAAAGCCCGTTTCGATAAGCATTCTTTTCGCCTCACTGCACGACGGTGCAAAAAGAAGCGGCGAATACTGCTTTTCGGGCAAAATGCTTTTAAAAAAATCCGACGCCTTTGTTCCCGAAGAAACCACAAGTACTCCGAGTGTTTTTCTTTCGTCAGTCATACAGCCGCTCCTTTCTTAAAAATTTCAGGCAGAATTTAAATAATATAACCCTCGGGCAGAACGGATTTTACAAAGCCGCTGTTTTTTGCTTCTTCAAGCGCGTCCTCTAAGCTGTCGGGCAGTCTTTCGTACTTCCCTCGCGTTTTTTCGTCAGCCGAATAAAGGTCGATGTCAACGGGTTCGGGGAGTTTCAAGTCGTTTTCTATTCCGAGAAGCGCCGCTCTTATAAGAAGCGCATATACTATATAGGGGTTTGCAGTCGGGTCGGAGGAACGTATTTCCATACGTTTAAGCCCGTCGCGCATTGCGGGTATTTTTATAAGCTGAGACTGATTTTTGCCCGACCACGTTATATATCTCGGGGCGGTCATTTCGCCGAGCCTTGAATACGAATTTGCGCCGGGATTTAAAAACAGCGTAATCTCTTTAATTTTGCTCATTATTCCGGCTACAATGTTGTCGCAATAATCTCTGCCGTCCTGCGATGAAACAGAAATGTTGATGTGCAGACCGTTGCCGCTTTCGTTTTCAAGGGGCTTCGGGCTAAACGAAGCGTGCAGGCCGTTTCTCATAGCGACGGTTTTAACAACGCTTTTAAAGGTCACGGCATCCTCTGCCGCGCGAAGAGCGTCGCTGTATTTAAAGTCAATCTCGTGCTGGCTCGGACCTTTTTCGTGGTGCGAGCTTTCGGGGATTATATCCATATCAAGAAGCGTAAGGCATATTTCTCGGCGCACGGTTTCGCCCTTGTCGTCGGGGGCTATATCCATATACCCCGCTCTGTCAAACGGTATTTTTGTAGGCTCGCCCATTTCGTCCGTCTTAAAAAGATAAAATTCAAATTCCGCGCCGAAATAAAACTGCAGCCCGCGTTTTGAAGCCGCTTCTATTGCGTTTTTGAGAATGTATCTTCCGTCGCGCTCAAACGGCGTGCCGTCAGGATAGGTTATGTCGCAAAACATTCTTACAACCCTTCCGTGCTGCGGCCGCCACGGCAAAACGCAAAGCGTAGACGGGTCGGGGTGCAAAAACAAATCCGCCTTATAATCGGTGTCAAAGCCGCATATCGCAGAAGCATTAAAAGATATTCCCGAAGAAAAAGCCCTTTCAAGCTCCGACGGCATTATGGAAATATTTTTCGGCTTGCCCTTTACATCGCAAAAAGCGAGCCTTATAAACTTAACGTCCTCTTCTTCGACAAAAGTTAAGACGTCCCTGTATGAGTACACTTTCATTCCTCCTAAAACACAATCGGCAAATTCGCGCGCGAGCCGAAACTGCATACTATATAGATAGAATTATGTACAAATTTTATTACCTAAGTGAATTTTTGTCAAGTAAAAGCTTTTATTTCGCGCTTTATGTCTAAGGCTATGAGAGTCGAAAAAAGAATAAAAATACACTTTTTGGAATTTTTATGCTTGACACCGCGTCAAAATCGGTATATAATGCACTGGTAACGGCAACGGCGCCGCGAACTGCAGGGTTCGTGCGCCGTTTTTTATTTTTGTTTTTTTACGGTGATATTTATGAGAAACGACTACATCGACAGAGTACTTGACGAAGTTAAAAAGAAAAATCCGCACGAGCCCGAATTTGTTCAGGCTGTGACCGAGGTTTTTTCAACGCTTTCGCCAGTGATAGAAAAGCACCCCGAATATGAAAAAGTCGCCCTGCTTGAAAGAATGGCAGAGCCTGACAGGCAGATATCATTCAGAGTTATTTGGGAGGATGACAGCGGCAAAATAAGAGTAAACCGCGGCTACCGCGTTCAGTTCAACAACGCAATAGGCCCCTATAAGGGCGGACTTCGTTTTCACCCTTCGGTTTATATCGGCATAATGAAATTCCTCGGCTTTGAGCAAACATATAAAAACAGCCTTACGGGGCTTCCGATAGGCGGCGCAAAGGGCGGCTCCGACTTTGACCCTCACGGCAAAAGCGACGCTGAAATAATGCGTTTTTGCCAGGCGTTTATGACGGAGCTTTACAGATACATCGGTCCTAATATCGACGTGCCCGCAGGCGACATCGGCGTCGGCGGCAGAGAAGTCGGCTATCTTTACGGCCAGTATAAGCGCATAAAAGCTTCGTTTGAAAACGGCGTTCTTACGGGCAAAGGGCTTTCTTACGGCGGCTCGCTCATTCGCCCCGAAGCCACGGGCTACGGCGCAATTTATTACCTTGAAGAAATGCTCAAGCACTTTGATGAGTCAATAAAAGGCAAAACCTTTGTTCTTTCGGGCTACGGCAACGTTGCATGGGGCGCGGCAAAAAAGATTACCGAGCTTGGCGGCAAGGTGCTCACAATTTCGGGCTCCGACGGCTATGTTTATGCCGAGGACGGTATTGAAAGCGAAGAAATGTTTGACTTTATGCTTGAAATGCGCGCTTCGGGCAGTCGCGGCGTAAAGCCCTTTGCGGATAAATTCAATCTTCCGTTTTTTGAGGGTCAAAAGCCGTGGGGCGTAAAGGCCGATATTGCTTTGCCTTGCGCCACACAGAACGAAGTTAATATGGCAGAGGCTGAAAAGCTTGTTAAAAACGGCGTGGAATACTATATCGAGGTTTCAAATATGCCCACAACTAACGAAGCTCTTTCTTACCTCAAGGGCCACTGCAAAGCGGTTGCGCCCGCAAAGGCTGTAAACGCAGGCGGCGTTGCCGTTTCGGCGCTTGAAATGAGCCAGAACTCGGCAAGATACAGCTGGACCGCCGAAGAGGTTGACGAAAAGCTCAAACATATTATGAAAGAAATCCACGACAATTCGGCGGCTGCCGCCGAAGAATACGGCTACGGCTATGACCTTGTTGCAGGCGCTAATATCGCAGGCTTTTTAAAGGTTGCGGACGCTATGCTCGCACAGGGTTGTATCTGAGATAAATGATGTTTCGGCAAGACGCCGAAAAACGAAGGCTGTAATTCACACATTTGCCCAATCGGGCGGCTTGTGAATTGCGGCTTTCGTTTTTTCTTCTTGATATTTTGCAAAAATGATGATATACTATATTGTAAAGTAAGGGTAAAATGCACCTAAGTTTCAAATGAACGGAGAACTTTAATGCAAAATATTATTAAACGCGACGAATATCTTAACAGACTTATTGACAGAAAAGAAAACGGGCTTATCAAGGTTATTACAGGCATCAGAAGGTGCGGCAAAAGCTTTTTGCTGTTTAATCTGTTTTATGACTATCTAATCGAACGCGGCGTAAAAAAAGAGCAGATTATTGCAATTGCTTTAGATGATGATATGTTTGTAAAATACCGCGACCCGGGTGAACTGTCTAAATATATTCGCGAAAAAATCACAAATTCGGATATGTACTACATTCTTATTGACGAAGTGCAGTATGCAATCACAAATGAGGAGCTTAAAAGCCCCGAAAACATCAGGCTTTATAATGTACTGAACGGGCTTATGAGGCTTCGCAATGTTGATATTTATGTAACGGGAAGCAATTCAAAAATGCTCACAAAAGATGTTCTGACCGCTTTTCGCGGCAGGGGCGACGAGGTTAAGGTTTATCCCCTCTCTTTTAAAGAGTATTACGCTTTTTCAGGCGGCGATAAATCCGACGCTTATGAGGAATATGCCTTGTACGGCGGTATGCCGCTTGTTTTAACAAAAAAAAGCGACGCCGAAAAGATGAATTATTTGCAAACTCTTTTCACCGAAGTTTATTTTAAAGATATTGTTGAACGTTATGATATTGAACTGCCCGATATTCTCAGCGAATTAACCGATGCGCTTTGTTCTTCTGTAGGCTCGCTCACAAATGCAAGCAAAATTTCAAATACCTTGCAGACGGTAAAAAACATCAAGGTTTCAGTCACAACCGTTTCAAGCTATCTCAATTATCTTATTGAGTCGTTTCTGTTCAGCAACGCAAAACGTTACGATATAAAAGGTAAAAAGTATTTTGAATATCCTTCAAAATATTACTGCACCGATATAGGGCTTCGCAATGCACGGCTCAACTTCAGGCAGCAGGAGGAAACTCATATAATGGAAAACATTATATACAACGAGCTTTTGTGCCGCGGATATTACGTTGATGTCGGCGTTGTTGATATTGTTGAATCGAATAATGAAAAAAGAGTAAAAAAGCAGTGCGAAATAGATTTTATTGTAAACAAAGGCTCGAAAAAATACTATATTCAATCCGCACTTAACGTTTTAGACCCGTCAAAGCTTGAAACGGAATTAAGACCGCTTAAAAACACCAAAGATTTCTTCAAGAAAATTATTATCAACAAAACCTCGATGAAGCCGTGGACGGACGAAGAAGGTATTCTTCACCTCGGACTTTATGAATTTCTGCTGAACGAAAACGCTCTTGAACTGTGACTTATAAATATAAAAAGCAACCGCCGACAAAGACAGTGCCTGTCAATAATCGGCGGTTATGTTTTATTTAAATAGATTTTTTACAGGCTGAAATGCTTAAGCATAAATCTGTCAACCTTTGCCCAATATTTTTCGCTGTCTTTAAACGCGGCTTCACAGTGACCTGCGTTTTTTGCGATATACTGCTCTTTTTCGACAAAGCACGAGTCAAAAAGCCTGTTGCACTGCGTTATCGGAACAACCGTGTCCGCTTCGCCGTGAATAAAAAGCGTGGGCGTTTTGCTTTTTTCGACCTGCGAAGAAATGTCGGCGACTTTAAGAGAGCGCCCCGTGCGAAGCTTTACATATAACGACTCCATATAAAGCACAGGGAATGCAGGAAGCGAAAAGCTTTCTTTCGCCTGATATTTAAATTCTTCCCATTCGCTTTCCCATGCGCTGTCGGAAATTATGCAGCGCACGTTTTCGGGGAGACTTTCGCCCGAAGCGGCAAGCACCGCGGCGCCGCCGAGCGAAACGCCGTGAAGCAAAATTCTTGCGTCGGCGTCTTTTTCGACAATCATATCGACCCATTTTAAAAGGTCGAGGCGGTCCTCCCACCCCATTCCGATATATTTGCCCTCGCTTTTACCGTGAGCGCGCGCGTCGGGCAAAAGAATGTTAAAGCCCAAATCGTAATAGTGCTTTGCATATTCAGCCATAGAAGCGGCGCTTTCGGCATATGCGTGGCAGAGCACAACATAGCTTGACGAAACGTTTTCATTTTTTATGTAGTAGGCGTTAAGCTTAAGCCCGTCGTAAGACGTAAGAGACATTTCTTCCGAAACCGACTCTAACCACGCCGCATTTTCTTCTTCATTGCCGAAAACCGAGGAGCCGTCTTTACTTTTAAAAGAACGCGCGCCGCTATGTGTCAAAGCAAAATGATATGCCGCCGCAACAGCCGCGCACTGAAACAGAAAAATCGCCGCAAGAAGCACTGCCAAAGCAGAAAGAATTATTCTTTTCTTTGAATATTTTTCTAAAAAGCTTTTCATTTTTGAAGCGCCGTTTAAAAGCGCCTTTGAATCCGTTTTCATATTCATTTTTCCCCTTGAAGCCTCCCAAGTGCCTTTTCAAAGCCCTTTACAACATAGGCAGCTGTGTTCTTTCCGAAAGAAAAAATTTCAAGATAATGGCTTCCGAAAAGCTTTTTCATTTTTTCGGTTGTTCCGAGGAACATCATAAGAAAATCGTTATCGGGAATAATGTAGCCTATCGCGTCGTTGCACAGCCCGAAAACAACAAGGTTGCTGTCGCCCGCAACCGCGCAAAGCGGTTTTTGCGAAAAGTCTTTTTTAGAATAAGAATATTCGGCTTCAACGGCATAAGAACCGCTTAACACGGCGGGTTCAAGCTCGCCCGGAACAAACGCCGCCTTAACTTTTCCGCCGCCGAGAGAAAGCGCGCCGACTTCGGTAAACGACGTAAAGCCGCTTCCGCTGCTTAATATGTTGTACTTGCCTATATTGAGCTTGCCGACAAGGTGGAATATCGGGTTTTCAACGTCAAGGTTAACGTCGTTCGTCGAAAGCTCCATTATCGGCTCCAAAAGCGTTTCTTTTACAACGCCGCCGCCCTTTTTATCAAGCCACTTTCTGTAGTCGCTCTTTCTGCCGCCGAATATGCCCATCTCATTTTCATAGCTTTCGGGCGAAAGAAATTCGTCTTTATATATTTTTTTGTTTTCAAGAGTCATCGAAAGAGCGATTCTTCCGACCTCTTCGCCGAAAGCGCGCGCCTGGTCTTTTAAAGTCAGCTCATCGGAATAAAGTCTTTTCGGATAAACCGCCGCAACCGCGCCGTTTATAAAGAGCATATTTGCGCCGTATTTTTCAAACGTTTCGCCGAGATGATAGACAAAATCGCCCGAAATCATATCGCCGTTGCCCTTGTTCTTTATTTTAAGTCCGTTTATGTAAGGGTGCGCCGCAAAATTTACAATATAAGTTTCTTTTTCGTTTCGGTCGTTCGGTTTAAAACGCAGCCTTAAAAGCTGTGTCGAACAGTCTATAGGCTCGCGCCTGTCCCATACGAAACCTGCAAGCCCGCGCTGTGAAACCGACATTTCGCCCTTGGCTTCGTTTATTGCGGCATAAGAGTTTTTGCCCATATACGCAGAATAGAGCTTGCCTTTTTTCATTGAAAGGACCGCTTCTTTAACGCTCTCTTCAACAACGCCGTACAAAAACTCCATATATTCTTCATCGCAGGAATTTTTAAGCTTTTCGCCTTTTTTAATTGCCTTTTTATTATATTTTATAACGTCAAGTATTTCGCCCCAAATGCCGCAGGTATCTATGGAGCTGTGGGAATGGGTCGAAAGAATATTCAAAGACGAAACGTTATTTTCTTTGCAAAAATCTTTAAGTCTTTCGCGAATTTCGCTTATGCACTTATTTGAAATGCCTATGCAGTCAACCTCGGCAAAAACAGCCTTTTCACTTTCTTTTCCCGCAGAAAGAGCAACTGTTCTCACAAAAATTCCGTCAAGAACGCCTTTTGCGAAATTCGCGGGAAGCCGCGTGTTGCCGGCGATGCAATATTTTTTTGAATCTATATCGTCGGGGAGTATGCTTTTTTTAGAATATCCGAGATACCACGCGCCGCCTTTTTCATCGCCCCGGCTTTTTATAAGGACGTTTGAAGAAAATCTGTCTTTTGAATTTATTCTTTCTTCTTTCGGCGGGTACGGCACATCAGCCGACAGCGAGAAAAGTGCTTTTTTGAATATCTTTGAGCACGCTTCGCACCTTTTGTTGAAATCTGCATTTTCAAAACAGAGCTTTGCCGCGGCACCTGCCGACAAAACACCTGCGGCGGCTATTGCCGCTGCGGTTCTTTTCTTCATAAAATCGCCTTCTTTCTCAAATAGATAATATCATAAAATATATAGAAAATGCAATAGAATGTAAAAAATGGGGCTGTAAAAAAAGTCCGGACCGCAAAAAGTTATTTTGCTTTAATTTTTTCTTTTTAATACTTGACCCGCACCTTTAATAAGTATATAATCGGTTCATTCTGTTTAGGAGCGTAATTATGACATTACTTGATATTGTTTTGCTTGCAATCAGCCTTTCGATGGACGCTTTTGCCGTGTCGCTTTGCAAGGGTCTTGCCATGGAGAAGCTTAAAGCCCGCCACTGTATTATCGTCGGCGCATGGTTCGGCGCTTTTCAGGCGCTTATGCCGCTTTTGGGCTACCTTTTGGGCAGCACCTTTGCCGACAAAATTACAAGCATCGACCATTGGATTGCATTTGTTCTGCTTACGATAATCGGCGCAAATATGATAAAAGAAGCTCTTTCAAAAAAAGACGGCGAAGAAAACGTCAACAGCTCTTTGGGCTTTAAAACAATGTTTGTTATGGCGGTTGCCACAAGCATAGACGCGCTTGCCGTAGGCGTAAGCTTTGCTTTCACCGAGTTTGAAACCGAGCATTTCGTTTACATAGCGTTTGCTCTTATCGGTCTTATTACCTTTACAATATCCGCCGTCGGCGTTAAAGTCGGCAACATTTTCGGCACAAAATACAAATCAAAAGCCGAGCTTGCGGGCGGCGTCATTCTTATACTTCTCGGCATTAAAATCCTGCTCGAGGGCTTAGGCATAATCGGTGCTTCGCAGTTTTAATTATATTAAGATTTATGCTTATCGGCTAATCGGCAATTACACCTAAAAAAATGGGGCTGTGTTTTTTACAGCCCCTAATTTTTTATAGCCACACACAATTCTATACGGAAAATGGGCTTGGAAAAAACGTTCGGAATGAATTAATCGAATGCTAAACGCCGTTTTCGGCGTTTAGCACTTGCCCGACGGCGTACAAAGGTACTCCGAGGCAAGGCTAAGAAGAGTAGGGTAAATACGGTTTTAAAACGCCCTCTTTTCGCCGTTACTGCGTCAAAAAGCCTTGCAATGCGACAGCATTGCTTCGTTTTTTTCCTTGTACCGACAAAAATATGATGTTTTAAAACTGCGAAGCACCCTGCTCTTCTTAGCCTAAGATTAATTCATAGCAAAAAGCATCAGTTATCCTTTTTTTGCTTTTTGCGGTCCGAACTTTTTTACAGCCCATTTTTTATTTTCGCAAATCGGGCGTAGCTTCTCTTACAGCGCTCTCAAGGCGCAAAGCGGCGTTGTCGGCTTTTTCGCCGTTTTCTACTATTGTGTCGCCGAAAATATCCTGCGCTTCCTTTACTGCTTCTTCAAGCTCTTTTCTTACACTCTCGTGAAGGTCGAGTTTTAAAAGCTCATACGCTTCGGGCAAAAGCCTGTATGCGATTTTTCCCGTATTGCGCGAGCCGTTAAACTGCGGAAAACGCGCGTCCGAATAAACGTCTTTAAAGCTTTCGTCTGTAAGTATTCTTTTTGCAACAGCCATTGCAACGTCGTTATAAGCCGTGTCGTCGTGCTGTTGGTTTTTAAAGCAGAACACCCTTTCGGGGAAAAGCGAGGTTGAAACGTCTGCCGTGCCGTCGGGCGAAACGTGGTTATGCGACAAATCGTTACAGTTTCGCTTTAAATCCGCGCGCCCGTTAAGCTTTTCGCCGCACGGCGCGGCTGTGCCGCCCAAAGAAGCCGAAGAAAAATCGACAACCGAGTCGGAATTTACTCTTTTGCTTTTTACAAACGGCAAAAGCTCTCTGCCGTAGCCGCATATCGAGAAAAACTCAACTCCCTTTTTCTCTTGCTCCAAAAGAATTTCTTCATATCTCTTTTGCGCCCTGAAATACCTTTCGGTTTTGGCTTTAAGCGTACCCTTGCCATAGCCGCAAAGGTATTTTTCGGCGGCTTCTTTGTATTTTTCGCGCGGGAGAATAGCCCACATTGCGGGGCAATTTACGATTATGTTTTCAAAAACCGCTTCGATAAGCGTACTTGCGACGCGTTCAAGCTCGCCTTTCGGCAAATGCTCGGAGAATTTTTCGAGCATTTTTGCGTCTTTTTTGCCTAAAAGAATTTCAAAAAGCGAAAGAGGCTCTGAAAGGTCGAGGTTATTTAAAAATACATCCGAAACAATGCTTGAACCGTTCACGGCGGGCACAAAATAGCAGACCCTGTGAATATCGTCTCTTTCTTTGTATGCGTCAAAATACGCCGTCGCTACAGAGCCGCCGAGGCTTACGGGGACTAAGTTAACCTTGTCTGAACCTGTAAGCCGCTTTACATTTTGAATATAGCTGTCAAGCGCCTTTGCCGTCTCATAAGGCTGACCGAAAGAATTGTAAGCAAAAAAGAAAAGCCTGTCTTCGCCTATTATTTCGGCAACATCTTTCATAGGCACCATTTTGTATATGTAGCGCTTATCGTCCTCACTGCATAAAGAAAGGGGCTTTCTGTCATAATCGACAGGTTTTAAAAACGGGTTCGGCACACCCTCGGAATTAACCTTAAGCGCCGAAACCTCTTGCGCGACAAGCTCTTTAAGCTTTTCTAAAAGCTTTGAGTCGTCACCCGTCATAACCGTTTTAAAAGCCTGAAAAGAAAGAGCCTTTAAAAGCTTTTTGCCGTCTATATCAACAGGCCACGCCGTTTTAAGCATTTTGCCGTCGGCTGAATAAAGGGCTGTTTTTGACTGTCCTATCCCGGGGATTACCACCGTCGGATAATATCCGCAATTACATTCACTCATACCTCTGCCTCCTTTTTATTGATTTTAACACACAGAAAAAGATTTTACAAGGCTAAAGCTCATTTCCGCCTTGGTCATATTAACCAAAAGACGCAAAGCAAATTAGTAACCCGAACGATGTTTTTTTCTTGCAAATACGCGCTGTTTAGTGTAAAATTAATGTGTATATTTACATACCGAATGTGTGGTGCTGCCGCTTGGAAAATGAACATATTTATATATTTCAAAAGGGCTTTAACTTTTCTCAGGACGGACCGGGAAACAGGCTTGTTTTTCACCTTTCGGGCTGCAACCTTTTTTGCCCGTGGTGTTCAAATCCCGAAGGAATGACAAGGCGACCCGGAGTGACCGCATTAACGCCACGCGACATTCAAAAGGAAGCCGAAAGCTGCAAAATGATGTTTTTTGACGGCGGCGGCGTTACTTTTACGGGCGGCGAATGCGCGCTGCAGCACGACGCTCTTTTAAAAACCGTTTTGCTTTTAAAAGAAAGCGGTATTCACACGGCAATAGAAACCAACGCTTCGCTTAAAAACGTCTTGCCGCTTTACTTTGAAGTCGATTATATGATTGCCGACTTCAAATCCGCCGATAAAGACGCGTTAAAGCATGTTACGGGCGCAGATGAAGAAACCGTATTTTCAAATCTTCTTGCCCGCGCAAAAACAAAAAAGCCGCTTCTTGTGCGCATTCCGCTTATAAAGGGCTTTAATTCGGGCGAAAAAAACGCAGAGCTGTTTTCAGAAAGGCTATGTGAATTAAAAAATCGAAGCGAAAGCGACGCGCTTTTCTTTGAAATACTCACCTATCACGAATTCGGCAAAGAAAAATGGCAAAAGCTCGGCAAAGAATATACCGTAACCGACGCTTTTGTTTCGGCTGACGACGTATCAGTTTTAAAAAATGCTCTCGAAAGCAAGGGCTTAACTCTTATCAAGACTTAAAGAGGTGCTTATTATGTATAAATTTGACGCTGTAAAAACCACCGATATGGCAAAAGCTCTTTTCAAAGAAGAAAGAGCAATAAACCACCTTGAAGGCTGGTTTTTAATGAAAGAAAACGAAGCCGCCGCCGAAAGTAAATACGAGGGCTTTTCGCCTATGGAAAAAGCCGCGCTTAAATTTCGCGACGCACTTAACGCACTGCCGCTTTCAATAAGCGACAACGCCGTTTTTGCGGGAACTCAGCGCGACGCTTTTGCAAGAAGCTATGCGCTTATTAACCCCTCTTTTAAGGTCGAAACATTCGCGGGCTATTGCGACCCGACGGCTGTTTACGGCGATATTGACGAAACGCCCGAATTTACAAAAGAGCGAATCGGGCGTTTAAGAGAAACCGACAAAAACACGCCCTATGTTAAAGAGCTTACAAAGGTTTATTCCTCCTGCGAAAAGCACACGGGCGAGGTCGCGTATTTTATAGAACAGGTTACGGGTCACCTTATACCCGATATGCGCTATGCGCTTAAATACGGCGTTCTTAAAATGATTGCCGACATCGAAGAAAAAGAAAAAGACTGTAAAGAAGAGCAAAAGCACAATTACGAAGCTATGAAAACAGCTCTTAACTGCGCGCTTATTCTTGCAAAAAGATACAGCCTTATTGCGGAAGAAAAATTAAAAACAGCAAGCGGCGAAAGAAAAGAGCAGCTTTCTCTTCTTTTTGACACCTTAAACAAAGTGCCCGCCCGCGGCGCCGAAACGCTTTATGAAGCAATTCAGAGCTTTATAATTATGTGGGAAGTAATGTGCCTTGAACAGGCGCCCAACCCGTTTGCTTTTTCTGTAGGAAACGCCGACAGAATTTTTGAGCCGTACCGCGCGCACGACGGTCTCGGACGCGACGAAACCGCTGCCCTTTTAAAGCATTTTCTTGTGTTCTTCAACGTTGCCGACAGAAGCTGGGCAATATCGCAGAACCTTATAGTCAGCGGAAGAGACAAAGACGGGCGCGACCTTACAAACGACACGACATATGCGCTTCTTGACGCATATTACGATATGAACCTGCCGCAGCCGATTCTTTCCGTAAAGCTTCACAAAAACACACCCGAAAAGCTTTATCGCGAGCTTGGACGTTTCCTTTTCACGCCGGGCTGCCTTACGCCGTCATTTTTTAACGACGACTCGCTCTTTAAAGTGCTTCCGAAAGCCGGCATAGATATTGACGACGTTGCCGACACCGCGATTGCGGGCTGCCAGGAGCCGCTTATTATGGGCAAGGACAACGGCAACACCACAAACAGCTGGTTCAATTTGGGCAAAATTCTGGAGCTCACTTTAAACGACGGTTTTTCGACCGTTACGGGCAAAGAGATTGGCACTGTATGCGAAAAAACAGACGCGCTTTCGGCGCTCAAAAATGTTCGCGAACGTTTTTATAAAAACGCCGAATACTTCTGCAATGCGATGATTGACGCCGCAAACGGCGCTTCAAAAGCCATATCTTATCTTCCCGTACCGTTCCTTTCAACGCTTATGGGCGGCATTGATACTGGCTATGACACGCGCGACACACATCATAAAGGCACAAAATACAACGGCAGCGGCTGTCTTATTCACGGCGTAAGCGTTGTTTCGGACTCGTTTGTCGCTATCGACCGCCTTTTAAAAGAGCGCCCCGAGGACGCCGAAAGACTTCTTGAAGCGTTAAGAACGAATTTTGAAAATGACGAAGAATTGCGCGACTATATGCTTGCCGCGCCGAAATTCGGCAACAATGACGAATGTGCCGACAAAGAAGCGGTTGAGCTTACAAACAGAATAGCCGATATGGTAAGAAGCAAAAAGAATTACCTCGGCAACAACTTCCGTCCCGATTTTTCAACGCCGTCAACTCACCTTCTTTACGGCTATTGGGTCGGCGCGCTCCCCTGCGGAAGAAAATCGCGCGATATGCTCAACTACGGACTTGACCCGCTTTACGGCGAGGCTCAAAACGGGCTCGGTTTCAGAACGCTCTCCATTATGAAGCTTCCGTTTGACAAAATGTGCGGCGGCTATGCTTCGCACTTCGGCATCGACCCGAAATATTTTGTTTCGGGCGACTATGACGGCAAGGGTGTTGAGTTCCGCGACAAGGTAATAAGACCGCTGTTTTTCAACCCGCTTAACAAGGCAACCTCGCCTTTCTATCTCTATGTAAACGTGACCACCGCCGAAATTTTAAGAAAAGTGCTTGCAGAGCCTAAAAAATATGCTCCGTCGGGCGTTTACATTATGCGTATTCACGGCACGTTCGTTAACTTTCTTGACCTTTCGCCCGCAATTCAGCAGGATATTATAAGAAGGCTTGACCCTGCTTCAACCTGCCTTTGCTGAGGTGCGTTTATGAAAACCTTACTCGGAATAGACATCGGAACGACCTCGGTTTGCGCGGTGCTTCTTTCGCCCGAAAGCGGCGAAACGTTAAAAAGCGTTACACTGCCGAATGAAAGCGAATTAGCACCGCAATTTCCGTTTGAAAAAGCGCAAAACCCCGAAAAAATTCTTGAAACGGTAAAAAACGCCGTAACAGCCCTCGGAAAAAGCGATATTTGCGCCGTTGGCGTAACGGGGCAAATGCACGGAATACTTTATCTTGATAAAGACAACAGGCCCTGCTCGCCGCTTTACACATGGCAAGACGGCAGAGGGAACGAAAAGTTTTCGCCGTCCGCAACTTACGCAGAGCATCTTTCGGCGCTCACAAAAATAAAAGCCGCTTCGGGATTTGGGCTTACAACACATTTTTATAACAAAGAAAACGGACTTGTCCCGAAAAACGCCGCAAAGCTCTCGACGATACATGACTACACCGTCTCGGTAATTACAAACACCGCCCCCGTAACGCACACGTCGGACGCGGCAAGCCTCGGTTTTTTTGACCTTGAAGCGCTCGATTTTGACAGCGCGGCACTTAAAAAAGCCGGAATAGACAGGGCGTTTTTGCCGACAGTAAAAAAAGACGCCGAAACCGCAGGCGTGACCTCGGGCTGTGAATTTTTAAAAGACGGCATACCCGTTTGCGTTGCTTTGGGCGACAATCAGGCAAGCTTTTTAGGCTCGGTAAAATCGCCCGAAACGTCTTTGCTCGTTAACGTCGGCACGGGAAGTCAGGTGTCGTTTGTTACAAACAAAAAAACTGCTCCCCCATCTGGTGAAATTCGCCCGCTTTACAATGACAAATACCTTTTTGTCGGCTCTTCTCTTTGCGGCGGCAGAGCATACGGAATACTTAAAGATTTCTTTTTTATCTGTTCAAAAGCTTTCGGTTTTGAAGCAAAGGACCTTTATAAAAAAATGGACGAACTTGCTTTATTTGCAAAAGAAACTGACGGCGGCGGGCTTTTTGTTAACTGCGAATTTTGCGGCACGCGTGAAAATCCCGAAAAGCGCGGCGCTATACTTAATATAAGCGACAAAAACTTTACGCCGCAAAACCTTTCTTTAGGTGTACTGAAGGGCGTTGCAGACGAGCTTTTTAATATGTACTGCGAAGCGAAACCGCTTTTAGACGCAAAACCTCTTTTTCTTATAGGCTCCGGCAACGGCATAAGAAAAAGCGAGCTTTGGCAAAGAATTTTTGAAGAAAAATTCGGTATGAAGCTTTTCATTCCGAAAAATACCGAAGAAGCGTCAACAGGCGCGTGCATTTTTGCCGCCGCAGCTTCGGGACTTTTTAAAAGCGTTGAAGACGCCCAAAAATCATTATTGAAATGAGGTTGTTTTATGGATTTGAAAGCTCTTGCTTCAAAACCCGTATTTTTTGAAAAAAACAGGGTGTTCAGAGTATATCTCGGCGGAAAGCTGTTTTCATCCTTTTTCGGCGACGACAGCGAAGACACCTTTTATCCCGAAGAATGGATATGCTCTCTTACAAAAGCTCTTAACGAGGGCAGTACCGATGAATTTGAGGGACTTTCGACCGTGCGCGGCACAGACGTAAAATTTTGCGACCTTGTAAATAGCGAAAAAGAGCTTATGCTCGGCGGCAGAAAGTCGTTTGACGTGCTTGTTAAAGCGCTTGACTCCGCAATAAGACTGCCCGTTCAGGCTCACCCCGACAAGGCTTTTTCAAGAAAGTATTTCAATTCGGATTTCGGCAAGGCGGAGTCGTGGCTCGTCCTTGACAAGCGCGAGGGCGCGGCGGTATACTTCGGATTTAAAGACGGCGTAACAAGAGCCGATTTTGAAAAAGCCGTAAACGACAGCGAAACCGACAAAGGCGCCATGGAACGTCTTTTAAATAAAATACCCGTTGAAGTTGGCGATGTATTTTTTGTGCCCGCAAAAGCAATTCACGCAATCGGCGCGGGCTGCCTTATGCTTGAAGTGCAGGAGCCGACGGACTTTACAATTCAGCCCGAGCGTTTTTGCGGCGATTACAGGCTTTCTGACAACGAAATGTATATAGGTCTTGAAAAGTCCGACGCATTAGATGTTTTTGACTACAGCTTTTCGCTTGACGACGTAAAGAAAAAATGCGTCAAGACCCCAAAAACCGTTTATGAAAACAGCGGCTGTAAAAAAGACGCGCTTATCACAAAGGACGACACGCCCTGCTTTTCGCTTTTGCGCTATACCGTCAAAAACGGCGAAACCGAGCCGCTTTCTTCGCCGTGCATATATGTTGTGACCGACGGCAGCGGCGAGCTTTCATGCGGCAGTGAAACAATTCACATTAAAAAGGGCGACTATTTCTTTATGCCCTTCTCGTGCGACAAAAAATACACCGCAAAAAGCTCTTCAAATCTTACGGTTGCGGCGTGCTTCCCGCCGGAAAAATGATGAGGTAATTTTATGTTTGAAAATCTTTTAAAAGTTAAAACATGGAACGACGAAACGCTCAGAAGCTTTTATAACGAGCTTTACGACTTTTTTGACGAGGACAAGTGCGCTTATGTGTGCGATGTGTCAAAAGAGCTTTTAAGCCGCGGCGGCAGTGAAAATCTGCGCTGTGCCGAAGAAATGCTTCTTTTTTGCGAAGATAATTTTTTTAATACCGATGACTCGGACTGCAAAGCCGCAGTTTATTACAGGCTTGCAAAGCTTTATGAAGAAGAGAAAGAGGATTTTTCAAAAGCATACGAATATTATGAAAAATATTCTCTTGCCAACACAAAATTCGGCGGCACTGCCTGCATTTTGACAAAGGCGCTTTTGCTGAAAGACGGTTTTACTTATTCCGATGAGCTTGAAAAAAAGCTTTTGAGAAGCTACGGCGAGCCTGATTTGGGTTTAAGAAACGACAGATTTTATGAAGCCGCCGCAAACCTTATTGTCGCGCGGCACAACGGCAAAGAGGACGAGGCAAAAAACTACAGAAAACAGCTTCTTGCAATAGTAAAATCGGACGAGCTTTTGTTTCTTGACATTTTCTTTAAAAAAGACGATATAAGAGACGTTTTATCTTTGAGCACCGTCGCAAAAGAATTTGTAAACTCTCTTAAAGCCGAAATCGAGGCCGAAAAAGAAGCCGAGAAAGCGCGCGAAGAAGCCGAAAAGGCGCAAAACGAAGAAGCTGAAAATGCTCAAAGCGAAAAAGCCGAAAAAGAATAATTATATTTAGCATTTTAAGGAGGCATTATGGCTAAGGGACTTCCCAATTCACACAGATATATAAAGAACCTTCAGGAACCGCTCTCTTTTTCAAGCGACGGAAAATTCAGAATACTTCATCTTACCGACATTCACGAGGTTGACCCCGAAATGGACGACGATGAAAACAGGCTTATTCCCGAAAACCGCACCAAGGAAACAATGAACGTAATCGAGCACTGTTTGGAAGAAGCAAAGCCCGACCTTGTTGTTTTCGGCGGCGACAATATAAGCGGCTATTGGCAGGAATTTACATACGACTATATGTACAAAACGATAAAGCGCATTGTTGAGCCGATTAAAAAACGTAACATTCCGCTTGCAATTGTTTTCGGCAATCACGACGCCGAAGCCGAATACGCCCTCCCCTTTTTAAACAAGGAAAATCAAATATCCGTTTATTGCGAATATGAAAATTTCAGAAGCTCTTTTAACGACGAAGATGTTTTCGGCTGTGCAAACTGCTCGCTGCCGATACTTTCGAGCGACAAAAGCCGCGTTGCCTTTAACATTTGGTGCATTGACTCAAACGATTATCTGCGAGACGAAAAACACCGCGTCATTAAAGACGGCGGCTATGCCGAAGTAGACTCATCACAAATCGAATGGTATGAAAAAAGAGCAAAAGAATTGAAAGACAAAAACGGCGGAAAAACCGTTCCCGCAATTCTTTTTCAGCATATCCCTGTGCTTCAGGAATACGACCTTTTAAAAGAAGCAGAAAAACGCGAAGGCGCTTTTGAACACGACGGAAAATATTATGAAGTAAAAGACGGTGCATTTTCAAACGGCGTTATGCGCGAGGCACCCTGCCCGCCGAAGCACGGCCGCGCGCAGTTTGAAAGCTGGAAAAAGACGGGCGATATTATCGCCGCATTTTTCGGTCACGACCACACCAACACCTTCACGGCAAACCTTGACGGGATAGACCTTGTTCAGACAATCGGCGCGGGATACCACACCTACGGAAAAGAGCGCGGCGGACGTATTATCGTTCTTGACGAGAACCGCCCCGATTCATACGAAAGCCGATTGATTTTTGCAAACAGAATAACGGACGGGGAAATCTGACGCGGCAAAGCCGCTTGAGCCGTTAGCTATTAGCTATTAGCTATTAGCTGTTAGCCATTGTACCCGCTGCGCGGGAGCCGTGGGAACGCTTACGCGTTCCGGCGG
>ERZ808246.376-NODE-376-length-38361-cov-17.267295_pt1 | contig 38361 bp, 53 predicted proteins | sample MGYA00521083_ERZ808246 | MGnify/ENA primary metagenome ERZ808246 (study PRJEB31516, sample SAMN03275577) | gut metagenome | biome: mammalia-associated habitat; material: feces | host: Papio cynocephalus | place: Kenya | collected 2012-07-07 ...
GGCTGGTGTGGACTCTTTTTGAGCCACATTGTTAGAAAGGTGGTTTCCTTATGAAATACCAAAATACGTCGAGAACGCTTAGTTTCCTCTTTCACGCTATCATAACGATGGCTTTTGGAGCACTTGGCCTTTATTTCGGAGCTTTCGTTGTTCCGCAATTTTTCACGGCTGGGTATATGACGTGGAGAGATTCTCTTTTCGATGCTCCTTATTTCCTTTACCTCGAATTCGCGGTTATCGGATTTACGTTCATGCTATTAAGCGGCTATGGCACCTATCAAGCCTGGCTTGGCCTTTCACGTCCTAATGACGACGCTCCAGTGGTGAAAAGCTTAACGGTCTTCGTTACGGAAGGCTGGATCATCAGCCTTGCTCTTCTTCTCCACGGCATCCTTCTCTTCGACGTCACTGCCAATGGAACAAATATGGCTTTCGCGGTTGTGATTTCTCTTATCTTTGCCATTTTGATGCTTATTGCTACCAATATCCCGATGGTTAAGCTTTACGATGGAAAAGATCAAAAACAACTCCTTTTCTTCCTTTTGCTTGGTGCTGCTATTTTCACTGGCTTAATGGTTTTGGAAGTGGGCGTTGGGCTTTTGCTCATGCTAAAGGAAACCTTCTCCGCTAAAATGCCCGCCCTTTATATGCTTTTGACGATGATTCTCCAAAATGGCATTGCCTTTGTCTTCTTCCTTTTGTCCGCTTTATTGGTGAAGAAGGGAAGGACTTCTTTGGCGGGCTATCTTGCGTCCGGAAGCGCCTTTGCTCTTGGCGCAGGGCTTGTTGTCTATGGCGCATTGGATATGGTTTTCTACGATAAGCCCGTTCATTTCAATCTTGTGGATACGCCGATTCATGGTGCTGCTCAAAATGGCTTTGGTTATGGCTTCCCAGTCATGGCTATTGTCGTTGGCACTGTTGTCTTAGCGGGTGCTTGCTATCTTCTTTGGGCCTCTTCTCGCGAAGGGAAGAAAGCTTTGGCGAAGTAGTTTTCGTATCGATTATTGCTTGAAGCGTGGGGAACCACGCTTTTTTGGTCTTTTCAAATCCTTTAATATGGTTTTCTAAAATGTTTGATGTTTGAAGATAGCAACTAAATTCTTTTGCTCTCGGCTCGAGGTTTTCTCTATGTCAAAAAGCAAAATGCCTATACTTTTGCCAACCGACTCCATTGATTTAAGAATATGTTTTGCTACCCCTGTCCAAAACGCCGAAGCGTTCTTCTAAATAGCTTGGAAGTGACGGTTGTTCTTTTTTGGGCGAGAAGGCCTTTAGATTGCTTCTTATAAGCCTTGCTTTATTTGAAATCATAAGGCCATCGAAAGCCTTGTTTTCTAAAAAAGAAAAACCTCGCCAAGAGACGAGGTCATTTTTGTTTTGGGGAAAGGGTTTATTAAGCGGTGATAGCGGAAGCGGCAATGCCGACTCCAGCAACGACGGAGCAAATGCCGGAAAGGATAGCGCCATAGCCAAGTTTGAGGTATTCGCTAAAATCAATGGACACTCCATTGGACTCGTATTTAGCGATATCGCCACAGATCGGTTGAGCGCAGAAGAACATGATGCCAGCGGCCAAGAAGCAAAGGAAGGCAACAAAGGCCAACGCTTTGAAGAGGCCTGTCTTTGCTCCCGTAAACTTCAGAACCAACAAAGCAGCGGCAAGCAAAATACCAACCAAGAGGATGATGAACATCATGAGGGCACCCACATGCATATCTACTTCCATATCTCCGACGCTTGATTGATTGCCCAAAGCAGAAGTCACTTGTCCTTTGCCGCCGAAAGCAAGAGCGAAACCGCTGATAGAAAGCGTGGAACTAACCTTCGTTTCAAAAACCGGAATCGTACCTTCCCAAGAGGACACAAGAATCGGTGTCATCATGAGAGCGAGTGCGACCCCTCCCAATGCAATAGCGATGATTGCAAGAAGGCCACTTAAAAATCCTTTCCCAGAACTTTTACTTTTTGTTTTTCCCATATCTAGAAAAATCTCCTTTGTGATTATTCTATAGGGAATTGGGAAAGGAGGTATAGACAAAAATATATTTTTGTTTGGAAAATGAAAATAATGGGGCTTTACTATTGTTTTTTTGTTTTTTTGCGCATGAAATCATGGATTTCAATATATTCGTCATAAAGCTCGATTATTTCCCTTGTGGGATCTTCGTATTCCGCTTTCAAGCGTTCCATGGCCTGCTCTGGAACGATGCGGTCTTGGCAACGCATTTTGTTTTGGGCATCGCTCACTTCGAAAGGCACTTTGATAAGGACAAGAATGTGTTTGTCGAATTCCGGTGTAGCGCGGAAGTACTTTTCGCGAAGCTTGTTTTGGAGGTTCGTGGCATCTGCAATAACAGTTACATTTTCTTCTTTGCCATATTGATGTATCAGTTCATTGAAGGTTTCCCAAACCTTTTTTTCATCCCGGAAGTCGTTTGGCTTTCCCCATAGGGAGACACGTATTTCGTCGCTTGCGACGATGTGGGTATTTTCGTGGGTCGCTTGGTATTCTTTGGCCCAAGTGCTTTTGCCACTTCCTGGAATGGCGCTTAGGAGAATAAAAGTTTTCATCGCCATTAATCTTACAAAGATGGAATAGTTTTGTTTAGCTATTTTTCCTTTCTTTTCATATCAGAATGAATTATTGTTCGTATTGACGTGTTCTTCCTCTGAACCACGTATAAAAAACAAGGAGGCCTTTATGGTCAAAAATTCAAATGGCGGTGAGCCGTCTCACAATCAGAGCGATTTCATGCGGAGGGAACCTGTCCGCGATGTGGCGTTCAATGCGGTTGTGGCGGCTCTTTATTTTGCTTTGACGGTTTCTTTCGAACCCATTAGCTTTGGGGCCATTCAGTTCCGCATTAGCGAGATTCTTGTTCTTCTTTGCTTTTGGAGAAAGGATCTTATCGTTGGGCTTACGATTGGATGCGTCTTGTCGAATGCTTTCAGCTTCTCGTATTGGGATATCCTAATCGGATCCGGAGCCACTCTTGTGAGTTGCGTTTTCATGGTCTATCTCTCCCCTCGGCTTTATGTTGCGGCTTTATGGCCCATTCTTTTTAATGGACTCGTTGTCGGGGCTGAGCTTACTTGGCTTTATCCGGTTTTCCCAGAGTATTGGCAAAACGCTTTAAGCGTTGCAGGCGGCGAGCTTGTGGTCATGGCTATCGGCTATGTTGTTTGGCTTTTCTTAGTTCGGAATAAAGCTTTTTTCCGATTATTAAAGCCGAATGCTCACGCCTCCATCCTTTATTGATGATGGTTATCGGATTAAAATACCGACTATGGAAAAGTCTTTTTATTTGGAAATAAAGCACATCGACAAGAATAGCGGCGCCCGCTATGGCATTTTGCATACTTGGCATGGAGATGTGGAAGTACCGTGCTTTATGCCTGTTGGAACCAATGCGACCGTCAAGACGTTAAGCCCAGAAGAGGTGAAGACCTTAGGGGCTGGCATTATCCTTGCAAACACTTACCATCTCCATCTTCGCCCAGGCGAGGATATCGTCCGAAAAGCAGGCGGCCTTCATCGTTTTATGAATTACGATGGACCTATCTTAACGGATAGCGGCGGTTTCCAAGTATTTAGCTTGGCCAAGACGAGAAAAATTACAGAAGAAGGCGTCACTTTTAAAAATTACCTGGATGGCAGCAAAGAATTTTTGACTCCCGAAAAGGTCATTGCCATCGAAGAGTCGCTGGGTGCCGATATCATCATGTCTTTTGATGAGTGCATTCCTTATCCTGTTGAATATAAATACGCCAAAGCGAGCACAGAGCGGACGCTTCGATGGGCGAAACGTGGTCTAGCGGCTCATAGCCGAGAAGACCAAGCGCTTTTTGGCATTGTTCAAGGTGGCGCGTTCAAGGATCTTCGCAAGTGGAGCGCCGAAGAGCTTTCCAAGCTTGATTTCCCAGGTTACTCCATCGGCGGGACTTCCATCGGAGAGCCGAAAGACGTTTGCTTCCAAATGATTGATGACGCTATTGCTTATTTGCCCTTAGAGAAGCCTCGCTATCTTATGGGGGTTGGCTCGTTGGATTATATTTTGGGTGGCATTGAACGGGGCATCGATATGTTTGATTGCGTCTTGCCAACGCGTATCGCCAGGCATGGCGCCTTAATGACAAGCCATGGCAGAATCAATATCAAAAAAGCGGAATACAAAGAAGACTTCACTCCTCTTGATCCTGAATGCGATTGCTATACTTGCAAGAACTACACGAAAGCCTACCTCAATCATCTTCAACGCGTGGATGAGGAGTTTGGAAAACGTCTGAATAGCATCCATAACATTCGCTTCCTCATCAAAGTGGTAGAAGGAGCTCGTAAGGCTATCCAAGAGGATCGATTCTTGGAATATGAGCGGGAAGTCCTTCATAAATACGGTGATTCAAGGGGGTTTTAACATGGATATTTCGCTTTTTGATTATAATTTGCCAGAAGAGCTTATCGCTCAATCGCCTCTTTCCAAACGCGATGAATGCAAGCTTATGGTTGTAAATAGGGAAAAAAGGACGTACGAAACGCACCTCTTTCATGACATTTTGAATTATTTGGAACCCGGAGACGTCTTAGTAAGAAACAATACTAAGGTGATTCCGGCGAGACTTCTTGGCCATAAGGTCGAGACGGGTGGGGCTATAGAGCTTTTGCTTTTGAAACAAATCGGCGAAGATACGTGGGAATGCCTCGTCGGCAACGCCAAAAGCGTCAAAGTTGGGAGCCACTCTTCCTTTGGCGATGGACGTTTGAAGGCGACGTGCGTTGGGGTCAAAGAAGAAGGCCTCCGCGACATGCATTTTGAATATCAGGGGATATTCCTTGAGGTTCTTGAGTCACTTGGCCAGATGCCCTTGCCTCCCTACATCAAGAAACAATGTGCGAATAATGATGATTATCAAACCGTCTACGCCAAGATTCCAGGAAGCGCTGCTGCCCCGACGGCCGGTTTTCATTTTACGAAAGAACTTTTCGAGGAGATTCGGAAGAAAGGCATTGAGGTTATCGATATCACTCTAAACATCGGTTTGGGGACTTTCCGTCCTGTGAAAGTGCAAGATACCAAAGACCACGTGATGCATAGCGAGGTTTATGAGATAGACGGGAAAGCAGCCGATCGACTCAATCTAGCAAAGAAAGAAGGAAGAAGAATAATCGCCATCGGGACAACCTCGATTCGTACCCTTGAAAGCGTTTATTCAAAATATGGCAAATTCGTTGCCACGCGCGAACCGACTCGCCTTTTCATCGAACCTGGTTACGCTTATAAAGCGGTTGATGCGGTGGTGACGAATTTCCACCTTCCCAAAAGCACTCTTGTGGAGCTCGTAAGCGCCTTCATGGGGAGGAAATTCACCCTCGCTTGCTATCAAGAGGCCGTGAAGGAAGGCTATCGCTTCTTTTCCTTTGGCGATGCGATGTTTATCTATGGAAAATATGACTATAACAAAAACCTCGACGACTAATGGAACGAAAGTGAATTATTACGATAAAAGTCTCGAAATCCTTTCAGAACTTGGTTCTTTTGATCATAAGCCAACTCTTTTGATGCATGTCTGTTGCGGGCCTTGTTCTTGCTTCCCCCTTGTCTTTTTATGCCCACATTTCGATGTGACTCTTTATTACAACAATAGCAACATTTATCCGGCGAAGGAGTTCGATAAGAGACTCCAAACCCTTCAAGAGCTACTTCGGGACCTAGAGAAAGACTACGGTTATCACGTCAAGCTCATTACGCCTCCTTATGACAACGCTTCTTATAACCAAGAACTCTCTTTTTATTCCACTAGCAAAGAAGGTGGGCCAAGGTGTCTTTTTTGCTATGAAAAGCGAATGCGCGAAGCCTATGACTATGCCGATAAAAACGGTTTCGATTTCTTTTGCACGGTCATGACTATTTCTCGGCAAAAGAACAGCCAAATCTTGAATCAAATCGGTCTAAAACTTGAAAAAGAACATCCTCATTGCCGATATTTTTGTAGTGATTTCAAGAAGAAAGACGGCGCTTTAAAAGGACGGGAAATCCGTCTTCGATACGGCCTCTACAATCAGAATTATTGTGGCTGCGTCTATAGCTATAACGAGATGTTGGAAAGAGTCTCAAAAGCAAGTCGAAAAGAAGAAAAAACAAGGGATGAAAAAGAATAAAAATTGTGCACAATGCACAAAGTTTTCTCCTTTTTGAGCTCTTTTTCCAACAAAAAGCACGGCAAATAGCTATTTTTTGAGAAAATTGGGATTTCATCGAAAGAAAGCGATAAAAAATATGTTGACTAGCCTCGCGCACAGGGGTATATTTTCTCACGCTGGCGCAAGTGCTGAAGTGCGATGTTGCTGACACACCGAGAGGCGTTGTCAAGACTCCCGGCTTAGTCAGGGAACTCGCATGGAGCTTACGAAAGCAAGCCTGAAGAAATCTAAAGGAGGAAAATTCATGGCGAAACAACAAGTCCTGCGCATTCGTTTGCAGGCCTACGACCATAAGATCCTCGACCTCGCCGTCGAAAAGATCATTGACGTAGCCAAGAAGACCAATGCTGGCGTCATTGGCCCTGTCCCTCTCCCAACCGAGAAACAGGTTTACACGATCTTACGCGCTACCTTCAAGTACAAGGACAGCCGCGAACAATTCGAGATCCGTACGCACAAGAGATTGCTTGACATCACCAATCCAACCAAGGAAACGGTCGAAGCCATTCGTAAGCTCGATCTTCCAAATGGTGTGGATATCGATGTCACCGCGAAGTAAGGGAGGAACGCATCATGAAATCCATCATCGGAAGAAAAATGGGCATGACCGAAGTCTTCGCCAGTGACGGAACAATGTATCCGGTCACTGTCATCGAAGTTCTTCCAAACACTGTTGTCCAAAAGAAAACAATCGAAAAAGATGGCTATGAAGCCCTCCAAATCGGTTATGAAGACATTAAGGAATCGCGCCTTAACAAACCTGAATTAGCCAAGTTCAAGAAACTCGGCATTGCCCCGAAAGCCCATCTCTATGAGCTCAAAGGCGATGAGATTTATGGAAAGAACGTGGGTGACACGCTCACGTGCGATATGTTCAAAGCGGGTGACGTCGTCGATGTCATCGGCACCACGAAGGGTCATGGCTACACCGGTACCATCAAGAAGTATGGCAATCACATCGGTCCAAAGGCCCATGGTTCCGGCTATCACCGTCAAATTGGCTCTCTTGCCAATAACGGCCGTGATAACAACCGCGTTATCCCAGGCAAGACCATGTCCGGTCACTGGGGACCAGAACAAGCCACGATTCAAAACGTCACTGTCATCGAATCGAATCCTGAGAAAGGCTACATCTTAGTGAAGGGTGGCGTCCCGGGAACCAAAAAAGCAATCGTTATGATTCGCAGCGCCATTCTCGCTCAATTTGGAAAGCCTGAGGTCAAACCTCTCCATGTTGCCGAGAAGAAAGGAGAATAACCCCAATGGCAGATAAGAAAATCACTTTGCCGGTCGTTAATCTCGCCGGCGAAAAGGTTGGAGAAATCAAACTCGACGCAAGCGTCTTCGGAATTGAAGATGCCAATGAACAAGTCGTTCACGATGCTGTTACCACTTATATGGCCAACGCCCGTCAAGCGACTGCCAAAACCAAAAAACGCCACGAAGTGAGTGGCGGCGGCAAAAAGCCTTGGAGACAAAAGGGAACCGGGCGCGCCCGTGCGGGAAGCTCCCGCAGCCCAATCTGGGTTGGGGGCGGCAAGGTCTTCGGACCTGACGGCAACCAAAACTTCAAGGTTAGCCAAAACAAGAAAGCCCACGCTCTTGCGCTTAAGACCGTTCTCTCGCAAAAAGCGAAAGAAGGACTCATCGTTGTCGATTCCCTCGCCCTTAAGGAAATCAGCACCAAATCCTTCGCCAACGATCTCAAAGCCATCAACGCTTCTGGGAAAGTGCTTGTCATCGGTAACGACGAGAACCTCGTTAAGAGCGCTCGCAACATCGAAAAAGTTACCATCCACGCTGTGAACAATGTCAGCGTTTACGACGTCCTTAACAATAACTACCTTGTCATTGGCAAAGAGGACATCGTTTCCCTCGAAGGAGGCCTTAAATAATGGCAGAAGAAAAGAAAGAAGCGACCGTCGAAGAAGTCGCCCCGAAGGCCAAAAAGGCCGCTAAGAAGGAAGAAGTGAAAGCGGAAGTTGTCACTAAAAAAGAAACCAAGGCTTTCGCGAAACCCGTCAAGCATGACTACGATGTCATCCTTGAACCTCTTATCACCGAAAAGAGCATGGCTCTTCTCCAAAATAATAATAAGGTTACGGTCAAAGTGAGCGCGAGCGCCAACAAGATCGAAATCAAGGAGAGCTTCCAACGTCTCTTCCAAGTCGGCGTCACCGACGTCAAAGTGGTCAACGTTCTTGCCAAGAGCAAGTCTCGTGGCGGACGCTACCAAGGTCACGTCTCTGGCTTTAAGAAAGCGGTCATCTCCATCGCCAAAGATGGTGCTATCGACCTCTTCAAGGAGTAAGGAACCACTCGTAAGCTTCGGCTTATTAAAGAATCCACTATAGGAGAAAAGAAATGGCAATCAAAACTTATAAGCCATATACGAAGAGCCGCCGCCAAATGCAAACGCTCTCGTATGCGGATATCACCAAAGCCACTCCTGAAAAATCACTACTCGATACCAAAAAGCACTCGGGTGGCCGTAACAATCAAGGAGTCATCACCTGCCGTCACATTGGCGGAGGAAACAAGAATCGTTATCGTATCATCGACTTCCGTCGCAACAAGGACGATATTCCGGCGACCGTCAAGGCGATTGAATACGATCCAAATCGTACCGCCTTCATCGCTTTGTTGGCTTATGCCGATGGCGAGAAGCGTTACATCATCCGTCCAAAGGATTTGAATGTCGGTGACAAGGTCATCAGCGGTAAGAACACGGATATCAAAGTCGGCAATAACTGCCCTCTCTCAAACATCCCTGATGGTACCTTCATCCATAACGTCGAACTTCAACCTGGCAAAGGTGGACAAATGTGCCGTGCTGCCGGAACGAGCGCTCAGGTGCTTGGCTCCGATGGCGCTTATACCATCCTCCGTCTTGCTTCGAGCGAAGTGAGAAAAGTTCTCTCCGTTTGCCGTGCGACCATCGGTCAAGTCGGAAACGAAGATTGGAACCTTGTGAACAAAGGAAAAGCTGGTAAGACCCGTCACCTCGGCGTCCGTCCAACCGTTCGCGGCTTCGTCATGAACCCTTGCGATCACCCTCATGGTGGTGGTGAAGGAAAGTGCCCTGTCGGCCGTGATGCTCCACGCACTCCATGGGGCAAGAAGGCCATGGGCGTTAAGACTCGCCATATGAAAAAGAATTCTACGCGCTTAATCATGCGTCGTAAGAACGATAAGTAAGGAAAGGAGATCGAACAATGTCACGTTCTTCCAAAAAAGGGCCGTTTGTTGATGAATACCTTCTCAAGAAGGTTGAAGCCCTCCAAAAATCAGGCAAGAAAGAGGTCATCAAGACTTGGTCTCGTCGTTCGACCATCTATCCTGCCTTCGTCGAGCAAACCTTCGCCGTCTATAACGGCAAGGAACACATCACCGTCTATGTGACCGAAGACATGGTCGGCCACAAGCTTGGTGAATTCGCTCCAACCCGCACCTTCACCGGTCACCACGGCAACAACCTCGGCGATCAAGCTGCGGCTAAGAAATAAGGAGTCAACTAATGGCAGAAACGAAAAAGAAAACCGTGAAGAAGGAAGCTGCTCCAAAAGAAGAAGCCGCCCCCAAGAAAACGGTCAAGAAGGCCACCAAGGCCAAAGCTCCAAAAGCTAAAAAAGAAGAAGTAAAAGAAGTCAAAGCGGTGGAACCCGCTAAGACGGAAAAGAAGGCTCCAAAAGAAGCCAAGAAGGCAAAGGAAGCTCCTAAGGAGGAAAAACCTCTTGTCACGGAAGCCTATGCTTATGCGAAAGATGTTCGCGTCACTCCACGTAAAGTTCGTCTTGTTCTCGACGTGGTCCGTGGCAAAGACGTCGAAGAAGCTCTTGGCATCCTCAAGAATGTCAATCGTGCCGCCAGCACCCCAGTTGCCAAGCTCATCAAGAGCGCGGCCGCCAATGCGACCAACAACTTCGGAATGGATGGATCGAAACTCTATGTCGCGATGATCCAAGCAAGCGATGGCATTCGTATGAAACGCTTTGAACCACGTGCCAAAGGCAGCTCCTCTCCTATCGTGAAGAGAACCGCCAATATCAGCGTGATGGTCAAGGAAAGAAAGTAAGGAGGTAAAACAATGGGTCAAAAAGTTAACGCCGTTGGTCTCCGTGTCGGAATTAACCGCGGTTGGGAAGCCAATTGGTTTGCTTCCAAAAAGGATTATGCGACTTTCTTAGGCGAAGATATCGCCATCCGCAAATACCTTGAACCTCTTCTTAAAGAGGCCATGGTGAGCCATATTGCGATTGCTCGCTCGAAAGACGACAAAGGCGCCAAGATCAATATCAAAGCCTACGTTGCTCGTCCAGGTGTTGTGATCGGCCAAGATGGCGCGAATGTCGCCAAAATCCAAGCTGGCTTAAAGAAGATCGTTAAGAGTGGCGAAGCTCATATCGACATCATGGAAGTCAAAAATCCAGATACCGATGCGACGCTTATCGCTCGCTGGATTGCTTCGGAACTTGAGAATCGTCAAAGCTTCCGCAGCACCCAAAAGAAAGCCATTCAACGTATGCGTAAGGCTGGCGCGCTTGGTTGCCGCACTCAATGCCAAGGCCGTCTTGGCGGCGCTGAAATCGCTCGTCGCGAAGGCTACAAAGAGGGCGTTGTCCCACTAGAGACCTTACGTGCGGATATCGATTTCGCCGCTATTCCAGCTGCGACCAGCTATGGACGTATCGGCGTCAAAGTCTGGTGCTGCCGTCCAAATAAAGAAAAGCAAGAAGCCAATAAGGCTCCAAAAGAAGGAGGCGTGAGCAATGCTTCAACCAAAACGCGTTAAGTATCGTCGTCCTCATGGACTTCGTTACGAAGGCAAAGCTACCAAAGGAAACAATGTTGACTTTGGCGAATATGGCTTAGTCGCCCTCGAAGGTGGTTACATCACGGATCACCAAATTGAAAGCGCTCGTATTGTCTTGGCTCGTTATACCGACCGTATGGGCAAAATCTGGATTCGTATCTTCCCGCAATTGGCGAAAACCAAGAAGCCGGCTGAAGTTCGTATGGGTAGCGGCAAAGGCTCCCCCGAAGGATGGGTCGCCGTTGTCAAAAAAGGCCGCGTGATCTTCGAAATCGGCGGCATTGACGAAAAGATCGCGATGGAAGCTCTCCATCAAGCTGGATTCAAGCTTCCTATTCTCACTAAAGTCGTCAAGCGTACCAAAGCCCTCTCTGAGGCCGACCGCCTTAAGATGGAAGAACAACACGCTTCGAGCCTTGAGGCGATTGAAGCGGAAGACGCCATTGTCACCGAAACCATTAGCGATACTGGCAATGACACTCCAGCCGCTCCAGCCGCTGAAGATGAAAAGAAAGGGGAATAACACCTATGGATATCAAAGAATTCAGGGCTTTGACCCCGAAAGAGCTCGACGAGAAGCTCGCCGATCTCCGTCAACGTCAATTCGAACTCTCGCGTAAGAGAGCAGTTGGCGCCCTCGAACATCCGGATGAAATCACCTATGTTCGCAAAGACATTGCCAAAGCCGAAACCGTGAAGCGTGAGCGTGAGCTCCAAATCAAGGTTCCGGAAGCTAAATAAGAGAAAGGAGATCAACAATGGAACGCAAAACAAGAAATACTTTCCAGGGAATCGTGACTGGAACGAAGATGAACAAAACCATCATCGTCACTGTCTCGACCAAGCGTAACGATCCCCTTTATGCGAAGCGTGTTGGCTATAGCAAAAAGTACTATGCCCACGATGAGAAGAGCGAAGCCGGACTTGGTGATACAGTTACCATCATGGCTTGCCGTCCTATCAGCAAACTCAAGCGTTGGCGCTTAGTGAGCATCGATAAGAAGGCTATTGTCGAAAAGAAGGCCGAGGAAGTGGAAGCCACCCTCGAAGCCCAAGAAGGAAGCGCGGAAATCGTCTCTTCTAAGGAAGAAGCGGCCGCCTCTCCTTCCAAGGAGTAATGACCATGGTTCAAAACGAATCGAATCTCGTTGTCGCCGATAATAGCGGCGCTCGTCTTGTCCGTGTCTTCCGTCAATTCGGCGGTGCCCGTAAGAAAACATCGACTCTTGGCGATATCGTCATGTGTGCTGTGAAAGTGGCCACCCCGAATGGCAAAGTGAAAAAAGGACAAGTCGTGAAAGGCGTTATCGTCCGCGTGAAGCGTGCGGTAATCCGCAAAGACGGCTCTTCCATTTCGTTCGACGACAATGCGGTTGTCTTAGTTGACAATGATGGCAACCCACTCGGCACTCGTGTCTTCGGACCGGTTGCCCGCGAACTCCGCGACAAAGGCTATATGAAAATCATTTCTTTGGCCATGGAAGTTCTATAAGGAGAAAGATCACTATGAATATCAAAAAAGGTGATAAGGTGATCGTCCTCTCTGGCGACGATAAGGGCAAGGAAGGACTCGTTCAACGCGTCTATCCGAAGCTCAACAAAGTCGTCGTCGAGGGCGTCAACGTCCATAAGAAACATAAGAAACCGACTCAAGCGACTCCAGAAGGTTCCATCCTTGACATCTATGTGCCAATCGATGCCTCCAAAGTTGCCTTAATCGATCCGAAGACCAAAAAGGCCACCCGCGTCTATCACAAAGTGGTCAATGGCAAGAAGATTCGCGTTGGCAAATCGGGCGAATCACTCGAGAAGAAGTAAGGGAGGACAAGAAAATGGCTGAAGCAAAGAAAACCGTTAAAAAGGCCGCCCCGAAAGCTGCCACCGCCAAGAAAGCCGCTGCTCCAAAAGCGGAAGTGAAAGCGGAAAAGGTTGAAGCGAAGTACGTCAACCGTGTGGCGAAAAAATATAAGGAAGAAGTTGTCCCTGCTCTCGTTAAGAAGTTCGGATATACCACTCCGATGCAAGCGCCTCGCTTTGAGAAGATTGTTATCAACATTGGTGTTGGCGATGCTACTCAAAACGCGAAGCTTCTCGAAGATAGCGTCAATGAACTTGCTACCATCACCGGACAACATCCAGTTGTCACCAAAGCGAAAAAATCCATCGCGACCTTCAAACTTCGCGAAGGACAAGCGATTGGTTGCAAAGTGACGCTTCGCGGCACTCGTATGTATGAGTTCTACGACAAACTTGTGAGCATTGCTCTTCCACGCGTCCGTGACTTCCGTGGCGTTTCCAAAAACGCTTTCGATGGCCATGGCAATTACACCCTTGGCATCAAGGAACAATTGATCTTCCCCGAAATCGATTACGATAAGGTCTCGAAGATCCGTGGCATGGACATTGTCATTGTCACAACGGCGAACACCGATGAAGAAGCCCACGAGCTTCTCTCATTGATGGGCATGCCCTTCCGGAGGTAATAGCAATGGCTAAGAAAAGTTTGATTATTAAAGCGAGCCGTCCTCAAAAGTTTAGCACTCGCGTTTACACGCGTTGCCAACGCTGCGGTCGTCCTCATGGTGTCATCCGTAAGTTCGGCCTTTGCCGTATCTGCCTTCGCGAAATGGCCTATAAAGGCGAAATCCCAGGCATGAAAAAGGCCTCTTGGTAATAAGGAAAGGAGAAAACAAAATGAATATCGATCCTATCGCCGATATGCTCACCCGCATCCGCAACGCGAATGCACTCCGTTATGAGCAAGTCTCCATGCCTTATAGCAAAATGAAGGCTGGCATCGCGAAGATTCTTAAAAAAGAGGGTTATATCCTTGATTTCGCTTCCGAAGGAACGGGTGCGCAAAAGAATCTTATCGTCACCCTCAAATATGGTCCAACTGGCGAACGCGTCATTTCTGGACTTAAGCGCATTAGCAAACCTGGCCTCCGCGTGAACGTCGAATGCGAAAAGCTTCCTCGCGTTCTCAAAGGCCTTGGCATTGCCATCATTTCGACCAGCAAAGGTCTTCTCACCGATAAAGAAGCTCGTGAAGCGGGCATCGGCGGCGAAGTTCTCTGCTACGTTTGGTAATTATTAAGGAGAAGAGAAAATGTCTCGTATTGGATTTAAACCCATCTCTCTTCCAGAAGGCGTCACCTACGAAATCGTCGATGGCGTCATGACCGTCAAAGGTCCCTTAGGCGAAGTAAGCGTCCACCTTCCAGCGGACGTCAGCGTCTCTGAGAAAGACGGCCACCTCCATGTCACTCCAGTTGCGGGTGCCAAAGAGGAAGCGGGGAAAGCCCGTCAAGGAAGTGAAAACCATGGCACAACTGCTGCCAACATCCATAACGCCGTCGTTGGCGTTACCACCGGCTGGAAGAAAGAGCTCGAAATTAACGGTACCGGTTATCGTGCTTCGATGAAAGGGACATCTGTTAGCATGTTCCTTGGCTATAGCCACGAAATCCTTGTCGCTCCAGTTGGCAAATATACGAAGATCACTTGCCCTGACGAAACTCACGTTACCGTCACTGGCTGCGACAAACACGATGTTGGCCAAACGGCCGCTTATATCTATGACAAGCACCGTCCGGACGTCTATGGTCAAAAAGGCGTTCACTATGTTGGCCAACACCTTATCAAGAAAGTTGGCAAACGTGCCTCTGCTGGCGGAGCCGGCGGCAAGAAGTAAGGAGAATAAGCTATGATTCAGAAAGAGTCTCGTCGCCTCGTTCGTGACCGTCGTCACGCGAGAGTTCGCGAAAAAGTCTTCGGAACAGCCCTCCGTCCACGCTTAGTCGTCTTCCGTAGCAATAAGCATATCGAAGCTCAGATCATCGATGACACCAAGGGCAACACCTTAGTGTCTGCTTCGAGCGTTCAACTTAAGCTTGCTAAAGGTGGCAACATTGAAGCGGCCACCAAAGTCGGTGAAGCTTTGGCCGAAAAAGCCAAGAAAGCCGGCATCACTCAAGTCGTCTTCGATCGTGGCGGTTATCAATACCACGGACGCGTTGCCGCTTTGGCGGATGGCGCCCGCAAAGGAGGCTTAGTTTTCTAAGGAGAACACATGGAAGAAAATAAAGAAGTTGCGGTTAAGACCGCCGAAAACCAACCTGCGAACGCTCCAGCCGAAAAGAAAGCTACCGGCAATCCCGGCTACGAACCTCACGGGTCCCGCTATGCCGAACGTCCAGGAAGCCGTAAATACGGTGACCGCAAGGGACGTCCAGGCGAGAGACGCGGTGGACGTGGTGGCTTCCGCCGTGAAGCAGACGATTTCCAAGATCGCGTTGTTGATATCAATAAGGTCACTCGTGTTGAAAAGGGTGGCAAACATATGCGTTTCGATGCCCTCGTCGTTGTCGGCGATGGCAAAGGCCATTATGGCTTTGCGATGCGTAAATCCGGTGAAGTCCCCGATGCCATCAAGAAATCTTTGACGGCCGCTAAGAAAGACCTTCATTCCATCCATATTGCCAAAGGCGGAACGATCGCTCATCCGGTTCAAGGCCACTTCACTTCGACGACTGTCTTCTTAAAACCAGCTCCTCAAGGAACGGGTGTTGTCGCTGGTGGCGCGGTTCGTGCTATTCTCGAACTCGCCGGCATCAAGAACGTCTACTCGAAAGTCTATGGTTCCCGTACTGCCGTTAACGTCATTAATGCGACCCACGCTGCTCTCTCGAGCTTGAAGGAATACAACAAGGTTATGGTTCTCCGTGGTTTAAAGACCCCAGAAGAAATCAAAGCCATGAATCCTAGAGCGAAAGAAGCTCCTGAAAAGAAGGAGGCTAAATAATTATGGCGAAGAATCTTCATTCCATCGTTGTGATGGAAGGTTCCAAAAAGGAACATTTCCGTCGTGGCCAAGGTCTTGGTTCGGGCAATGGCAAAACCGCTGGCAAAGGTCAAAAAGGCCAAGGCGCGCACGCTCATACGAAGAAACACGGTTTCGAAGGCGGCCAAATGCCGCTTGCGAGACGTCTTCCGAAATATGGTTTCAATAACGTTGCTCGCGTTGAACTTGCGATCGTTAATCTTGATGCGTTGAATCTCTTCGAAGAAGGAGCTGTTGTCGATAAAGCGGCTCTTGTCGAAAAGGGATTAGTGAAAAAGAATGCCGATGGGGTTAAAATCCTTGGCAAAGGTAGCCTTTCCAAGAAGCTTACCGTTAAAGCCAATGCCTTCTCTCAAAGCGCCAAAAAGGCGATTGAAGAAGTTGGCGGCATCACTGAGGTCTTGAAGTAATGAAAAAATTCGTCTCGATCTTCAAAAACAAAGAAATTGTCAACCGTATTTTCTTTACGGTCATGATTCTCTTCGTCATCCGGATCGGGGCGGCCATTACGGTACCGGGAATTAAGGTGAGTGATGAGCTCTCCAATCTCATGAATAGCGGCAATTCGCTTGCTATTATGGATTTGCTTGGCGGTGGCACTCTCTCGAATTTCAGTATCTTCGCTCTGGGCGTCTCACCCTATATTACTTCTCAGATTATCATCCAACTTTTATCGAAAGACGTTCTTCCCGCTCTTACCGAGCTTAGCAAGCAAGGGGAATACGGACGGAAGAAGAAAGAGATGGCAACGCGTTATCTCACCCTTCTTCTTGGAGCCGTACAAGGCTATGGCATCATCAAAACGATGCAAAACCAAAATTACATTTCCCTTTCTATGGCCGATAATTTCTGGACTTACGCCTATATCGTCACCATTCTCTTGGCAGGCGCCATGTTAACCATGTGGCTAGGCGACCAAATCACCGAAAAAGGTATCGGAAATGGTATTTCCGTCATCATCTTCGCTGGTTGCGTCCGTAGCTTACCGACTCAAATCACGACCGCTTGGAATAAATGGATAACCCAAAACGTTACCCGCGGTTCAAGCGAAATGATTCAAGGGGCCTTCCAATTCGCCCTCTACATCTTGGCTATGATTCTTATCACGGCCTTCGTTGTCTTTATCGAACTCTCGAAACGAAAGATTCCAGTCCAACACGCTGGAAAAGGTGGAAGCAATGCTTCTTTAGCCCGCTCGAGCTTCTTGCCAATCAAGATCAATAGCGCTGGCGTTATTCCTGTTATCTTTGCTTCGAGCATCATGAGCGCGCCAAGCATCATTGCGAGTTTCATCTCAAGTGATGCCGCTAACGCCTCTTGGCTTAAGATCTTCAATTACAACGACACCTTCCTCATGCCATGGTTCGATGGCACGCATTGGAAGATGAATTGGGGCTTGTTCATCTATCTAGCCCTTATCGTCGCCTTCTGCTTCTTCTACGCGCAGATGCAAATCGATCCTGAACAGCTTGCGGATAACTTCCAAAAGAACGGTTCTTACATTCCTGGCATTCACCCTGGAAAAGAAACGGAACGTTATGTCTCGAAGGTCCTTAATCGTGTCACCTTCATCGGTGCCATCGCTTTATCCCTTATTGCGGCACTTCCTATCGTTCTTGTTTGGGCGAACGCCTTTGGCACGGATAGCTCATTGGCTATTGGCGGCACAGGCTTAATCATCATCGTTGGCGTTGCTCTTGAAATTAACGCTCAAATCGATGGCTTGTTGGCTGGGAAATCCTTCGATCAAATTAAGGAGACGATGTAATGCTTAACATTATTCTTATGGGTCCCCCCGGTGCAGGGAAAGGCACCCACGCTCAATGGATTGCCAAAGACTTCCAAATCCCCCATATCTCCACGGGCGATATGTTCCGTGAAGCGATGGCGAGTGGAAGCGAACTTGGCAACACCATCAAAGACGTGATCAATCGTGGTGATTTGGTAAGCGACGAACTTACGTGCGCTCTTGTGAAAGAGCGTCTCTCTCGCCCCGATTGTGCCAATGGCTATTTGCTCGACGGTTTTCCAAGAACCATTCCTCAAGCAGAAGCTTGGGAAAGGATTTCCAAGGAAATCGGCCGCGAAGTGAATCTTGTCATCAACATCAGCGCACCCGATGAACTTCTTGTTAAGCGTATTGCAGGGCGTCGCGTTTGCCCTAAGTGCGGAGCTAGCTACAACGTGCACACCATGAAGCCGAAAAACGATGGTGTTTGCGATGTGTGCGATAGTTCCCTCGTTCAACGCAAAGACGACAATGAAGAGAGCTTCAAGGTTCGTCTTGCCAATTACTATAAGAGCACAGCTCCTCTTCTTGACTACTACAAGGATTTGGGGCTTCTCTCTAACTTCGACGGTTCCGTCGGAGCTAGCGTCCTCAAAAAAGAGCTCACCGCTCTCTTAGAGGCGAATAAATGATCATCATCAAGTCTCCCCGCGAGATCGAGCTCATGCGGAAGGCCGGCGCTCTGACAGCTAAGGTCTTCGATGTTGTGGGTCCTCTCGTGAAGCCTGGAGTGAGCACGCTTTATCTCTCGGAAATGGCCGAAAAGGTCATTACCGAGGGCGGTGGCGTCGCCGCGAGTAAAGGCTATGGCGGATTCCCAGGCGCTATTTGTACTTCCGTTAACGAAGTGCTCGTGCATGGGATTCCATCGGAAAACCGCATCTTAACCGATGGAGACATCATTTCCCTCGACGTGGTGGCACGCTTAAACGACTACCACGGCGATGCTTGCAGGACCTATCCTGTGGGGATATGCAAAGAAGAGAACCTCCGTCTTATTGAAGTTACGGAGAAGTGCTTCTGGAATGCTGTATCGAAAGTACATGAAGGCGCCTATCTAGGCGATGTTGAGCACGCGATTCAAAAAACGGCCGAAGAAAACGGATATTCGGTTCCGCTTGAGTACACGGGGCATGGCATTGGGCGCGAGATGCATGAAGATCCTTACATCCCATGCTATGGGAAAGAGGGTAGTGGGCCGATTTTGAGAGCGGGTATGACTCTGGCTATCGAACCGATGGTTATGATGGGCAAGAACAAACTTCGCATCTTAAAAGATGGTTGGACGGCCGTTAGCAAAGATGGCAAGCCCAGCGCTCACTACGAAAACACAATATTGGTGACCAAAGATGGGTATGAACTACTCACCAAGAGTCACTAGACGAGGAGGACACTCTGTTGAGTAAAGAAGATTGCATTGAAGTCGAAGCGACGGTGTTGGAGAATCTTCCCAATGCCATGTTTAAAGTCAAGCTCGCCAATGGAGCGGTGGTTCTAGCCTGCGTTTCGGGAAAAATTCGGATGCATTACATCCGCATTCTCCCCGGCGATCGAGTCACTGTCCAATTCTCGCCTTATGATTTAACACGCGGGCGCATCACCTTCCGTTACAAAAACTAAGGACTCACTGTTCTTATAATGAGAGAGGAAACGTTATGAAAGTCAGACCAAGCGTCAAACCAATCTGCGATAAGTGCAAAATCATCCGCCGTCATGGCGTTGTTATGTGCATTTGCTCCAATCCGAAGCACAAGCAGAGACAAGGTTAATAAGGAGAATTAAAGAAATATGGCACGTTTAGCTGGGGTGGATATCCCATCCGAAAAACGCGTCGTCATCTCCCTTACCTATATCTATGGTATCGGTGATACGACGGCGAAAAAGATTTGCAAAGCTGCTGGCGTCAACGAAGACATCCGCGTCAAGAATTTGACCGATGAACAACTCGTTGCTCTCCGCACAGAAGTCGCCAAGCATAAGACCGAAGGCGACCTTCGTCGTGAAATCGCGATGAACATTAAGCGTCTTACCGAAATCGGTTGCTACCGTGGCCTTCGCCACAAGAAAGGTCTTCCTGTCCGTGGCCAACGCACCAAGACCAATGCCCGTACTCGTAAGGGTAAACGTAAGACCATCGCCAACAAGAAAGAAGCCACCAAAGGCTAGAGAAAAGGAGGCTAATTCAAAATGGCTGATACAAAAGCTACTAAAGGCAAGAAAGCGACCAGCGCCCGTAAGAAGAAAATCAAGCGCAACTTCACCCGTGGCGTCGCTCATATCCATAGCTCGTTCAATAACACCATTGTCACCATCACCGATCCTCAAGGCAATGTCATTGCCTGGAGCAGCGCTGGTGCACTTGGCTACAAAGGCGCCAAAAAGTCTACCCCATTTGCGGCCCAGCTCGCGAGCGAAGCGGCTGGTAAATCCGCCTATGATCAAGGGCTTCGTCAAGTTGATGTCGATGTCAAAGGCCCAGGACCTGGCCGCGAAAGCGCCGTCCGTGCTCTCGCCAATGTTGGACTTCAAGTCCTATCGATCACTGACACCACGCCGATTCCACATAACGGCTGCCGCCCACCGAAACGCCCAAGAGGCTAGTTTCTAATTGATCATAGGAGGATCATCACACATGGCAATTATTAATGAAGTCAAAGCGGAAGAGATCCGCCTTCCCAATCCTTTCCAACCTATTGATATCAAAATCGATGTCAACGATGAAAACGAGCACTATGCCCGTTTCGTGGTTGAACCGCTTGAACGTGGTTTTGGCCTTACGGTTGGTAATGCCCTCCGTCGCGTTCTCTTGAGCGCGTTGCCAGGAGCGAGCGTCTTCGCCGTTCATATCGAAGGCGTTCGTCATGAATTCAGCGCCATCCCTGGCGTTGAAGAGGATGTCACTGCCATCATCTTGAATCTCAAGGACCTCGTCCTTAAAGTGGATAGTTCGGTTGGCGAAGTGAAAACCCTCACCGTCGATTTCCAAGGGCCTGGCGTCTTAAAAGCCAGCGACCTAGAAGTTCCTGCTCTTGTAAGCGTTGTGAATAAAGATCTTGAGATCGCCCACCTTAACAAAGACGGCCATCTTCAAATGACGATTTACGTTGGAACTGGAAGAGGCTACGTCACAAGCGAAACCAACAAAGTCGAACGTAAGATTGAGGCGATGAATGTCATCCCAACCGATAGCAATTTCTCGCCTGTTACCAAGGTTGCTTATAACGTCGAAGGGACCCGTGTCCAACACGATTCCAAGTTTGATAAGCTCACCCTTGAAGTGACGACCAATGGTTCCATCAAACCGCACGAAGCGGTGGCGATGGCGGCCGAACTTCTCGTTGCCCACTTCAATGAATTCACCAAGCTCGACAATGTCGTTAAGAATTACAAGCTTGTGAAAGACGAAGCGAAACAAGAAGAAAACAAGTACCAGGATATGATGATCGAAGAACTCGATCTCAGCGTCCGTAGCAACAACTGCCTTAAGCGTGCTGGCATCAGCACCGTCATGGAGCTCACTCAAAAGAGCGAAGACGAGATGATGAAGGTTCGTAATTTAGGCAAGAAGTCGCTCAAAGAAGTGAAAGAGAAGCTCGCCGCTTATGGGCTTCACTTCCGCGATTACGTAGGAGAATAAACTATGGCAGCACAAGGAAGAAAGAACGTTCACGGCAAAGCTGGCGTTCGCTTCAGAACCGGTTATACCGCTTCGAAGAACTACAGCATGCTTCGTAACGTCGTCAGCGAACTTATCGTTCATGGACAAGTGAAAGTCACCTCTGGTGTTACTCCAGAACTTGTGACTCTCGCTGCGAAAATGGTGACTTACGCGAAGGCCAATGATTTAGCCGCTCGTCGTCAAGCCGCTCGTGTCATTCGTCATGGCATCGTCGATGAAAAAGGAACCGAAGCTCTTGATAAGCTTTTCAAGGAAATCGGCCCGAAATTCAAAGATCGCCAAGGCGGTTATACCACTGTCCTTAAACTCGGAGCTCGCAAAGGCGACAATGCCGAAGTTGAGCTCGTGAAGTGGGCTGAATAAATATGAGTCCATGGCTCCCTCCTTGGAGGGGGCCTTTTTGGAACAATTTATAGTTTTTTGATTACACCTTTTGTATCATTGTTAATGAGGTAAAAAAATGAACAAACTAACCATTTTAGAAGAATTTCCTATTGGCGGAATCGTTGCTATCGCCATTGCGGCGGTTGTGTTGATTATTGTCATTGCGCTTGTGGCGTGGTGGATTAGCACGGGCAACCTTTTGCGTCGTGAAGTCGTTAAAATCGACGAAAGCGCTTCGGGAATCGATGTCGCTTTGACCAAACGTTACGACCTTTTGACCAAGTCCGTGGCGGTTGTCAAAGGCGTCGCCAAGCACGAGCAAGAAACCTTGACGAACGTCATCGCGATGCGCCGTCCTGCTTCGGACGCTTCGATGAAAGAAAAGGCGGAATTCGAAACATCGATGACCAAAGCCTTTGATAGCATCAATATCGTTGCCGAAAAGTATCCCGAAATCAAAGCGAACCAGAACTTCACCCAACTTCAAAACCAAGTCGCCGAAGTGGAAGAGCAATTACAAGCCTCCCGTCGCGTCTACAACAGCAATGTCTCTGTCTATAACCAAGACATCGTTGTCTTCCCGAAAAGCCTTGTGGCGAATCATCTTCGAATGACGCGTCGCGATTTCTTCGAAGCCGAGGAAGCCAAGCGCAAAGACGTTGAGATTAGTTTCTAATCTATTGTCTTAAAAGGGCCGCGATTTGCGGCCCTATTTTGATTTTTTGGAGTTTATTATGGAAAACGATGTCTTTCAAAAAATAGCAAAAGAAAATGAAGGCCTTCGACTAAATGCTAAAAAAAAGAGAACGACCTTTTTGGCTATCGGAGTGCCTTTATTGATCCTTAGTCTCGTTCTTTTTGTTTCCCAAATATCCCTTTTGGAACTCGATAACCTTACTCTCATCGGGGCGATAAATGTTTTCGCCTTACTCTTTTTCATTTCCTCTCTTGTGCTTTTGGCTTTAGGAAACTTAGCGAAGACAAAATATCAAAAAGGCGTTTTAGGCCAAGTTCAAGAGGCTGTGGAAAAAGAGCTATATACGGATCTTTTCAAGAATCCTAAAAGCTGTCTCCCGCTTCAAATGATCTTGAAACCGGGTTTCTTTGCTCGACCCGATCGGTATCGCGGGTCGAATTTTGTGCAAGCAAAGCACGATGGCATTTATTTCGATTGCTCGGATTTTGATTTGCAAAGAAGACAAGAAACTCGTGATTCGAAAGGGAACACGACCGTTTCTTACGTGACTTATAGCAAAGGAAGAATGTTCCATTTCGTTTTTGAAAGGCAATTTCAAAAGGAGCTTATGGTTGTCGAGAAGACCCGCTTTGGAACGCCTCGTGGAAAAGGCTTAACGAAATGCGAGACCGAATATCTTGAGTTCAATAATAAGTTTGCTGTTTTCACAAGTGACGATCAGTTTGTCTTCTACATCTTGACGCCTCAAATCCAAGAGAAGTTCCTCGATCTTGAAAAGCGAAACAATGGGCAATTCTATTTTGCGCTCCTTAATAATGAGATCTATTTGGCTCTTGAGAATAATTGCGCTTTCCCTCAACCTTCTTTGAACGAGCCTTTGGATGAAAAGGCCCTAAGGAGCTTAGGGGAGCAATTCGCCATGCCGGCCCTTATTATCGACGAGCTTGGCCTAACCAAGAACAAATATAAGGAAAATGCTGGTATTTCCATTAATGAAGAGAATGCCGGTGAAAGCCAAGAAAATTTAAAGTCTTCCACGAACTGAAAGTTCGAGGAAGAAAAATTGGTTTTAAAACAAAAAACGGTTAAAAGTGACTAACAAGGATATTCATTCGGCTGTTAGTCGCTTTTTTGTTATCTTGATTTATACTGTCTACCGATATACCGAAATCCATAGTTCTTTTTTTCAAAAAAGAACGATAAAATCTTGCTAATAAATAGTTTTTAGGAGGGGTTTTATGCCCATTAAGCCTGAGGCGAAAGCCGAGATTATTGCTTTAATCGAGCAATATAAGGGGGAGTCGAGTCCTCTAATGATGATTTTGGAGGCTATTCAAAAGAAGTTTGGATATATTCCGCTCGATGTCCAAGAGATTGTTGCGGATAAGCTGGGAATTCCTTTTAGCGAAGTCTATGGCGTTGTGACTTTCTATAACTTCTTTTCTCTTACGCCGAAAGGAAAATACGTTATCGGCGTTTGCTTAGGAACCGCTTGCTACGTTAAAAATGCGCAGACGGTATTGGATAAGCTCGAGCAAGTTCTTAAGATCAAACCGGGAGAAACAACGGCGGATGGACTCTTCACGATTGAGGCGCTTCGTTGCATTGGAGCATGCGCTCTAGCACCGGCGATGTCTATCAATGGCAAAGTCTATGGACAAGTGAAACCCGATCAAATCGAAAGCATTTTGAAAACATACCGAGAAAGTGAGGAACTTCTTTAATATGGAAAAGATAACGGATGTCAAATCGCTTCTAAAAAGAATCGAAAGCGATAGCGAGAAGTTCGAGAAGAAGCTTTCGGGCGAAGGTGGAAAGCGCGTTATCGCCGTCTGCGGCGGCACAGGTTGCCTTGCCAATGGCAGCGATGAGCTCATTGAGGAAATCGAAAAGCAAATCGCCGAGCACCATTTAGAAAAAACGGTTTCCGTGAATCACGTTGGTTGCTTTGGCTTTTGCTCGCAAGGACCTTTTGTCAAAATCTATCCGGAAGAAACGCTTTATCGGCTCGTGAAGAAAAGCGATATCAAAGATATTTTCGAACAAGATATTTTGGGTGGAAAGATTTGTGAGAATCTTCTTTATGTGGATCCGGTGACCCATGAAAAGGTCGCTCGACAAGAGGACATCAACTTTTATAAAAAACAACTTCGTATTTCCCTCCATGGTTGCAGCACCATCGATCCCGAAAACATCGATGAGGCCTTTGGCTACGATGGTTTTAAGGCTTTAGCGAAGGTTCTTTCGGAAATGAAGCCCCAAGATGTCATTAACGAGGTATTGGAAAGCGGCCTTCGCGGACGTGGCGGCGCTGGCTTCCCAACGGGTCGAAAGTGGCAATTTGCCGCCAATGTGAAATCCGATACGAAATATATCGTTTGCAATGGCGATGAAGGAGATCCTGGCGCCTTCATGGATCGCTCGATTTTGGAAGGCAATCCTTTCGAAGTCATCGAAGGCATGATGATTGCCGGCTACGCCTTTGGCGCAAACGAAGGCTATTTCTATGTTCGCGCCGAGTACCCGGTGGCGGTAGGGCGTTTAAAGAAAGCCATCAAAGAGATGGAAGAAGTGGGTCTTCTTGGTGAACATATCTTAGGAACCGACTTTTCCTTCAAAGTTCATCTTAGAGAGGGCGCTGGCGCTTTCGTTTGCGGCGAAGAAACCGCACTTCTCGCTTCGATTGAAGGAAAACGCGGTATGCCTCGTCCTCGTCCTCCCTTCCCAGCCGTGAGCGGTCTTTATGGAAAGCCCACCTGCGTCAATAACGTTGAGACTTTGGCTCAAGTGCCTTATATCATCCGCGTTGGCGCTAAAGAATACGCCAAAGTAGGCACGGCAGGAAGCAAAGGTACCAAAGTATTTGCCTTAGGGGGAAAGATCAATAACGTTGGCCTTGTGGAAGTCCCGATGGGAACAACCCTTCGCACTCTTATTTACGATATTGGCGGCGGCATTCCTCATAACAAAAAGTTTAAAGCCATCCAAACGGGCGGCCCAAGCGGCGGTTGCCTTACCGAAGAAGATTTGGATACCCCAATTGACTATGAGACGCTTACCGAACGCGGTTCGATGATGGGATCGGGTGGCGCGATTGTCATGGATGAAGATAATTGCATGGTTGACGTGGCGCAGTTCTATATGGATTTCATCTGCAGCGAAAGCTGTGGAAAATGCACTCCTTGTCGTATTGGCACCAAACGTTTGTATGAGATGCTTTCGAGCATTACTCAAGGAAAAGGAACGCCTCAAACTCTTGAGGATATGAAATCTTTGGCGGAAGTCATTAAGAACGGAAGCTTATGCGCCTTAGGGCAAACAGCAGCGAATCCGATTCTTTCCACCATGAAAAAATTCCCCGAGGAATATCGCGCTCATGTGGAAGACAAAGTTTGCCCAGCTCATGTCTGCAAGAGGCTCATTCGTTATCGCATCAATCCTGACAAATGCAAAAAATGTTCGAAGTGCGCTCGTAATTGTCCAGTTGGTTGCATTTCCGGCACACCCGGCAAGACTCCTTATACGATCGACGAGACAAAGTGCATCAAGTGCGGTGCTTGCATGGGCGGATGCTTCTTCCATGCCATCGAAAAGATTTAAGGAGAAAGAACAATGGCTACCATTAAGATTAAAATCGAAGGCAAAAGTTACGAAGTGGATTCTTCTTTAACGGTTCTTGAAGCCGCTCGAGCGTGTGGATATCGCATTCCGACTCTTTGCAATTGGAGAAGAGGACATAATAGCTTTGGCTCTTGCCGCGTGTGTCTTGTCGAGATCAAAGGACCCAGAGGAGCGAAGCTCTTTGCGAGTTGCACTTACCCCGTTTCCGAATGTTCGGAAGAAAAGGGGTTTGAGATTCTTATCTCCAGTCCAAAAGCCGTCAAAGCGAGGAAAACGTCCGTTGAACTTCTTTTGTCGAATCATTCATTTAATTGCCAATCTTGCGTTAAAAATGGCGAATGCGAACTTTTAGACGTCAGCAAGCGCGTTGGCGTTGATAGTTCGAAGTACGAGGGAGCCAAAACGGCTGTCACTATCGATACTTTATCCCCTGGAATCATCCGCGATACCTCCAAGTGCATTCTTTGCGGACGTTGCATCAATCGTTGCTTAGAGGCGACGGGTATTGGCATTCTTGGCTTTATTGGCCGCGGCTTCAATACTCATGTAGGCCCAGTGAGCGATGGAAGTTTTGCGACTTCTCCTTGCATCCAATGCGGCCAATGCATCAACGTTTGCCCGACTGGTGCTTTAAGCGAAAAACGCGAAATCGAGGAGATTGATAAGGCCAAAGCGGCTGGAAAATTCGTGGTTGCTCAAGTTGCTCCTGCCGTTAGAGCGGCCATTTCGGAAGAATTTGGCCATCGCATTGGCGAAGAAAATGGCGAAAAGAAGATGATTGCCGCCCTTCATCGCTTAGGCTTTGACCGTGTCTTTGATGTCAATTTTGGTGCTGATTTAACGATCGTGGAAGAATCGGCGGAGCTTCTTTGTAGAATCGCGAAGAAGAAAGGGCCTCTTCCGCAAATAACATCCTGTTCGCCTGGTTGGATCAATTATCTTGAATATTTCTATCCCGAGCTTATACCAAACGTGAGCACTTGCAAATCTCCTCACGAGATGCAAGGCGCTATTACGAAAAGCTATTTTGCGAAGGCTCATAACTTAAAACCCGAAGATATTTATGTGGTTTCGATTATGCCTTGCACTGCCAAAAAAGGCGAAAAACTCCGCAAAGCCAATGCGGTTAATGGCATTCCTGATGTCGATTGCGTCTTAACGACCAGAGAATTGGCCACCCTTATTAAGCGTAGTGGCATCATGTGGGATGAATTGCCAGAAAACGAAACCTGGGATCAAGATCTCCTTGGCGAATATACGGGAGCGGCTGCGATATTCGGCGTTACTGGCGGCGTTATGGAAGCGGCGCTTCGTACGACTTATCACTCTCTCACTGGCAAAGAATACGCTGCGATAGACTTTAATGCCGTTCGTGGACTCGAAGGAGTCAAAGAGGCTTCTATCACCATCGACGGCCAAGAAATCCGCGTAGCGGTGGCAAGCGGTACCAAAAATGCGAAACCCTTGCTCGAAGAGATTAAGGCTGGGAAATCACCCTATGCTTTCATTGAGATCATGGGTTGCCCAGGCGGATGCATCAATGGCGGTGGCCAACCGTTTGTTAAACCTAATCTATTGGATCACGAGGCTTCCGATATTTTGGATACCTATCGTGAAAAGCGCGCGAAGATTCTCTATGATATCGACAAAAATGCAACGCTCCGTCAATCCCATAAGAATCCGGATGTGATTAAGCTCTATAAGGATTACCTTGGGGAAGTCGGTGGCGAGAAGGCGGAAGAGCTCCTCCACACAAGCTATGACCCTAATCGCAAGCGTTATCCCGATTTAGACTAAAAAGACGAAGCCATACGCGCTACAATAGGCGTAGGGTAAAGAATCTAATTTTTGATTTGGACGGCACCCTTCTTGATACGATAACGGATATCAAAGACGCCATTAACGATGCGTTAGAAGCGGCGGATTTCCCTTATCGATACGACAAAGATTGGTGTCGTTTTTATGATGCTTTAATCGGCTCTATAACTTTGGCCCTGTAACTTTTAATGGGGATGGATGGGGATGGTGGTGGAATAACTCGCCAAAGCTGTAACAATTGATGGGGATATCGACATTTGTCATCCCCATTAAAGGCTATAAACCCCTTAATCTTTAAAGCAGTTTGAGGAGATTGAGAGAAGTGTGAAAGCAAATAATCAAAGGCCAGGGTAGGGCTTGCAAAGCGAACTTAACGCTACTTTTGGCTCCACATCTTTTGAAGTAGCTTATGTGTATGCAGCATCTCTTGCAGCATATGAGACCTCGCTTCCTTGTCTATTGCTCATTTTATTATCAACTGATAAAAATTAGGTAACTTAGTGACATAGAAGATTCATACAAAGGAAGTTGCATAGAAAATGAACTCTTTTGCTTAGAAGATGGGAATTTTGAAGTTTGATTGATGAATTTTGAAGATGTTCTTTAGCTGTATATGTTCAAAAATAATGATGGGTGATTTTTTAGAATGCTCATCGATATTGAAAATGAGCGGTACGTTCGCATTCTTGACGAAATTATATTCTGAACCACTTCTTAGCAAAATAAACCTTACAGGTAGAAAGAAAAAGTAAGAGGTTGAAAAATAACTGAATAAGGTTATACTTATAATGTGGTTAAAACCAACAAAAAGGAGATTTCAAAGACATGGGCTATACAAGATTTGGAAAGAAAGTAAAGAAAATGATGATTGACCGCGACGAGAATTTGGGAACTTTGGCAAAGCTTTTAAATGTAAGCACAGCATTCGTTTCTTCTGTTTTAATAGGCAACAAATCGATACCGGAGGATTGGTATCGCGCCCTTTGCAATCATTATGCGTTGAATGAAGAGGATAAGAACGATTTATACGACGCTTTTTGTGAGACCAAGAAAATGATAAGGGTTGATCTCTCAAACGTCCAAAACGATAAGAAAAAGTTGGCTTTAGAATTTCAGCGTAAGCTCCCTTCCCTTAGCCAGTCTGAATTGAATTCAATTCGAGAAATATTGAAGGAGGATAATTAATGGATTATGAAACGAACAAGATTTTAGGTAGAGACCAAATTAGGAAGATTTCCTGCTTTTTAAGGAAAATGTTCAATGTTGGAACCATTGCCTTCCCTGTTCTTAAGGTGCTGGACAAACTAGAGAGCAGGTTCCCTGAGAATTTGTACTACTTTGTGGAAGAAGACAATCGTTTTTGAACCGGGCGTCATGTCTGTTTTAGAGACCAACGATTTTGAACATTTTTGTATTAGAATCCGCATGAGCGTTTATGATGCTGCGTTAAAAGGCAATGGAGCATCATTGGGCTTTATATGCCATGAGATGTGCCATTTTGCGCTTATCTTTCTTTTTGATATTAAGCCAAAGATATATAAGGGGACGAGTGGGTTGGCTTTCGCGACGCAGATTGGCGTGAAGCCGCAAAAGCCTTATCTAAGCATGGAATGGCAAGCAAAGGCCCTTTGCGGCGAGATTATGATTCCATACGAAAGATGCAAGAATTACACCATAAAGCAGATTATCAGAAGAACAAATAGTTCATATGAACAAGCAAAATTCTTCTTGGAAAAAGTGGTGAAGGAGGATAAAGAGCGAATAAATATTGATAGAGAATAAAAAACGCCCGCTTTCGCGAGCGCTCATCACGATACGTTAGTACCATGACCTGAACACGCACGATTCTAACGTTGAGTGATGATTTTGTCAAATTTTAGAGGGCGGAAACCCTCGGAAAGGAAAAGAATGATATGACAAAATCTCAATCACCGTATCTTCTTTGCGGTGTTTTATGGTAAAGAAGCGCGATTTAAAGAAATTATTAAATCTCGACATTTTAAAATACACGAATCGTACGTATCTAGTTGGCAAATATGATCTTCCTTACGTTAATTGCCCAGATTTTGGAGATATTGATTATCTTGCTTTGTATACCGAGAGGGAAAACTACCAAAAAACAAATAAAACTGCGGTTTGTTTCTATCAATATGACAGGAAATTCGACAATATTATGGGCATTTTCAACGCTATTTATTATTGCGATAAACACCTTCTTGCCAAATATAAAGAAAGATTTAGAGGCGTTAAGTTTGCGATTTCCCCCGATTATTCACAATGTGGTGATGTACCTAAAATTGAAAATCTATATCGTCTATTCAAATCAAGGATTGTATCGCTTTGGTTGTTACTAGAATGCGATGTGCTTGTCATCCCGAACATAACTTATGCTAGTGAAGATTGCTTCTTTACAATGCTTGACGGAATGGAGGAGTGTAACGTGGTTGCGTTCTCCACCAAGGGATCCACGAGAAACGTGAATCAAAAGACATTATTTTTGAAGGCACTCAAATATACAGTTGATGGACTTAAGAAACTAAAGAAAATCATCGTTTACAGCGCGAATTCGGATGATTCTAAAACGCTTCAACTTTTCGAATACGCTCTATCTCACAACATAAAGGTTATTGTTCCTAATAATCTTCTTAAAGAAAGAAATATCACCAACCGAAAGGAGGCTCTCTCATATGGGAAGATATAAGAGCAGTGGATTGGGGGTTGGCACTAATAGTTATCCTCAGGGCAATATTTCCCAGGGCGACGTTGATGTGAAAGCGGAAGAGTTGGCAAGAAAGGAGATGATTGAAACACTTGAAAAAACTGGCGTCAAATTTACTCCAAATGACGTTATTTTCATGGCAAAAGACGAGACTGGTCAGTTACTTTGGCTCGAAAAAGGCAACTCAGAAGTAGGCCTAGAACACATAAAATCTAGACATGGAATTGATTTCGAAACAAAACATGGTGTAAGGGCCCTATCTCTAGCAGAACATTTAGAGGAAATGGTTGTTAATGGAAAATTGGAGTTCTCAAAAATCGAAAACATAAACAACAGGACACGTTATCAAAAATTATATAGTAAAAACAATCAATATTATTTGTTGACTGGTATCGGAACGAATGGCTTCATAGTAACCGCATATCCGGTAAAAGAAGACAGGGCTAGAAAATTAATAAGGAGATATCAAAAATGGAAAAAGAAATAGTTGTTGTTCAGTTAGATTTCATGCAAGGGCCTATTTGGCTTAGTGATTTTGAGACCGGGGAGCCGATAACTGGCATAAACGTCATCGATAATGATGAGGCTCTTAGAAAAATAAATTATGAAATAGCGCATTTATATGACACTTACTATGAATTTGATTCTAATAATTCGTCTTGCCGGTTCAACAAGGAAAAAGAAAAGAAAAATAAAATAAAAATGCTTGGCTTGCTTAAAAAATTGAATGAAAGATTAGATGAGTTAAATGATGGTTCATTTAAAGTCCTGGATCGTGAGACGGAAAGAGTAAAAAAGCTTTGAGGATGCAACGAAACGCTTTTAACGGGGTGATGAAGGCGTTAATAGGATTGTTTTGGCTTTTCATGAGTTGCTTTGTTTGGCGAACGCTTGCTTCATCAAAAAAAGACTTATAATTAGAAACTATCATGCCAGCGTTGCTTTATTGAAAGAGTGTTGTTTTTTCGCTAATCCCATAAGAATCCGGATGTGATTAAGCTGTATGTATAAGGGTTACCTTGGGGAAGTCGGTGGCGAGAAGGCGGAAGAGCTCCTCCATACAAGCTACGATCCCAGTCGCAAGCGCTATCCCGATTTAGACTAAAAAGACGAAGCCATACGCGCTACAATAGGCGTATGGTAAAGAATCTAATTTTTGATTTGGACGGCACCCTTCTTGATACGATAACGGATATCAAAGACGCCATTAACGATGCGTTAGAAGCGGCGGATTTCCCTTATCGATACGACAAAGATGGGTGTCGTTTTCTTATTGGAGATGGGGCGGATAACCTCGTTCACCGGGCTTTGAAGGAGTTAGACAATCCCGAGAATTTTGCAAAGCTTAAGAAGGAGTACATGCCTCGCTACAAAGAATATCAAAACCGCCATACCAAGCCTTTTAATGGCATTATGGAAAGTTTGAAATATCTTAAAAACCATGGCATTTCTCTATTTGTTTGTACCAATAAACCCGATGCTTATGCCCAAATAATCGTTTCTCGGTTTTTCCCTTCTCTTTTTGAAGCTGTTCGAGGTTTAAGGGAAGGGGAGGAACCGAAACCTAATCCCGCTATCGTTAATTACTTCGTGGATTCTTTTCGTCTTGAAAAAAAGGAAACCTTTTTTGTCGGAGATAGCATCACGGATTTAAAAACAGCCTTCAATTCGGGCCTTCCGCTCGCTTTATGCTTATGGGGTTATGGCTTCTATGAAGGAACGCTTCTTAAAGAAGCGAAGATGCTTCTTGCAAAGCCTAAAGATTTAGAGAAAATCATACTATGAGTCTTTTCCAGAAACGAGAGCAAAAAGGGAAAAAATTACTACCTTCTTTTCTATTTTGCACTTTAGCCTTTTTCCTTTTGAGCCTTCTTTTTCTCCTTTGTTATAACCAAAAGGAGTATATGATGGAGGGAGAAGAAAACGATTATTTGGTTGGGACTATTTGGTTTTTCGCCTTAAGCGTTCTTGCTTCTTTCATGGATTTTGCCTTTTATTTTTCTTTCGAAGAAGAGAGTCCCCTTAAGAAGTGGTTTCTTCTTGGCTCTTTTTCTTTTGAATTAATAAGCTATATCGTGGGTATTTTTTCCTATTTCCGTCTTTATAACGAAACCGTTTCCTCTATCGTCGCCGTTCGTATCGTTATTGTTATTCTTGGCTTTTTGCTTTTTTCGCTTAATCTCTTTTCACGTTTAGTCGCCTACTTTAAAATTTTCAAAAAACAAAAAAATAATGCAAAAATCATCTCGATTCTAAATATTTTTCCGTTTGTTTTGGCCAATGAGATTGCTCTTTTATTTCCAATTGCCGTTTTCGAAACGATGCAAGTGCCTTTCTCTCACTATTCTTTCGTTTTTCTTTTGATTGATTGTCTTGCTTTTGGCCTGTTTGCTCTTTTTCTTTTCTTTTTCCTCCAAAAAGAAAAAATCGGAGAACAATTTCTTTGGCGTTGTTCTCATTATTTCTTCGCGGCCTCTATAGCCTTAATCGCAATCACATTGCTCTTAGGGATTGTTGCTTATGCCAATAAAGATTCCCTTTCTTTCCGTTCTTTCTATTGGTTTGTTGCTTCTTCCGTTTTTGTTCTAGCCATAGATGTTTTGTATTTCCTTTACCGCTATTTCGCGAAGAATCCGCAAAGAATCGCCTCCTTCGAAGACGAAAAAGAATGAACTTGTGGGTGCTCGTTTTGAGCAACTATGTGTAAAATAATGGTATGGCACATGAAATTCGTTTTTTTAATTCAATGGGTTCAAAGGTCATGCCCTTTACTCCCCTCGTCCCTGGAAAAGTGAGCATTTATTGCTGCGGACCAACCGTTTATAACGATCCCCATATCGGCAATTTTCGCCCAGTCGTTGTTTTCGATGTTCTTCGGCGTTTTTTGAAAGCGGAAGGATATGACGTTACTTTTGTGAGCAATTATACCGATGTTGACGACAAAATCATCAAACGCGCCAAAGAGCTTGGCATCACCGAAAAAGAACTGACGGAAAGCGTGATTGAAGAGTATCGTCGTCTCGTAAGCGAAGTCGGCTCAATGCAACCCGACTTGACGCCTCGCCCTACCGTCTATATGGATCAAATCATTGAGTATGTCAAAGACTTGGTTGACAAAGGTTTTGCCTATCAAAGCGGTGGCGATGTCTATCTTCGCGTTCGGAAGATTCCTGGATATGGTTCTTTAAGTGGCAATTCGATTGAGTCTCTCGAAAGCGGAGCCCGAATCGCCATCGGAGAGAAGAAAGAGGATCCACTCGATTTCGCCTTATGGAAAGAAACGACGGAAGGAATCCGTTGGAAGAGCCCTTGGAGCGAAGGAAGACCAGGCTGGCACACCGAATGCTGCGTTATGATCAATAGCATTTTCAAAAGCCAAAACGGTTATATCGATATCCATGGCGGCGGTTTCGATCTTAAATTCCCTCATCATGAGAACGAAATAGCGCAATCGGTTGCTCATAATGGCAACTCCTTGGCCCGTTTTTGGATGCATAACGGATTCATCAACATCAATAACGAGAAAATGTCCAAATCCTTGGGGAATGTCGTTTTGATGAAGGATGTTGTCGAAAAGTACGGCGGTTTGTCTTTTCGACTCATGACTTTGGCTTCCTATTACCGTTCTCCGGTTTCTTTTAGCGAGGAAACAATGCATGAGGCTATGACTAAAAAAGAGCAATTGGAATCAACTTTCCGAAAAGCTTCCATTTGCTTGATCCGGAATGGTGTCGACCCTTATCAAAAAGGCAAAGCGAGCGAACCCTTCCTCGCTTCTTTAGCGGATGATCTTAATACCCCTAATGCTCTTGCCGTTCTTTATGAAGACCAAAAAGCAGTGAATGCGACTTTGCGAGCAAAAGAAGTGAATGCTGCGCTCCTTCTTCAGAAATTCAGCGTTTTCTTAGAAGAACTTAGCGTCTTTGGACTTGTTTTTCCTAGGATTGTACTTACTCAAGAAGATTTAAAATTACTTGAGGCTTATGATGAGGCGAGAAACGCCAAAGATTTCGCTTTAAGCGATACGCTACGTGCCAAACTTCTCGAAAAGAAACTGTTTTAAGTGTATAGACTATCATTTTTTGATTCTTTACATTAAAAAACGTTTATACGGAAGAAACAAATTTACAGAAACAATATAAAGACTAGCAATTTTAGAAAGACAGATATAAAATAATGTTACAAGTATTTGGCAAAAACGCGGTAAAGGCGGCTATCGAGTCACGACAAGCAAAAGTCGTTTATGTGCCGTCACGTCATTCCCAGGGCGAACTCGTCGCACTGGCTAAGGCTCGGAGTATTCCTGTCAAAATAGTTCGCGACGACGAACTCGATCGGATTGCTTCTACTCCGAATCACCAAGGCTATGTAGCGAGTATCGATAATATTCCCCTCTATTCCGTTAATGAGCTCATTCAAGATTGCAAGGGGAAGAAGTATCCGACGATACTCCTTCTTGATGGGATAGAGGATCCCCAAAACTTTGGAGCGATTTTAAGAAGCGCCGACGCTTTCGGAGTCGATGGAGTCATAGTGAAGAAACATGGCGAAGTCCCTCTTAATGGGACGGTTGCCAAAGTTTCGACTGGAGCGGTTCACTACGTCAAAGTGGCGACCGTGCCAAACTTGACTCAAGCGATTTCGAAACTGCAAGAGAATGGTTTCTGGATCGTTTCCAGCGCGGATCAAGGTGCCTCTTCCTATCTTGACGTAGACTATCGATGTCCAATTGGGTTGGTAGTTGGTAACGAAGGAAAAGGAATTAGCAGATTGGTTCTCGAACACAGCGATTTTATCGTCAAGATTCCTATGCATGGGCACGTCAATTGTTTGAATGCCTCTGTGGCTACTGGAATTCTTTTGGCAAACATAGTCTCATCGAGACTTTAAAAGAAACGAAAAATAACAAAAATGTATGAATCGACTTTAGCTTTTGCCGAGGAAACCGATGAGAGCCTTTTGATGCTCTCTCGCTCTGGCAACATTTCTGCTCAATTCGCCCTCACGAAACGTTACTTCGATAGGAAATTCACTCTAGCGAAGCAAGCGTCTCTCCCTCTTGCCTCTATGTTTGGCCATTGGGACATCAATCATATTTTCTTTTCTACCTTCGTTCGTGCGGTGGACCACTATGAAATCGGTCAATCCGCCAAGTTTTCGACCTACTTTTTGATTTGTTTCCGACACGACCTCATCGCCGAAGCAAAAAACACGCATCTCTTTGAAAGAGGCGCTACTTTGTCGCTTGACGAAGAAAAAAGGTCGCCTTCTTCGGAAGATGGCTTTACTTTGCTTGACGTCTTAGAAGCACCTAACGAAGACCCGATGAAATATATCGATTACTTCGATGAGTGCTTAGCGAAAGGGCGTTTTAAAAACAAGATCAACGAGGAGGCTGTTGATGTAGCGAGACTCAAGATTTATGGGTATAGTTTCCGTTACATCTCGAAACTCATGAATCGGAGCATCCGGCAATGCAAAAACCTTTTTAATGAGTTTGCCAAACTCGTCAAAGAGTTTTTTCCAAAGTAGGTGACGTTTCTTTCTAGAAAGAGGGGCCGGATTTTCCGGCCTTTTTGTGTGGACCGATAGGGACAACTGCTATGTGGACGAGACGATAAGAAGCCGTGGCGGTCATAGGAAAAATCCTCTAAGGGATTACAATTGCAATGCCTAGTTGCCCTTGTTCCGAGAAAGACTTTTACATTACGCCACTTAAAAACAACGAAGCATCGAGCTTTCCTCGCAACAATGGGATTCCAAATGCCATACCGCATTCACGCCCAAGTGCCGGAGGAAGGCGATTGACGCGAAACTGCGAGCCGACTCCGAAAGGCAAGACAAGCCTCATAATCATCGATTAGCACGCGAATCTTAAATAGAACTACAGGGCCATGTATTTCTGGTCCGAGGGTATTACATGAGCGCCGTAGGCCTTAACAAGAAGACCATCCAGAACTACATTAAGAACTGGGGGAATCGAGACTAGATAGAGGATCGTCGAAGTTTGAAAGAATACAAGGATTCGGTTATGAGTGAGGTTTCCTTAAGGGTGCAAACATGTTCCTGAGAAATTGGCGGAGTTGTCCACGTGTGTCGATATTGGAATTACGTCGTTTGAAGGATGGTAAAATTTGAATTGCCTGACAAATCTTTACAAAAATCTTATTTTTCATTTTGGAAATTTTCTGAATTTCGGGTTCTTCTCCCTTTGCTTTTTAAACCATGCCTTCGTTTCGTTAAAGGACATCATATAAGGGCTTGGCTTTTCGTCGGGTTCTTTTTCAAATCCCGTATCTTCCCATCCACACACAGGACAAATATCTGAAGATAAGTCATCTTTAAAAGTGTATTCACCACACACAGGACACTTATGCGGTTCTTGTTTTCCAATGAAATCCAGATAATATTGCCATTTTTTGTCTTGACTGATTTTTGCTTGATACCAGTTTTTATATTGGTTTAGCGACATTTTGTTTGATTGATTTTCCAAATCTGGATCCTTGAGTTGTTCTAGGTCATAGTACCATCCACACCGTGTGCATTGTGTAGTGTTTGGAGTCATGCCGAGTTGTTCAATGTCCGTGTCGCTCAATTTTGAGAAATAGAATTTTCCGCACACAGGACACAGCATTGGTTTGATTTGCTTTAGATGCTTATCCATTGCCTTACTCCTTTTTTTGGATTGTACCAAAACTTTTTCCCGAGATGTCTAAACGAAATGACGTAACCGTCTTTTGACACCTCGACCATCAGCCCGTTTCTTGGGTCATATTTATAGGTTGTTCCCTTGTAATCTACTACGCTTTTATAGTTGTTTCTATCGATGGTGTTTGCAAAATGAACGGCTTTAGCCGAGTATTGTTCTTTTGACGTTGCCCCAACTTCTTTTCCATGGTTTTTAAAGTGACGATCTAGGCCGCCTTTATTAAAGCCCTTTGCCCATTGGTAGTTGATATTTTCGGTAGCTTCTCCTTGATGTCTCGACCCTTTCGTGTTGCCGTAACGGTTGCTTGGACCTTTAGTGGACATAAGCTTTTTGTTCCTTTCTTCTTTCTTCTATCAACGAATCGAACACATAAAGGTTTGTGAAATTCTGGTAAGTAAGGATGATTTCTTTCGGAAGGTGGCCGACTATTATTAGTCCTTTTGGCTCGAGTTTTTTAATGATAGTTTCTATCCAAACCCTCCATTCTTGTTTCTGCTCTTTTAGTCGAACGAAGCCGTGAGCTCCTAATGCAATAAGAGTATTTTTTGGAAAGGCTTGCAGATATTCTTCATTAACACTGTCGGCACCGCCCCTACAGTTCGGATAGAGTGGGACACCATTCTGAGCAAAATAGAACGAAAGCGACAAGTTGTCGTTCATTTGAGCTTTTTGTTTGATTATCGGCATATCTGTGTGAACCGAAAAATCAAAGCCTATAATTCCTCCGCTTCTTTTAAAAAAAGATAAATATCGTTTTGGCTTTTTCCTTACCCTTTCAAACGTTTCGTCCATTGAGTAAAAATAAATACAATAATCGCTCAAATCTCCGCGATATGTAATTGCTTTTGAGAATGGCATTATCTTTCTGGGCGGATGATTAGGAACCATATCCCTTTTAATGATTGGGTATTCTTCGTTTTTAGTAAAATTAGCGCCTTGAACTAAGAAAGCTTGGAATGAATCCTTAACGCGATTTTCTGCATCTCTATACATTTGATAAATTTCCTTTCTGGCTGATGGCCGTATTCAATGTCTCAAGTTTTACAAAATAAAATTAAAAAAAGGACCGAAAGTGCAGTAACAATCG
>ERZ808246.377-NODE-377-length-38187-cov-26.194273_pt1 | contig 38187 bp, 46 predicted proteins | sample MGYA00521083_ERZ808246 | MGnify/ENA primary metagenome ERZ808246 (study PRJEB31516, sample SAMN03275577) | gut metagenome | biome: mammalia-associated habitat; material: feces | host: Papio cynocephalus | place: Kenya | collected 2012-07-07 ...
GAACCCCCGGCCTTTGGAATCGGAACCAACCAAAATTTGAGACAGCACAAGGGCTTGCGGGATTTTTGACAGGATTTTGACAGAAAAAATAAAAATTCTATTCCTTTTTTGCTGGCCTTTAGTCACAATTTTCTCTATTGGGCGGAGAGAAAAAAGCATCCAGTTTTGCCCTGTCGGTATCCCGTGTAATATTATCCAGGTGGGTATAGATAGACAATGTGGTGCGAACATCTGTATGGCCGATCCACTCTTTCGCGGTAATCACATCAACTCCGGCAGCATGTAGAATAGTGGCATAAGTATGCCGCAGCACATGCGGGGTGATATTACGGATAGTCATAGGAATGCCCCCGGGAGAAAACCGGGACTTTTCCTCTTTCGGCTTCTGTCCGTACCTCTCATTAAGCACAGACAGGTAACTATCCCACATACGGGTAAAGGCGCTCTCGGTCATATGCCGGCCATCTGCACCTGGCACCACAAGTGAGCGCGGAGAGCCGGCCAATGGCTGCAGATATTCCCGAAGCACCGGATCAAGCGGAACGGAGCGGGTGGCCGCAGCTGTCTTTCCCCCGCGCTTTAGCATTGGCGTATTACCATCAAACGCTACAGATTTTTCAATAAATATTACACCGGAAGCGAAATCCACATCGCCCCAGGTAAGAGCCAGTAACTCACCCCGACGCAACCCGGCGTGCATCAAGATCATAGCGGCGGTTTGCGCCCGATGGGGCGTAGTATCAATCCACACCCTTTCCTCAGCAGTAAGGGCGAAACGCTCGGAACGCGGGGCCGCTTTCGGGATAGTGACCCACTGCGCCGGATTGACAGAGATTGCTCGGTCGTGAAGGGCCAAATCCAAAATAGCAGAAGCTGTATTGCGATAATCAATCAGCGTTTTCTTGGCTCTTCCCATCGCGGCCAGATCGGTAATACCATCCTGCAGATCAGAGGTCAGCACCTGTGCCACCGGAATTTCCCCGAGCCTTTCCATCCACCAATGGCAGCGACCGGACAACCCGCGAAAATAAGCTGCAACCAACTCCGATTCTTTTAACGCCAACAGCCGCTGCGCCCACAAGCGGAAAGGCTGCTCGGCAGCATCCAGCCTTTCACCGGCATCCTGGCGCCTGTAAAGCAATCGCAGCTTCTTTTCCAATTCGGCCACAGATTTGCCGTATAGATATTTGTATTTCTTCTTTCCCTGTTCGTCGCGACCGATGAAAACCTGCGTTTGATACCGTCCGTCCGCGCGCTGGGTATAGGAAATTTTCGGCATCGTCGATCAACCCTTATGATTTCAATTCGATTTTAATTCGCACCTGCTGCTTGGCTGTTAAAGATCGAGATATTCCTCAAAGTATTGCAGGGTGCTGTACCGGCAAAGCAGCTGGTTGCGGGGAACATCCAGGCGTTTCTTCGCTTTTTTATACTGCCGGATATAGCGGCGCAGCTCCTCCTTTATCCGGTACTCCTGCCCGCGCAGGGCATCAAATTCTTTTTGCCGTATCTGCGGCCTAATGCCGCGGAGAATATAGGCCTCCCTGGTGACAACCACTGTCTTGGTGAAATCCAATCCGCAGTTATTCTCCCGATCAGTAAAATGCGCGTACGGGTGGTGAATATTTGAGCGCATCGGCACGGCATAAGTCACTCCGTCTATACGCACCTCCACCTGCACATAAGGACGGGAGGATTTCTGCGCAATTTCCGGCAGACTACCATAATCCCGGTAAAACTCATCAGACAAGAATATATAAATCAAAAAGCCGCCTCCCCATGCGGAATGAGGAGGCGGTCTTCTCGGTGAGCTTTCTTTATTTTGCGTTCGTCGCGCCCTACGACGAAATCAAACGGTTGAGCTTTCTTTTTCCCGCGGTGGTCGCGCTCTACGACCACATCATCAGGGTTCCCCCTGCATCCTCATTGTATGCTGTTTTTTTCAAAAAGTCAATATTTATTGCGAAAAATATCTAATTATTTCAGGGGATATTCTAATGTGAATAACTTCCACATCCAGCTGTCATAATATCCCTTTTCCTTTATTCTGTCAATATTTATCGCCAAATATATCCAAAATTTGCAAAATGGGTTGACAAATTTCGTTGTGTGCTGTATTCTATGTGCAGAACATATGTTCGGGAGGGCGTGAGGAGGAAAAGGCAATGACAACTGCTGAAAATGAATTGATACATCTCATCCGGCAGGCAAACGATCCCGGACAAGCACTGATAACAGCTGCACAGATCATCATTTCGACTTTAGCGCCACACGAATCATCTCAAGCACCATCTGCTGCTGATCCTCCGGCACAAGCCTAAATAGCTCCAATATCTTTTTCTCTCCCTCGGTGAGCTGCATCTCGCCGGGGGAATTTTCTTTATCTTCAATTTGGACATCACCGGTAATAAAAGTGAGAGGGCTAAGCTTCAAAACTTCGGCGAGTAATGCGATTTTATCCCGTTTAATGTTTTTAATGTACCCGCTCTCCCATTTTTTAACGGTGCTTTTCCCAACGCCTACATATGCCCCGACTTCCTCCAATGTAAGTCCGAGCTCCATCCGCCTACTGCGGATGATGTTTCCAATGTTCGTTTTAATCACCTTCTTTCTTTATCGAAATAGTAACACAACGGTTTCCGAAACGCAACACTTTTTTCAAAAAGCGCAAAAAAGTTTCCAAAAAGACATTGACAAACGCAAAAATGCGTGATAAGATGTAGGTGTCCTAAAGGAAACCGAGGAGGTGAGAATATGGATGGGATAGAATTAAAGTGTGAGATTATGCGAAACGGATACACTGTCAGCGGATTCGCTAAGGCAATCGGAATGTCAAAGAAAGCCTTATACTACAAACTGTCTGGCAAGAGTATGTTCAAGCAAGCCGAGATACAAAAAATCAGCTCTGCATTGAATTTATCGAATGATCGCATAATTTCTATTTTTTTTGGCCAAAAAGTTTCCTAAAAGAAACAGCCATCGCCTCTCACGGGGGCGCGAATTGAAACGACAAGGAGGTGAGAGTGTGACAGGGGGTCAAATTTGGTTCCTTATCATTTTGGCGTGGAGCATCATCTGGGTGATCCTCTGCGCCAGAATGTGTGGGAACAGCAGTGCATTATGGCTCTACATTGTGTGGGTGCTGCTGTGGCTTGCGCTTGCGGCGGCGTGCTACCGACCGTGGGTAAGTCTCGGTTAGGCGGAGACTTATTTCCTGAAGTTGTCTCATTAGCATGGGTTCGTTTTTTTTACTGGCAAAGGTGTGCGAACGGAAATCAGCATCCAGCGCCAACAACATGGAGGCAGTGTCGGCATCAACCAGCAATAGAAGCATCCCAAGATATTCCGCGTAGTCTTTGCGGTTCACATCTTCCGGACGAAGTATGAAAGCGCTGGCAGACTTCATATACCCGTCATAGACATCGGCAAAATGCTCATCGAAGAACACCGTTTTGCGCTCTTTTCTTTGCGTACGAGCCGTAATAATGGCTGTGATGGTTGGAGAAGCCACCGCAAGCAGGAATGCGGCACCAGCGAAAACAGAATCAATCGTAAAGCTCATATAGCTTCAGCTCCTTTCGGTTGGATTTTACCACAGAACAGGAGCAAAAAGCAAGGAGGTGAGAACATGAAACGACATTCACACAAAGAGCCGGAACACCCATTCGACAACCTTGACATAGAATTCGACCACAAGGCCGAGGACAAAGGTTATACACGGTACAAGCACCGATGCTACCGAAATCTTATTCTCAAATCGCTTTTGGCTTTTGTGCTCGGCCTCTTTTTGGCGGCGCTCCTGCGCTTCCTCGTAAGCCATACGCCCCGCCGGTTGTATATGGACAATGTCTCCACCGGTATCGCAGTGGATGAGCAATACTCTCACGGAAATGCCCCTATTTTCGATTTTTGCTGTCGGCAATGAAAGTATACTCCCCTGCTGAGAAAACGGCAAAATGGCGGCAAATTCGTAAAAATACGGTGGTGATACAGCCATTCCCGGCCTGCGCTTCCGATTTGGCGATGAAATACCCCCGGCAGGACGGCAGCCGGAGCAGATCACCCGCAAAGGAGGGATAGCAAAAGCAAAATGCGGGGGCAGCGATTGAAGAACCTTTTCTCTTATATATTCTCTTTTGGAGATTATAATAAATATTCAAGTTTTCTGCCTCTTAATTGGTCAGTACCAAACCAAGTAACTACATAACAACAAATTTCTACTCCTACATAAGTTTCTTCCAAGTAAATACATAACGATAATTTCCTACTCCTACATAAATCTCTCTATCTTAGAAACTACGAAAGAAGAAGTAGGAAACCAAAAATGAAAGGCGGTGAGAAAATGAACCGAAGAAAGCCGCAGCAGCGGGTACAGCGCTACTACTCCTGGAATGAGGTGCCGGTGCTGATGGACTGTGTGATGGCCGGGCAGCTGCTTGGGGTGACCCCGGAGAGCATCGGCAAGATGTGCCGGGACGGCACGCTGCCGGCAACCAAGCTGGGCAAATACTGGACGATCCGAAAAAGCACCATACAGGCGATGGTGGAAGAAGAAACGAAGGAAGGCGACGATAACCAATGAATGCAGCAGGAAAACGGATTGCCGTACTGCTGATCCTATCCGGGCTGGTGCTGCTGATCGGCACGGCCGGGACAAGTGATATCGGCGGGATCGGCGCAGCAGAAATCATCAAACGCTGCCTGTGCGGGCTTGGCATGGTAGCCACCGGCATGACGGCAGCCTACATTATCGAAAAAAAGGAGAATGTGTGAAATGGCAAGAAGAAAAGCAATTCCGGAAAGCATGGTGGAAGAGGAGATCGCCAAGCTGAAGCAATCCCCCTATGTGAAGCTGGCGTGGCAGTACAAGTCAAAGAAATACGCTGCACAGAATGCGCGCAGACAGTACATGTACCAGCTGCGATGGCTTGAAAGCAAGGGCAAGGAGCTGGCGGAAAACGGCACCACCACGGAAACGCTGCGCGACACCGAAGAAGGGCAGACGACGATTCAGGAATTCATCGAACGGAGGTAAAGAGCATGGGAGAATTACAGATTTTCAAGTATGGCGAGAGCCCGGTACGCACGGTGGTGCAGGACGGGGAGCCGTGGTTTGTGCTGAAGGATGTGTGCGAGGTGCTGGGAATCAGCAATCCCACAGTTGCGGCAGACCGGTTAGATGCAGATGAACGGGCTAAGTTAGACTTAGGTCGTCAGGGAAACGGGTGGATCATCAACGAATCGGGGCTATACAATGTGATCCTGCGCAGCGACAAGCCGCAGGCCAAGCCCTTCCGCAAATGGGTGACGGCGGAGGTGCTGCCCAGCATACGCAAGACCGGCGGCTACATCCAGGGGCAGGAAACATTCTCCCCTGCCGAGCTGATGGCCAAGGCGCTGATGGTGGCGCAAAAAACGCTGGAGGAACGGGAGGCGCGGATAGCGGAGCTGACGGTGGAGAACCAGATCCTCTCCCCTAAGGCGGACTACTTCGACCAGTTGGTAGATCGCAATCTGCTGACCAACTTCCGGGACACAGCGAAGCAGCTGGGCATCAAGGAGCGGGAATTCGTGAAGTTTCTGCTGGAGAAGAAGTACATCTACCGGGACAAGGGCGGAAAGCTGCATCCGTATGCGCAGAAAAGCGATGGGCTATTCGAAATCAAGGAATGCTTCAACGAAAAGACCAACTGGAGCGGAACGCAGACACTGATCACGCCGCGGGGGCGCGAGGCATTCCGCCCACTGCTGACCGGATGCTGAAAGATACGGAGGAAATGACATATGGAATTTAACATTGGCGACCGGGTAACGGTGAAGAAATACAACAAGCCGGCGACGGTGACGGACAAGCTGTACAGCCACCGGCAGGATGCATGGATGTACATGGTACAGCCGGAGGACGGCATGGTGCCGCTGGTGCGGGCGCTGAGCGGAGACGAGCTGACCCCGCTGCACGAAACGAAAGGCTATCGCTTTGATGTATTCACGGCGGACAGCAATGTGGTAACGGCCGTGATGTACGAGGCGACCGCCGGGGGTGAACGCGAGATTGACCGGCAGCACGGGCACATCATCCATGAGGGAATGATCGGGGTAGCGCAGGCCGCCTCCTACGCCCTGAAAAAGCTCTACACCAACATGAACGGCGGGCAATTCATCGAAAGAGAGGGTGTGTGACATGATCCTCTGCAACCGATGCCGCAACACCATGAGCGAAGCTGACCTGGAGGAAAACCGGGACAGGGAAATGGTATGCCCGATATGCGGGAGCGACGATCTGAGCGATGCGGTGCTGTGCCAGCTGTGCAAAAAGTGGACAGCGGAGGACAAATGCCAAAGCTACACATCGTATCTGACACTGCCGCCGAGAAATGTCAACATCTGCGCGGACTGCACCAAGCGCACGCTGATCGAATACAACCGCATCATCAAAGAGAAATTCGACGCAACGGAGCAACTGATCCTGGCGGAGGAGGGGCTGTATGGCGATATTGTTTGACAGCGGCGTGACTGGGTATGTGACCGCCGAGGCAACGGTGCAGGTGCATTTCCCGGTGGACAAAAAGGGAATGCCGGATGTGCGGTGCGCCCAGTGCCCATTCCTGCACCGCTCGGTCAACCGCTGCCAGCTGAACGATCAGCTGGTGGCATTCCCCCAGCAGTACATCGGGCAGGATTGCCCATTACAATTCAAGGAGGAAGTTTGAAATGACATTCCGGGATCTGACCCCCGACGACATCGAGGTACGCATCCAAAGCGTGAAGCAAAATGGCCTGGTGTTGCTGCTGTACAAGAATGCCCGCGTGGACATGGCGATCCTCGACGAGAGCGTCGGTGCGGAAAACTGGCAGCGGGAGCACTACGAATGCAAGGGCAATCTATTCTGCCGGGTGGGCATCCGTGTGACCACCGAGGACGGCAAAAGCGAATGGACATGGAAAAGCGACTGCGGGACGGAAAGCAACACCGAAGCACAAAAGGGCGAGGCAAGCGACAGCTTCAAGCGGGCATGCTTCAACTGGGGCATCGGGCGGTGCCTGTATACGGCACCATTCATTTGGGTGCCGGCAAGCAAGTGCAACATCAACAACGGCAAGTGCTATGATCGCTTCGTGGTGGAGCGGATCAAAATCGAGAACAAGCGCATCACAGCTCTGTCGATCATCAACACCAGCCTGAGCGCGGACAAGCCATCCGACCGGCGCGCATTCCTGATGATGCCGAAGGAGGACAAGGCATGACGACCACATTCAGGAACGCCCGCTGGATGGTGGACAGCGACGGTGCATGGCTGATGCTGAACATCCCGATATCCGATGCACGGGCGACTGTTGAGGGCATGAGGAACGGCAAGGTGTACGAGGCCAGCATCAGGGAGCACCGGAAGAAACGCAGCCTGGACGCTAATGCCATGGCGTGGAAACTGCTTGGCGATCTGTCCGCCGTAACGAAAATCCCACCTATGGAGATATACCGAAATTACATCCGGGATGTGGGTGGCAATTACGAGATAGTCCCTGTCAGAGAGGATCGCATCGGAGAGTGGGACAGGATCTGGTGTTCGGGGCATTACGGACGATCCACGGAGGATATCGGAGAGTGCAGAACCATTGACGGATATCATTACATCAAGTCATACATAGGATCAAGCGATTACACCACTGCCCAAATGTCGAGGCTTCTGGATCTGATAATTGATGATTGCAGGGCTTTAGGCATCAATGTGATGAGTGAGCAGGAAAAAAGCCTGCTGATCGATGATTGGGGAAACAAGAAGTGAGGCCTCATGGACGGATGGAAGGAGAATGAATAAAGCTGAGTAAAGCATCCAAAGCCTGCGATATATCCCCCGCCGTGCGCCGAGAGGTAATGGAGCGGGATGGCGGGCAATGCATCATCTGCGGATCGGCGCAGAATATCCAGATAGCGCACTACATATCCAGGGCACGGCTCGGGATATCGCAAAACCTGGCATGTATGTGCTGCACTTGCCACCGGGAAATGGATAACGGCAGGCACCACACCGACTACCAAAGCTTCTTTAGGAAGTACCTGCAGGAAAAATACAGCGGCTGGAACGAGGGCGATCTCATTTACAGGAAATGGAGGAAACTATGACACAATGCGACCGTGTGCTGCGGCATCTGAATGATCACGGCAGCATCACATCACTGGAGGCGATCAGCGAATACGGCATCCTGCGGCTGGCATCCCGCATCAGTGATCTGAAAAAGCGGGGCTATCCCATCACAGCGACCGTGCGTACCGGGAAGAACCGATATAACGAAACCACACATTACAGTGAATACCGATTGGAGGAAAGGACATGAGCTTGAAATGCGAATTGTATCAGGATAATTTTCAGAATTACAAGCGATATAACATCCGCAAAGCGCAGCTTGTCATTGCAGACATCCCGTACAACATCGGAGAAAACGCATTCGGGAGCAATCCTATGTGGTATAACGGCGGCGACAACCGCAACGGCGAAAGCAAGCACGCAAAGAGCAATTTCTTTAATGGCGACGGACAATTTAAGATTGCGGAGTATATGCACTTCTGCAATCGGATGCTGATAAAGGAGCCGAAAGAAAAAGGGAAAGCCCCGGCAATGATCGTGTTCTGCGCCTTTGAGCAAATGCAGACTGTGATCGAATACGGCAAAAAGTATGGATTCGGCAATTCCTATCCGCTGGTATTCATCAAGAATTATTCCGCACAGGTGCTCAAGGCAAACATGAAAATCGTCGGCGCAACGGAATATGCGGTGGTGCTGTACCGGGACAAGCTGCCCAAATTCAACAACGGCCGACAGATAGACCCGGAAACAGGCAAGCCAATCCGGGGCACGGGGCATATGATTTTCAACTGGTTTGAGTGGAAACGGGACGGCAAGGAAATACCGAAAATTCATCCGACCCAGAAGCCGCAGAACATCCTTCGGGAGCTGATCGAAATTTTCACCGATCCCGGCGATGTGGTGATCGACCCGTGCTGCGGAAGCGGCTCTACCTTACGGGCGGCGGTAGAACTGGGCAGAAACTGCTATGGCTTTGACATATCCAGAGAATTCACCCGCAGAGCTAAAGACGAAATGCTGAAAGAGTACATTACCGACACCAATATACGATAATCAGAACGGAGGAATGATCTATGAACACGATAGCAATCACCGGGCGACTGACAAAAGACCCGGAGCTGAAAACCACGCAGAGCGGACTTTCGGTATGTGCCTACAATCTGGCAGTGAAGCGGCCGAAGACAAAGGACACAACGGATTTTCTCACCGTGATTTCCTGGAGGCAAGGGGCGGAATACATCGCCAAGTACGGGCACAAGGGCGATATGGTGGCGGTGACCGGCGTACTGACCGCGCGGAACTGGGAAGATCGGGACGGGCATAAGCGCACCGCCTATGAGGTGGTATCCGATACCGTGGAGCTGATCGGCGGACGCAAGGAGGAGCCAAAGCCGGCCGTGGATATTGAGCGCATGGATACCTATACCCCGCATACTGCCACGGCGCACGCATCAAATGCGCAGCCGCAGGGCGTGGATGTGCTGTACACGGATGAGGAATTGCCTTTCTGATATGAATATTGGATTGATTGATGTAGATGGGCATAACTTCCCAAATCTTGCGCTAATGCGAATTTCTTCCTATCACAAAGCTATCGGCGATAATGTTGAATGGTGGTGGGGATTTGGAGAGTATGATCGGGTGTATATGAGCAAGGTATTCTCATTTTCGCCAGATGTCCCAGATCCGATAAACGCAAAAGAAATCATCCGTGGAGGAACCGGCTATTGCATCAAATTGGAAGATGGCGTTGAGCGATTCGATAAGGATAAGAATATCAGCCTCCCGCAAGAAATTGAAAAGTGCTTTCCCGATTATTCCATTTATCCGCAGTATGATTTTGCGGTGGCAATGACAAGCCGTGGCTGCCCGAGAGGGTGTGCATTTTGCCATGTTGGGGCGAAAGAGGGGCGGTGTGCTGTTAAAGTTGCCAATGTATGTGATTTTTGGAACGGGCAAAAGAAGATTAAAGTGCTTGATCCGAATATCACAGCTTGCAGAGAAAAAAGGGAGCTGATGCGACAATATATCAATACAGGTGCACAGATAGATTTCACACAAGGGCTGGATATACGGCTCATAAACGATGATGATATAGCCGATCTCACCAAGATGAGATTATCTAATGTGCATTTTGCGTGGGATAACCCGGAGGATGATCTCGCGGAAAGATTCAAGGAATACGCATCCGCAGCGAAAAAGGATCGACACGGATCATACGGCACGGTCTACTGCCTTACCAATTTCGGCAGCACAATGGAGCAAAACCTGTACAGGATATATACCCTGCGGGATTTAGGATACGACCCATATGTGATGATCTACGATAAAGAAAATGCACCGAAGGATATACGAAGACTGCAAAGATGGTGCAACAACCGACACATCTTCAAACAATGCGCCGATTTTAGGAATTATGGAGGATGAGCATATGAGCGACAGCGTGAACCACCCTCAGCACTACACGGCGGGCGGGATCGAATGCATCGACGCTCTGGAAGCAGCCACAGAGGGACTGGTGGGTATTGAAGCGGTATGCACCGCCAATGCCATCAAGTACCTGTGGCGGTGGAAGCGGAAAAACGGTGCGGAGGATCTGCAAAAGGCAAAATGGTACATTGATCGGCTGCTGAAAGGCCTGGGAGGATAGGATAGTGGAAAACATACTGAAGGCGATTGTCTGCGGGGCGGCGGATGCTGCCGAGACGCATTTGGGCAGGAGAGCAGAGGATTTTATCGGCGATGATGGGCTGCTCCACTGCGGCAAATGCAAAATGCCGCGGGAGATCGTGGTGGATTTTCCCTTCGGGCGGCTGCAGACAAAGGTCAACTGCCGCTGCGATATTGAGCGCATAGAGCGTGATCGGATCGCCTACGAGCAGCGGATGTATGCGGAAATGGTCGCCGAAAACCGGAAGCAGGCATTCCGCCAGCCGGGGCTTGCAGCCGCCCGATTCGGCGCGGACAGCGACAAATACACCGAAGCGGCCAGGCGATTTGTGGAGCACTTTCCCGAATTCCAAAAGGCCGGAAAGGGCATTCTGCTCTACGGCGGTGTGGGTGTGGGCAAGACCTATCTGGCTGCCTGCATCATCAACGCCCTGCTGGATAAAGGATACACGGCCAGCGTGACGGATATCCGGAGCATCAGCAACGATCTATTTGGCAAAACGGAGGGCAAGCAGGCATACATCGACGATCTGTGCCGGAAGGATATCGTGCTGCTGGATGATCTTGCCTCGGAGCGGGATACGCAGTACATGAATGAAACGGCATTCACCATCATCAACGCGCTATACCAATCCAAGGTGCCGGTGCTGGTGACAACCAATCTCACGGTAGAGCAGCTGAAGCATCCGCAGAGCCAGGCGGCCGAGCGGATATACAGCCGGATACTGGAAATGTGCCACCCCATCAAGGTGGAGGGCGAAGATCGCCGGCGGACACGGGCGGCAAGCGAATACAAAGCGGTAAATCAACTGCTGGGGCTATAAGGAGGTACATATGCGAACGGAAATGTGCAAGCTGTGCGGCAAAGAATTCCATGTGCGGTACGGCAATCAGCGATATTGCAGCCCGGAATGCCGGGTGCAGGGCGACCGAATAGCGGCAAGGCGCCGCCGGAACAGGCAGAAACGGGTCTCCCCTGCCCTATCCATGCAGGAAATGCTCGGCATCATGGAAAAAATGAGCGAGGAGCAAGGCCGCGTAGTGCAATACGGCGAGGTGCAGGCAATGCTGCTGACGGGGAGGCTGGAACGATGAAATGCCACATACCGAAGCTGAACGCCGGGCAAATGAACACCGTAAAGGAAGAATGCCGGAAGCAATTCCGCGCGCTGGTGGACGATTTTAATCGGCAGGCGGCTCTACAGCTATTCTACATTCTCCACACGGAATACGGCTTTGGCCAGCAGCGGCTGGAGGGCTTTGCCGAAAAGCTGAAGGCCGTACAGGAGGATCTGAAAGAGCGGTACGAGCTGCCGACCGATGACACCCCGTGGCTATGCGAAACGAAGCTGCGGGAGGATCACATTGATGTGGATAAGCTACTGGAGGGATGAAGAGTGCAGATTGTGCCAATCACATTTCGGGCGGCATCGGACTACATAAATCAGCACCACCGACACCACAAGGCCACGGTGGGATGTAAATTTTGCATCGCCGTTGCTGATGGAGAGCGGCTTCACGGTGTGGCAGTCTGCGGCCGCCCGGTTGGCCGCAAGCTGGACGACGGGCGCACTCTGGAGATCAACCGAGTATGCACAGATGGCACCCGGAATGCCTGCTCCATGCTCTACGGTGCCTGCTGCCGCATAGGCAAGCACATGGGCTATTGGCGGGTGATCACTTATACGCTGGAGAGTGAGGACGGTACCAGCCTAAAGGCAAGCAATTTTAGGTATGATGGCATAGCCGGCGGGACGCATTGGACGGGAGCGAGAGACCGGGGACAGCCCATCCCGGCAGAAATGAAAAAGCGCTGGGTACGATATTTACAGGAGGGATAGACAATGACCTGTGAAATCCGCGAAATATGCGGCGATTGGGCACTGGACATAGATAACTTTAATGGCCACAAAACAACCATATATTTCAATTCCCGGCAAAACGCACTGAATGTGAAACGGATATTGGAAGTTGACGACAGTATGCCGAACGCCGCTACTGTTTGCGATATGCAAGAAGTCGTTCGGTGCAAGGATTGCTTCTATCATGCTGATGCCAAAGCAAATGAAAAGGGATTTTTGATATGCCCCGCCAGCGGCATGGAGATAATGGACGATGACTATTGCAGCTATGGGGGGAAGAAAAAATGACATGCGAAGAAGCAATTAAAATACTGCAAGAAGAAAGAGATTATGCGCAACCTCTCAGCTATGTAAATGAGGCCTTAGATATAGCAAAAGATGCACTTAGAAAGCAAATACCAAAGCAGCCAAAAGTGGTTATCACCGGAGCTTCGGAGTGGGATATGAAATTTTATTGTCCCGAATGCAACGGGCGTGTGAAGATCGGCCGATTTTGCGGGCATTGTGGGCAATCGATTGTGTTTAGAAGGAGCATGACATGAGCGCTGATCGTTGCATCTGCTGCGGGGGTATCATCCCAGAGGGCAGACAGGTATGCCGGGAATGCGAATTGCAGTGGCTGACGGCCGATCTTGAGGAGGCGGTGGATATTGGAGAGAGCTAAATATTATGGGATGAGAGCTATAAAAACGCGTGTAGATGAGAGAGGCTTTTTCATCGGCTGCCGTGAAAGCCGCCGATACAGGCTGACGGTCACGGTCGAGTGTGCGCCGGAGGAGATCATCGGCATTAAGGAGGCCATCGCTGCCGGAGCAAAGCTGCGCCGGGGCGATACCATTGAGGCGATAGAGATATAGGGAGGCGATGGGGTGAAACGGCATATATCCAATGAGGTGCTATGCCCTTTTTACCGCTCGGAGGACGGATATCGGATATGCTGCGAGGGCGTGGACAAGCTATCCTCCATCCATGTGGTATTCCGGGCTCCGGCGGATAAAAAAGGCTACAGCGCCCGCTACTGCTGCCGGGAATACAAGCGATGCGGGATAGCCCGTGCACTGTACGCCAAATACGGAGGGAACTGACATGAGCAAATATCACGCCAAAAAGGTTATGGTGGACGGCATCGTGTTCGATTCCAAAAAAGAGGCACAGCGCTACGGGCAGCTCCGGCTGATGGAAAAGGCAAGGCTCATCACCGATCTGCAAAGACAGGTGTGCTTTCAGCTCATCCCCAAGCAAAGCGGAGAACGCTCCTGCCAATACATAGCTGACTTCGTATACCGGGACAGGGACGGCAAAACGGTGGTTGAAGATGTCAAAGGATACCGCACCGACGCCTATATTATCAAGCGCAAGCTGATGCTCTGGGTACACGGCATCCGCATAAATGAGATATGAATTTAAGGGGGCTTCGGCTCCCTTAAAATTTTTTCAGGGGGGTGGCTTTAAAACGAACAGGGCTACAAGGTACAATGGGAGATGAAGAAAGGAGGCACCGCTGTGGACTGGAATGCCATCAAAATTGATTACATCACAGGGAAACTCGGGTATCGGGCATTGGCGAAAAAGCACGGTGTACCCTTTACCACTTTAGCGCACAGAGCCTCGGTTGAGGGATGGGTGGAGCTGCGACAACGGCACAATGACGAGATAGTGACAAAAACCTGTGAAAACGCCGCGAAAGAGGCAACCGATTACCGGGACAAGCTCTATTCACTGGCACTCAAGGTGGCGCAGCAGCTGGAGGATATGACCGACCAAAACAGCATCAGCAGTCTTGCCGCCGCCGGGATCAAGCCCAGGGACATCACAGGAGCCATCAAGGACTTGGAGGACATCCTGCACATCAAGTCGGAAAACGATCTCAAGGAGCAGGAGGCACGGATTGCCAAGCTGCGCAAGGAGGTCGAGAGCGGCAACGAGGATACAGCCGTTAAAATTATCATCACAGGAGAGGGAAAGGAGTTTTCAGAATGATCGAGATGCGTGTGGATGCCCCCAATGCCAAGCAAAAGCTATTCTTACAGGCAAGAGCCAAGCACATCGGCTTCGGCGGCGCACGGGGCGGCGGAAAAAGCTGGGCGGTGCGCACAAAGGCAAAGCTGCTGGCAATGCGGTATCCGGGCATCCGCATACTGATTGTGCGGCGCACATACCCGGAGCTGATCAACAACCATGTCAGCATCCTACGGGCGGAGCTGATGGATATTGCCACTTACAGCGACAAGGACAAGGTGCTGAAATTCCGCAACGGCTCCACCATCCATTTCACCTATTGCGCCAAGGATGCCGATCTCGACCGGTTACAGGGCGTGGAGTATGATGTCATCTTTCTGGACGAGGCTACCCAGCTATCGGAATATCAGATGAAAAGCATCACCGCCTGTCTGCGCGGCGTCAACGCATTCCCGAAGCGCGTGTATTATACCTGCAATCCCGGTAAACTTCCTGCCGCTTAACGCAGCAATGCGTTTTGAAAAACCGGAGAAAAAACTGGAAAGCTAAATATGTGCAGCATTGGAGGGAAAATGCTATGAAAAACGAGGTTGGTAATCGGTATGGCAAACTTGTTGTAATTGCATATGACCATTCAAATGATGGAGCGTTCTGGAAGTGCCAATGCGATTGTGGGATGACAACGGTCGTTAGCGGCGCAAGTCTGAGAAGAGGTCATACGCATTCTTGTGGGTGCATAGCTCATGAAACACAATTCCAACGAATCCACGGCGAATCACATGATCGTAAAACCCGTCTTTACAACATCTGGGTTCATATGAGGAATAGGTGCAACAACCCCAACAGAGAAGCCTATAAGTGGTACGGGGGTAGGGGCATAAAAGTTTGCGAAGAGTGGAATTCGTACAGTGAATTCAAAAAGTGGGCGATGAGCCACGGATATACAGATGATATGACGATAGACCGAATAGATACCAACTTAGGTTATTGTCCGGGCAATTGCCGTTGGCTTACAAGAAGTGACAACAGCAAGCACAGACAAGGCACATACAAGCCAATCAGAGGTGAAGGCGATCCGAAGGTTCGCCAGCCGCAACGCATAGGCGATGAAAAGATATAATTCGCCCAAGAGGCTCCGGCATCCCCTGCGGATGAAAAGGTATGCTGAACTTATGGGAAACCATGAGAAGCACAGGATAAAAAGCCTGCGCGATAACAAATTGGGGCAAGGGCATCAATACATCAAGCGCATATTCATCGACAAACGGTACGAGGACGGGGAAAACCCGGCGGATTATATATTCATCCAATCGCTGGTGCAGGATAATCTTGCCCTCATGCAGAGCCAACCGGACTACATCAGGCAGCTGGAGGCGCTGCCCCCAAAGCTGCGGGACGCGTGGCTATACGGCTCATGGGATGTATACGAAGGGCAATTCTTTGAAGAATTCGCTGATCGGCCGGAGCATTACCTTGACCGGCAGTACACACATGTGATCGAGCCATTCGAGATCCCGGACAGCTGGACGATATACCGCTGCTTCGACTGGGGCTACAATCATCCCTTCGCCTGTGAGTGGGCGGCCATCGACCCGGACGGTGTCATGTACATCACACTGGAGCTATACGGCTGCACCAAGACCCCCAATGAGGGTGTCAAGTGGATACCGGACAAGGTGTTCTCCGAAATCCACCGCATCGAAACAGAGCATCGGTGGCTCAAGGGCAAAAACATCATCGGCGTGGCCGATCCCGCTATCTGGAATGCCGAGACCGGGGAAAGCATCGCCGAGCGGGCGGCCAAGCACCAAGTGTATTTCTCCAAGGGCGATCATGAGCGGCTGCCGGGGTGGATGCAGATGCATTATCGGTTCGCCATGGATGAGAACGGATGCCCGATGCTGTATGTATTCAAAAACTGCAAGGGCTTTATCCGCACCATCCCGCTGCTGATGTACGACGAGCACAAGCCGGAGGATATCGACACCGACGGCGAGGATCACATCGCCGATGCCGTCCGGTATCTGTGCATGGCGAGGCCCATCAAGCCGAGGATGGCACCGGAGCCGGATACATACCGCAGCACACCGCAGAGCATGTTTTTGGATATTCCGAAAGAGGATATCATCGCAAGGCCGAAGAAGGCACGAATGGAGGTAATCGAGTAGTGGCTATATTCAATAGGCGCAAGCGGGATGAGGCACAGCCCACCCCCGAGGAGCAGCAGATGCGCCGCCAATCCGCCCCACAGCCCACGGCGCAGGAATACGCGGACAGGCTGGCAGCACAGCAAGAGGCGGCAGCTGGTACGCAGGGGGCTGTAGATGGCTTTTCCGTGCTGACGCAGATCGTCGGCAAGGAGCAGATCGCCGAGGCAAATCAGATACTCCAGCGATACAAGGAGGGCAAGGCCAACCTTGAGAAAAAGATCGTGGATAATGAGCAATGGTACAAGCTGCGGCACTGGGAATGCATGCAGGGCGAAAAGAAAGAGGTGCAGCCGACCTCAGCCTGGCTGTTCAACTGCATCGCCAACAAGCATGCCGATGCCATGGATAACTTCCCCGCCCCCAACATTCTGCCCCGCGAGGAAAATGACAAAGCCGAAGCGGAGATGCTGACCTCCATCGTGCCGGTCATTCTCGACCAATGCGAATTTGAGCAGACCTACAGCGATGTATGGATGTACAAGCTGAAAACCGGCACGGGTGTATACGGGGTATTCTGGAACAAGGAGAAGCTGAACGGGCTGGGAGATGTGGATATCTGCAAGGTGGATCTTATCAACCTGTTCTGGGAGCCCGGCATTACCGATATACAGCGTTCCCGCCACCTGTTCCATGTGGAGCTGGTGGACGATGATCTGCTGGTGAGCGCCTATCCGCAGCTGGATGGCAAGCTGGGCGGCAGCTCACTGAATATTGCCAAGTACATATACGACGATACCGTCAACACCACCGGCAAAAGCGTGGTAGTGGATTGGTACTACAAAAAAGGCGGCAAGCTGCACTATTGCAAATATGTGGGCGGAGAGGTGCTGTTCGCCACCGAAAACGAGCCGGACTATGCTGATGGGCTGTACGCACACGGGCAGTATCCATTCATCTTCGATACGCTGTTTACCGTAGAGGGAACGCCCTGCGGCTTTGGCTATATCGATGTGGGCAAAAGCGCACAGGAGTACATCGACCGGGGCAACCAGGCCATCATGATGAATATGCTGGCGAACGCCAAGCCCCGGCACTTTATCCGCAACGACGGCTCCGTTAACGAGGAAGAATATGCTGATATGACAAAGGATTTTGTCCATGTGGACGGCAGCCTCGGGCAGGACAGCATCACCCCCATACAGGGCAAGCCACTCAACGACATCTATGTATCGGTCATCAACAACAAGATCGACGAGCTGAAGGAGACCACCGGCAACCGGGACATCTCCACCGGCGGCACTACATCCGGTGTAACAGCGGCATCCGCTATCGCCGCCATGCAGGAGGCCGGCTCCAAGCTCAGCCGGGATAACAACAAAGCGGCCTATCGCTGCTATCGCAAGCTGTGCCTCATGGTCATCGAATTGATCCGGCAATTTTACGATCTGCCGCGCTGCTTCCGCATCATAGGCGAGAATGGGGCTATGCGGTATGTGCAGTACAGCAACGCCGGCATCCAACCGCAGCTGCAGGGCATCCAGATGGGCGTGGATATGGGCTATCGGCTGCCGCTGTTCGATATCGAGGTGACGGCGCAGAAGCAAAGCCCCTACAGCAAGATGAGCCAGAACGAATTGGCATTGCAATTCTTTGGCGCCGGGTTCTTCAATCCGCAGATGGCAGATCAGGCACTGGCCTGCCTCGACATGATGGACTTTGATCGCAAGCAGTTTATTATGGCCAAAATCGCCCAAAACGGCGGGATGTATCAGCAAATGCTGATGATGCAGCAACAGATCATGCAGCTGCAGGCCATGCTCGGTATACAGCCACAAGGACAGCCTGCTCCGGCAGGGCAACCAATGCCGGCCGAAACACCGGATGCACAGACAAGCGACAATCTCGGCGGTGATTCCACCGGCGAGGCGGAGAACACCAAAAAAGCACGGCAGCAGGTAGCGGATTCCACCGCGCCGGTATAAGGAGGGCATATGATCGACACAAAGCTTGAATTCAGCGAGGGCGGCAAAACGCTTGTGCTTACGATTATCGGCCATGCAGGCATGGGGGATGCAGGCAACGATCCTGTATGCGCCGCAGCCTCCATCCTGGCCTACACCGTAGCGCAGGAGGTTACGGATATGCACAAAGCCGGAAAACTGAAAAAGGAGCCGCACATACGGCTGGATGCAGGAGACGCTTCTGTAACCTGCAAGCCCACAAAGAGCGCCTATGCCGAGGCGCTGCACCTGTACAAGGTGGCGCAGACCGGATACCGGCTGCTGGCGCACAATTTTCCGGACAATCTCCGGATCAAAAAGTTTGGTGAGGCGTAAGCCTTAATATAACCACGGTTCGCCCACGACACGGGCAGAAAGGATGGCAAATATGTCTATCGCAAAAACTTCCCTCCGCATCGACCTTCAGCTTTTCGGCGAAGGCAGTGGCACCGGTGACGGCGGGGCAACGGGCGTAACCGAGGGAGCCGCCGTCCCTCAGCAGAAGGGCGCAAAAAATCCCTTGGCCGATGTTAAGTACGGCATCCAGCCGGAAACCGAGCCGGGGGAAGCACAGGCCGCCGCTGTGCAGGAACAGGGAACCGAGAACCCGACCGTTGACCGAAACGCGGAATTCGACCGGCTCATCAAAGAGGAATACAAGGATCTCTACGATGCCAAGGTGCAGGATACCGTGCAAAAGCGGCTCAAGGCCACCAAGGAGACCGTTGACAAGTACAACGCGCTTTCCCCTACCCTTGAGATACTGGCCAAAAAGTACGGCGTAGATGTCAGCGATATCAAAGCGCTCAATGCCGCCATCGAGGACGACAACACCTACTTTGAGGACGAGGCCATGCAGAAGGGTGTCTCGGTACAGCAGCTTAAGGAGATCCGCAAGATGGAGCGGGAGAACGCCGATCTGAAACGGCAGATGCAGGAGCAGGAGGCACAGCAAAATGCGGCCAAGCTCTATTCTGCGTGGATGAACCAGGCGGAAGCGGTCAAGACCGTGTATCCCTCGTTCAGTCTTGAAGCGGAGATGCAGAATCCGCGCTTTATCGATCTGCTCAGAAGCAATGTGGATGTGCGCACTGCGTACGAAGTGCTGCACAAAGACGAGATCATACCGGCAGCTATGCAATTTACCGCCCAAAAGGTGGAGCAGCAACTGACCAACAAGATCATTGCCAACGGGGCGCGACCGATTGAGAACGGCATCAGCTCCCAGAGCGCAGCACAAGTAAAGAGTGATGTGTCACAGCTCACCAAAGCCGACCGGGCGGAAATCAACCGCCGGGTTGCACGGGGAGAGAAAATCCGATTTTAACCGGCATCTCTCCTCGACATCATGACATGATTGAAAAGGAGAATGACTATGCAGAACACGATCAACCTGCAGCTGTTTGCCAACGAAGTGCAGACCACGCTGCTCTCCGGGCTGTCCCCGGAAATGAAAACCTACTACGATATGTCCCTCATCGACGAGGCTTCCGCAAACCTCGTCCATGACCAGTTTGGACAGAAGCGGCCTATCCCGCAGGGCGGCGGCAAGACCATCGAATTCCGCAAATTCGCCCCGCTGGCCAAGGCAACAACGCCTCTGACCGAGGGTGTTACCCCGGACGGCAAGAGCCTCAATGTGTCCAAGGTGGAGGCGACTGTCAGCCAGTACGGCGACTACATCACCCAGTCGGATGTGCTGGAGCTGACGGCGCTGGACAACACCATCCTGGAGGCAACGAAGCTGCTTGGCCGCCAGGCAGGCGTAACGCTGGACACCATTGTCCGCAACATCATCAACGCCGGCACCAATGTTTCCTACTGCCCGAAGGTATCCGGCGGCACGGAAACGGCCGTGACCGGGCGCTCCGGGCTGGATACCACGGCCAAGCTGACGGTGAAGGCCATCCAGAAGGCTGTAACCAAGCTGAAGGGGCAGAACGCGCCTAAGATCAACGGCGATTATGTGGCGATCATTCACCCGAACGCCGCCTATGATCTGATGCGGGATTCGGAGTGGATTGATGCCCACAAGTACACCACCTCCGAAAACCTGTATACCGGCGAGATCGGCAAGATCGCGGGTGTCCGCTTCGTGGAATCCACCGAGGCAAAGATCTGGAACGACAGCTCCTGCCCGGTAAAAACCGCCAAGAGCGGCGATACCCCTGCGACCTATCACCCGGTGTATTCCACGCTGATCATCGGCGAGGGTGCCTACGGTGTGACCGAGATCGAGGGCGGCGGTCTGCAGACCATTGTTAAGCAGAAGGGCTCTGCCGGTACTGCCGATCCGCTGGATCAGCGCAGCTCGGTCGGCTGGAAAGCCATCAAGACTGCCGAACTGCTGGTGCAGAACTACATGGTTCGCATCGAAAGCTGCTCCGCTGACTGGGACGACGCAGCTGCCAACTGACCACACAGGGGGAGGGAGCATTCCTCCCTCCCCCGCAATATTTTATGGAGGTAAAAGCTATGGCTGAGAACAAAGATCCGATCAAGAAGGAAAAGACCGTCAAGATCAAACTGCACCGGGACAGAAAAGATCAGGAGGATTTGTTTGTGTCCGTGAACGAGCGCACATGGATCATCAAACGCGGCGTTGAGGTTGAAGTGCCGGAATGTGTTGCTGAGGTGATCCGCAATTCCGAAGCAATGCTGCAGGAAGCATACGACTTTGAGGATTCTGTTGCGCAGTAAGAAGCGGGGGAGCAAATATGCTCCCCTTTTCTTAAAGGAGGAGGTGCCGCAATGACGATTGTCGAATCCATCAACTACATTGACCAGATCAAGCCGAACGGCTATACACAGACCGACAAGGTACGATGGCTGTCCGGACTGGACGGCAAGATAAAGGCGGAAATCATTGACCGCCACGCAGGAGCGGAGGATGTATCCTTTTCCGGGTATACGGACGATACACCACTCGACACGGTGATGCTGGTGCCGAGCCCCTACGATGAGGTATACACCCTATGGCTGGAGGCGCAGATCGACTACGCCAACGGCGATACGGTGCGCTATAACAACAGCATCACGACATTTAATTATGCCTACGAAGCATATGAACACTATTACAACAGAACGCATATGCCCATAGGCAAGCAAATGAAATTCTTCTGAGGAGGGGTGCGGATGAACTACCCGAAGCTTAAAGAGATATCCTCTCTCCCCTTCAACACCGATGTGTTCTACGGATATAATCACAATGCCCGCATCGGTGACGGAGAGTTTTACAACATGGAAAATCTTACATCGGACCGATATCCGGTGCTGGCTCCCCGCCCCCGCCGGGGACTATATAAGGCTGTACCGCACATTGGCGGCATCATCGCCAAGGATGTGCTGTGCTATGTAGACGGCAGCGACTTTGTTATGGGTGAGTGCCACATTGATATGGGGCTGTCCACAGGGGCAAAAAGCCTTGTTTCCATGGGCGCCTATGTGGTAATCCTCCCCGACCGGAAATGGGTAAACACAGCCAACTACAGCGAGAAAACGGGCACATTCACAGAGGAGAACGGCTACGGTGATATTGATGCCGACTATCACACGGTGGAGGACGGCGAGGGCAATGTGTGGACAAAGTTTTCCATGTGCATGAAGGATGGAAAGCAGTTTGAGGGTGTCAACAAAGGAAAGCCGGAGGAACCGGCAAACGGTGACCTGTGGCTGGACACCTCCACGACCCCACACTCTCTCAAGGTATATTCCTCCAGCACCGGTGCATGGACAACCATTGCCACCACCTATGTGAAGATCGAATCCTACGGCATCGACAAACAGTTTTCCGAGGGGGACGGCATCCAGATCAGCGGCTTGGGCGAGGGCGTGGTGCTGCACGATTACACCGCATCCGATGCCGAAATCACCGGCAACACCCGCAGCCAGCTGAAGGATCTGGACGGGTCAGCAATCGTTTGGTCGAAGGGCGACAATTACATTGTGGTGGTGGGGCTGCTGGATGAGGTGAAGGTGATCTCCGACACCATCCACATCACCCGTAAGATGCCGGAAATGGATTTCGTGATTGAGAGCGAAAACCGGCTGTGGGGCTGCCGTTATGGCACGGCAAGCAACGGGCAGGTGGTCAACGAGATATACGCCTCCAAGCTGGGGGATTTCAAGAACTGGAATTGTTTCCTCGGCACGGCAAGCGATTCGTATGTTGCCCAATGCGGCACAGACGGACGGTTCACCGGAGCGATCACCCATTTGGGGTATCCCCTGTTCTTTAAGGAAACCTGTGTCCACAAGGTATACGGCAACTACCCCGCCAACTTTCAAGTGCAGACCACCGCCTGCCGGGGGGTGGAGCGAGGCAGCGAAAAGAGCCTCGCCATCGTCAACGAGGTGCTGTACTACAAAGCTCAGAGCGGCATCTGCGCCTATGACGGATCACTCCCTGCCGAAGTCGTCAATGTATTCGGGGACGACCGGTACAGCGACGCCGTAGCCGGGGCTTTCGGCAACAAATACTACATCTCCATGCAGAAGGGCGGCAAGTACAGCCTGTTTGTGTATGACACCGCCAAACGCCTGTGGCACCGGGAGGATGAGGTCAAGGCAGAGGCTTTCTGTCCCTGCCGCGGTGAGCTGTACTTTATTGAGGACGGGAAGATCAAGACAGTGTCCGGGTCGGGAGCCAAGGACACCGCCCCGGTACGGTGGTCAGCGGAAACCGGTGTCATTGGAGCCTATCTTGCCAACAGGAACTACACCCGGTTCACCTCCGGCAAGAAGTATCTTTCCCGCATATTTGTGCGGCTGACAGTGGATTACGGAGCGCAGTTTGCCCTCTATGTCCAGTATGATTCCACCGGTGCATGGGAGCCGGTATGCTCTGTCCGCGGGACTACCCTGCGCACCTTTGTGGTGCCGGTGCGCCCCAGGCGCTGCGATCATCTGCGGCTGCGGCTGACAGGAACCGGGGATTGCCGGGTGTATTCCATCAACAAAGTGTTCGAGCAAGGGAGTGAATGAGCATGAGTGTGGAACTGCGCCTGCCCAATATCAACTCCGAAACGCCGGAGGGGCAGCTTTCCCAGATACGCAGCTACCTGTATCAGTTTGCCGAGGAGCTGAATTGGGCATTGAATACCCTCTCTTCGCCGGAGGAGAACCGGGAGGCGATCGTCCAGGCCGCATCCGAGGCAACCGCGGCCAGAGAATCCAAAGCACAGGATACCTTTAACGACATTAAATCGCTGATTATCAAATCGGCGGACATTATTAAAGCCTACTATGAGGAGATCGACAATCTGCTCTCCCTCAGCGGGAAGTACGCTGCCGAGGCAGATTTCGGCGAGGGCGGCGTATCCGGCTACATCAAGGAAACGCAGCAGAAGATCCGGGGAACGAGCGAATATATCGAGCAGAATTTCTATTCCAAAGAGACAATCGACGGAATGCTGAATGCGTTGCAGGAGACCTCCGGGTATATCCGCACCGGCTTTGTCGGCACCACCCTGACCGATCCGGCAAATGACACGGAGATCGGTATCGAGATCGGCAATTTTAACACCGACGATCCAAAGCGGTTTGCCCGGTACACCGCCGCCGGGATTGAGCTGTTTGACGGCAGCAAAAGCAATACCCCGGTGGTGACAATTTCGCAGAAAAAAATCCGCATCTCGGCCGCCGAATTTACCAGCGAGGTCAAGATGGGCGGATATAAGATCGAATTAAGCGACGGTATCGCTTTCCGATGGGAGGGATAACATGACAGGAGGTACAGCAAGGCTTGTCAAGGAGGCAACGCCAAGCGGCTTCAATAACCCGGTGCAGCTCTATGTATATTACTCTATATCCACCGACACGGCAAACAACTGCAGTACGATCAACTGCGGGATGTATGTGGTGACACCGTCCGGCTGGCCAATCGGTGCCTGGGGAGATTACGGCGGCTCGTATGTAGGCACATCCGCCCTCACCTTTGACGGCGGCATCCCCAATTTCTCCGGCACACGATGGCTGGCAGAAGACAAGAGCTTCACCGTTTACCACAATGCGGACGGCACCGGCTCGGCGACCATTGCATGGAAATGGGGCGTGCGTTCCTCCTGGGGCGGCTACTACGAGCCGTCCGGCAGCTTCACAATCGGCCTGCCGACCATACCGAGAGCATCACAGCCAACGGTTTCCAGCAACGATATCCGCATGGGGAACGCGTTGACCATTTACACCAACCGGGCATCTTCCGCTTTTACCCACACGCTCAAGTGTACATTCGGCGGCTACACCGATACCATAGCCGAGGGCATTGGCGAGTATTATACATGGACGATACCGGATATGGCTGCACGCATCAATAACATCGGCAGCGGATATGCCACCATCACCTGTATTACCTACAACGGCGGAACCTATATCGGTACGAAAACCTGTGGCATCACGATCCGACCGCCGGCAGCAACTGTGCCGCAGATTGATACGGTCACGCTTGGGGAAAAGGCTACGGTCATTCTCAAGCCCGGCTCGGCAAATTTTACCCACAAGGTCTTCTATACCATTGGCGGATACACGGAGGTCATTGCAACCAGTGCAAAACAATCCTGTGCATGGAATGTGCCGTACCTTCTTGCCGGGAAGATAGCCGCCAGGACAGGCACCGGAACGATTTTCTGCGAAACCTATAACGGCAGCTATTCGGTCGGCACGGAAACCGTAAGCGTAACCTTTGTTGTGCCGGAAAACGATACCACCAAACCGATATTTGCAGACAGCGGCTTTGTCATTGCCCCCAGCGGCACATTGCCAACGGCGTTTTCCGGGCTGTACATCCAAGGATTGACAGGCGTCCTGGCAGCTTTTACAGCATCATCGGAATATTCATCCATCAGCGAGTACAGGCTTTCGGTGGACGGTGCGGATTACATCGGAAATCCGGCGGTCAGCAGCGCCGTCACCAAGCCCGGTACGATCACAGCCACCGGCACTGTCACGGACGCAAGAGGATTTTCCCGTTCTGTTAAAAAGGAAATCCCTGTGTATCCGTACAGCGCACCGTATCTGTCCGATCTTGTATGCGAGAGGAGCAAGCAGGATGGTACATACGCCGACGACGGCACCTACCTGCACATCTGCGCCAAGCTGGTGCATTCACCAATCACCGTAAACAGCGCAGACAAAAACACCGGAGGCGTACGGTATCGCTACAAAGCCGGAAATGGCTCATGGATCACCGGCGGAGAGCTTCCCCACAAAGGGAATGGCATATATGAGGTAACCCTCCCAAACATCGTATCCGATGTGACACAGACCTATGTGGTGCAGGTGACCGCATACGATGCTGTCGGCTCGACCAATCCATATGACCAGCCCATCCCTACAAAGCATGTTACCTTCCATCTTAAGGAGGGCGGCAAGGGTGCTGCATTCGGCAAGTATGCCGAGGAGGACAATGTACTGGAAAGTGATTTCAAGGGGAAATTCAACAACGGCATGGATATCTCCGGCGGGCTGTCGCTGGAGGGACAAGCCCTGCTGGACTACCTTAAGGCTTCACTCCGGGATTATTTCCTGCCGGTGGGGTTTATTCTCATGACGGAATCGGCAGAATTTGACCCCAACACAGCCTATCCCGGCACCGAATGGGAGCGCATCAAGGATCGGTTCATCCTCGCCGCCGGAGACACATATACGGCGGGATCTACCGGCGGTGAGGCAACGGTCACACTGACAGAGCAGCAAATGCCAATCCACAGCCACGAAGAAAGAATGCCTGCAGAAGGATATTCTGAATGGGCAGAAAAAACGGCCTGGGCGGACGGCACAGGGTATGGCATCGCATTTAATTATGGCTCTGATGTATACAAAAACGGAGCAACATCATTGAAGATCGCCGGAGTAGGCTCTTATCAGACATTCACTGAAAGCGCCGGCCATGGCGAGGCTCACGAAAACATGCCGCCCTATGTGACAAAGTACATTTGGCAGCGCATTTCATAAGGAGGAATCAGTATGGCAAGCTATGTTAACTACACCCCCGGCAAATTCTCGGCGAGCGATGACTACAACCGAAAGAAGCAGAAAGCGGATTATTACAACGATCAGCAGTACCGGGATTTCCAGTACAAGGATTTCTCGCAGAGCGACCGTACCAGCACCTGGGAACAGGCTATGAAGGCGACGCAGGAGAGAAAGCCGGGAGACATGACTTTCTCCCAGCAAGAGTATCTGGACAACATTATCGGACAGATCAAGAACCAAAAGCCGTTTACCTATGATGTCAACGGTGATGCGCTGTATCAGCAGTATAAGGATCAGTACGCCACACAGGGCAAATTGGCAATGAACGACACCATGGCACAGGCGCAAGCCATGACCGGTGGGTATGGCAACTCCTACGCCCAGAGCGTCGGTCAGCAGGCGTACCAAGGGTATATGCAACAGCTCACCAACAAAATTCCGGAGCTGTATCAGCTTGCCTACGACAAGTACAACAACGACCGGAACGATCTCTACAAGCAGAAATCCATGCTGGACGATGAGTACAGCAAGGAATACAACCGGCATCGGGATGCCGTCAGCGACTGGCGGTACGATCTGGACTATGCTACCGGTCGGTACGATTCCAGCCTGGCGGACGACAAGGATCAGTACCAGATGCGCTATAACAAGGCAAAGGACGAAACCGATTCTTACAACAGCAATCTGCGCAATTATCAAGACCTGTGGAATACGGCGGCAAGTAACCAGTACAACCAGGAGTATGGGGCGTGGTCGGACAACGAAAAGCTGCAGCAGGCGGCTATCGAAAGTGCCAACGAAAATCTTGCCCGACAGAAAAGCGATCAGCTGGCGCAGGACAAATTCAACTGGGAAAAGATCACGGCTTTGGCTGGCAGCAGTTCCGGTTCCTCCGACGGCAGCGGGGACGATTTCCAGAGGTATACCTATGCCGGAGAGGACAGCGACAACCTGGACAACAACCGGTACTACCGTAACGGCAAGGAATACTCCGTAGCGAAGGGCGTCAACCCCTACACCGGCACGAAGAACCCCGACGCCAAGAACGGTACTTTCAGCAATGGCTACCAGCCGAATAACATCAATGGCAAAAAACTGAAAAAGACCGGTATTAAGGATGTTGTGAACGGCGTCGAGCAGAATGTATGGCAGACCCCCGATGGCAAGAAATACATTTGGGACGGCACCAAAAACGCATATCAAGAATATCAGGACTGATTGGAGGGAACGACATGGGAGTGTTCAAAGCCACAAGGAACGCCAGCACCGCCGGGGTGTTCAAAGCTACAAAGAACAAATCGTATGATTCCGCCTTTGTCAGCAAACTGGAGGATGAAAACAGAGAATACGCCTCCCGGCTCAATGACTACATCACCCGCCGCCAAGCCGACGAATGGATGAGCGAGGACGATATCCAAGGCTACCGAGATGCGCTGGATCGGTACAGGAGCAGCAGCAAAGCCCTGTCCGATTTCGGGCGCACCTTCGGCAGCTATAACGACGAGGACGAAAAGCAACGCACCAGCTATATCGACTCCATCGCCGCCGACCTGGACACTTCCTCCAGCATGTTCAAAAGCTATAAGAATGCCGATGAATACGGTGCAGCGGTCAAGGCATACGACACCCAGCAGCGGCAGGAGGCATGGAAAGAGGCGTACAAGGGCAAGACCTACAAGGAGCTGTCCGACTATGTGCGCAGTGTGGACTACCAGAAGCAGCGGCGCATGGGCGACATCTCCGACGAGGAAGATGCCTGGCTGAAAAACACCTACATGAAGCATGACCGCTCCGTGGTTGATACCATGACCGAGGATGAGGTGCGCAAGGAGAAAGAAAAGCGCTCCAAGGATCTGAAAAATGTCCAGGATGCAATGCTGAAACTGGAAATGGAAAAGGATCAGGGGGTCATCCGCCCGGACTATGAGCAGCGAATGCAGGCGCTAAAGGACAAAGAGGTGGATTATTCCGTTCTGTACTTCGACGAAGACGATGCCGCCGTAACCTACGACAGCCTGCTCCGGGTAAAGAAAGCGGAAAACACCCTGCTGAATGTAAAATCCGAATCGACATCGGAGAGCATGTACAACACCCTTCTTACAGACAGTGACGATTATGCGAAAATTCAGCGTTTGAATATGCTCGCCACTAATGCGGCCGGAGGTGCAGACGCCAATTCTCCGCTTTCTCCGACAGGCGAAGAGGATCGGGAGCTATTCGACTACTTCTCTCAAAAGTACGGTTTTGATTTTTCACAGCCTGCTTATGCTCTGCTGGATAAAATCGATTCCCTTGGCGTCGAAATCGGCAACAAGTACGAAGCAGACAAAATCGCTTTTAAGGGCATGGGCTACGATTGGGATGAGCTTGACTACTACAACAAGTGGAAAGCCGACAAGGAATCGTATGCAGAGCGAATGGAAGCCGTAAAGCAGGAAGCAATAGACCACCCTATCGCCTCTACGATAGTCAATACCCTTGCCAGCCCGCTTCAGGTCTTGGACTATGGCAAGAACATCTATTATACCGCCAAAAGCGGTGGGGAATCCGCATATGGGCTTGCCAACATCTACGATGATGATCTGATCAATCAATTCAAGACCTCCTCCTCTGCCGTTGCGCAGAAAGTCAACGAGGATGTAAAAAACTGGACGGGCAGCGATGCGCTGGCGTGGCTGGCAAGCGGCGCATATTCCGGTGTGACATCTTCCGTGCAGTCTGTGGCACTCAACATTGCGTGTGTTGCACTGTTCGGCCCCGCCGGAGAAGCAATCTCCCTTGGAATCATGGGGACACAAGCGGCTGCCACCGCATTCCAGGATGCCGTGATGAACGGCAGCACCAACGGCGAGGCACTGGCAACGAGCATCGCCGCCGGGATCGCCGAGGCGGCCTTTGAAAAAATCTCTCTGGAGAAGCTGCAAGGCATCCGAGACCTTGTCAATTCCAAATCGTGGAACGCATCTACCGTGCGGGATCTGCTGAAAAGTATACTGAAAAATGCCGGGATCGTCGCCGTACAGGGGGCTGTTGAGGGCTCGGAGGAGCTTTGCACGGACATCGCCAATGCCCTGGCGGACGACATTATCAATGGGGATCACACTGCCTACAAAACCGATGTCATGAAATACATGAATGCCGGCTACTCCAGAGAAGAAGCGGAGCAAATGGCAAACAAGAACTGGATCATGGGGGTTATGGAATCCTTTTACGGCGGCTTCATCGGCGGCGCTGTGTCCGGCTCGGTACAGATGGCGGCCAATACAGCCATCAGCGCTCCGCAAGCTATCGAGGGATCTATTGATAAGTACCGCGGCATCCGAAGCTACGGTGCATCCATCGTTGAAAACGACAACATACAACGGCTGGTCGATTCCGCACAGGAAACCGGCTCTAAAAAGCTGCGGGCTATTGCGGAAAAGGTGGCCGGCGTGGATACCTCCGCATCCGATTTCACCGAAAAAAGCCGGAATAAGCTGGTGCGGGATGCCGGCAGACTGTATTATGGCGTGCAGGAGGCACAGGGGAAATCGCTGACCAAAGCCGCCCGGAGTGATTTCTCCACCAAGGTGCGGGAGGAACTGAGCCAGAAAGGCGTGGAGGACATCGACAAGGCCGCTGAGGCTGTGGTGCGGTATGCCGAGGGCAAAGAGCTGAGCGGTTCGCAGAGAAGGGTGTTTGATACCGTCGGCGGCGAGAGCGTTATCCGTACCGTGCAGGATTCCACGATGGGCGAAAAGACAGCGGACGCCTACGGCAAAAAGCTCTCCACTGATGCCCTGCCGTTTATCAGCCGGGCAGACACCGAGCTGGGAAGCCAAAAGGCTGTCGACCTCAAAGACCGGGTATCCTCCACCGGGTACACCGTAATTGCCGACACCGGGGAGAATATCGCAATAGACAAGCAAAATGCCATTGCCAGCGTCAAGGGAGACGAAGTCTACCTGAACACCGACAAAGGCACTGTCAAGCTGAGCAATATCGAATTTGCCAATGAGAACGAGGCGCGGCTGTATGAATCCTTCAACGACTACAACCCCGCCGTGGCATCTGCACTGATCCGCAACTATGATGGGAGCGTATCTGTTCGGCAGTATGTGAACGGGATGCGGCAAGGGATTGATGTCTACGGCAAATACAACTTCCAGGGTGTCGGCATTGACATATCTAAGGACAGCTTTTTCGCCGACCTCTCCCCCGCCGATCAGCAGTATGCGCTAAAGCTCGGGCGGAGCATTGCCAAGAGCGAAGCGCAGGCCGCACAGATGGCTGTTGCTGCCAAAACAGCGACAAAGACCAGAGGCCGGGTGCAGTTTGCTGAGGGTGTGACCGCCGAAACCAAAGCGCAGAAAAACGGCGTTGCACTGGCAAAGCATCTCGCCAGCGCTCTCGGCATTAATATCACTTTCTTTGATTCCACCAAGGATGTGAAGCACAAGAACGACAACGGCTGGTATGACCCGGCGACGGACAGCATCCATCTCGACATCAACGCCGGAGACAACCATGAGGGGACAATCGCCTACACCCTCGGGCATGAGCTGACCCACTTCATCAAAAAATGGTCTCCGGAGAAATTCAAGGTGTTCGGGGATTTCCTCGTCGAGCAATACGGCAAGCACGGCATCAGCACACAGGAGATGCTGGAGGCGCAGATGTCCAAGCTGAACACCACCGATGCGGCGGTCGCCTACGAGGAAATGGTGGCGGATGCCTGTCAAACCATGCTGCTGGACAGCAACGCTGTGGAAAAGCTGGTACAGCTGCGGCAGCAGGACAAGGGGCTGTTCGAGAAGATCAAGGAATTCATCCACAACATCCTTGACAAGCTGCGCAAGGAATATGCGGGCATCGACCCCAACTCGGACGAAGCCAAGGCTCTGCGCAGCATGACCGATGTAGTGGAGCAGCTGAGCACCCTGTTTGAGGATGCTGCCGTGGATGCGGCACAGGCGCACAGCCAAGCGACGAAAACCTCTGAAATGTCGGAGGATACGCATACAAAGCATTCCACCCGAAATGAGGAGGATAAACAGTCCGCTCACGCTGCGGCACAGCAAGAAATCACCGCCAAATTCAAAACGGCAGTAGACCAAGTGCTGAATATGCAAAACACCAAGGCGGACAACCTCATCATCGGGTATACACCGAAACTGATGCAGACAATGGGAATGCCTGCGCTGCCGTTTGTTATCGGGACAGGCCATGTGTATTCCGCTGCCAAGACGGAAGCGCAAGCCAAACAGGACGGAAACTACCGCAAGGGTGTCCACTATCACGGCTTGGGAGCAGAGGTCGTCAAAAACATCTATGAGCAGCTGCAAGACCCGGTCATGATCATCGCCGCAAAGGATGTGAACAAAACCGCCAGCCCTCTGCGCAGCACGCACAGCGTGGTTGCCATTGTGGATGTCGGCAAAGCGGGAAAATCGTTGCTGCTGCCGGTGGAGATTACGGCGGAAAGAACCGTGAACGGCGAACAGATGGATGTCAATGTGCTTTCGTCTCTGTACGAAAGATCCGTTGAAGGTCTTGTTCAAGAGGCGATTTCTTTGGAGAACATTGGAGAAACAGGCATCTATTACGCAAAAAAAGAGGCTACCGCCCTGATACCCGCTGGGGTGCAATTCCCCATACGAATTCAGAAAGCAATAGCCTCTGATCCTATTATACGCAGCTTTGATACAAAAGTCAACAGGAAAATTGCGGATGTTACGCAATCACAGCAATTCAAGCGCTGGTTCGGAGACTGGCAGAATCATCCCGAGAGCGCCAGCAAGGTCGTGAATGCCGACGGCACGCCGATGGTGGTGTATCATCAGACAGATGCTGATTTTACGGTTTTCAACACAAGCAATCAGCGGGCGGGGAAATTGGATACAGACACACCAACCGGTATGTTCTTCAAGCCGACAGACCAGGACATTGGAATAAGCGGCGAAAAGCAGATGGCTGTATATTTGAACGCCAGAAGTATGCTGGAGCTAAAAAACAGAGAAGAAGCACACAGCTATTGGATGAAAAACATTCCGCAATACGCAGAACTTCAAGAGCAATATGATGCCGTAGACAAGAAATATAATGCACGGTATGAAAATGCAGAGGCCGAAAGTGATGCGTGGTACGAGAAACACTATGATGAACTGGTATCCGGACAGATAAGCGATGCAGAGGCAATGCAAATAATGGATGCTCCGCTTGACAAGATTCTTGCGGAATGGAAATCCAAAACGGAGCCGATAGCCATTAGGCAAAAAGAGCTTATCACGGCATATATGCAGCAATCGCAGTATGATGGATTGCATTTGCTGTATGACGGAAGCAGAAACGGTGTCGATGTGGAAACATATATTGTTTTCTCTCCCACCCAGATCAAATCCGCCACGGATAACATCGGTACATTCGACGGGAGCAACCCGGACATCCGGTATTCCAAGCGGAGCAGCAACGAGCGCTATACCTACGATGCCCTTGTCAGCAAGCCGGATATGCCCGTAACGGAGCTGAAAGACACCGTTCCGGACAACAGAGCCGATGTGATATACAAGGCAAAGAGAAACGCCGCCAAGGTCGGGAAATTCAACCCGAAGGATGGCAGCGTCAGTGTCCATGTGGATGATATTGATGCAGATGTGCTTTTAAGCACGGACGGGCTAAAGCACGGCTTACGCCGCACAAAAGACATAAGGACGAATATCAATGCCATCGTGACATTGCAGGCGGGGGAAATTATTAAGAACTCCATTAGGATAAATGAACTTATACCCTCGAAGCAGAATGCTTCCGGTAGCTTTGTGCTGATTGGAACAGCAAAAGACGGTGACGGTCATTTGTATATTGTGCGCTCTGTTATCAATCAATTCGAGCTGGGGTCGATGGATGTCCTCTATGCCATAAACGCAAAAAAAGGGGAATCGGCTGCGCTTAATGCGCCCAGATCCACGACAATGTCGCTTTCTGTTACCGATTCCACCAAAAGGGATCTGGCTGCGCTCAATGCGCCCAGGGTTTCAAGGCCCCGTTACCAGTCCTCTATTAGTATATCCACTCTGCTCGATTTTGTCAACCAGTATTTTCCCGACATTTTGCCGGAGGAGGTGCTTAAGCACTACGGACACACGGCACGACCGGAGGGCGATCTGGGGCAATCGGCACTGTATTCCACCCGTAACAAATCCAACCGGGAGTTGCTGTCCGAGGCGCTGGAGACCACTATCGACACCGCCACCCCTGCCGGGCAGTACGAGGCAAAACTGCTCGGTCAGTACAAGGAGAATATCGGGATGCTGGACGGGCTGCAAGCCCACCTGAAGGAAGTAAATGCGGAGATCCGTGCACTGACCTTCGGGGATGCACCGAGAGACCCAGCGAGGCTCCGGACGCTGAAGGAAGAAAAGATCAAGACGGAGAACCGCATCGGCATCTACGACAGCAGGCTGCTCCGGCTGGAGGCTACCAAGCCGATCAAGGATGTGCTGGAACGGGAGAAAAAGCGGGTCAAGCAGGAAACGGTGACTGCATTCCGCGGAGCAACGAAAGAGCAGAAAGCCATATCGGAGACCCGCGGCAAGATCAAACGGGTGGTCAGCAGCCTTGATCAGCTGCTCAACCACGGCAGCAAGGAACGCAATGTCAAGGCAGATATGCAGGAAACGGTCGGCGCAGTGCTGTCCCTGGCGAGTGTTATCTTCAATGACGACATTGCCAACGAGGATATCGTGAAGATGGGGGCGCAGACGGCTACGCCGGAGGAGCAAAAGCTGCTGGACAAGTACACCGAGTACATCCGGCTGCGGGATAATTCCGAGTTTGACGAGGCACGGAAGTACATCTCCAAGATATCCGACCTCAACGGACGGCTGAAAGAGCTGTTTGTGAGAGAACGGGAGCGGCTCAACCGCACCAAGGTAGCGGATGCCGTCACCGAACTGTCGGATGCCTATGCCCGGCTGAAAAACTCCAACGACGATTTCGTGAACTTCGCCTATGACGGTGAAGTAGCAAGCCGGATCGCCGCTCTCAAAGAGGAGCTGGGAGGCACGACGGTACGGGATATGACCTCCGACCAGCTGCGCAGCGTATATCAGGTGTTCCGCATGGTCAAGCACATGGTCAGCACCTCCAACAACCTATTCCGCATGGGCAAAGCACAAAGCCTCTCCGACACAACCAAGTCGGTGCAGGGTGAGGTATTGACCTGGCTGAAGCAGGAACACGGCGATCCGAATGCGACCACCGAAAAGATCGCGGAGCAATTCCGCAGCTTTGGGTGGAATGAATTGAAGCCGGTATATGCTTTTGAGCGGCTTGGTTCAGACACCTATATGCAGCTGTTCTGGGATGCCATCAACGCCGAGGGCGTATGGGCAAGAGATGTGGAGGAGGCAAAGACATTCCTCGATGCACAGGTGGAGAAAACCGGATACCGCAAATGGGACATGCAGGAAGCGCACACATTCAAACTGCCGGACGGGCGGACATTCAAGCTTACCCTGCAGGATATGATGTCCATCTACGCCTATTCCAAGCGGGAGCAGGCCTATGAGCATATGACGGTCGGCGGATTCCAGTTTGCCGAGAACAGCGAATACCGGGAGAACGGCAGGAAAAAGGTTCACGCAACCGGAGAACTGTACACGGTGGATGCCGACACCATCCAGGCAATCATCAAGGCACTGACCCCGCAGCAGGCGGCCTATGTAGATGCCGTGCAGACCTATCTCACCGAGATCGGTAAAAAAGGCAACGAGGTTTCCAGAGCCTTGTACGGCATTGACCTGTTCACCGAGAAAACCTACTTCCCGCTGATGTCTTCCAGGGATTATCGCAGCTCTGTGGAAACCACACTCAACGGAACGCAGACGCAGGTATCCCTTAAAAACACCGGCATGAGCAAGCCCACGGTGCCACACGCCAAGAACCCCATCATCCTGCAGGGCTTCGATACTGTGGTAAACAAGCACATTGATACCATGTCCAAGTACCACGCCTATGTGCTGCCCATCGAAAACCTGCGGCGGGTATTTGACAGCACCACCATCGGGGCGGATGGGCGGTATGTCTCCACAAAGAACATCATCAAAAAGGTATACGGCAAATCGGCGATGGAATACTTCGAAAATTACATCACCGATCTGAACGGCGGCACATTCATGCAAGGATATCACAGCCCAACCATTGGCCTGTTTGCAAAATTCAAGGCAACTGCCGTCGGTGCTTCACTGTCGGTCATCATCCAACAGCCGTTTGCCATCATCCGCGCCATGAACATGATCTCCCCACAGTATTTTGTGTTCGGCAAGGTGGGAGAACGCCAAGCGGAGAGCCGGTATGCCGAGATCAAAAAGTATGCCCCCGTGGCCATCATCAAGGAGATGGGCGGATTCGACATGGGCAACAGCCGCACTGCCGCCGAATACCTCACCACCCGGACGGACAAGGGATTGAAACGGACGGTGGACACCATCAACAACGCCGCCCAATGGGGCGCCGGGAAAGCCGATGAATTGGGCTGGGGCATTATTTGGGATGCCGTCAAGCGGGAGACCTACAAAAAGGACCTCAAGTATGGCTCAAAGGAATTTTACGAGGCTTGCGGCAAACGGTTCACCGAGGTCATCACCTATACGCAGGTGTACGATTCCGTCAACTCCCGCAGCGGTATGATGCGCTCCAAGCACGATTCGGTCAAGTTTGCGACCTCTTTTATGGGTGAGCCGACTACCGTCATCAACATGGCATACAGCGCCATACTGAAGGTGCAAAGGGCGAAGGGCAGCGCTGCCAAACGAAAAGCATTTGCTAAACTGGTAGGAACCGCCGGAGTGCTATTTGCCAGTGCATTACTCAACGGCGCGGCAAAATCCCTCGTTTATGCCGGACGGGACGATGACGACGATGAGGCATATTTTGAGCGCTGGGCAAAGCAATTTGCCGGTAGTATGCATCCGCTCACCGGGGATATCAGCCCGCTGACGATGCTCCCCTATGTCAAGGATATCGTTTCATTATTCCAGGGCTATGATGTGGAACAGCCGGACATGACACTGATTGCCAATGTCACTAAGGATATCGCCCGTGTAATTAAGAAGTGGGACGATATGGATCTGGATACGGCGCTCGGTCTCATCGGCGATGTGGGTAATCTCTGCGGATTGCCGCTGAAAAACATCATCCGGGATGCCAGAGGTGTGATCAACACCGTCGGGGATGCGTTCGATTCCGTCTACCCGACCGACATCGGCGGCGCGCTCATGCGGGGATTCTCTGGTGAGAGCCAGTCCAATACGGATGCGCTTTACGGGGCGACCATGCGCGGAGACAGCGGCAGGATCGAGGTTATCAAGGGGAAATACAAAACCGATGCCTCCTACGAAACAGCGATCAAGCGGGCGCTGCGTGAGAACGATCCGCGTATTAAGATTGCGCTAAAAGCCCGACTGGCTGGCAACAATGATCGGTATCAACAGATCCGGCAGGAGATCATCGACGAAGAAAAATTCGACAAGCAAACCGTGAACGATGCGATGAAGGCAGAATATGACTACTACACCGGCAAAATTGAAGAAGCCGCAAAACTGCTGAAAGAAGGAAACAAGGCCTCCAGCGATGACATCATCCGTGAACTGAAGAAAAAATACAAGGGAGTATTCACCCAGGATGATATCATGGCGGCAGTTAAACGCAAGGCAGGTATTCAAAAATAATTCGCGCAGGGGGTGGCTTTAATACGCCACCCCCTGTGTGGTATCCTTAAAGTGATAAGGAGGGGAACGCATGAATCACTCGGTCTATCGCATATTCCTTGATATTTACGATGCGGCATCGCAAGTGTCATTGTGCGCAAAAAAAGGCGACTCGAATAGGCGGATCTCTGCTGGGTTCACCGAAAACGGGAAGCCATACAACATAAGCGACGATTGCACCGCAATTTTCCGAGCCAAAAAGCCGGACGGGACTGTGCTATACAATACATGCCTCATTGACGGCAATATTATATCGTTTGATCTGACTACACAGACGACGGCTGAAGCTGGAGCCGTTAACTGTGAAATAACTCTATATGGGCAAGACAAACGCCAAATCACATCTCCGAGATTTGATCTTATTGTAGACGATACGGTGTATGACGATTCGGAGATTGAATCATCCGATGAATTTACAGCGCTTGCAGAAGCAATGGCACAATTCGGGGGTGCAAACAGCGCGGCCGAAGCTGCAGAAAAATCCGCAAAGGCTGCAGCATCCAGCGAACAGGCGGCGGCATCAAGCGCGGCAACAGCAACTGAAAAGGCAAAATCCGCTGCGTCCAGCGCTACGGCAGCTGCCAACAGTGCAGCTACTGCCACGCAAAAGGCCTCGGCCGCAGCGACAAGCGCTTCGGGCGCAGCAGCCAGCAAAATGGCAGCCGCCGCCAGTGAGGCAGCAGCGAAAACTGCTGCAGCAGAAGCCAAGGCAGTGGCAGTGCCACTGAAGCCGAGCAACTACAATT
>ERZ808246.378-NODE-378-length-38131-cov-8.696869_pt1 | contig 38131 bp, 29 predicted proteins | sample MGYA00521083_ERZ808246 | MGnify/ENA primary metagenome ERZ808246 (study PRJEB31516, sample SAMN03275577) | gut metagenome | biome: mammalia-associated habitat; material: feces | host: Papio cynocephalus | place: Kenya | collected 2012-07-07 ...
GGTTCTTCCGCCGGTTCGGGCGGCAGTTCGGGTTCTTCTTCCTCGCCCGTTATTTCATCCTCGACCAAAGCGGGTTCTTCCGCCGGTTCGGGCGGCAGTTCAGGCTCTTCTTCCTCGCCCGTTATTTCATCCTCGACCAAAGCGGATTCTTCCGCCGGTTCGGGCGGCAGCTCCGGTTCTTCTTCCTCTTCCGGTTCAGAAATGGCGGGAACGGGATCGGGTTCGGCCGTTTCCTGCAATTCGTCCAAAATCTTTTGCGTTTCGTCGTCAATGTCCGCATAATAAACGCGTTCGCCCGCTTCATTGACGTAATACGGCCGCCCGTCCTCGCCCGTGTAATAGGCGTTGCCCAATCCGTCCGTGTAATACGCGTTTCCTTGCGCGTCGCGGTAATAAGCCGAACCGGACGCGTCAAGGTAATAGAAGTTCCCCTGTTCGTCGGGATAGCATTGTTCACCGTTCGCATCCAAATAGTATGTACTGCCGTCTTCGGCCGTATAGGCGGCGGGGGCGGCCGGCGTTTGCGGTTCGGCGGCGTTTTCCTCGCCTTCTTGCGCCGCCGTTTGTTCCGTCGCGCCCGCGTCGGCATAGATCGCCTGCCCGTTTTCATCGACATAGTAGGCTTGACCGTTTTCATCGACGTAATAGGGATTGCCCTGCGCGTCCAGATAATACGGGGTGCCGTTTTCATCAACGTAATAAGGCGCGCCGTTCGCGTCAACGTAATAGGGAACGCCGTTCGTGTCCAGATAATACGGATTGCCGTTTTCGTCCGTATATGCCGCGGACGTTTCCGCGTTTTCGGCCGTTTGTTCCGCCGCGCCCGCGTCGGCATAGATCGCCTGCCCGTTTTCATCGACATAGTAGGCTTGACCGTTTTCATCGACGTAATAGGGATTGCCCTGCGCGTCCAGATAATACGGGGTGCCGTTTTCATCAACGTAATAGGCGGACGCGTCCTGCGTTTGGTCGGCGGCGACGGCCGGATCGAAATAAACCGCCTGCCCGTTTTCATCCATATAGTAGGCGTGGCCGCCTTCATCGACATAGTAGGCCTGACCGTTCGCGTCCATATAGTACGGATACCCGTTTTCGTCCGTGTAATAGTATGAACCGTAATTTCCGGCGGCGACGTACCCGTACAGCCCCTGATCCTCTGTCGCGACGGACTGATCCCCCTCGTACCCCTCGGTGTCCTGATAGTTATAGACTTCGCCGTCCTGTCCGGCGGCGGAAAAATCCACGTTTTCACTGGCCGCGTCGGCGTATCCGTATCCCCAGTTGTCGTCCAGATCGTATCCGGCTTCTTCCGCCGCTTTTTGCGACAGGGACAACGCTTCGTCCAAATTGGCGTTCCAATCGGACAAATCCATTTTCGGCAAAGCGGAGGCTTTTTCCGCTTTTTTCTCCGGCGGCCGTTCCGGTTCAACCGACGCGGGTTGTTCAACCGCAGCGCCGTCGTATCCCGACGTGTACGGCGTGTCGTAATATTCGTGGACGGGATCGGCCGACGGTTGCTGCGGCGGAATGCCCGCGGCTGTCTGATCGCGCAAAGCTTCCTGCGTTTTTGCCTGCTGCTTGGCCAAAGCGGACGCCAAAGCCGACGTTTGATCCATTTGTTTGCGGCTGATCAGTTCCACCGTTTCGTTCAAAGACGCGCTTTGCTGCTGCGCCATCGCCTCGGCCACGACGCGCGCCTGCTGCGCCAAGGCGTCCGTTTGAACGCCCACCTGCGATTCCGCCATGGCTTCAGCAACGACGCGGGCTTGTTCCGCCAAAACATCGCGCTGAACATTCGCCTGCGTTTCCGCCACAACGCGCGCTTGTTCCGCCAAAGCGTCACGCTGGGCACCGGCTTGCGCCTCGGCGACGACACGGGCTTGTTCGGCCAAAGCGTCGCGCTGAATCCCCGCTTGCGCTTCCGCCACAATCCGCGCCTGTTCGGCCAGAGCGTCGCGCTGTATCCCCGCCTGCGCCTCGGCGACGACGCGCGCCTGTTCCGCCAACACTTCCTTTTGCACGCCGGCTTGGGATTCCGCGACCGCCTGCGCCACGACGCGGGCTTGGGTCGCCAAAGCCTCCGCCTGAACGCCCGCCTGCGATTTCGACATCGCTTCGGCGACGACGCGCGCCTGTTCGGCCAAAGCGTCATGCTGGACGCCCGCTTGGGATTCCGCGACCGCCTGCGCCACAACGCGCGCCTGCGTCGCCAAAGCTTCGGCCTGCAAAGCGTTTTGCGATTCGGACATGGCCGTCGCGATCGCCTTGGCCTGCGCCGTGATCGTTTCCGATTGCGTCGCCGTTTGGGCGCGCATCATCGCCTGCGCGACCGCCTGCGCTTGCGTTGCCAGCGTTTCATTGCGCACGGCCTTTTGCGCGTTCGACAACGCCATCGCGATTTCCTGCGTCTGTTTGGAAAACGCTTCGGCCATCAAAGTCGCTTGGAAACGCTGGGATTCCTCCTGCCGGTGCATCAGCTGCCCCATCGTTTCCGTCAAAACCGCGCTTTGCGTTTGCGCCACGACATCCGCGATCAGCTTCGCCTGTTCCGCCGCCGACATTCCGCCGCCGTTGGACACCGGCGTTCCGCCCGTTTCCAACATGGCCTTTTTCTGCATTTCCAGAATTTCTTTTTGCGCTTCGATCTGCGCCTGCGCCATCGCCTTGGCCTGCGCGGCGATCGCTTCCGACGATTGCGCCGACGCCAGATTGCTGTTTTCAATCACGATTTGCGGCATTTGCATCTGAATCGGCTGCGCCGTTCCGGCCGCCGCCACGGGCATGGCCATGCCGCCCTTTTGCATCGACGAAAACAGCGCCGCCAGCGTTTCATTCGCGTGTTTCTGGGAATCCGCGATCGCCCGCGCGATCAGGTTGCCCTGCACTTCGGCCGCGTTCTGCTGGGATTTGGAAAAGGCCTCGGCCATCGCGCGCGCCGTCATTTCCTGACTTTGCGAAAAGATTTTGGCCATTGTTTCCGATTGCGTTTTGGCCTGTATCTCCGCGGATTTGACCTGCGCCTGCGTCAACGCGTTGACCAAAGCGTCCAGCCCCTGCGATCCGGCCGCGGACAACTGTTCCAACCCGCCCTGCACCCCGCCGCCCTGCACCTGCAGCTGGACGACGGCAGGCACGGCCTGCGCCTGCGCGTATTGCATACGCAATTTTTCCTGAACGCTTTCCTGTTCGCCGGATGCGCCCTCAGTCAGGCGGGTTGTGAAAACGGAATAGTCCTCTTTAGCCTTTTTCAAAGACTGCGCCAATTCGGCGACTTCGTCACGGCGGGACGGATCCTGACGGGCTTCGGACAGCGTTTTCGCCAGCAATTCCATATTGCGGCGCGATTCCTCTTGCGCCTGCTGCATCACGGCGATCTGGTTTTGGTTCATTTTTTCCTGCGCGGATGACAAAGCGTCGGCGATCGCTTTCGCCTTGGCCTTTTCCTCGCGGGAAACGAAAACTTCCTCTTCCGCCTCTTCGGCGACGTAATCGTCCCCGTATTTCTGGTGTTCCAGATATTCCAGATAGTCACGGACATCGCGCCCGCCGGGGATATCCGTCAACGTCGCGCGCGCATCCGCGCTGATGCCCAACAGCATATCGTTATAGCGCGTGACCAAATCTTCGCGCAGGACGTGTAACTGCCTGTAAACGTTGATGAAACGCTGCGCCGTTACATACGGATCCTCTTCCCCGTCGCTCGCCGCGCCGGGAAATTTCGGCTTCCATTTTTTCATGTCCTTTTTCGGCGGGCTCATTTTTTCTCCAACAGGCGTCAGCGATCGTCCCTGTTCAAGGGATATCCGTCCGATACTACAACGCCGCAGATTAACATATATTTAATCCGCGGCGGTTTTTAAATGACGGTTAACGTCGAATCAGGGCAGGTTGATTTGCACGACGCGGTGCAAAGCGGCCGCCTTGTCTTCGGGAATTTCAATCTTTTCCTCCGGATTCCACAGAACGCCGAACAACTTGCCGTCGATATCCTCGCGCACGCTGATCAGCCGCGCTTCCGTTTCATTGACATACATGACCGCGATGTCGCCCAAACCGACCATTTTCGTCGGATCGACAATCAAAACGGATCGGGCGGGCAACAAATTCCCCAAACGGCGGGTGCAAAGCGACACGGCGTAGGCCGACATCGGATTGACCGCGCCCGCGCAACACGCGACCGTCCCCAACGGCGCCTGACGGTCGATGATCACCATTCCGTTTTCACCGCCCTGTCCGTAAATCTGCAAAGTGACCTCGGCCTTTTCCTGCTTTGCCGCCACGGATTTGGCCACGGGCAGTTCAGGATAGCCGGATTTGACGCCGGCCGCGGCGCGATACCGCGCATCGTTGCGTTGAATAAATTCCTCCAACGCGCCAGCCTTGTCCAGATCGTAAATCTGTTTTTGCAATTCGTCGTTGGTATATCCCAGCGCGCGGGCGATTCTGGAAATTTCATCCTCGGACACTTCGCGCTGTCCCATTTCGATGCGGTGGTAAACGGACAGCGTCAGTTCGGAACCGTCGGCGACATCCGCCAGCGTCAGGTTTTTCTGACCGCGGATATAGCGCAACCCCGCCCCCAGCATTTTCAGCCCGCCGCGTTCGTTAACGCGGTTGCGGCGTTCCTGTTCGCGACGCCACGCCTGAACGACATCGGGTTGGGAACTGGCTTCGTTGACAAAGATTTCCTGCAACGGACAATCCAGAAATTCGGCGATGCGAACCAGCTGTTCCTGATCAATGCGGCGGTAGCCTTTTTCGATTTTGCTGACGGCGGACAGGCTGACGCCCAGAAAATCCGCCAATTCCTGCATGGAACGGCCGCGCACGCGGCGATACATACGAATCTGATTCGGAAAGATGATCTCTTCCATTCACATTGTTCCTTAATCTGTCAACCAACGGTCGGAAAAAACGCCGACACTTTCTTGTTTATAGCCGTTTTCAAAAAAAAATACAACACTTGGCGTGCAAAAAATCGGACGAAACACGCAAAAGCCCCGTAGGAAACGGGGCTTTCGAGATTGCGCGAACCGGAAACGGCCGTCAGCTTTGACCGGCGTTGAACGCGGCTTCGGCTGTTTGAACATTCCGTTTGACCTGCTGCGCTTTGCGCTGAATTTTCAGCATCCGCTTGCGGAATTTCTTGATCTTTTCCAAACGTTGGCGCAGTCTTTCGGCCTTTTCCAACCCGTCCGCGACGTTTTTCATAATCCGGACAAGATACAGGCACGATGTCGCCCCCAGCGTGATGACCGTGATGATCATCAAAACAACGTCAAGGATAAAGAACAACGTGCCGCGAACAGCCTTGACGGCGCAATTGCTGGAAAATTCAGCACCGACGAATTTTCCGGACAGATCGTCCGCGATCGGCGCGACATATATCGCCCACACCGTGCAGGCCAAAACCATAAACAGGCTGAACACGCCACCGGCCGCCAGCATTTCGTCCCACGCTTCGACATACGAACTGGCTCGCATTTTTTCCATAAACGTTCCCATCGCCCCGCTGTCTGTGCCGTTCCACGCGTTTTCCAACATGGCGGTGATCATGCTGATGATCACGCCCGTTATGGCGAACACCATGCACGAATGCAGGAAAATGTTCCACGCCGTTTTGGCATAGCGCGACGTGATCGGGAAAATCCACGCCACGATGAACAGCGGCAACATCCCGACCAGCAGGCCGATGCGGAAAATAACGTCCATCATCGCGATCGGAAACATGAACGAAATGAACCAGAACATACATCCGAACAGCATCCCGACACCCCACATCAGCGGGTTGGGAACATACCATTTCAAAACGGGGATTTTGAACCAGAAAAACGCGCCGCACCGCAACCCCTGCGCGACCGCCTGACTTTCCGCCATGCCGGACGCGATCTTTTCAATCATGCATTTCAGCGATTCGCGGACTTCCGTCCCCATCGGCAACGTTTTGGACGACGACACCGATGACGGCATGGTGCATCCGCCGCCGTCCGCGCCGGACGCGTTCAATATATCGCCCGACAATTGTGCCGCGGCCGTCAAAACGGGATTGACGATGTAATCGAACGCCATCGCCGACCCGCCCTTTAAAAAGCACCACCCGAAACCGGCTTTGACCAGCATGCCGCCGACCTTTGTCAGATATTCCATCGGGCTGGGGGCGTCGCCGACGTTGCTGAACAGCATCAGCGTCTGCACGATCAGAAACAGCCCGACGCCGATGTTGATCACGTCGCCCAGCGGATCGGACAGTGCGGCGTTGATTTGCCCCGCCGTTTTGTTCGCGGCGTCGAAAAACAGCAGAAAAATGTGACAGCCCCAGCAGTGTTCCTGATCCGAATAATCCGCGATGTTTTTGTCCCATGTGTCGCAAAACGCTTCCATGGACGCGTCGTTCATCGTGTTTTCCGCCGCGGCGGGCGTGGAAAAGGCACAGACGAACGCGCCGCAACACAGCAGCAATCCGATTATGAATTTGTTCAATCCCAAATGTTTTGTCATGTGCCAAAACCCTTCCTTACGCATCGGAACCGCCGTCCCGATTTTTATTCCTTTTTCCCGCCATCACCATTACGGCCACCGCCAGAACAAACAACACGCCGACGGTTCCCGCCACAACGGTTTGAAAGGATGACGATTGCAACGTCCGCTTGACGAAATCCGCCTGTAAAAGAAGAAGCCCCCCTCCCAACACCAAATACTGTACCGCCCTGCTGCTCATCAATCTTCGTCCAGCGCGCCTTTGTAATTATCGGCCGCCTTGTTGCCGCCCTTTCCGTCCTTGCCGTGATCGTGGCGGTCAACCGATTGCGACAGCGGACCGGAATTCCAGTCTTGCGCCACGCCGGCCGCCCAGTTCCGGACGCCGTTGTGCGCGGAATTTTTCAAACCAGTGTACGCCTGCGTTTTGTGCAGCTGGCCGTCCGCCCCTTTGGCCAGATAGCCGCGATCCTGCAGGTTTTCGTTGGCGCGATCCAAACGTTTCTGTTCGCTTTTCGACAATTGCTGTCCCGACGCCTGCTTGGCCTCCAACGCTTCCTTGGCTTTCAAATCCCGACGCGACCAATGGCGCAAACCGCGGTTGGCAGCGAATTTGCCGATCTTGCCCGCCAGCTTGGCGCCGCTCTTCATGCCACTGTATGTGCCGGCCGCCGTTTTGCCCAAACCGGCCGCACCGCCGGAAAAGCTCTGCATCAAATCCAAAATGACATCGGCGAAGAAAATCAGGAACGTGAAAATGAAAATCAAACCGATAATGCCGGGGCCGAAAATCGCGTTTTGGAACAGGCTGGGATCGGACAGCATATCCAACGGATGCGTCATATACGGCAGATACGCGTCCATATATTTCTTGATAACCTCCACCGCCACGGCGCAAAAAACGCACATTCCGACAGTACCAAGCCCGATTTGAACCAGCAATTCCATTCCTTTGGCGGAAAAGTTTCGCGTCGCCTTGAAACAAAACGCCGTCAGACACAGCGGCAACATGGCCACAATGATGCAATACCGGATCACGCAATCCAACAACAGCAGCGGGAAATAGATCATCATAAAGATCGACACCAAATAAATGCCCGCACCGACCAGTATAATAAAGATCGTCGGCCCCGCGATGATCGCCAGATACGAAAAACCGATCGAAATGTTCAATTTGCCCTGCAACGCCGTGATCAGGCAGATCATGCCGCTTTTCGGCCCCCCCCCCGGCGAACAGGGCAGGTCGCTGCCCGACGCGTTGATGATCATCAACCCCGTGTCCACAAAACCGGCAAAGACCGGTTCGACGATCATTTTCAAAACGGACGATCCGCTACCCGCCCCCAAGTCACGCAACATCGCGGCGACAAGCGTCGCCAAAAACGCTTGGCTGGCCAATTCGCGCCAATATTGATAGGTGTCCGGTTCCTTCATTGACCCGACGAATTTCAAAATGAAAATCGCCAACCACAACCCGAATCCGACGCCCAGCAGGGAAACGGCACTTTTTGAAACGGACCGCACCAGCGATTTTGAAAACTGATCCGCGATATTGAATCCCATTTCAAACAAAGGACACAACCAGCAATCCATCGTTTCCTTTTCGACGCGGGTGGCCTCTTCGCCCTGAGATCCGTCGGAAATTTCGCTGCATCCCGACAGAAAAACCGGCAACAGAACCAGAGCCAGCGCGCACAAAACGCGTACGTTCAGCCCCTTTTTCAAAAATGTCATCAACGTTTTCAACATTTGTCCCGTCCCAATTTCACATATCGGAAAGCGTTTCCGGTTCGGCGGCCGTTAAAACGCGACCGCCCCTTGATCAGAATTTCTTCGTCAGAATGTCGTCATCCACCCCTGTTTTCTGTTTCATGTCGCGCAAGGCTTGTTTTTCCCGCATCAGTTCCTGCTGATCCTTCAATCCCTGCGTGGAATTGCCATAACCGGCCGTTTGAGCGACCTTGTCGCGGTACGCGGCCTCTTTCTTCATCGTGTCCAGCGTCATTTGATCGTACGCCCGCTGGTTCTGTCCCTGCGGCGTGCTGGCGTAAGTGCGCCGGTTCACATTGTTTTGAACCTGCGTCACCGCCGCGTTCGCGCGCGCCGCTTTGGTGAAGTCGCGTTGTTCCGTCGTAGTCGTGCCGTCGCCCTTTCCGGTCGGAACGGACGCCAGTTTCTGCAATTCCGCCTGACTGCGTTGTTTGTACGTCACGCCGAAATCCTGCATACTGTTTGATTTCGCGCCGCTCCAGATCTGGCCGACCGTATTGTTTTTCAGCTTTTCACCGACACGCAAAGCAGTTCTGGTTTTGCCGTTTTCCAACAACTTGTGCAACGTTTCCGTTTCATTGCCGTTGGTATCCAAAGCGCCCAGACGCGATTTTTTCAAACGCTTCGTCGCCCAATCAAGGTTTTTCTGATCCTGTTTGGACGGGTTGTAAACGGGACCGCCGTTCGCCGCCGCGGCGCGTTTGCGCTGATCGGCTTCATAAATGCGCGCGGCTTTGCGGTCGCGGTGGAGTTGGACGCGATCCTTTGCCGCGCCGGCGACTTTCAACCCCAGCGAACCGGCGTTTTCAGTGATTCTGCCCGCGCCCTTGGCCGCCTGGAACGCCATATTGTCGGCGAACTGCGCACCGGCGAAGTGTCCGGCGATGGAACTGTTGTTCTTCATCAGCATCCAGCCGTACACGACGCAGACCAGATACATCCACATATTGTTCGTCCCCGGAACATCGATTCCTTCGCACGCGTCCTCGTCGCCGAAATGCAACCAGCGGAACGTGCACACCGCGCGCGTTTTACTGACTTCATCCGTGGACAGATCCTCCAACCCCGTGGCGCCGGTCAGCATTTTGACCGAAATCGCCATGGTGATGCGCAACATCATGAACGTGAACGCCACGTTCAACAGCATGGAAAATCCCTTGGACGTGAAATCGCGCGTCGCGGGACAAACCCACGCGGCGATGCACAACGGCGACATCGCGGCGACAATGCCCAAACGGAAGCACGCGTCAATCAGCCAGAACGGGAACATCACCATGAACGACAGCGCGCCCAGCCAGATCATACATCCGGATGCCCAAATCTTCGGATCCTGAAACGGCCCCCATTCGCCGATCATGGAAATGGAAAATTTATGAATGATGCCGACGCATTGCAAATATTTCGCACGCGCCATCACGCCGGCAATGGTGTCGTGAATGGAATCCGCCATGGCCAGCAATGCCGTTTTAACCGAATCCAAACCGCCGCCGGACATGGTGATTTCCGTCGGCGCGGCACCGCCGATCGCCGATGAAATCGTGCTGGAATCCACAAAGCCCGCCCCCGCCTGCACTACGGACGCGACAAAATATTCAAAGAAGAAATCGCGATGGTTCAATAATGCGGACGCGAAGCCGGCCTTTAACATCATGCCGCCGATTTTCGTCATATTGTCCATCGGGTCGGATTCGGTCATCGCCCCCAATGTTTTCAGCGAAAACACGACCAGCCACAACCCGACGCCGACAACCATCAGCGATTCGGCACCCTTTGCAACCTTGTCAAACACGTTGTTGCCGACGCCGACGGACGCATCCAACACGGTCGTCAATATCGGTTTCCACCACCGGTTGCCGATCGCCTCGCCTTCCAATCTGGCCAGCGTGCATTCCTTGACCCATTCTTCGCTCATTTCGTCGGCCGGCGTAAACGGCAACGTTTCGGCATCCGCGAAAGCGACGCGAACCGGCGCGACCGACAGGAAACACACCGCGATCAGCATATACAACAACACGATCATTCTGCATTTGTTTCTGTATTTTTTCATGCCGAACATCCTTTCAGGCGAAGCCTTGAACACCAACCGCGGGGACGGAAAAACAACCGTTATCCGAAACCTGCCGGAATCCTATTTTTTCCAGAATAGTACAAAAAAGGTCAAAGAATTGTGACACTTTTTTGATTTTTGGACAAACGGCCGGAAAAGGTTGCCTTTCACCGATTTTTTTATAATACTGGCACAGAAGCCTTTTGACTTCAACGCAATATTCTCTTACACTGGACGCGATCACACAGAGCTATCGGGACATTCATGGATCCGCAACAACAAACACCCGCCCCCGTTAAAAAGGTTTTGGTCAAACGGGTAAAAGTATTGGTCAAACGCCCCGTCGCGGCGACGCCCGCTCCGGCCGCGGTCGCGCCTGCGAAAAAAGTGTTGGTGAAAGTCCCCGTCAAACGCCCCGTCCAACCGGCCGCCCCCGCGCCGCAACCGCAGACGGTCGCCCCCGCGCAACAACCGCGCCGCCCGACTTTCGCCGAATCCGTTTCGCGCGCCGCAAAGGCCGCGCCGCAGGTCAAAAAATTCATTTACGACCTGCCCAAAGACATTCTGGGCGAGCTGGAACGGCGGGAAAAAGTGACGGACAAGTTGCTGGTTCTGTACGTTTACGCGCGCATCTATTCGCAACAACAGGCGAAACACGACGGGTACGCCTATCCGCAAATGATGGTCGAGCTGCCCGAAGATGTCGCGGACGCCGAACGGATCGTTGGCGAAGTGGACGACGATCTGTTTTTCGCCATATTGGACGATTTTCATGAAATGGCGCCGTTCATCCCCGGATTCGAGCGCGTCGTCGCCAGCCGCGCGCCGTTGGAACAGGTCATCCAGACGGAACTGAACCGGATTCGCGATCAGGAAACGCTGTCCCCCGCGCAACAGCTGATCATCGCCTATCTGACCGTCATGGTGGATATGCAGATCATTCAGGAGAAACTGCGCCTGAAGGACATGCGGCGGGAAAACCAGAAAATTGCGGACGGCATCCGCCAAATCGACGCGGACGAACGCGAAGTCATGGCCGCTTTCGTCGCCGCGATCGAACGCAAACGTTTTCCCGTCAACGCCAGAAAATTGGTTAAAAACTATTTCACGTTTGCCAAAAAAGATCCGGACAAGGCATACAAAACCCTGATCACCAATCCGTTGTTCTTTTCACCGATTCTGATGGAAAAAATGCCCAAAAAGTTTTTCGGGCTGGTCAAACCGGACGCCAAAGACGCCATGGCCGTCAACAAACGTCTGGGCGCGTTTTTGAAAAACCTGAAAGTTTGACACAAAACCGTTTGTATGAAATTTTGATGACACTCTGGACAAAAAAAATTTCTTTTCATATACTGATTATAAAGCGTTCCGTTTCTGAAGGAGGTTCCCATGGCTGATGAAAAAAACCTTGCCGACCAACCGGCAAAAGAGGGAAAAGGCGAATTTTCGGCGCAACCCGCGGATGAAGAAAAAGTGCAGGAGCAGGAACAACAACCCGAAGGCAAACAGGGCGAGTTTTCGGCCGAAGAGGAAGAAGACAAAAAGAAAAAGAAATCCCCCGGCTACACGCCTTACGATTGGGGGGCGTCCGACAATATTTCCGATTTTATGGTGGATGCGTTCAGCGGCGCGTTGAGCAATTGGTTCATCGCCAATCTGCAATGGGTGGGACATTACATCGACACCGGCACCCGCTGGGCAAACAAGATCATGGACGGCAAAGCCCAAAATCCGCAAGCGTTAAACGCGAATAACAACAACGGCAACGCAAATGGCGGGAATGGAGGCAATTCCTCAGGGCGAAACGGAAACGGCGGCCGTCAGGGCAGCTTCACCGCCGAAGCGGCGGCGTCCGACCGGAACAACAACCGTAACGGCGACGAACGGCAAAGCGTTGATCCGGCTCAGCAAAAACGTAACGAAGCCAAAGCGAAGAACACGGAAAAACAATACGACAAAGTCAAAAAGAACGTTTCAAAACGCAAATATCCCAAGACGCCCGAAGGCAAAAATCAGGAAGCTTTCGATAAAATGACGCTCGACTCTTTGAAAAAAGAAGTCGAATACCGTAAAAACGTCGCCAAGAATCCCGACTTTGCCCAAACGCCGGAAGGACGCAAGGCGCGCGCCGAATTGGTGGGCGACAGACGGGCTTTGGCCGCGATGCAAAAGGAAACCGGCGTTGACACCAAAGTCACGGACGGCATCATTAAAAATAAATCGAAAGCCAAAAAGAAGCTCCACGGCAACAAACATACCAACGCGAATAAAAAACGCAGTAAAATCTCCGCCAAGAATTTCGGCGAACGGGCGAAATCAAACGACAGTGCGAAAAAATCGGCCAGACGTTCGTTCGATCGGGCGACGCGGGCGACCGCCAACCAAAGTTCGAACCTGAAAACTTTGATGAACCTACGTCAACAAATGAATTCGGCATACCGCCAGAAAACGAATCTGCCTGCAACGCGCGATCAGACAAACACACAGGTCAACGCCGCGCTGAACAAACGGCGAAACGGCAGAGGCGCATAGCGTTTCTTCATGGAAAGGGGGCTGCGCGCTCCCTTTCTTTTTGACTTTTTCCGGAATAATCAATATTCTATAGACAGCTCTTCACTTTACGGGATCGACCTATGAAAAAAGGGAAAACACATTACATCCGTCTGCTTTTTTCCGCGGCTGTCAGTGCCATTCTGTTTTATTTGATCGCGCGCGGCGTTTTCCTGTATTTCTGGCGTTTCGACATCTCTTCCACGCGTCATTGGATTCACATCTGGAATAAATGGCAAAGCGGATGGGTGTTTCACAAACCAAAGGAAGTGATGTTTTTCATCGCCGTGTTGGGATTGTTGCCCGCGTATTTTGTGACGTGGTTCATCGTTCATTCGTCGGGCGGCTTGTTCCGTTTGCCGCTGGTGTACTTGCAAAACCGTAAAAAAGCGAAGATGCAGGCGAAATCTTTGGCCGCCGCGCTGGGTCCCGCCGACAAAAAGGTTACCGCGCCGAAAAAGGAACAGCCTAAAATGCACGTTTCCGCGCAGAAAATGCAGCATATCGACCAGCTGCGCGGTAAAAAAACGAACGTTCAGCGCGCGATTACGGAACATCACCACGCCCCCGCCGACAACGGCGCAGTCGCGACCGACAACAGCGCCTCCCGCCGCCCCGCGCCCGCAACAACTTCCAAAGAAGAGGAAGCGGCCGCCCGTTTCGATTTGTGGGAAAAACTGGCGCAACAACTTGAAAAGGAAAACATTTTCATTTTGCGCCAAATGAAAGTGGGAACATTCCCCGTTAACACGTTTGCTGTCACGCAGGAAGGTGTTTTCCTGTTGTGCGAAGGCCCTGCAGAAGGATGCGAATGGACGGTTGACGAAGCGGCGAATCCGCCGGTGTGGCATACGGAAAAAGGGGACATTCCCTCGCCGTTGCGTCCGCTGATCGACGCCAAAGCCAAACTGCGCGAATACATTGAAGCGCATATGCCGCAATACGCCGGCCTGTCGGTCAACTGTTGCATGATTTTGGATCACGCGAACGTCGCGAATCCGGACGATTTGATGAACGCGCTGGCCGAATGGGACATTTCCGTGTTGCGCATGGGATCGTGCCGGACGCAATCCCTGCCCGACACGGGCGCGCTGCTTGAATACATCAAATCCCAGCCCGCGTCCGACCAGAAATTGAACGACACCGTCGCCGTCGCCATTCTGGATCTGATGGCTCCGGATCAGGAATAGGGAACCGGAGGACGCGGCCGTGAAAACGATTTTTGCCATACTGCGGATATTTTTCATCCTGTTCATCTGGACGTTCGGGTACGTCATCTGGTTCCAACACATGATGATTTCGATTTGGAAATTCAACCCGATGTCACCGGAACACTGGACGTACATCTGGCGTTTATGGCAAAACGGATGGGTGATCCAGTCGTTGCGGGAATGGATGTTCGTCATTTCCATTTTTGCCGCCCTGCCCGTGTGGTTGACCGGATGGGCGGTTTTATGCACCGTTCCGTGGATGAAGTGGTTCAAGATCATTCTGTTGTTCCCGTTCAAATGGTTGCGCAGCAAATGGATCGACCGGAAAAAGGCGAAAAACGCCGTCCGCCCGAAAGTGACCAAGAAAAAATCCTACAAGCAGACGCGTCCGCCCGCCGTCCGCGCGGCGACGGGACGGGTGAAACCGCCTGAAAAACAGCCCGAAGCGGAAAAGGAAAAGCCCAAAGACGCCGAACCGCACAAACACGAACACAAACACGCGCCCGCGCCGGAAAAACGCCACGCGGAAAGCGCGCCCGCGTCGGCGGCCAAAAGTGCCGCGCCGCCCGCTTCCGGCGGTTCCGTCATGGATATTTTGCGTTCCGCCGGCTATCGCCTGATTTCGGACGCCAAGATCGCGGGCAAGAAGATCGACTTTGTCGCCGTCGCGGCCAACCACATCCTGCTGTGCCTGATCGATTCGGAAAGCGGCGACTGGCTGGCGGACGAAGAACGTTTCAACGACGAAGAACCGCTGTGGTTTTCCGAAAGCAACCACCGCATTTCCCCCGTCCGCGTCGTTTTGAACGCGCGCGACGCTTTGGCCGACATTCTGACCGGCGAAGCGCGCGGCATGGAAATCAAACCCATGGTCGTCATCCGCCAAGGCACGATCATCAATGCCGAAGATATGTTCGAGGTTTGGAACGGATTGAAAGTCACCGTCTGCCGTTACGAAAACGGCGGCCCCGACGAAATCACCGCTTTGCAGGATTCCGTATCGCGCGTTTCGTCCCCCGACGACGGTTTGTATCACAGCGTTTCCGGCGTTGTCGGCTGATTTGTTATTCTTTTTTTACCTTTCTGTGCCATTCTGGCGGAAAAGTCGCCGGAGAATGTAGATTTTTGTTCTTGTTTCCTGTATGCTAATAGAAGATTTTTGTATCGTTTCCAAGGAGAAGTCCCCTTAAATGGCCAAATCGGGTGAGGAATGGGCTGAAAGAGAAGCCGCAATACAATGGGTGGTGACAACCGTTACCATCGCTTTGGTCGTGTCGTATCTGCTGGCGATTTTGTCATTCGCCATGACGAACCTGATTCCCCGCGGCATCAGTCAGGAAACCATGGCTTTGATTTGGCGATTCGTAAAAAAGGCCGCGATTCAGCCGATGTATCTGCTGGGCGTTTACTGGAAATGGATCGTCAAAGCATTCAAAGCGCAAAACGACCTGCCCTTTTATTTCTGGCTACCGGTCACGCCGCTGTTTTCGTTCGCGATCATTTTGACGACCGGATTGCTGACCAACCCGCATTCGTGGTTGTCCACCATTCACGGCGCCGGCCATATCGCGACGAAAAAAGACATCGAAAAAATGGGACTGTTCCGCGGTTTCATCGTTGTTTTAGGCCGTTGGCACGGTAAATTGCTGCGGCTGCCCGAAACGCTGTCCGTTCTGGTTCTGGCGCCGCCGGGCACCGGTAAAACCGTCGGCGTCGTTATGCCCACGATTTTTGAATCCAACAACATCAGCATCATCGTCAACGACCCGAAACCCGAACTGTGCTATAAAACCAGCGGGTATCGCCAGACGATCGGCCCCGTGTTCGTCATCAACTGGGGCGCGGAGGACGAACCCGACAAAGGCATTTACTACCCCAGCTGGAATATGCTGTCGAACACCTGTCTGCCGCCGTTCGGCCCCGCCCGCGATATGTACGTCGATTCCATGGTGAACGTTCTGGTTGAAGAACCCAAGGGCGGCGCGGATCCGCACTGGGCGAAAACAGGCCGGAACGCCTTGACGGGCTTCATTCATTTCGTCGTCGGCAAATGCGAACACGCCCGCGCGAACGATTATTTCATCGGCCGCCTGTACGAAGGAAAGCTGGACGACAAAGACCGCGAGGTGCTGGAAGGCTACTATATGGAAATGACGGACGCCGACGCCGCCGAAGCGTTGGATCATCTGCGCAACGGCACGTTGGATTTGAACAACTACGTTCCCGTCGGCACATGGGAAATGCTGCCCGAAAACTGGGTCGGCGCGGAACCGTGCATCGCCATGATTTTGGACTGGCTGACCGAAGCGCAAATGCAGATGGCCGCGGAAATCAAGCGCAAGACCGAAGAGGGCGACCAAATGGCCGCGCTGGCCGACCCGATGCGCGACATGCTGGATCAGGCCGTCGCCGAATGCAAACGCTACGGTTACGCCCACCGCGCCGTTGTCGAATTGAACCAGCTGTCCGGCACGCCGGACAAGGAACGCGGCTCCATTCTGTCAACGGCTTTGACCGGCATCGGTATTTTCAAAAACTCCGCCGTGCGGTCGCGCACGAAAATGAGCGATTTCATTTTCAAAGACTTGCGCGGAATGAAAGACCCGATCACCGGCGAAATGAAATCCATCGCGATTTACCTGTCGGTGAACCAGGTTGACGCGCGCGCGTTGAACATCATCACCGGCACGTTTGTCGAATTGATGTCGAACTTCCTGATCGCGAACCCGCCCAATTTCAAACAAGCCGACGGATCGAAAACGGGTCCGTTCCCGACGCTGTTCGTGCTCGACGAATTTCCGCAAATGCCGAAACTGGGCGCGGTCAAGGACGGCCCCGCGGTCGGCCGCGGTCAAAAAGTGTCGTACCTGCTGATCGGGCAAGATTTGGGGCAAATTTCCGGTCAATACGGCAAGGACGATTTGGAAACGATCATTTCCACGACGGCGGCGAAAATCATTTTGTCGCAGAACAACGAACAAACCGCCCAGCGTTTTGAAAAGATGATCGGCACGAAAACCGTTGAAATCGCGTCGAAATCCAGAACGGAAGGCTGGTCGAAACAAGCAACGCCGTTTTCCGCGAACGTTTCGCGTTCCCTGCAGGGGACGGCCGTCATCGGGGCGTCGCAAATGCTGTCCCTGCCTTCGACCCAGCAGATCGTTTTGATGCAAGGGTTCATGAACCGCCCGATCATGGCGGACGCGCCGCGTTGGTTTTTGGACAAGGAAATGACGCGCAAATGCAACATTCCGCCGTCGCCGTTCGTGCCGTACTGGATCGTCGCGCAACGCGAAGACACGGATGTCAGCGCGCTGCAGGGATTGATTGACATCGCCGAAGAAGATGACGGCGAAGGCGACGAAACCGATGAAGCCATCAAGGAATACGAAGAATACGGCGTGGATGATTTCGACGACGATGACGATTTCGACGAAGACGAAGATTTCGGCGACGAAGAAGATGAAGAAAAAGGAGAGGATGCGGAATACGACAACGAAAACTATGACGATTTCATTGATGAAAAATTCTAGTTTTCCGTAAAGGAAACCGGATGAAACGGGGTTGAAATGTGGGATTGGTCGGGATCTAAAACGCCGCCGCCCGTGCGTTCACGGAGCGGAGTCGCGGAAGAGGCGCAGAATCAAGGGGTGACACCCGTGCGCCGCGACATTCGTCCTGTGCCCGTTTACAGGGACGCCCGCGCGTTCAGAACCCTGCCCCCAACGGCGCCGGCATCGGCCTATCCCGATCCGGCCGGAACGCCCTATTCCCCCGTGCCGCCCGTCTATCCGCCGCAGCCCTACGCGCCGCAACCCTATGCGCCCGTTGCGCCGCAACCTTACGCGCCACAGCCCTATGCCCCCGCGCCCCAGCCTTACGCGCCCGTTGCGCCGCAACCTTACGCGCCGCAGCCCTACGCTCCCGCGCCCCAACCGTATGCGCCGCAGCCCTACGCCCCCGCGCCGCAACAGCCTTACGCCCCGCCTCCGCAACCGGCATATCAGCAGCCTCCCTACGCTCCCCCTGCCGCGCCTCAACCCTACACGACGCAAGGATATCCGCAACAGGCCGCCGCGCCCGCCGGATCGCCGGAAGACCGCGCTTTGTGGGAATGGCGGTTCAAACAGACGGGGTTGGTCAACATGGATTTGATCGAAGCAGATTACGTCCCGCTGGATTCCGCGTGGCTGTTGGATTTGCGCAAGGCGTTTAAACGCACGCGCCGCGACTTTTTAAAATACGTCGGCTATCACCACGTCAACGAATTGCTGGCGGCCGGCATGAGCGAAGACGCGATCAAACTGGTGAAAAAAGGCAAAGCGCCGGAAAATTTCAACATTCACATCCGCGTTCCGTTTGAATACGGCGGAACGAACAGCTTTTCCAATTTGGTGTTGATCCAAACCCACCCGTATCATGTGGAAATTCACCGGTTCATTGATATGCAGACGCTGTCGCAGCCGAATTTCAAACCGCGCAAGCTGTTTTTGCCCGCGCCGAAAGGCAAAGTCTATTTCCCCGGCGACATCGAAATTTCGTCCGGCGGAACCAGCCGCCACGACCGTAGCGTTTACGCCGGATTTTTGGAAAGCACTTTTGAAATGATCGCGCAGCGGTCTTCTTTGGGACGATAGGATATGCTGGCACGGATTTTAAACACGCTGAAAAAGGACGACGCCGTATTTTTCGACCCCGTGGATGAACGGTCGCTGCGGTTCATCAGCTCTTTGCTGTCGTCGCACCGTTTCCCGCCCGTTCCCGTCGATTACATCGCCCTGTTGAAACAAACGGACGGGCTGAGCTGGAACGGCATCGAACTGTACGGGACGCGCGCGAACGACCGCGAAGCGTTGGGCTACACCCTGCCGGGGCTGATCGAGGCGAATCTGGAATACCAGCAGGTCGCCCCCATGCGCGGCAAGCTGTTGTTGGGACGCGCGGCGGAGGAATTGTTTGTCTATGACAGTCTGGACCAGAAATACCACATCATCAGCCGGATGGATTTTTCCACCAGTTGCAGCTTCCCGACCTTTTCCGAAGCGCTCTATCTGTTCGTGGACGAACTGTTTTAAAGCCCGCCCGCGAACATTGAAACCGCGTCACGCCGCCGGAGCGTCATTGCCGGCGGCCGTTTTTTTACCGTCTTGCAAAAAGCAGATCATATACACCGCGATGATCACGATGTTCAAATACGTCGGAACGGACGCGCCGAAAACATACGCGCACGCGTTCAACACATACGCGGGCATAACGGACAGCGTCGCCAAACGCAGGCGTTCCTCCCAAACCAGCGAGGTTTTTGTTGAAAACGTCAGAATGAACGACATCAGCCCGTAAAACACGGCCGCCAAGAAATAGTACGCCCACAAAACGGGAACGACGAAAACGAACATCGTCGGCGGCACGATCCGGCGGCACAGCCCGATAAATTCCGCACCGGTCTTTTTCAGCATATCCTTTCCGACGGTCAAATCCGCCCCCTGCGTCAAAGAAACCAGCGGAAAACGCGTCACTTTGGTCAGGCTGTAGGTGGTCACGGCGTCATCGGTGATGTAAATGCCGTTTTTCGGCAGTCCGTCGGTTTGCGCGGGATCGCCCGACGTGTCGATGACAAAGAAGAAATCGCTTTCCTTGTCGATGAACGATTTTTTATAATCAACGGGCGAAACGATCACCCCCTTTTCAATGACGAAATCCGGCATATCCAGTTCGTCAACCAGCGCGGAAACGACATCCGGCGAAATCGAAAACAGCAGTGCGGAAATTTTGACCACCATGACGGCGGCGACCGTCAAAGCCAAAAAGAACAGCGGTTTGAACCCGTAGCCCCGTCCTTGTTTGACATAGGACGAAAACAACGTCCGGTCGTAAAACGATTTGTACAGATAGGAAAACATTCACTCCTCCCCGATGCAGAAAAACATCCGATTTTACACGCAACCGCCGCGCTCTATCAAGGAAAATGACAGCACGCCGTTTTGATTTTTGTTGACGGCGCGGGCGGATGGCCTTATAAAGTCGGATGAAAGCCGACCCTATCGTCTAATCGGTTAGGACAGCACCCTCTCAAGGTGTAAACACGGGTTCGAGTCCCGTTAGGGTCGCCATTACGAACGGCAAACGTTAAGTTTTGTCGTTTTTTATTTTATAAATCAAACACTTGTCGTTTGTTTAAGCTTTCAAAACCGAAAAAGGATTCCGGAAATGTTTTATAAAACCGGTTACGCTTCGCCGGTCGGCGTCCTCACTTTGGGTTCGGACGGCGACAACATTGTCGGTTTATGGCTGAAAGGGCAAAAATATTTCGCGGACACGGTTGCCGAAAAAATGCGCCCGAACGACGGCCTGCCCGTTTTTCAACAGGCAAAAAGCTGGCTGGACAGGTATTTTCGTCATGAAAAACCGGAAATATCCGAATTGCCCCTCGCCCCCGCCGGCGGCGAATTCCGGCAAACGGTGTGGCGGATTTTGTGCGAAATTCCGTACGGACAGGTTGCGACCTACGGCGAAATCGCAAAGGAAATCGCCCGAAAAAAGGGATCGGGGCGTATGTCCGCGCAGGCCGTCGGCGGCGCGGTCGGCCACAATCCGGTTTCGATCATCATCCCCTGTCACAGGGTGGTCGGAACGAACGGCAGCCTGACGGGATACGCGGGCGGATTGGACGCGAAAATCAAACTGCTGAAATTTGAAGGCGTCGATCTGTCGAAACTGTACCGCCCGAAAAAAGGAACCGCCCTGTAATTTTTTCAAGATTGACCGCCGGCCGATTGCGCCGGATCGTCCCCGCCGCTTTCCCCCTCGCCGTTTTCCTGTTGCCGGCGGCGGTACAGCGTCAGCCCGATTTCATCCAGCACGGCGTTCGTTTTGCGCTCCAGCTCCGCCAATTCGTGTTTGTCGCGGTTTTCCTGCGTGATTTCAAATGTTTTCAATTCCTGATAAGCGGCGCGTATTTCTTCGCGCATATCCAGAATTTCCTGCCGCACATCCGCCAACGCGCGATCGACGCGGCGGTTTTCCTCGATATGCCAATCGACGTACGCGCCGAACGTCAACGCGGCCACGGGGCTGGAATTGGCGGCGGCCTCCTCTTCCTTGAACCGTTCGGCCAACAGGATTTTACGGTTTTCCAAGGATTGCTCGAACCGCAGCAGGTTGCCCAGTTTCCTCTGGCGTTCGTCCAGCTCGAATTTATGCACGCGGATCAGGGTTTTCAGCTCGTTTTTTGCCATCGCTCAAAGCGTCCCTATTTCGCGGCGGGGCGGCCGTCGGACTTTTGCGCCAGAATTTCGGCCAATTCGCGGTATCCGGTCGCGAAATCGACTTTGTCCTTTTTGCGCTGGGAAATGAAACTTTCCAGCTTGTCGTAATAGAAAATGGCTTCGTCCACTTCCGGATTCGACCCGCGTTTGTACGCGCCCAACCGGATCAGCTCCGCCATGTTTTCATAGGTGGAAATCAACGCCCGCGCCCGATTGACCAGCGCGTTTTCCTCGTCCGTGTTGCACCCCGGCATGGTACGCGAAATGCTGCGCAACAGGTTCACGGCGGGATAGCGGTTGCGTTCGGCGATCGCGCGTTCCAAAACGATGTGGCCGTCCAAAATGCCGCGCACGGCGTCCGCGATCGGTTCGTTGTGGTCGTCGCCGTCCACCAAAACCGTGAACAGCCCCGTGATCGACCCCGCCCCGGCCGGCCCCGGCCCCGCGCGTTCCAACAATTTTGGCAGCTCGGCGAACACGGACGGCGTGTATCCTTTCGTCGCGGGCGGTTCGCCGGCCGACAGACTGATTTCCCGCTGCGCCATAGCGAAACGGGTGATGCTGTCCATCATGCACAGCACGTTGTTTTTCAAATTACGGAAATATTCGGCGACCGTCATGGCGACATAGGCCGCCTGCCGCCGCATCAGGGGGCTTTCGTCCGACGTGGCGACGACGACGACGCTGCGCTTCATCCCCTCTTCGCCCAAATCGTCCTCTATGAACTCGCGCGCTTCGCGGCCGCGTTCGCCGATCAGCCCCAAAACCGTCACGTCCAAACGCGTGTGCCGCGCCATCATCGCCATCAGCGACGATTTTCCGACGCCTGAACCCGCGAAAATGCCCATACGCTGACCTTTGCACACGGTCAAAAAAGTGTTGATCGCCCGCACGCCCAAATCGGCTTTGCCCGCGACGCGCTGACGCGTGCCGGCGGGGGGCGGCGCGGCGTGGATCGGACAGGGGACGCCGCCTTTGATCAAAGGACCTTTGCCGTCAACGGGTTCGCCCATCGCGTTGATCACCCGCCCCAACCACGACGGATCGGGATACAAAACGGGCAGCGTGTCGCACACGTCAACGGGATTTCCGGGGCCGACACCGTCCAGCGTCATAAACGGCATCGCCAACACTTTGCCGCCGTTGAACCCGACGACCTCGCACACGACGCGTTTGCCGCCGCGCGCGTGAATTTCGCAGCGGTCGCCGACGGACAGATCGGCGCGGACGCCGGTGATTTCGACCAACATTCCCTTGACCGCGCAAACGGAACCGTAGCACCGGCATTCCGGCAGGGCGTCAATGTCTTTGATCAGGTTTTTCAGATAACCGTTCATGTTTTCGTTCCGAATTTTTGCCCAATATACCCTTTCGCGCGGCATTTGTCGCCCCTTTATCGCAAAAAAACGGCGGCGGATGATTTTTTTTCGATTTTGGTAAACAAGTTGCTTGCATCTGGGATTCATACAACATAAAGTTAATAAATCACTAATTCATTTTTGCCTGAAAGAGGATAACCGGATGCGCGTTCTGTTGGTGGAAGATGACAAAGCGACGGCTCAAACGATTGAAGCCGTCCTGCACAAGGAAGGCATGGTCGTCGATACGACCGTTTTGGGCGAGGACGGGTTGGAAATCGGCAAACTGTATGATTACGACGTTATCATTCTGGATCTGATGCTGCCCGACATGGACGGGTACGAGGTTTTGAAACGCCTGCGCGCGTCGAAAATCGCGACGCCCGTTTTGATTTTGTCGGGACTGTCCGGCGCGGATAAAAAGGTCAAAGGCCTGTCCACCGGCGCGGACGATTACCTGACCAAACCGTTTGACAAGGCCGAACTGGTCGCCCGCATCCGCGCATTGGTTCGCCGGTCGAAAGGGCATTCGGAATCCGTCATCCGCACCGGCGCAATCGAGGTCAATCTGGACACCCGCACCGCTTTCGTCAACGGCAAACCGTTGCATCTGACGGGGCGCGAATACGGCATCCTTGAACGCCTGTCGCTGTCAAAGGGAACGACGCTGAGCAAAGAACAGTTTCTGAACCACCTGTACAACGGCATGGACGAACCAGAATTGAAAATCATTGACGTTTTCATTTGCAAACTGCGCAAAAAAATCGCCGAAGCCACCGGCGGCGACGATTACATCGAAACCGTTTGGGGGCGCGGATACGTTTTGCGCGAACCGAAAAAAGAAGGATAGGAACAAACCTCCCTGTCGCCGGACGGGGAGGTTTTCTTCATTTCGTTTATGTATGTTTTCAAGGAGTTTTTTATGTCTTTCGTGGAAATCAAAGCGGCCGTTTCCCGTTTCATCAAACCGTTGAACGACAATTTGTTCAAAACGACGCTGTTGACATTGATCGCCGTGCGCATCACGCAACAAACAGACGATCCGTCAAACATCGTCGCGGGATTGCTGATTTTGCCGTTTTTCCTGTTTTCCGCCCGCGCCGGACAGCTGGCGAAAAAATACAACCGCGTCAAGGTCACGCGTTCCCTGAAACTGACGGATCTGGCGTTGATGTTGCTGGCCGGCGGCGTATTGCTGACGAAAAACATCGGTTTGCTGATCCTGCTGCCGTTCGTGTTCGGCATTTTTTCCGCCTTTTTCGGTCCCATGCGCTACGCTTTTCAGCCCGACCAGCTGGAGGACGGCGATTTGACGGCCGACAACGCTTACATTGAAAAATCGACTTATTTCAGCATCATTCTGGCATTGCTGATCGGAACTTTGCTGCCCGTCCGTCTGGCCGCGTGCATTCTGATCGCGTTTGCGCTGATCGGTTTTCTGGCGGCGCGCGACGAAACCGCGCAACCGGAAACGCCCGCACCGCGCAACACGCCCGCGGATATGCTGAAAGGCATTTGGAAAACCCTGAAAACCGTTCGCAAATATCCGCTGATCTTCCGCAGCATTTTGGGGGCGACGTGGTTCTGGTCGATCGGTTTGCTGATCATCATGCAAATCTATCCGCTGACGGGCAGCGTGTTCAACGCGGACAATTTCACGACGGCGTTTTTGCTGGCGGTTTACGCCGCGGGCGTCGGCATCGGCGCGGCGTATTGCCACAAATTGCTGAAAGGCATCGCGCACACGACGTTCGTTCCCATCAGCACGATCGGCATGGGCGTGTGTTTTCTGGCGCTGTACCTGTTGACGGCCGGATACGCGACGCCGTCCGAACCGGTTGATTTCCTGTCGTTCATCCTGCGCGTCAGAGCGATGCTCTTCACCGTTTTCCTGTTTTTGCTGGCGTTCTGCAGCGGAATGTACGTCATGCCCTTGACGACGCTGATCCGGTTCAGGGCGTCGGCCGCCAACCGCGCGACCGTTTTCGCCGCCAACAACCTGATCAACGCGGTCGGCATCGCCGTCGCCGCGCTGGTGTTCATCCTGCTGGGGCATTTGGGGATGGGGACGGCGGCGCTGTTTTTGTTCGCCGGCGTCGCGTGCCTGTTCGTGTCCGTTTACAACTGTTCGATTTTGCCGGCGGCCTTGCTGCGTTCGATCGCGCAAACGGTGCTGGAGTTTTTCTATCGCGTGACGGTCAAGGGATTGCCGAATTTCCAAGCGGCCGGAAAGCGTGTTTTGATCATCGCCAACCACACGTCTTTGCTGGACGGGTTGTTGATTGCGGCATTCATGCCGGAAAAAATCACGTTCGTCATCAAACCCGAATGGGAAAACAAGTGGTTCGCCCGCTTTTTCAGCCTGATGGTTGACGTGTATCCGCTGGATCTGAACAACCCGATGTCGCTGCGTTCGCTGGTCGATTTGATCAAGAAAAACAAAAAGGTCATGATCTTTCCCGAACGCCGCGTCAGCGTGACCGGCGCATTGATGAAGATTTACGAAGGCGCGGGGCTGGTCGCGGAAAAGGCGAACGCCAACATTTTGCCCATCCGCATCAACGGGGCGCAGTATTCCAAGCTGTCTTTGCTGAAAAACAAAGTCCGCACACAGTATTTCCCGAAGATTTCAATGAACATCCTGCCGCCGAAAAAATTCGACATTGACCCGTCGTGGACGGGACGCCAGCGGTCGCACGAAGTGTCGAACCAGCTGTACGACATGATGGTGGAAATGCTTTACGAATCCTCGAAAATCAATGAAAACCTGTTCGTGTCGCTGCTGAACGCCGCCAAGGTCAACGGCAAAAACCACATCATCGCCGAAGATATCAGCCGCAAACCGATGCGGTACAAATCGCTGATTTTGAAAAGCTACGTTTTGGGACGCGCGTTCAAGCGCAATTTCCCGAACGAGGAACGGATCGGCGTTCTGTTGCCGAACGTTTTGGCCAACGTCGTGACCTTTTTCGGATTGCAGAGCGTTGATAAAGTGCCGGCCATGCTGAATTTTTCAACCGGCGTGGCGCAGGTGGTGTCTTGCGTGAAAACCGTCGGGCTGAAAAGCGTTTTGACTTCGCGGAAATTCGTTGAAAACGCGCATTTGGAAAAACTGTGCGCCGCTTTGACCGAAAACGGCCTGAACGTCGTTTACATGGAGGATCTGGGCGCGAACATCAGCCGCGAGGACAAGCTGAAAGGCGTTTTGGACTATCTGTTGTCGCGCAAACCGCAAAATCCGGCCGACCACACCGCCGCGATCATGTTCACGTCGGGTTCCGAAGGGATGCCCAAGGCCGTGTTCCTGTCACACAAAAACTTCCAGGCCAACCGTTATCAGGCGTTGAGCGTGATCGCCCTGACATCCGCGGACGTGTCGTTCAACGCGCTGCCGATGTTCCACGCGTTCGGACTGGGGGTCGGCACATTGTTGATGATCCTGACGGGCGTTCGCACGTTCTTTTACCCGTCGCCGCTGCATTACCGCATCGTGCCGGAATTGGTGTACGAGGTCAACGCGACGGTGCTGTGCGGAACGGACACGTTTTTCGCGGGATACGGCGCGATGGCGCATCCCTACGACTTTTTCGCCCTGCGCTATGCGATCGTCGGGGCTGAAAAGCTGAAAAACAGCACGGCGGAACTGTGGATGCGCAAATTCGGCATCCGCATTTTGGAAGGCTACGGCGCGACCGAAACCAGCCCCGTCATTTCGATCAACACGCCGATGTACATCCGCGAAGGATCGGTCGGCCGCCTGTTCCCGAAAATGACCGCCAGACTGGAGGATGTGCCGGGGATCAAGGACGGCAAACGCCTGTTCGTTTCCGGCGACAACATCATGCAGGGCTATATGTTCGCGGACAATCCGAACGTGCTGGTGCCGCCCAAAGACGGATGGCACGACACGGGCGACATCGTCGAAATCGACAAGGACGGCTTCATCTTTATCAAAGGGCGCGCGAAACGTTTCGCCAAAATCGGCGGGGAAATGATTTCCCTGACGGCGGTGGAACAGGTGCTGTCGAAACTGTACCCCGACGCGGTGCAGGGCATCGTCGCCGTCCCCGACGAGAAAAAGGGCGAACGGCTGGTGCTGATCACGACGAAGCAGGATGTCGATCTGGGCGAAGTCCGCGCCTATATCAAATCGCAGGGTTTCAACGAACTGGGATCGCCCGCGTCGTTCATTTCCGTCAAGGAACCGCCCGTTTTGGGGTCGGGCAAATTCGATTACGTCACGGCGCAGAAAATCGCCGAAGCGCAATCCGCCGACGCATAAACGCCGAAGCAAAAAATGAAAAGGACGGGGAAGCAAGTTTTCTCCGTCCTTTTTCATCCGCCGTGGCGACCGGATGCGGCGTTTTTTTCAAACATCGGCGGAACGTATCGCTTTGTCTTTTCAAATCCGGCCTCGGAAAGACCTGTTGACTTCCCGCCGTGCAAAGGGATATTTTACGGGCAGTTCAAACAAAGGAGTTTTTGACTATGGGCGATATTATTTTAACAGGCGACAGACCGACGGGAAAATTGCATTTGGGGCATTACGTCGGATCGCTGAAACGCCGCGTCGAAATGCAGAACAGCGGGCTGTACCACACGATTTTCATCATGATCGCCGACGCACAGGCGCTGACCGACAACGCGGACGACATCAACAAAGTCAGAAACAACATTTCAAACGTCGCGCTGGACTATCTGGCGTGCGGTCTCGACCCCGCCAAATCGACGATTTTCATCCAATCGCAAATTCCCGAATTGACGGAACTGACGTTCTATTACATGAACCTTGTCACCGTGTCGCGGTTGCAACGCAATCCGACCGTGAAAAACGAAATCCAGATGCGCGGGTTCAAACAGAGCATTCCCGTCGGTTTCTTCACCTATCCGATTTCACAGGCGTCCGACATCACGGCGTTCAAAGCCAATCTGATCCCCGTCGGCGAAGACCAGCTGCCGATGATTGAACAGACGCGCGAAATCGTGCGGTCGTTCAACACGACCTACGCCCCCGTTTTGGTCGAACCCGAAGCGGTTCTGCCCGACAACAGCCTGTGTTCGCGTCTGCCGGGGCTGGACGGCGCGGCGAAAATGAGCAAATCGCTGGGCAACTGCATCTACCTGTCCGATTCGTCCAAGGAAATCAAACAAAAGGTGCAGAGTATGTTCACCGACCCGACCCATTTGCGCGTTGAAGATCCGGGACATACCGAAAACAACCCCGTGTTCACCTATCTGGACGCGTTTTCGACGGATGAACATTTCGCGGCGTTCCTGCCCGCGTACAAAAATTTGGACGAGCTGAAAGACCATTACCGCCGCGGCGGGCTGGGCGACGGCACGGTCAAAAAGTTCCTGAACGAAATTTTGCAAAACGAACTGAAGCCCATTCGTGAACGCCGCGAAACGCTGGCGAACGATGTCGGCGCGGTGTTCGATATGCTGAAAAACGGCAGTGAAAAGGCGCGCGAAGTCGCCGCGAACACATTAAGCGAAGTCAAAGCCGCAATGGGCATCGACTATTTCGGCAAAAACGCGCTGACAAAATAAACAGGGTCGGAAACGTGAAAAGGCTTCCTTTGCGGGAAGCCTTCTTCGTTTACAGGTAGTTCAGCAAACTCAGCCCGTTGATCGTTGACAAAACGGAATACGACACTTTCAGATTGTTCGCCTGCTGCAGCAGCAGCGTCGCCGCTTCGGTTTTATCCACCTGCGTCAGCGATGAAATGTACCCCTCCAGCGAATTTTTCAAATCCGTCTGGTTTTCAACCGTCGTTTTCACCTGATCCAGTTTGCTGATGACCGCGTATTGAACGCTGGTGACATCGCCGTTTTTCTCTTTGGAATTGGCGGTCAGCGCCTCGTCCAGCAGATCCAGAGCCTCCGACACGCGACGGGTCGCGCTGTCCACGTCGTCGGCGTCCAGCATATTGCCCTGCGCGATTGCGCCCAAAGCGCGGAACACTTTTTCAAACGCGGCCGAAGACGCGTTGATGTCGTTGGTCACGCCCGTCGTTTCGCTGATGCGGTAATTCGACGACAACTGGCCGCCGTTATAGTACGTTGACGTTTCAAAACGCGCGGACGCGAAGCTGGCCGTATCCCCGTATTCGGGGAAATCCTCGGTGCGGACGATCAATTCCTTGCCGTCGTCGGAAACGCCCAAAACGGTGTATTTGCCGTTGTACGCGCCGTTCGTTCCGGCCATTTCGACCGTCGCGCCGACGGAATACGTTTTGCAAATCGTCACGCCGGCACCGTCCTTGATGACGCCGCCTTTGATTTGCGTCATATCCTGTTCAACCGGCGTGTCGTCGGAAAATTTAATCGTGCGGCCGTCGGCGGAAACGGAATCGACGATATACATTTTATCGTTGCCGTCCGCCCCTTTGATCAGCAGGCAGTCGCCCTTTTTATAGGACGAATACGCGCCTTTGACCGTCGCGGTCATCGTGTTTTGCGCGGCGTTGAAACCGATGTCGCCGGTTTGCAGCGCGCCGCCTTTCATGCTGGAGGTAACGAAACCGCCGATGTCGGAACGGGTTTCGACCGTCAGGGGAACCGCCGTCAAATCCGTTTGCGGCACGGGCGTGGAGGTCGATATGTCCAGCGTTGAACCGTCGGCGGAAACCGATTTGACGTACAGCGTATATTCCTGTCCGGCGGCGTCGGTGATCGTGACCGTCTGCCCGCCTTTCAGCGTCGAAAACGTTCCCGCGCCGGCCGTCAGCGTGTTGTTCGCCGCGTCAACCGTCAAAGCCGACGTCACGTTCAGCGTTTCGATCGCGACGCCGACGTTCTTTTCCGCCGTGATCCGGCCGACCTGCGTGCTTTGTTGTATGGACACCGTGCCGTCGGTCAGTTTTTCGACATCCAGCGTTTCATCGACAACGTTTTCCTCAAACGTAATTGACGACCCGTCTTCGGATATTTCCTTGATCGTCAGATAGCCGTCGTTTTGCGCCGTGCCGGCGATCAGAATCTTTTCGCCCGCCTTTAAATCGGAAAACGAACCGATCCGGCCGGTCAGGCTGTTCGTCGTGATTCCCGTCGTCAAATCGGTGACGGACGAAAACGACCATTCCCCTTTGGCCAGGGAAACATTCGCGGAATCCGTGATCGTTTCATCAACGACATTTTCCGCGAACGTCAGGGTCGATCCGTCGTCCGACACGCCCGTGACGGTCAGCTTGACGTCGTTGTCGTTCGTTCCGCCGACAACGATTTCGTCGCCCGCGGCCAACCCGTTGAACGTTCCGGCGTCGGCCGTCAGGGATTTCGCCGCGGCATCGAATTTCATCGTGTTGCCCGCCGCCCCGTTCCATTTCGACGTTTTCGGCGTCACGGTCTGAAATTCCTGTTTGATCGTCACGCCGCCCAAAACGTCGGCGGAGCTGGACATTTTCGTCAGCGAGGCGGAATAGCTGGACGGATAAGTCAAAACGTCGCCGTCGAAAACCTTTTGAAACTCCTCCAGCGTCGTGTAGGGGAAATCGACCGGCGCGGCCGTCGTTTTTCCGCCGCCGAAAATATAGTTCCCATCGACTTGCGAATTCAGGTAATACGCGATCAGCGACATGGATTCAAACGCGGCTTCCTGCACGTTTTGCAACGCCAGCAATTCCTCTTCGGTCGGATTTTCGGACATTGCGGACAAATCGTTGGCGAAAAACTCGCGGATCTGCGACCGCACGTCGGTCAGCGACGACCGGATGCCGTCAACGGCCTTTTGCTGGGATTCCAACACGACCTGCGTGATCGAATTCGTTTCCAGATACTTTTCCGTCACGGCCTGTTCGTTTTGCAAAGACAGCAGCCGGTAGCTGGACAGCCCGTATTTGTCATAGGAACTGTATCGGTTGCCGGTCGTCGCCTGATACGAAACGTCCGTCATCGCGGATTTCTGCTTTGTCATTTGCGCCATATACAGCTTGTATGTCGCGGTTGTGGGGACTCTTGTCATGACCGATCCTCCCTATCAAACAATTCCATCCAGCATTTCCAACATCTCCAGCGCCGTCGTCAACGCCTTGGCCGCCGCGCTGTAGGATCGCTGATATACCAGCAGCATGGACAGCTCTTCGTCCAAATCGACGCCGCTGACATCCTGTTCCTTTTTGTAAATCGTCGTCACCAGCTCGGTTTGATAATCCGTCACCGAATTGGCTTCGTTCAAACTGGTTGCCAAGCCGCTGACGATTGACGACGCGTAATCGGACAGCGGAACCGTGATTTTGGAAAAGCGTCCCGCCGATCCGAAATCGACCGTTTCCGTAAACGCTTTGGCAAAATCGTTCGCCAGCGAATTGTCCGCGTCGCTTAAAAAATACTGTCCCGTATCCGCACTGTATTGCACTTTGCCCGTGTTCATCAGGGACGGCGTTTCCAAAATATCGGAACGAACCTGCAATTCCGCCGCGTATCCGGCGTGGGACACCTTCATCCCCAAACGGGTCAGAATGCTGCCGCTGGTCACGCCGTTGACGGTCGTTTTCGTTTCCGTGATTTCCATCTGGTTGCTGTTGATGTCGGTGACGCGCAGGCGGTATCCGGAACCCTCTTTGACCAGATCGGCCTTGCCGATTTGAACGCCGTTTTCATCCACCAGCGCGGCGTTGATCTTTTCCGCGATCGTTTTCAGCGAATCGCCCGCCGTCACATCAACGGACGCGAAGTTCAACCCGTGTTCCGTATCGGAAAAGTTGATCGTCGTCTTGCCTTTGATCCCCATCAGAGAACCGGCGGAAATGATGTCGGATTCATACACGGAATCGTTTTTCGACGTGACGATCAAATCGTTCAGGCCGAAGAAATCGCAAAATCCCGAATACGTTTTGTCAACCGTGCCGTTGCCGTCCGCGTCGAACCCGATCGAAACGTCGGCGGCCTCCGCACCCTGCAAAACCGTTTTTTCGTCGCGAAAAGCGATGGAATACGCGCTGTCGCCCAAATCAAGGCTCAGCTTTCCGTCGTCGTTCAACGCGACCGAAGCGTGTTCCAGATGCGGGCCGTCCACCGCGTTTCGCAGCCAATCTTGAATTTTATCGCACATTTCGTTGACGCTGCCGGACGTGAAACCCAGCTCGCCGGTCAAGCTGACATTGAACGCCTGCGTGCCGTCGCCGTTGAATAAAACCAGCTTCACGTCCCCGCCCGACAGCGCGACCGTCTGTTTGTCCCCGTCGATGAACGTGCGCGTCCCCGTCATTTCATAGGCCGCGTTCGGATAGCCGACGCCTTTGTTGTGAACGGCGTTCAGCCGCATCGTCATTTGATAGGCCAGCTCGTCCAACTGGGTTTGCATATCCTGCAATTCCGTGTCGCGCAGTTGGATCAGCCCGCTCATTTCGCCGGATGTGATTTCCTGCGTGATGTCGAATTTGCCGGCGTAAATGCCCGTGATGCCGCCCGACGAATACGAAATCAGCGATCCCGTCGTCGCGGCCGGAACATGGGAAACGGTAACGCCGTCCTTATCCAGCAAAGGCTTGCCGCCGCCGGTCAGAATGACCGTTTCACCCGACGACCGTTCATAGCTTTGAATGTCCATGATTTCCGACAAACGCGTGATCAGCAAGTCGCGCTGATCTTTGTAATTGTCGGCGGATTGGCCACCCAGCGCGGACGTGCGCACGATGTCGTCGTTCAGCTTGTCCAGCTGCTGCAAAATATCGGACACTTCGTCGCACAAGGACGAGATTTCCTGATCGATCTCCAACCGCATGGCCTGAATCTGCGCGCTCAGTTCCTGCATTTGCGACAAAGCGGTGTCGATCGACGTGACGGCGGTCGATTGGGCGTTCAGCTTGTCCGAATCGACGCCGAGGCTTTCAAACGCGGTCTGAATGGCCGCCACGCGGTTGGACACCGAATATTGCGACGACGGTTCGCCCATTTTGGCCTGAATCAGATCCAGATAGTAAACGCGGACGCTGGAGGATTGCAAAATCCCGCTTTCCTTGCGGTATTGGGCGACCAGCTTCGTATCGACCTGCCGCAGATCCGTGTTGCTGATCGCGCCGGACATTTGCCCGTTGTTCAACACCAGCGTTTTTTGCGAATACGCTTTGCGGCTGTATCCCTCGGTATCGACGTTGGACACGTTTTCGCTGACGACATCAATCGCCCTTTGCGACGTTCTGATGCCGTTTAAAGAGGAGCTGATTGCGCTGGAAAGAGGCATGGCGGCGTCCTTTCTTTAATTAAAGCACTTGGTTGAACGAAATCGCGGCGGGGTTGCCGGCGTCGTTTTCCATGCACCCCTGTTTGGTGTAAAGGGGCGTTTTGGCGTGCGTCTGTTCTTCAATATCCTGCACAATGGCGTTCAACAGGCGGTTCGCCGCGTCCATGTTGATTTTCAACAGCCGCGCGTTTTCCGCCGTCAGCCCGTTCAGCGTCGCGGCGGCTTTGCGCAGCACGTTTTTCTGCTTTTCCGGCAGGGATTTCAGCACGTCGGCGCGTTGGGAAAAATAGGCGAAGGATTCTTCATACGCCGCGGACAGCATCGTTTTGCGTTCCAGCAAATCCTTGCATTCCGACTGGCGCTGTTTTTTCAACAGCGTGTTTTCCTTTTTCAAAAGGGTGCACAATTCCCCCATCAGCGCCAACAGACGGGACAGTTTCTTTTCGGGAAAGTTTTCCTGCATACCTTTTCTCCTTATTCCGTTTTCGACGCCGCTTCCTGCTGGCGCAAAATTTGCGTCATGATCTGGTCGGTCAATCCGATGCCGCCCGATTTGGCCGTCATTTTTCCGTATTCGTCAATCATCATCGAACGGAAGATTTTTTCCGCGTTGCCGCCGCCGAACGTTTCGTTGACGGGCACGGTCGCGTACATTTGTTCAAACGTCTGCGAAATGAAAAAAGCCTCGAAATCCTGCACGGCCTGACGCGTTTTTTCCAAATCGAACGATTTGACGATCTTGGGCGCCGCCCTCTGCGGCAGGGACGAAGAAACGAAATCCGTTGTCAAAGACGCGCCGTTCATCACATCACCTCGATTTCAGCCTGCAACGCGCCGGCGGCTTTGACGGCCTGCAAAATGCTGATCATGTCGCGGGGTCCCACCCCCAAAGCGTTCAGCCCGTCCACCAGTTCCTGCAAAGACACGCCGGATTTCAAAACGTTCAGCTTGTTGCCGGATTGTTCGTCCACCTGAATGTCCGTTCTGGGAACGACAGCCGTCTGTCCCGTCGTCGAAAACGGCGCGGGCTGGGACACTTGCGGCGTTTCCGTGATGCGGATCGTCAAATTCCCCTGCGCGATCGCGATCGGATTGATGCGAACGTTTTCGCCGATGACAATGATGCCGGATTTTTCGTCGATGATGACTTTCGCCGCCTGATCGGGCTGGATGCGCAGCTGTTCAATATCGGTCAGCATTTGAATCAGGTCGTCGCGGCGCGCGCGTTCCAGATTCAGCGAAACCGTGCCGGAATCGACCGTCGTCGCCGCCACCGCCCCCAGATAGGAATTGATCGCGTCCGCGATGCGCGAAGCCGTTGTGAAATCGGGGTTGCGCAACGCCAGCTTGATCGTTTTCTGGTTGGCGAAATCAAACATGATTTCACGTTCGATAATGCCGCCGTTCGCGATTCTGCCCGCCGTCGGAACGCCCTTGACGACGCTTTGCGCGCCGCCCTGCGCGGAAAATCCGGCGATGGCCACCTGTCCCTGCGCGATGGCGTAAACTTCGCCGTCCGCGCCCAACAGCGGCGTCACCAGCAACGTGCCGCCCTGCAGGCTTTTCGCGTCGCCCAGCGCGCTGATCGCCACGTCGATCCGCGTCCCCTGTCGGGCGAAAGCGGGCAGGCTGCCCGTCACCATCACGGCGGCGACGTTCTTTGTTTTGATCTTGCCGTCGCGCGTGTTGACGCCCAAACGTTCCAGCATGCCGATCAGGCTTTCCTCGGTGAACGCCATGGACGAAATGCTGTCGCCCGTTCCGTTCAGCCCGACGACCAAACCGTATCCGATCAAATAGTTTTCCCGCACGCCTTCGATGTCGGAAACGTCCTTGATGCGCGAACTGGCCAAAGCCGGCGACGCGAACAAAACGGCGGCGGCGGTCAGGAACGCGAAGCTTTTTCGTAAGGCTTTCATCATGTTCATCATTTTCGACCTCTTGCGTTGCGGACAAAATCATCCGCAAAACAATATACAAAAACCGTGCCAATTTCGTTTTCCGCCGAAAACAAAGCGTTCCGGCCGGTTTGATAAAAAACGCGGCGGGCAAAAATTGCCGGTTTTTTCCGCGCTCTAAATCGGATATACTGGAACGAACCGTTTGCAGGAGGGAACGCATGAATATGAAAATCGGGTCGGCGGGGCCGGTGAAATCCGTCGGAAATTCGCGAAAAACAGGCAAAGCGTCGTCCGTCGGCGGGGATTTTTCCGCCTTTTTGTCGGAAACGGACGAAACGGCCGCCCCGTCGGTCGCCGCCGCCGCGGGCGTGTCGGGGATTGAAGCTTTACTGGCCGCGCAAACGGTCGGCGACGCGCTGCAGGACGGCGGCAAAAAACGCCGCGCCGTTTCGCACGGCAACGACATTCTGGACAGGTTGGAGGATTTGCGCGCGGCGATCCTGACGGGCGCGGTTTCCAAATCGAAACTGATCGAGCTGGCGCAAATGCTGCGCGAAAAACGCGAAGCGGGGCTGGACGACGAATTGAACGCCATTTTGGACGACATCGAATTGCGCGCCGAGGTCGAATTGGCCAAATTGGCACACAGCGTTTGATTTTTTAATCGCTTTGGTGTAAAAATAATCAACCGACCGAAACAATGGGGATTTCATCATGGGAATAGATTTACCGAAAGATTACAGACCGTCCGCCGACGAACCCTTTATGAACGATATGCAAAAAGAGTTTTTCCGCCGCAAGCTGCAGGCTTGGCGCGAAGAATTGCTGCGTGATTCCGAAGAAACGCTGGACAACCTGAAAGAGGGCGGGATGACCGTTCCCGACATTTCCGACCGCGCGTCGGCCGAAGCGGACAAGGCGTTGGAACTGCGCACCCGCGACAGAATGCGCAAGGTCATTTCCAAAATCGACACGGCTTTGGCGAAAATCGAGGACGGAACCTACGGCTATTGCGAAGAAACCGGCGAACCGATCGGTTTGGAACGCCTGATCGCCCGCCCGATCGCGACTTTGTCGATCGAGGCGCAGGAACGCCACGAACGCATGGAAAAAACGTACAACGACGACGATTAAGGTCGCTCGGATTCAACAAAAGGGCGGGTCTGTTCGGATCCGCCTTTTCATCCTGAAAACGGGAGGTTTTCTTGACAAACATCATTTTGGCGTCCGCTTCGCCGCGCCGCCGCGCCCTGTTGGAACAAATCGGCGTCGCGGCCGAAATCCGCCCCGCCGACATTGACGAAACCCCGCGCAAAGGCGAAACACCCGCCCTTTACGCCCGCCGCATGGCCGTATCAAAGGCGGAAAAGATCGCCGCGGATCACCCCGACGCGTTCGTTTTGGCGGCCGACACGGTCGTCGCGTGCGGCGCGCGCATCCTGCCCAAAGCGGAGAACGCGGATCAGGTGCGCGACTGCTTGAATTTGCTTAGCGGACGGCGTCACACCGTATATGGCGGCATCTGCCTGATCACGCCGGACGGGCGGAAAATCGCCCGCGTCGCGCGCACGTCGGTCGTGTTCGCCCGCCTGCACGAATCCGAAAAGCGCGCCTATTCGGACGGCGGCGAAGGACTGGGCAAGGCCGGCGGGTACGCCATTCAGGGCAAAGCCGCGCTGTTCGTGCGTCAAATCATCGGATCGTACACCAACGTCGTCGGGCTGGACGTTTACGAAGCCGGCCGGATGTTGAAAGGGAACGGAGCTTTTTAATGCGTCTGGTGCACAGCTTTTCCCCGTTTGAGGAAATTTGCGTCCTGTCCGGCGGCGACGGCGCGCCTTTGACCGTCACGGTTTGGCGGGAAAGCGATCCGGCGGTCGGTTCGATTTGTCTGGCGCGCGTTGTCAAATCCGCGGCGGCCGGCGTTTTCGTCGATATCGGGAACGGACGGACGGCGTTTTTAAACCGGACGCCGTTTTTCATCAAACCCGACGGATCGGTCAGCCCGACCAAACCGGCCGAGGGCGATTTGCTGCTGGTCGAACTCTGCCGCCCCGCAACCGAGGACAAGGATCCCGAAGTGCGCGCCCACGTTTCCTTAAGCGCCGAAACGGTGGTTCTGCTGCCCGCGCAGCAGGGAAATTCCTACGCCCGCAGCTTTTCGTCGCAAACGATCAGCCGTTTTCGCGAACAGTTTCCGGACATGAGCGTGATGTTCCGCACGGCCGCGCCGTTCGACACGGTTGAAAACATTTCAAAGCAAATTTCCGGTTTGAAAAAACAATGGGCGGAGATTTTGAAAAACGTCCCCGAAAAACCGCAAACAATCTGGCGTCCCGAACGCGACGTTTTGCGGCTGGCCGCGCGGCACGCCGGTGATTTGGACGAAATCGTCACGGACGATCCCGAAACGGCGGCCGTTTTAAAGGAAAGAGGATTCGCCAACGTCGCTTTCGCCGTTTCCGGCGTGTGGAAACGCGAAAACGTCGCCGAATCGCTGGACGCGGCCTTGGCGCAAAAATCCCCCCTGCCCTGCGGCGGATTCCTGATCACCCAGCAAACGGCGGCCTGCGTCTGTTTCGACGTGAACACGGGGGCGGCCGACGCCTTTGCCGCGAATCAAGAAGCCTGCCCCGAAATCCTGCGCCAGATACGGCTGAAAGGGCTGGGCGGCCAGATGATCATCGACTTTGCCGGACGCAAAGACAAGAAAATGCTGTTCAACCTGATGAGCCGGCTGAAATCGGACGACGTGTATGTCGCCGGATTTTCCCAGCTGGGGCTGGTCGAACTGACCGTGGAAAAGAAACGGAAATCCGTCTTTGACGATTTGACGGACAACCGGCAAACGGCCGACATCATCCGGACGCTGTGGTTTTCGACGCCCGTTTCCGATGTTGAGATCCGCGCGCCGCAAAGCGTCCTGAACGGCGTCAGGCCGTATCTGAACCGGCTGGAAACGCGGTTGAAAACGCGGATCGCCCTGATCCCCGCCGAAACCGCCGGATTGAAAGGATTGAAACAATGAAAGACACGCCTAACGTGTTCAAACGCCCGTCCGACCTGCCCGATTTGCAGGTGAAATGCCCGATTTGCGGCAAACCGGCCGCGAAACCGTATAAACCGTTCTGCTCGAAACGGTGCGCCGACATCGACCTGAACCGCTGGCTGACGGGGGTTTACGCGGTCGAAACCGACGAAACCGAAGAAAGTGACGAAAAAAATTAAAAAGGTGTGGACAGACGATTTTGAATCGGCTATAAACATTTTCTGTAAGGCGCCTGGGTAGCTCAGTCGGTAGAGCAGGGGACTGAAAATCCCCGTGTCGGCGGTTCGATTCCGTCCCCAGGCACCATTTAAAAGCCGCGG
>ERZ808246.379-NODE-379-length-38101-cov-5.172791_pt1 | contig 38101 bp, 34 predicted proteins | sample MGYA00521083_ERZ808246 | MGnify/ENA primary metagenome ERZ808246 (study PRJEB31516, sample SAMN03275577) | gut metagenome | biome: mammalia-associated habitat; material: feces | host: Papio cynocephalus | place: Kenya | collected 2012-07-07 ...
GGCGGCTGCCTTGTGTTTCATTTCAGATATTCAGTTGTGGACTCTGCTATGAGAGCAGAATATAGTATAGCATATAGAACGCTTGTTCGTCAAGTGCTTTGGGATTATGTGGTAAAAAATCTTAACAATTTCCAAAAACAGTACGAAAGATACTTGCCGCACTAAGTCAATCGATGGTTCAGACAACCGAAATTTTGGGCCGCAAAGGTAATTGCGATCATTTTAACTGTATCCAAGCTATCATTGCTTGTATGCCAAATTTACCGAATGTCTTCCATGATTCTCTCTTTGGACGGGCCTGTATAAATGATCCACTCCTCCTTATCTATTGCAAAATTCGTTTTGCGGTACGGCCTCCCGTTTAGGTATTCCGTCCCGTATGCCTTGCCTCTGATAATTTCAGAAACTCTAAAGCAGAAATCGTTCTTCCAACTTGATCGGACAATAATCAGGGCTTCATCACCAGATTGTTCCATCAAGAAGGCTATGGACTTTGGCCCCAACACTGTAGCGGATGTGCGAGTAGATTTTTTCGTAGAATCTTCTAAAACAACTTCTCTTTGACAGGTTGATTCAGAGGTGCCCGTCTCCATTGAATCTCGAACAATATAAAGCTCGCTCAACGCACGGGAATAAGCTATATACCTATCGTTTCGATCCATACCAGTTTCCACTACAAAAGCAGAGTCAAATTCCAGACCCTTTACCTGCTTTATATCCATAACGGACAGGTAATGACTATACGGCTCTGTTTCTATTAGATTCTGAACTTGAAAAGAGAGAGCGCGTTTTTCCTTTGCAATGATTACCGCTTTGTTCTTTAAAAGAACTTGCTCACGAATTTTTGTGATTAAATCCGATGTTGGAACAAAAGCAACTGGCTTTACTTTAATTCCAAACGCCTTGTTGTTCATGTTCAGGGTTTGATTATAGTAATCAACAATCTCCTGACTATTTCGGAAATTTTCATTTAGCTCATAATAAGAAGCCGACAGCATATCAGAGAGGTCGTCCCACGAGGACAAACTGACATTATCGGCGATTCTTTGCCCAAGATCTCCGAAAATATTCAAACAAACGCTTCCGTTTCTGTTATTAATGTCTCTCAAAAGCAAATACTGATTCTCACAGATGTCCTGCCCCTCATCCACACAAAGCATTCTCTCCGGTCGGCTCAACGGGCCAAATATAGAATACAGATACAAAACCTTAGCGTACAGAATGCAAAGATAATTGGTGGAAAAGATCTTGGCTTCTTCCGCCTTTTTCCCCAATACTTCAGAAAACAATTCGCCAAATTGTGCTACGGCATCATCAAATCCGATGGACTCCTGTAATTCTTTCCATGAAGTGATTCGAGCTTTGAAGGCCTCCTTGAATTCGTCTGAATAAATTAAAGCGGCCAATTCAATTCCGCATTCGCTATCAGCCCCCACACTAGGCTGCTCGTTGCCGCCAAAGAACATCCTTCGGTTTGTGGCGATAACCTCCTTGGGCCTTTCCGTACTTGAAGTGAAATTAGGATACCGCTTCATAACGGAATAGTAATATTCGCCCAGTGTCAGCCGTTCGATATTATCAATTTTCAAATTTTGAGACAACTCATCTATATAGAGGCTAAACTCGGTATTGGGCGTAATTATTTTTACAGACTTCCAATCAAAATGCGGATTATTATATTTTAGATTCGCCAATCGGTGCAGAAGGATCATTGTTTTTCCGCTTCCTGCACACCCCTGAACGATAATATTTGCTGTGGGATCTTCTTCAATAATATCATTCTGGTTATTTTGGATTGTGCTGATAATGTTGGTGATGTTCTCTTCTCCGCGCTTTTTCTCAAGAATCCGCAGCAAATATGGATCTGTTATTTTAGCCGATGATGCCACGGAGCCGGTAGCATATTCGTCAAATATTCCGGTGACCCGCCCATCGCTAATATCGATTTTGCGGCGCAGTTCAACATCGTATGTATGCTGCTTAATTGTCACACTTGTGTTTCTCATTGCGCGATATGCTTTCCCGACTTCGCTCCAAACGGAATGGATCTGATGCTGCCGGTTGCCGTCAAAGAATGCCTCCTGACCAATATAAAATGTATAGCTGCCTGTATCGTCCTCCAGGTCAAAGCGAGCATAGTATGGATTATCTTTGATTTCCTTTAATTCTCTGATTCTTCTATACCTATCTTGATTGCGGAAGTTGTTTTCTCTCCAGTAACCCAGCTGATCTTTATCCATCCACCAGGTTTCCGTATCTTGCGGAACAACTGCGTTCTTGTTGCTGTTTATCTCACTCTCGATTGCATCTAGGACTACATCAAGATGTAACTGTTCTTTGTCCGCCTCCGTTTTTTCTTTTTTGACAGGGGAAAAAGCTATGGCCTGTCCGGCCTTATATTTGTAAAAAGAAGCGTGCGTTTGCCCACCGGCCATTGCTTTTAAAAATTTGGCAATGGCCGGCTCCTCTGCCTTTTCAAATATACTTGCCAACAACTCTAACGCATTATTGCTAGCATACTCAATGGCTGCAATCAACAAGATATCCGCTGCTCTGCTGCCATCTTGGATCGTTCCTTTTCCGGAACTATAGCAGTATGCAAGTTCTAGTGTCGATCCTTCGTCGCCACTCATGAATCGATAATATAGTCTTTGGAACTTTGCACAGTTTTCCTCGGTCAGTTGATTTTGGTCGGCATCCTGGACATTTGTCCCATCAATACACAAACCGGTATCTGGATTGATTCCCCAAATAGAAAAACCGTCTTCATTCATGCCATTCTCGTCAAATCCGAGCCGATCTTTCCCTGTAATTTTGTTGAGACCTATTTCGTTATAGCCGAGTTGGTCGTAACCGAACGGATCCCGCTGCGTTTTCACATGGTAGCCATTTTCGTATTCGCTTTTGGGAAAGCCGGTTACGGAAATGCCGGCAGCGTTAAAGCCCGCTATATCATATCCATTGGCATTATATCCGCTTTTGTCATATCCGTTTTTATCAAATCCATTTCTGTCGAAACCGCTTGCATCGAATCCCTGCCGGTCGTACCCATCCCTGTCGTGACCGGTTTTGTCAAAGCCTAATTTATCAAATCCATCTCGGTCAAATCCTTTTTTGTTGAAGCCCTGGTGATCATAACCGCTTTTGTCATAGCCATCCCGGTTAAAACCGTCGCGGTCATAGCCGTATCGGCTGTAGCCATCCGCTTTGTAGCCTTCGCGATCATAGCCCTTTTTATTATAACCTTGCCGGTCATACCCGTTGTTGTCAAAACCGTCACGATCATAGCCCTCTTTATCGAAGCCCTTACTATTGAATCCGTTGCGGTCATAGCCTTCGGAATCAAAACCTGCTTGGTTATATCCATCGGAATCGAAACCAAGACGGTCAAAACCATCTCTGCTCAGTCCCTGACGGTCATAGCCGTCTTTGTCATAGCCGTCAGAGTTAAAACCGTCTTGGTCATATCCGTTTTTATCAAATCCATTCGCATCTCGACCATCCCGATCCAGATGTGTCTCACGATGAAAACCGCGTCTATCATACCCATCTCGATCAAATCCCTGCTTATCATATCCATCTTCGTCATAGCCGCTGCGATCATAGCCCTGCCTGTCATAGCCTCGTTCATCATATCCCTGTGTGTTATACGATTTTATAGACTGCCTTAGGAAATCCAGGATGCTCATCTTTTACCCCACCGTCCCCTTTTATATTGGAAATAGCTTTATGTTTACAAGAAAAACCATCCCGCCTCATTTCTGGCAGGATGGTTTTATTTCTGCCATCTCATGTAACAGCACCATTTTACACCAAAACGCGAATAAGCGCAATCAAAAAACGGAAAATACACAAATTTGAGACAAATTGCGAAGCTAATTGGATACAATCACTGTGGCCCCAGTTCTACAAATACTTCTCCATCCGGGTCGATTACCAGTCGCATGGGGCGAATATAGCGCTCGTAGAACTGCTTTTTTTCGGATGTACTCATATCGGCGCGGGTATTTATGTAGGCATTTTGCAGAACTTCCTGAATGTTGAAGTTAACGATCTCGTCCAGCTCCGCCTGCACCTCCCGCAGGACAGCCTGCTCCTTGATCTGATTGCTGTTGCCGGTGCAGAAGTCGTCGATATAGCTGTAGGTAATACCCTGATCATCCATAGCCTTCCGGATGAGAGGACTGCATTTGTCTTCTTCAATCAACACCAGAAAATGGGCCTCCGGCATGGCCGGGATCAGTCCCCAGTAATCGGAGTCACTGGAAGCCAGAATGAAAGAATCCGTATCGTTTTGGAAAAACTCCCGGCAGGTGCCTGTGGTAAGGCGAATGTCCACCAGAGACTTGTTTTCCTTGACCCGCTCAATAATTTCGTGCTCCACCGGTATCTCTGTGAATTCGCTGAGAATATCCCACGCCGAGGTAGTGTGAATATCATCGTAAAGGATGATTTTGGCAATCTTGTGGAGCAGCGCATTTTGGTTGAGGTTGTTGAGCGTGGCGTAAAGCTTGTAAGGATCAGAGTTCTCACAGTCCACCACAATGGCGCAGCGTTTGCTCTGCTCCAGAAAACGGTAGATGCCCTCTTTGGTCATCAGGCTGGCATCGGTGACCTTGCTCATGTCCGAAAAATAATCTTCGTGAATCTCATAGAGCAGAGTCACAAATTTCTTGTCGTTATAGAAAATGTTGCCCTGCTCCCCGGCGGGCCAATTCATATAGACCTGATAGGGGTACTGACTGCGGTGGGCGTAATACTCGTCTGCCGCTTTTTTAACGCCGGCCTCCTTGCTGCCGTTGGGCATGATGAACAGTTCCCGTAGGTAATCCCATTTCAGCCAAATGGGCAGCAGCTGGCGGCATTTGTTGATGCGGTTGGCGATCTGGTTGTTCAGGTCGATAATGTACTGAATGGGCTTGTAGTTTGCGCGAATGATTTCAATTCCATCGGCAGAAAGCTGCCGGATGCTGTCCTGCGGGATATACTCCGGCAGTGTGTGCAGGTTTTTCAGGTCATATTGAAACGCCCGGTAGATCTTGCCGTAATTCTGCTCGATCGCTGTGCGAAGAAGGCAGAGATTCCGCACGATCCGGGCATTTTTATCTCGGTCCATGATCTGGTAGACCTCAATTTTGGGGGAAGAGTGTTCATTTTCAAAGAAACGCTTGGGCACCCCGATCAGGTAGGCCATTTTCGAGATGATCGTGAAGGTGCTGTTGGGAAAATCTTTGGAATCCTGCTCTGCTGCCGCCTCTGCCGGAGGTGCCGCTGCGTATACAATGTTTCTTTCTTCGGTAGTCATGGTTCAAACCCCTCACATAATTACAATTACACTGTGAACCGACAGTTAGAAGGCAGTCTCTCGGCTTAGAAACGAGATGCTGTTATTCAAAATTGCTATAGCCAAAGTCCTTCACTGACATTCCGTTACATTTTGAATTCAAGACTTGATTTAAAACCGATAGCGCCATCTCAGCAACAGGAGTAAACAGTTCAAGGAGGCGTGTGCATAGGAGCACTTCCATCCCCGGATCATCGCAGAATACTTTTAGCGGAGTTACGCGCAAATCGCCTCTTCTTGAGTTCCGCTTTTCAATTTGGGCAATCATTGTATATCCTTTCGCAGATAGGGATATCAGCTCAAAGATGTCTTTTGAATTGAAATGGAAGAAATCCAATGTCGCCCGAGTGTCTTCACTGCCACGGTCAATTCTAAGAGTTACGAACAAATGATTTCCCCTTGTAATTAAAGTCATATCCGCATCTTCCGAAATACCAACGGCACACATGGAGAACTGGGCGGGCGTTCCTAATGCAACACCGTTATCTGCTACACATTGTGCTAAGATTTCATCCGGATCGTGTGTCGCAGGTTCGTCACAATTGTTCTGGACTTCTATTCGCTGTTTTTCACTTTGACATATTTTAAGAAGAGCTGTAGATTCAATTTGGGAAGTTTGCTCGTAAGTCAGCCCGAGGTTATCGGCGGTCTCTTTGAGGGTATGCCAATGCCCATCTGCGCGTCCAAAGAGCATCTCCAAAATGCTTCGCTCGCATGGGGTCAGCGGACATTGTTCGATATTTTTCGAAAGCAAAAAGCGCGTTTTACGAAGCCCCTTGGCCTCAACCTGCCGAATTCGTTCGCGAGTTACCCCGAAGCGCTCGCCAATTTCTTCCAATGTATGTGCACACCCGTCCGTGATTCCAAAGCGCATATCTAGAATCTTACTTTCACGCTCGGTTAAGAATCCTTGCTCTAGTACCATGCTAACAGCATTTTTCAGCCCCTCATCAGGAATATTTCTTTCACTGCCTGTTTCATTGCTCATTTCGATATCCTCCCGTAAATTATATTTCTGTTCTTTACACTCAGCTGAACATTAATTGGCTGCCTATCACTCTTCCGGCCAATCTGTAAACCGGTTCGGTTTTTGCCGTTCCAACATAACCTCGTGCTTGAGAATTTTCGACCAAGCGGGAAGAATATTTGCAAAATCCTCAACAAATTCCAGGTACTTTGTGTTTTTCTCTTGCACGGTAGGGTTGTACTCCTCATAAAGAACGGAGGACAAGTTGTACAAATGACTAAGCACACCAGGGAAAGAACCCCGTTCAAGAGTAATCAGTTGAACTATAATATCCCATGCTTTTTCATATCCGGATTTTTGATATTCGCTTATAATATCTATTACCTCCTCAAGGATGATTGTCCACTCTTGGAGTTCGGATTCATCCGGATAATCAAGCATGGATAGGTAATACTGATACAGCTCATCCGAAGCCTCATGGCTTTCAGGAAGCCGCGCCACAATATTGCCCAACACGGAAATAATTTCGCCCAGTTTGCTATCAACCGCAGGCAGCAAATCCAAACCGCCCAAATGATTACCGCAAACAAGGTCGTCGATGCTCACATCAAAGAGCTTGGCGATATCAACCAACTTGTACATGTCCGGAAGGGATGCACCAGTCTCCCATTTGGCAATAGCCTGCCGCGAAACGCCACATTTTTCTGCGATGGTCTCCTGGGTATATCCGTGCATTTTTCTCAGAACAACGAAATTTTTGCAGAAATTAACATTCATGCTTTTAGCCTCCATTCATTTGATGGCTTCATTGTACCACGCAGTGTGGTCATTCTCCACCAACTAAGCAGAACATATTGCTACTCTTCGTTGCGAATGAATTGTATTTAGAAAATGCAATAATCATTGATGACAAACAATCCGTCTCTTAGTACAAATTTGAAAGCATGACTTACGCTGTTGAGTTCTATAACAATCGTGACATAATCACCATCTATCAGCTTTGCATTTACCCATGGTTCACCAGACCATATCTTGGCAGCGGTTTTTGACGACATAGGCATAATATGTTCGGTCGAAAAAGAATACCCTGTCAGGTTGCTGGACGGAACCCACTGCCTGCCGTTGCAAAAAAGCAAAAACTCCTTCAGCTCTACCAACATAACTTGATTTGACTTATTATGAATATTTGCAAAGAGCGTAAACCCTTTTGTTCCGTCCGTATAGGAGCTATAATCTGGCTTTTCCATTGTAACATCGAGCAAGTTGATTTGGGAAATTCGAGTTTCTCGTTCTGTAACACCGCTTATCGTGCTCTCGCTAAGAAACAATTCCATTTCGGAATCAAAAGTGTAACCAACAGCTTTGGCAACAGCGAGCATCTCAACCAAGCCTTTCCGCCCAAGATGTCTGATTCTCATACATGACGAAAGGCCTTCATTCAGCTTGTTATATAAATCGGAGACCGTGCGAATACCCGCCCGTATGGAACAGTTATAAGCCCTCACTGACAGATCAAGGTCTTCAATCACAATATCTCCAAGAGCTTTGCAGATCGGCTGAACATCCCTTTTGTTTGATACTTCTTCGTATATCATAGAATTTTCTCCCATAGTCATGCTTTATTCTTCTTCAAGACTGATTTTTGTTATACCATAACTTGCCGGATAGAACTTCCGCTTCTTGTCCCAGTTGGCTTCGCTGCTAATACAAATGTGCAGTTCCCCTCTGTGCACACCGAAGGAAACCACATCGTAGAACGGGTAGTGGCTACTTGTATACAGCAGACTTGCCTTGGCGTTTTCCAGTTCCATACCATCCTCTCTGATGATCGTGATCACGGCATTGCCATCGTTGCAAAGTGCAAGAAGCTATTTAAGTATCATATTAGCCAATTGTATCCTTGAAAAACGATAGGAAATAGATGGGAGAAAGGAACTATGCCATTCGGAGACTTCAACAATGACGGCCATGTAGATGGCCGCGACTATGCGCTATTCAAAATAGCAACAGGCGACAATGATTCAGGCGGCTCCTCCGGCGGTTCTGGCGGCGGTGGTGGCTGCGGATGCCTGACGATGATTGTGGTAATTTTAATCGTGTATGGGATTCTCAAGCTGTTTGGCGGATGACGTTTTTGGCGAACAAATCGAATGAAACAGGCTCTGACGCATGGGCGACATATAGAATGTTTGGCTGGAGGAAATATAATGGCAGCACTATTTGATACAATTCACGACGATGCCCTCGGTAAGAGGGCGGAACCAGCAACATTAGAGGAATTCGTGAAATTCGCCCTCCAACCGGGAGACTATACGCACTATGTTGGGCTTCAAATGCGAGTGCAGGGTGAACTCATGGCTTACGGATGCACCTTAGAGGATACTCGGTATCCAGCTATTAAGGAACTGATTTCTTTTTGCCATGAGAAAAACTTAATCGAGTATGACGATTGCTTTAATGAAGCATATTTTTGTAGTGAGATGATTTCGTGTAGCTTTGATGCTGACTATCGCCACGACTGGCTTCGCTATCCGAGAGATCCTACTGAGTTCAGACTGGCTGTTGAGCGAAGACTGTCAAAAAACTGGGATGCAGAAGTTGCTTATGTCCTCGACACATTCGGGGCCATCGAGTTTGTCTATGATGAGTGCTATGAATCACAGGATAGCATCCTTTGGGCCAAGCCGGATAGCGCCCTCCGCATCAAACGATATGACCCGGTCGCCAAGTGCCAAGTAATTCTAAAGAGTAACGAAGTGCAAAAAATGTATGATGTAGTTCAAGCGGAGCAGCGCAAGATTGAAAAAGAACTCGCCACACATCTTGCATGTATGCCAACAGAGCATACTGCAGAGGCCCTATCCGCCGGGCTGCCATGGATCAAGCGGTTGTATAGTCTTTGTGACCGCAAAGATATGGTTGAGAGCGTTTGCGAAACAATGGGCAATGCTGCCAGCTCGCCCGATATTTATAAGTTCAGGACTTCGGACACTTTGGTTGTATTTTGTGGTGCAGATACTTGCCGAGAAGAAAATCACCATCTCAAGAATATGCGAGTTGATTTCAGCTTTTACGGAAAACCGGACAAGCAGTACACCATCGAGAGATGCGCCCATTGCAAGCAGTTTCGCATTTCACTGGATGCCCTAATTCAAATGTTTGAAAGCTATGGTGTGCCACGCTGCAGGATTATGTACGAGAACAACACCGCTGGCAACCTTTCTGGTTTCGAAGATACATCGATATTCTATGATATGGGTTACACAGTCAGCCAAACTGCCGGATTGGGCGCTGCCCAGCGGCAGCGAATTCTCAAATGCGCCATTGATACAGGAAAGGCGTCCAAGTATGATGTTATGAAATTCCTTAGACAACGGATGAATATCAATGGTATAAAGGCCGGGAACGAAATTGCTTTTCAAAAATGGAAGGAAGATTACGACTTTATCCGTAGTTTATAGTAGCCCGCATGAATCACCACACTGCGAACGGGTTCAAAACTGAAACGCCACAGCAATAAAGGAGGCATCGGCGGGAACCGAATCCCGCCGATGCCTCCTTTACCTATAAATCAATTCTTCAGATACAATCTCGCTGGCTCTATTACGAATACTGTTCATTCGCCTGACCCATTCCATCTGATCTGCAGCTTTCAGTGTTTCTGTGACACCTTCCACCTTGGCCAGCTGCTTTACCAGCCGAGAGAACATTTCTTCCGCCTGCCGGTCGATATCGGCAAGGTAGCTATTAAGTTTTCCACTGGTGAGCAGGGAGGCATATAGCGCCTTGCGGTGGGTCTTGAGATAGTGTCGGTGCCGCTGCCCCCAAATGCCGATGTATACCTCAGGTTCTTCCGGAAGCTTCAGACAGGGCAGATAGTAGTCTCCTTGTAGTTCATACCAAAGTCCGTTCTGCTCGTTGTAGATGTACTTCTCCATTTTGTAATCCTCCAATGTGATTGATTTTACCTACAATTCAATCATTCCGGCTGATTACAAAAGCCGAAGGAGGCTACTTCCTTACGAAGTGCCTCCTCCGGGGCGTTCTCTTTTTTGGCCTGCCGCCCGTTGCGGCATCTCCCTGGACATCCGTAGGGCGGGGCGTTTGTTTGAGTGGTCGGCTTTCCGCCTTACAGGGCCTGGAAGGCGGCCAAAATGTCGGCGGTGCCGTCCTCGCCGTAGGTGCAGGCGGTGACCACGGCCACATAATCGCCCGCCTTCACGCATGCCAGCAGCTCGTACACGGGCACATCCTGCAGCACTGCCGAGACGGCAATGGCAGCGTGCTCGACCCCGGCGAAGGATGCCGTAGTCTTGGCGGCGTTCACATCGGTATAGCCCGCCGTGACCAGCTGCTCGGGCAAGGCGCTCAAGGAGGCATCCACATAGCCCTCCTCGTCCAGCAGGACCCCGTTGACCTTGCCCAGCTTCTCCACCGTGACGTTCACGCTGGCATAGTCGTCCCGCATGGCGTACATCTCCATGACCACCTTGCCGGAGTCATACGCTTCGGCCATCTTGTCACTGTCCAGAATATCCGCCGTCTGGCCGGTGACCTGGGCGATCTGCTCGTCCGTGAGGTAGGTCCAGCCAAACTCCTCGGTCAGGGTGACGGCGAAGCCGAAATATTCGTTGGTGTAGGTGCTGCCGGCTACCTTCCCGGCGGAAAATTCCTTTGCGGGAGCGGGGTCGGGATCGCCGACTGTTTTCTTGCCGCAGGCGGCCAGACTCAAGGTCAGCAGCAGCGCCAGCAGCAGAGCACTGAAGCGGGAAAATTCTCTCATGTTTTCTTTCTCCTATTCCTGTTTATTGGGACGTGCCGGCGGTATCCCGCCGGGGCGTTACCACTTGTTTTCCACCTTTTCCGCAAAGCCCGGGAAGTCCTCCACCCGAAGCACCGTCCCGTCATCCAGGGTAGCGGTGCCGGTGAAGCGGCCAAAGACCTGGTGCTGATCGCTCTTGATAAGCTTGACGTCCGTGCAGGCCGCCCGGTCCAGCACCGGGGTGAAGTCCATCTCAAAGCGGCCGTCATCGGAGGTAAAGGTCCAGGGAGCCAGGAAATCGTCCCGGCCGTCCTTCTGAGGGATGTGGAAGGTCACCTGGCTCAGCTTGTGGGCCTTGCCGCCGTAAAAGAGCATGTTCTCGCTGGCGGCGGAGGTATCGCCGAAGCCGTAGCCGATGTTCCAGCCGAAGGGTACCCCGTCCACCTGGCCGCTGGCGCTGCCCCAGTACCAGGTGTTGTGGTAGGTCCACACGCCCCGGCCCCAGTCCAGCACGGCGAAGGAATCCGCCGGGTCGAAGGTATAGGTGCGGCCGGCGGCGGTGACGGTGCCGCTGGCCCGGAGACAGTTGATCTTTTGGTTATAGTAGAAATGTCCGGGCTTTGAGAAGGGGGTGCAGATGACCATGCTCTCCTCCGGCTCGTCCGTGAGGCGGATGCGGCCGTCAATGGCCGCGCCGTCCAGGAAATCCTCCATGTGGAAGTCCAGCACCCGGTCCGCACCCTCGTGGCGGAAGGACAGGTGATAGCCCTTGCCGGAGATGGACACATCCCCGGTTTCGGAGGACTCCGGCAGGCCGGTCCTGCCCATGGGGAAGGCGCGCATGGGGCTCTTGGTCTTCTCCCAGCCCTCGTCAAAATTCAGCAGGGAGATGGAATCCAGGCCCATGTAGCTGTTGTCGTCGATGGTTAGGGCCACGGCGAAACGGCCGTTATTGATAAGGTAATAGTCCCACTCCTTGATGCGCATGGCCCCGGCCTTGATGTCCCGGCGGCGGTAGATGGGCAGGAGCTTTTTGCAGTAACCGGCCTGGCGCAAATTGCCCTTTTCGTCCAGCAGAGGCTGGGCGGCGGTGATCTCGTGCTGCATGATGGGTCCCCCTTTTGTTTTTTGTCAGTATAACATATTTATAAGGGAGCGTCAACGCGGGGGGAGGCATGGGAATGCAGCGAGTATCGAACGGGCGGACAGGGGCGTCCGCCCCTACGCGCGTCTATCGTTAAATGCTTCGTAGGGGGCGGCGTCCCCGACGCCCCGAAAACGGCAGGCGCAGGGCCATCCAGGTCAAAATTCCCGCCGGGCTTTCCGCACCCTCTTGACAACGGCGGAAAAATCACTATAATTTGAAAACGATAATCATTTTCAAATTCGGAGGGGTGTTCCCATGTCCTATATGACCAAGCAGCAGACGGCGGTGCTGCAGTGCATCGCCTCCTGCCCCGGCGGCCGGGCCACGGCCATGGACCTGGCGCAGAAGCTGCGGCAGGACGGTCAGTCCGTGGGCCTGAGCACCGTGTATCGGCAGCTGGAAAAGCTGGTGGCCCAGGGCAAGGTCCATAAGCTGCTCACCGACGAGGGGGCCTGCTACCAATACTGCGACAAGGCCCGGCACAACGACTGCTTCCTGCTCCAATGCGAGGGCTGCGGCGCCATTTTCCACATGGATTGCTCCCACCTGGGGGAGCTGTACGACCACCTGTTGGAGGGCCACGGCTTTGCCATCAACCCCCGGCGGACCATGTTCTACGGCCTGTGCCAGAAGTGCCGGGAGGCGAAGCAATGAGAAAGCGTATTTTGGCCCTGCTGCTGGCGGCGGCCACGGCCCTGGGCCTGTGCGCCTGCGCCCCGGTGGAGGAAACAGACAGCGGCAAGCTCTCGGTGGTATGCTCCCTGTTCCCCTACTACGACTTTGTGCGGGTGATCGGCGGGGAATGGGTGGAGCCCCGGCTGCTGGTGGCCGCCGGGCGGGAGGCCCACAGCTTTGAGCCCACCCCGGCGGATGTGATCCGGGTGAGCCGGGCGGATGTTTTCGTCTACAACGGCGGCGAGGGGGAGCAGTGGGTGGACCAGATCCTGGACTCCGCCGGGGCAAATATCCCCACGGTGCTGCGTATGATGGACTACGCCGAGACCATCGAGGAGGAGCCGGTGGACGGCGACGGCCACGGCCATGACGGCCACGACAGCGATGAAATAGAATACGACGAGCACATCTGGACCTCCCCGGTGGAGGCCATGAAGCTGTGCCGGGCCATCTGCGACGCCCTCTGCGCCGCCGACCCGGCCCACGGGGCGGATTTCCGGGGGAATTTGGCGGACTATCTGCAGGAGCTTTCCGACCTGGACGCGGATTTCCGCCAGGTGGTCGGGGAGAAAAAGCGGGACACCCTGGTGTTCGGCGACCGGTTCCCGCTGCTGTACTTCTGCAGGGAATACGGCCTTAACTACCGGGCGGCCTTCCACGGGTGCTCGTCTGACACGGAGCCGTCCCTCTACACCTTGAAATTCCTCATTGACAAGGTGAAGGAGGAGCAGATCCCCGTGGTATACGCCCTGGAGCTGAGCAGCCAAAAGGTGGCCGGGGCCATCGCCGAGACCACCGGTGCAAAAGTGGTGACATTTTACTCCTGCCAGACCGTTTCTGCGGCGGACTGGGCCGCGGGAGAGGGATATTTGAGCCTGATGCGCCGGAATGTGGCGGCGCTGCGAGAGGGGATATGCTGAATGGATAAGGAAATTTTACTGGCCTGCCGGGATGCAGGCCTTGGCTACGAGGGCAAGGCCATTTGGGAGCACCTGGATTTCCAGGTGCGGCGAGGGGACTACATCTGCATCGTGGGCGAGAACGGCTCCGGCAAGTCCACGCTGCTGAAAAGCCTGCTGGGCCTGCTGCGCCCCCTGTCGGGCCGCATCGACCGGGCAGAGAGCCTACGGGGCGGGGCCATCGGCTACCTGCCCCAGCAGACCCGGGCCCAAAGGGACTTCCCCGCCACGGTGACGGAGGTGGTGCGCTCGGGCTTTTTGAGCGCCGGGGGCCACCGGCTGCTGTACACCCCGGCCCAAAAGGCCCAGGCCCTGGTGAACATGGGCAAGCTGGGCATTTTGGAATTAAAGGACCGGTGCTACCGGGAGCTGTCCGGGGGCCAGCAGCAGCGGGTGCTCCTGGCCCGGGCCCTGTGCGCGGCCCGGGAGCTGCTGATCCTGGATGAGCCGGTGACGGGCCTGGATCCCGCCGCCGCCCAGGATCTCTACCGTACCCTGGCGTATCTCAACAAGACCGAGGGCATCGCCATCGTCATGGTCACCCACGACATGGAAAACGCCCTGCGCTACGCGGACTTCATCCTCCATGCCGGCCAGGGGAAGCACTTCTTCGGCACGGTGCGGGACTACCTGGCCTCGCCCATGGGCCGGCGGTTTGGAGGTGAGAGCGCATGATCCTGCTGGAAATGTTTACCTATCCCTTTATCGTCCGGGCCTTTGTGGTGGGGATCCTGGTGTCCGTGTGCGCGGCGCTTTTGGGCGTTCCGCTGGTTTTGAAGCGCTACTCCATGATCGGCGACGGGCTGAGCCATGTGTCCTTCGGGGCGCTGTCAGTGGCGGTGGCCTGCGGATGGGCGCCGCTGCCGGTTTCCATCCCGGTGGTGGTCATCGCGGCCCTGGGGCTGCTGCGGATGACCGAGCGCAGCAAGCTGGGGGCCGATGCCGCCATAGCGGTGGTGTCCGCCTCGGCACTGGCCATCGGCATCATCGTCACCGGCCTCACCACCGGCATGACCACGGACGTGGACAGCTATATGTTCGGCTCCATCCTGGCATTGAGCCGGGCGGATGTGGCCCTGAGCATCGGCGTGTCCGTGGCGGTTTTGGTGCTGTTCGGGCTGTTTTACCATCAATTATTTGCCATCACCTTTGACGAGAGCTTTTCCCGGGCCACGGGCATGAAGGTGGGGGTGTACAACACCCTGCTGGCGGTGCTGACGGCCCTGACCATCGTGCTGGGCATGCGGCTCATGGGGGCCATGCTCATCTCCAGCCTGGTGATTTTCCCGGCGCTGACGGCTATGCGGCTGAAAAAGAGCTTTTTCGGCGTGGTGGTGCTGGCGGCGTGCCTAAGCGTTGTGTGCTTCTGCGTGGGGTTGACGGCCTCGTACCTGCTGAGCCTGCCCGTGGGCGCGTCGGTGGTGGTGACGTCCCTGGCGGCGTTTTTGGCGGCGACGGGGATTGGATGGATAAGGGGGAGAAATTGAGTGCTGTAGGGCGGGGTGACCACACCCCGCCGCCCGATAACCCCCGCACTGACGCGGCGGCGTGAGGGCACCCCGCCTTACGCGTTGCAGGGAGCGCGGTGGGGGCGGGCCGATGTAGGCATCGCCCCCCGGCGGATGCTTTGCCGGTAGACAGGTGCAGGAGGGGCGGCGCGCATGGAGCATCTCATCGCCGCAACGCCGAAATTTTCCCATGAAGAAACAAACCTCTGAAAGCGCACCGGAAAGCTGCACCGAATATTCATTGTTAAGAAACTGACGGGATTGTTTGTTTCTTAACAGGAACAATATGCTGTTGTTCACAGAATGTTAAAAAAACCGAATAGCACGACAAATTTTTATTAAAAATGTCAATTGTAGACAAGAAAGGAATCCTGTATACTTTTAGCATAAGCCTGTGTTGGCTGTTTCGGCTTGCACAGGCAAATTTTTACCCCTTTCCCTATGCGTGTTTCCCGAGAGTAAAAATTTCCGGGGAACGAAACTTACATTTAAGGAGAGAAAACAATGGAAGAAAGAAAAGGCTTTGGATCCACATTTGGATTCCTCATGGCAGCCGTTGGTTCGGCGGTGGGCCTTGGCAACATCTGGGGCTTCCCCAATAAGATGGGCGCCAACGGCGGCTTCACATTCCTCATCATCTACTTGATCCTGGCGGCTCTGTGCGGCTTCGTGGTCATGGTGGGCGAGCTGGCCCTGGGCCGCAAGACCGGCCGCGGCGTGGTCAGCGCGTACCAGGTCCTGTCTAAGAAGTTCAAGTGGCTGGGCTGGCTGGGCATCATCGCCCCGTTCCTGATCCTGAGCTTCTACTGCGCATTGGGCGGCTACTGCGTGAAGTACGTCGTTCTGAACGTGGGCAACATCTTCGGCGCCAGCTTCGGCAACAACGGCCTGGCCAGCGGCGATGTGTTCAGCAATATGCTGACCAATCAGCTGGAGTCCGTGATCTACGGCCTCATCTTCGTGGTGCTGACCCTCATCATCGTTATGGGCGGCGTGTCCAGCGGTATCGAGAAGTTCTGCTCCGTTGGTATGCCCTGCCTGTTCTTCATGCTGGTCATCGTCATCATCCGCGCCTGCACTCTGCCCGGCGCTGTGGACGGTCTGAAGTACATGTTCGTGCCCGGCTGGGCTGTGGAGCACGGCGTTATCGAAAAGGCGCCCAGTATCATCACGGTCCTGTCCAACGCAGGCGGTCAGATGTTCTTCTCCCTGTCTCTGGGCATGGGCATCATGATCACCTACGGCTCCTACCTGGATAAGAAGCAGAACCTGGAAAAGAACGCCCTGGTCATCGTCATCTGCGATACCCTCATTGCTCTGATGGCCGGCCTGGCTGTTATGCCCGCCCGTTTCGCCCTGGATCCCGAGGGCCCCATCGGCGGCCCCAAGCTGCTGTTCATCACCATGCAGAACGTGTTCAATACCATGGGCACCGTGGGTTACATCTTCGGCATCATCTTCTATCTGCTGGTCATCCTGGCGGCTGTCTCTTCCTCCATCTCCCTGCTGGAGGTCATCGTGGCTCACTTCGTGGATAAGGCCCGCGACAAGGGCAAGGGCGACAAGCGGAAGGCTTACTCCGTCATCGCTGCCCTTGCCACCGGCGCCCTGTGCGTCCTGGTGTGCCTGGACGGCCTGGGCTCCAATGGCATTGCTCCGTGGAACCTGTTCGGTGTGGAGTCTTCCAACTGGAGCGACTGCTGGCTGGATTTCTTTGATATGATCTCCGAGGGCATTCTGATGCCTTTGGGCGCCCTGCTCATGTGCATCTGCATCGGCTATGAGCTGAAGCCCCAGTTCGTGGACGATGAGTGCTGCCTGGAGGGCAACAGCTTCAAGTCCAAGACCTTCTTCAATATCTGCGTCAAGACCATCACTCCCATTCTGATGGTGTTCATCCTGCTGGGACAGATCGACCAGTTCTTCAGCCTGGGTTGGTTCTCCTGACAGAGCGCGGAAAAAACCCAACAAAAAACCGGAGCGAAAGCTCCGGTTTTTTCTTTTTACGAAAAACGGCCGCAGCGATAACTGAAGGCAGTACAGGTAAAAATCTACTTCTGAGAAATATAAAAAGCGGTATGTTTCGTGGCAAGAGAATATTTTCCGTTTACAAAATGTTAAAGATTACAAATTATACGTCAAATATTTATAAATATTGCCAATGGCGCGTAAAAAAATAATTTTGTATACTGTAAAGGGAAACTTGTGGCAAATATGGAGAGTGCTGCAAGCAAAACAGTTCACCCTGCGGAGGTGAGTTTCCTAAAAATAGAAAAATATTGGGAAACAAATCTGATTTTAAGGAGAGAAGACAATGGAAGAAAGAAAAGGCTTTGGGACCAATTTCGGTTTCCTCATGGCCGCCATCGGCTCGGCGGTGGGCCTGGGCAACATCTGGGGCTTCCCCAATAAGATGGGCGCCAGCGGCGGCTTCACATTCCTCATCATCTACCTGGTCCTGGCGGCCCTGTGCGGCTTTGTGGTCATGGTGGGCGAGCTGGCCCTGGGCCGCAAGACCGGCAAGGGCGCCGTGGGCGCCTACCAGGTGCTGAGCAAGAAGTTCAAATGGCTGGGCTGGCTGGGCATCCTGTCCGCGTTCCTGATCCTGGGCTTCTACTGCGCTCTGGGCGGCTACTGCATCAAGTACGTCGTGCTGAACGTGGGCAATCTCTTCGGCGCCGGCTTCGGCAACAACGGCCTGGCCAGCGGCGATGTGTTTACCAATCTGCTGACCAATCAGCTGGAGTCCGTGATCTACGGCCTCATCTTTGTGCTCATCACCCTGCTCATCGTCATGGGCGGCGTTGGCGGCGGCATCGAGAAGTTCTGCTCCATCGGCATGCCCTGCCTGTTCTTCATGCTGGTCATCGTCATCATCCGGGCCTGCACCCTGCCGGATGCCGTAAACGGTCTGAAGTATATGTTCGTCCCCGGCTGGGCCGTGGAGCACGGCGTCATTCCCAAGGCGCCCAGCTTCATCAGCGTTCTGTCCACTGCCGGCGGGCAGATGTTCTTCTCCCTGTCCCTGGGCATGGGCGCCATGGTCACCTACGGCTCCTACCTGGATAAGAAGCAGAACCTGGAGAAGAATGCGCTTATCATCGTGGTCTGCGATACCATCATCGCGCTGATGGCCGGTCTGGCTGTTATGCCCGCCCGTTTCGCCCTGGATCCCGAGGGCCCCATCGGCGGCCCCAAGCTGCTGTTCATCACCATGCAGAACGTGTTCAATACCATGGGCACCGTGGGCTATGTCTTCGGCATCATCTTCTATCTGCTGGTCATCCTGGCGGCTGTTTCTTCCTCCATCTCCCTGCTGGAGGTGGTCGTGGCCCACTTCTGCGACAAGGCCCGGGAAAAGGGCAAGGGCGACAAGCGGAAGATCTACTCCGTCGTTGCCGGCCTGGCTTCCGGCCTGCTGTGCGTGCTGGTGTGCCTGGACGGCCTGGGCGCCAACGGCATTTCCCCCTTCAATATCCTGGGCATTCAGCCCGATGCCAACGGCAATCTGCCCGGCTGGAGCGATTGCTGGCTGGACTTCCTGGACTGCGTATCCGAGGGCATCATGATGCCCCTGGGCGCGCTGCTGATGTGCCTGTGCATCGGCTGGGAGCTGGGGCCCAAGGCGGTGGACGACGAGTGCTGCCTGGAGGGCAATGCGTTCAAGTCCAAGGGCTTCTTCAACATCTGCGTGAAGTTCATCACGCCCCTGCTGATGCTCTTCATCTTGGCCGGTCAGCTGGATCAGTTCTTCGGCCTGGGCTGGTTCTCCTGACAGAACGCGGCAAAATCACCATAAAAAAACCGGAGCGAAAGCTCCGGTTTTTTCCGCCTGTTGGCAGTTCTCACTGCGTCCCCTACGGCTTTCTATCGGTAAACGGTGCATGGGGGCCGGCCTCCCGGACGGCCCCCATGCACCGCACCTCCTGCAAAAAATTCCTGTCATTGCGAACCGGTGACTGATGTCACCGGTGTGGCGATCCGTAATATCTCTGCGGCGCACCTTTCTCCGGCGCAAAGGCCAGGCCGCCCCGGCATGCCGGGGCGGCCTGGTGCGCTGAATTTCTTCCATCATGCGCGGCCGGGGGCTTATGCGTCCTCCTCCGGCTTCTTCACCAGCAGCCGGATGGCCCCGTGACAATTCTCAATGTTCACCACCGGGCTGCTGGGGGCGTACTCCCCGTCCAGGGACCAGGGGATGTCATCCGCCGTCTCCACCGTGACCCGGGAGGCATGGCGGAAGAAGATGCCCGGGTCGTTGTACTGCATCTGGTTCAGCGCGACCAGCAGGTTGGTCAGGTCCAGCAGGGTCCGGGGCATTCGCAGCAGCACCAGCTCAAACACGCCGTCGTCCATCCGCACCCGGTTGGGGTCCAGCTTCACCAGGCCGCCCAGGGAGGTGGAGTTGCAGACGCTGCCGAAGATGAAATCCCCCTCGATGGTCTCCTCGTCCGCAGTGATGCGGCAGTGATAAGGGCGCAGGGAGTCCAGACTTTTGATCCCCTCCAGGATGTAGGCAAAGTGGCCCAGGGCGTTTTTGACCTCCTGGGGCGCGGAATAGCTGGCCTTGGTAAAGGCGCCGAAGGACGCCACATAGGAAAAGTACCGGTCGTTGTGCTGGCCCACGTCCAGGGCCATGGGAGTGCCCTGGGTGATGATCTCGGCGGCCATGTAGGGCACGGCGGGGATGCGCAGGGTGGCGGCAAAGTCGTTGGTGCTGCCGGCGGGCAGATAGCCCAGCAGGGGCTTGCGCTCCAGCTGCATCAGGCCCGAGATGGTCTCGTTCAGCGTACCGTCGCCGCCGTAGCAGGCCACGGTGTCAAACAGCGGCCCCATGTCCCGGGCGAACCGGGTGGCGTCGCCGGGGGCTGCGGTCTCCCGTACATGTATCAGATATCCTCCTGCAGACAGGCGGGCGATGGCGTCGTACAGCGGCGCCAGGGATTTGTTCTTCCCTGCCCGGGGATTCACGATCAAAAGCAGCTTTTTCACAGCTAACCTCCTCCAACAGAAAACGCAAAATGGTTATAACCCTAATTTTATCATACTCGCATTCGCGCTAAAAGGCAAGCCCGGCCCGCTCGATGTATGAAATTTGTAAAGATATGCCGCAAGCCTTGCAATGGCTGCGAAAATTGGGTATGATAGAAACCATCAGAAAGGAGGCGCCGCCGTGAAGAAGGAAAAGAAAAAATATTTGGCCTGGGGGCTGACCGCATTTCTCACGGGGTGCGCCCTGCTGATCTTTTACGATGTGTTTTATCGGGATAATTCCGGCACGGTCCAGGCGTTTTTTGCAAAGCTATTCTCGGTGCTGACACCGGTGCTCTACGGCCTGGGCATGGCCTACCTCCTGGCGCCCATTGTGAATTTCCTGGAGCGGGCCATTCTCCGCCTGCGGGACGCCCTGGCCCGGAAGCGGGGCAGGGCCATCCGGATCCATAAGGGCTGGCTGCGGGCGGCGAGCATTTTCCTCACCTGGGCCGCCGTGCTGGTGCTGCTGTACCTGCTGCTGAGCATGCTGGTGCCCCAGCTGGTGGACAGCGTCACCACCCTGGTGAATAACCTGGAGAGCTATTACACCACCATTTATAATTGGGCCACGGACCTGCTCAGCGACAATCCGGAGCTGACGGACCTGTTCAACCGCTACTACAGCGAGGCCAGCCAGTGGCTCACCACCAAGCTGCTGCCGGGTCTGCAGACCGCCGTTACCAATTTTACCGGCAGCCTGGTCACCGGCGTGTGGAGCGTGGTAATTTTTGCCAAAAATTTCCTTATTGGTATCATTGTGTCCGTGTACCTGCTAGCGGCTAAGGAAAAGAGCACTGCCCGCTGCTGCAAGCTGCTCTATGGCGTGCTGCCGGAGGAGCGGGCCAAGTTCGCCATGCGGGGCTTCCGGCGGATGGATCATATTTTCAGCGGCTTCGTCCGCGGCAAGCTGCTGGATTCCCTCATCATCGGCATTCTCTGCTTCATCGGCTGCTCCGTTTTGAACATGCCCTATATCCCGCTGGTCAGCGTGGTGGTGGGTGTGACCAACGTGATCCCCTTCTTCGGGCCGTTTTTGGGGGCCATCCCCTGCGCGCTGCTGATCTTGCTGGTCAGCCCGCTGAAGTGCCTGTATTTCGTCATCTTCATTTTCCTGCTCCAGCAGCTGGACGGCAATGTCATCGGCCCGAAGATCCTGGGCGATTCCACGGGCATCTCCAGCCTGTGGGTCATAGTGGCCATTCTGATAGGCGGCGGCTTCGGCGGTGTGCTGGGTATGTTTTTGGGCGTGCCCATCTTCGCCTGCCTGCAGGTGCTGGTGCGCTGGCTGCTGAACTGCCGGCTGGAGAAAAAGCATATGCCCCTGCAGGCCTGGGAATATGTCCGCCGTGACCAGCAGAACGACCCACCCCCTACGGATGAAAACAGAAAGTAATATACGAGCAAGAAAATACAATATGTAATGAAGGAGACCCCATGACCCCGGAATTAAGAGCCAAGCTGCTGCGGTACGCCAACGAGTACGAGCCGTTCACCGCCCACAATCATATTGAGATCACCGACATCGGGGAGGGCCACTCCCGGGTGGAGCTGCACTTGACGAGCGAGAGCATGAACCGCTGGGGCCAGCCCCACGGCGGTATTCTGTTCACCCTGGCGGATGACGCCTGCGGCATTGCCATGTCCGGGCTGCGACAGGAAACCTGCGTCACCGTCAGCTCCACGGTGGATTTCATGGCCACAGCCGGGGACGCCCGCCATCTCATCGCTCGGGGGGAGGTGACCCGGGCGGGCAAGCGCACTTGCTTCTGCCGGGCGGAGATCACCACGGCGGAGGGGAAGCTCATCGCCGCCTGCCACAGCGTGTGGGCCTATACGGGCAAGCCCCTGCCCCTGGATGAGGGGTGACCCGCCTCTATACCAAGCGCGGCCGCCGAAATGATGGTTATATCAATAAAGCAGGAAGGCAGACCGGTTTTCCGGTCTGCCTTCCTTTGGCGTTTGGTGCGGACGAGGGCGGCGGCACCCGGTGGCGCCACCCCCTGCGGAGTTCTATCAGTAAACGGCGCGCCCGGGCTTGTACTGTGTTTCTTGTAACGCCTGTCATTGCGAGCCAGTGACCGATGTCACTGGTGTGGCAATCCGTTTCCCCCGGCGCCGTGGTTTTTATGTCTCCGACGGGGTACTTTCTGCCAACAGCGGCAGAAAGTACCCAAAGAACGCCGCCAAAACCAAGGTTTTGGGATCCTTTTCGCGGTGGAAGTGCTGTCCGCACCGGTATACTCTTACCCCGCGAACCGGGATATGCAAAATTTGCACCTTGCTTTCGCATGGTCTCTGCGCCGCCATCCGCTGGCCGCTCACGCGGGCCCGCGCTGCCCTGGCGCAGCAGGGATACCCTCTGCGTCTATCATTTTCGGGGCAACGGTGCCGTCCCCCTACGGAGCTCTATCGGTAAACGGCGCGTAGGGGTCGGCCTCCCGGACGACCCGCCCGGGCTTGCATCGCAATTCTTGCAGTGCCTGTCAAAAAAGTGTAAAAAACAGACCGGTCACCCGGTCTGCTTTTCAGCTTTTACCGCTGTCCCGTTCACTCTGCTGCCCTCAGTTTTGCGGGTTTTCCCCGTCGGACAGGATGCCGTCCGTGTCCCGGATGCGCCCGTTTTCCACCATTTCGTCATAGGGGGTCGCTGGAATGTCGGAAGCACCGTCGTTATCGCTGTCCCACAGCCGCTCCGAGGGGGTCAGCGGCTCCCCGGCGGGCTCGCCGCCCGGGGCCGGGGAGCCATTGCCGCCGGTGCCGTCATACACCGTGGGCGGGAATTGCTCGGCGGCGGTGTCGGGCCGGTCACCGCAGGCGGACAGGCTGAGCAGGACCGTCACCAGCATCAGCAGCGCCAAAAACTTCTGCATGGCCATCCTCCTTCTCAATTTTCAGAAAATTGCGATGCCCAGGATAGTATCTGCGTTTTTCCCACCGCTAACGGCAGTAAGATCTGCCAGGGAAAGGAGCGGTTGCATTTTCCGGCAAAAGAAGGTATACTATAGAAAACTCACAAAAGGAGGCCGCTTTTTATGCAAAAATTGGAAAAGCAGTTTCATATTCACTGTCAGGCCGGCGATGTGGGCCGTTACTGTATCCTCCCCGGTGACCCGGGCCGGTGCAAGGCCATAGCCGCCCTGTTTGACAACGCGCACTTTGTCACCAGCAACCGGGAGTTCACCATCTACACCGGCACGCTCCTGGGGGAAAAGGTCTCCGTCTGCTCCACGGGCATCGGCGGACCTTCCGCCTCCATCGCCATGGAGGAGCTGCACAATATCGGCGCGGACACCTTTATTCGCGTGGGTACCTGCGGCGGCATTGACCTGGACGTGCAGTCCGGGGATGTGGTCATCGCCACCGGCGCCATCCGTTTTGAGCACACCAGCCGGGAGTACGCCCCCATCGAGTATCCTGCCGTGGCGAATTTTGACGTGGCCACCGCCCTGGTGGAGGCCGCTCGGGAGAGCGGACACCGCTATCACACCGGCGTGGTCCAGTGCAAGGATTCCTTCTACGGCCAGCACAGCCCGGCCCGGATGCCGGTATCCTATGAGCTGCTGAACAAGTGGGAGGCGTGGAAGCGCCTGGGTGTGAAGGCCAGCGAGATGGAGTCGGCGGCACTGTTCGTGGTGGCGGATGCCCTGGGCTGCCGCTGCGGCTCGTGCTTCCATGTGATCTGGAACCAGGAGCGGGAGGCCGCGGGCCTGGATCAGAAGATGACCGAGGACACCAGCTCCGCCGTGCGCCTGGGCGTGGAGGCCTTGAAAAAGCTCATCCAGGCCGACCGGGCCAAGTAAGAGCGGATATATTTATATAGTATATGCAGAAAGCAGCCGCCTTCGGGCGGCTGCTTTAGCTTATCGGGAAAATGTCATTGCGAGCCGGCCCCTCGGGCCGGCGTGGCAATCCGTTTTCAAAGTGCTGGGTTTTGCACGTCAGCGGCATGGGATATTACGGATTCCCACGTCGCTGCGCTCCTCGGAATGACAGGAGTGGTTTTTTCGACAGTCTCGAGCAGCCGCCTTTGGGCGGCTGCTTTTTGCATCAATATTATTTCTCTGTTTCCCCCTGCTCCCGCAGCTGCTTTTCCAGGGCGGACTGCTTGGCCAGGATGGCGTTGACCTTGTCGTACAGGTCCTCGATCATGATCTCGGTTTTCAGGTTGACCTTGTAGTCGTTTTCGGCCCGGCGGCGGTCCTTCTCCTCCTGCCGGTTCTGGCTCATCATAATGAGCGGGGCCTGGATGGCCGCCACGCAGGAGAGCACCAGGTTCAGCAGAATGAACGGGTACGGGTCAAAGGCCCGAGCCGCCAGCACGGTGTTCACCACCATCCACAGGATCAGCACCCCCGTGAAGGAGAAAATGAACGCCCAGCTCCCGGCAAATTTGGCAATGGAGTCGGCGGCCCGCTGGCCCAGGGTGTACTTGCTTTTTTCGATGTCCGGCCCTTCGGAAATTTTACTGTCCGCCAGCAGGTTCAGCACTTCCTCATCGGTCATGTCGCGGCGGATGTCCTGGAGTACCTCCCGCAGCAGCTTCCGGTTTTCTTTCATGATACGTTCTCCTTTCCCGCTGTCGGGCGTGCTGTTATTCGGCGTATTCCTCTGCCTCCCGGCAGTAGAAGGCGGCGGCAGCCCGGTTGGAGCCTATCTCCTCCGCCGTCAGCGCCCGGCGGACCTTGGCCGGGGAGCCGAAGGCCAGGCTGCCGTCGGGGATCTCCATGCCCTGAGGCACCAGGGCCCCGGCGCCGATGATGCAGTCCCGGCCGATCTTCGCCCCGTTGAGGACGATGGCCCCCATGCCGATAAGGGTGTTGTCGCCGATGGTGCAGCCGTGGAGAATGGCGGCGTGGCCGATGGTACAGCCCCGGCCGATGGCAATGGGAAAGCCCTGATCCGTGTGCAGGACGCAGTTGTCCTGGATGTTGGTGTCCTCGCCGATGGCGGTGGTCTCCGACTCCGAGCGGATCACGGCGCCGAAGTAGATGCTGCTGCCCTTCCCGGCGGTGACGTGGCCCCGGACGGTGGCATTGTCCGCCACAAAGGCGGCCAGGGGCAGTTTGGTTTTTTCGATCATGGCTGCGCCTCCTTAAAAGCTGTTTTTATCGCGGTCATTATACCACGGCGCTATGCGGTGCGGTATAATGACGCCATATTTTTCGGTTTCCGGCGAAGCCGGGGAGAAAAATGGCATGAAATCCAATGTATAATGACCGCTTCGCGGTCATTATACCACCCCCCGCCAGCCGGGTCAACCGCCGTCTGCCCCGGAAAAACCGGGAGGCCCCCCAGGGCCTCCCGGTCAAAAAACCTCTATAAATGCCGCCTTAGCGCAGTTTGCCGTACACCTCGTCCGTCACCGGCTCCAGCCATTCGTTGGAGGCATCCTGCCCCGGCACCTCCACCGCCAGGTGGGAGAACCAGCTGTCCGGAGCCGCCCCGTGCCAGTGCTTGACCCCGGCGGGGATGTTCACCACGTCCCCGGGGTGCAGCTCCTGAGCGGGCTTGCCCTCCTCCTGGTAGTAGCCGCGCCCGGCCACGCACACTAAGATCTGCCCGCCGCCCTGGGCGGCGTGGTGGATGTGCCAGTTGTTGCGGCAGCCCGGCTCAAAGGTCACATTGTAAATGCCCACCTGCTCGGTAGACACCGGGGCCAGGTAGCTCTGCCCGATGAAGTACCGGGCGAAGGCGTCGTTGGGTGCGCCGATGGGGAACACCATCTCGTTTTCGTGGGCCGCCCTGGCGTCAAGGGCCGCGTCGTCCTCCGCCCAAACCTCCTTGGCCATGCGGAAGGCGGCCCAGGCCTTGGGCCAGCCCGCGTAAAAGGCCGCGTGGGTCAGGATCTCCGCCATCTCGGTTTTGGTGATGCCGTTTTTCTTAGCGGATTCCAGGTGGTAGCGGAAGGAGGAATCCGTCAGGCCCTGGGCCATCAGGGCCACCACCGTCACCAGGCTCCGGTCCCGGAGGGAGAGCTTGTCCTCCCGGCTCCACACCTGGCCGAACAGTACGTCGTCATTGAGCTCTGCGAATTGGGGGCAAACTCCCCCAGGGCCTCCCGGCCCGCCGTCTGCTTTACTGCCATTTTATGAGCCTCCTGTTCTGTCAAATATCCAGCTTCTTCGTCTCGCCGCTGGCGGAAAAATATGCGGCCAAAACTTTCTTCATACGGGTCACTCCTTATTTCCAATACACGTTTATCTCACACGTTTTTGCCCATTTCATAGGCCTGGGCCATGGCTGGGGTGCTGCGGACCTTGCCCGGCTCGTAGACCCCGCTGCCGATGATGACACCCTTTTCCACTGCGCCCTCCACGCACTCGGCATAGCCCCGGAAGCAGGCCAGGGTGGTGTCGGCGGAGGCGGCGCCCTCGTCGGCCATGGTGACGATGTAGTAAAACTCCTTGTCCTTCACCTCCAGCCACCGGGCCACGGTGCGGTCGATGACCGCCTTGAGCTGGGCGTCGATGGAGTAGAAGTACACGGGGCTTGCCAGCACGATGACGTCTGCGCCGATCATCTGCTGCAGGAGCCCGGCCATGTCGTCCCGGCGAACGCACTCGCCGTCGTGGGCGGTGCAGTAGTAGCAGCCCAGGCAGGGGGCGATCTTCTTTTCGGCCACCCGGACCTTTTCCACCTGGTGGCCCGCCTCCCGGGCGCCCCGGAGGAATTCATCGCACAGGATGTCGGAGTTGCCGCCCTTCCGGGGGCTGCCGGACAGGATCAAAACCTTCTTGCTCATACTAAATACCCTCCTGCTGTAAAATCTTGCCGGCGGCGGCGTATCGCCGCCTCAAGCTCACCTGTATCATACAACTTAAAGCATACTTTAAGTCAAGCACTTTTTGCGGCGGGGTAAAATTCAACTGCCCCCGGATGAAAGCATAAACCCCCGGCGGGCCTAAGCCTGCCGGGGGTCGTGGTGCGGGCATGGGGACTCGAACCCCAACGCATCGCTGCACGAGAACCTAAATCTCGCATGTCTACCAATTCCATCATGCCCGCGGGTTTTTGAAAAGTATAGCACAGATCGCCCGGCAAAACAAGGGGGAATTTCCGCCTGGTATTATCCGGCGCAACAGAACTGGTACTATTATTATGGCCGATCCTGTGCTATGCTGACGAGGAATGAAGAAAGAACGGGAGGGCCAAACCATGAAGCGAGTGGCGAGCATACAGGACATCTCCTGCCTGGGGCGGTGCTCCCTGACGGTGGCGCTGCCGGTGCTATCGGTGATGGGGGTGGAGTGCGCCGTGATCCCCACGGCGGTTTTGAGCACCCACACCATTTTCCCGGATTTCACCTGCCGGGACCTGACGGATGAGCTGCTGCCCATTGCCCGCCACTGGAAGAGCCAGCAGGTGCAGCTGGACGCCATCGCCAGCGGCTATCTGGCCTCCCCCCGGCAGACGGAGGCGGTGTGCCGGGTGTTTGACCTGCTCCGGGGGCCGGATACCCTCATCGTGGTGGACCCGGCCATGGCCGACCACGGCCGGCTCTACAAGCCCTTTGCCCCGGATTTTCCCCGGTATATGAAGAAGGTCTGCGCCCGGGCGGACGTGCTGCTGCCCAACCTCACCGAGGCCTGCCTCCTGACGGACACCCCCTACCGGGAGGACCCGGACGAGGCCTTCGTGCGCGCACTGCTGCAGAAGCTGTCCGCCCTGGCTCCCCGGGTGGTGCTCACCGGGGTGAGCTTTGATGATGAGCGCCTGGGCGCCATGTCCTACGACCGGGCCACCGGCCGGTATTTTGCCTATTATAATGAGAAGGTCCACGCAGGCTTCCACGGCACCGGGGACATTTTCACCGCCACGGTGCTGGGGGCCATGATGCAGGGCTGTAGCCTGGAGCAGGCGGTGACCCTGGCGGTGGATTTCACCCTGGAGTGCATCCGCTGCACCCAGGCCGACCCCCAGGCCGGTTGGTACGGCGTGGAATTTGAAAAGGCCCTGCCCTGGCTGGCACAGCAGAATAAAAACAGTAAAAGTGCAGAGTGACGCATGTCACTCTGCACCTTTGTATTTGTCGCAAAAAACCTGTCATTGCGAGGGCGCAGCGCGCCCGTGGCAATCCGTACCCCTTTGCACAGCCTTGCGAAAAAAACACTGATCCCCGCGTCGCTGCGCTCCCCGGAATGACCGCGGTGGCTCACTCGGCGTTTTTCGTTCTTGGATAAGGGGATTTTTCATCGGTCAGGCCCGCCAGGTAGTCCATGCTGGTGTGCAGGGCCAGGGCCACCCGCTTGCACTGCTCAAAGCTCAGGTAGCGCTCTCCCCGCTCGATCTTGGAGTAGGCGCTCTGATCGATGCCCGTGAGCATCTGCATTTTCACCTGTGTGTAGCCCCGCTCCTTGCGGAGGTTCCTTAATCGACTCATTAGCATCACCCAGTAGAATTATGCCAATTTGTCCTATTGATTATAGGGTCAAATTGTCCTATAATCACAGAAAAGGAGGTGAAACCATGCCGGACTATAAGGAGATGTACCTCATTATGATGCGGGCGGCGGAGCAGGCGCAGAACGTCCTTATCGAAGCTCAGCGCAAGTGCGAGGAATTGTATGTGGAGGCCGATGACGAGGACGAGGAGGAGTGACCGGCATCCGGGGCGGAACTGTCAAATAGCAAAAAAACGCAGAGCGGCGCACCGCTCTGCGTTTTTATATTTGTCGGGAAAACCTGTCATTGCGAAGCCGGTGCGCGTTATGCGCGCCCTCTCAGAAATGCTTCACCTGGCCCGCCAGCAGCAGCCCCGGCAGCAGCCATAAAAGCTGGAACAGCACCAGCCGCAGGGGCGTCAGGGAGGCATAGCCGCCGATGCCCGTCAGGTAGTAGCACAGCAGCAGTCCCGCCGCCGAGGCCAGCAGCGCCAGGGCGACGGTCCACCGGGCCGCCAGCAGCAGCTTGCGGCTGCCCAGCACCGTTTCGGCGTAGGGCATGAGCCCGTCCCGGTATACCAGGGCGTAGGCGGGGCCGGTGCGCCGGGCCTGCTCCAGCAGGGACAGGCGGGTCTGCACGTCCGGATAGATGGGCCTTGCGTCTACCTTGAAGCTCCGGCGCAGGAACTCCGGGGTGATGTTGCTCCCCCGCACCGCCAGCACCGGGGTGACCCGGTTGCGCCGCAGGGCCCGCAGGGCCCAGTCCACATTTCGGGAGGGCTGGTACCGCAGGGCAAAAATGGCCGTCAGCTGGCCGTCCACGGCCAGAAACAGGCCCGCGGGGACCTTCAGCTCCCGGGGCAGGCGCACGTTCTGCCTGCGCATGAAGTAGGCGCTGCCCAGCAGCACCGTCTCGCCGTGGATGGTGCCCCCGGCGCCGCCCTCCTCATACCAGTGAAAGTCGTCCAGCTCCTCGGCCCGGCCTCCCTGGTCCGAGAGCATCTGCTCCAGCAGGGGCAGGGCCTGGCTGTCCGCCGCCCGGGCCACGGCCACGGAGTAGCTGAGCACCCGGCCCAGCTCCTCGCCGTAAATTTTCATGCCGTTCAGGGAGAGGGTCCCGGCGGGGTACAGGTCCTCATCGGTGATGACCATGCGCTTGGCGCCGCTGACGGCACTGGCCCCGCTGTAGCCCGCCACGGCGCAGCCGCTGTGGCTGAGCCGCCGGCTCAAAAAGTAGGTGGGCAGCGTCCCAGCCAGGGGCCAGGACAGGGGCGTGGCCGCCGCCAGCAGGGCCGACCATACCCACAGGGGCTGCGCGGGCTTCGCCTCGGACAGGCACACCACCCCCGCCAGCACGCAGGCGGCGGCCAGCAGCAGCGGCTGCGCCGCGTTGTGCCATTTTTGGGGCATGTCCGGCTCCATAGTGTGGGTGTAAAATCCCTCCAGGCGGCCCTGGCGCTTGATGGCGCCGGCCTCGGTCTTCTGCACGCTCCAGGGGGGATGGCCCCCCAGGTCCGCCAGACGGAAGCTCTCCCGCCGGGCCGCACACCGCAGGTACACGCCCCACTCACAGCAGAAGGTCACCAGGCTCGCCGCCCCGGCCAGGGGCAGGTGCTCGCCCCCCTTGGCGATGCACCAGGCGCAGTCGCCCAGACACGCCAGGGCCAAAAGCAGTGCGCCCCAGGCGCAGGAAATGCGCTTTAGGCGCAGCTCAGATACCATGTCCCGCCACAGGGGCAGGGCCAGAGCCGTTTGCACCAGCAGCAACGCGGCCACCGCGCCAAAGCGCAGGGCCGGGGTATCCGTCCAAAGGGCGGGCATGGCCGCCAGGGCCTCCGCCGCCGTGAGGCCCACCAGCAAGATGGCCGGCAGCAGGCAGCGCAGGGTGGCGCCCCGGTGCAGGCGGCACAGTCGCTTCTGCTCGAATTCCGCCTGGGCCATGTCCGGCTCCGGGGGAATGGCTTCTTCCTCCTCCGGCTCCGGCTCGGGCCGGGCCTTGGGGGCCGTCAGCGCCCGGAAAAATCCGCCCACGGCTGCCAGTCTTGCCCGGAACAGGGTAGCCCGACGGGCCCGGCGGGCCTGGCGCTCCTGCTCCTCCCGCTCCAGCTGCCGCTGGGCCGATTCCTCCTCCATTACGGCGGAGACCGTCCGGTCCATCATGTCCTCCAGGGACACCAGATGCGCCCGGGGCGGGGCTTCTTCCTCCGGCTCCGGGGGCTCCTCCTCCGGGGCCGGGATGTCCTCCTTCAGCGGCTCCGCTGGGGAGGGCTCATCCTTGCCGGGCTTTTCCGGGCCGGGCTCATCCGCCGCAGGCTCCGCCGCCGGAGCTTCCGTCTCCGGCTCCTGCGTCTCCGGGACCGGCTCCGGGTCGGGCTGCGCCGGCGGCTCCGGCTGCCTGGGCTTTACCGCGCCGGTGCCGAACTCCGCCAGGATGTCGTCCAGGTCGTACTCCCGGGTCAGGGGCACGTCCTGCAGGAGCCGGCCGGTGTCCTCCAGGGCCTGATTCAGTTCTTCCTCAGTGTATTTGCTCATAGTCCTCGCTTACATCCGGCGGCGCACCGCCTCATATAACAGAATCGCCGCCGCAGCGGAGGCGTTTAGGGACGAAATGTGCCCCTTCATGGGGATGCTCACCAAAAAGTCGCATTTTTCCCGGACCAGGCGGCCCATGCCGCTGCCCTCGGAGCCGATGACGATGGCCGCCGGGCCCTTGAGATCGGCGTCATACAGGGAGGTGGTCCCCTCGGCGGCGGTGCCGTAGACCCACACGCCCTTTTTCTTCAGCTCCTCCAGCGTGGCCGGGAGGTTGGCCACCCTGGCCACGGGCATATAGCTCACCGCTCCTGCCGAGGTCTTCCCCACGATGGCCGTGAGCCCGGCGGAGCGGCGCTTGGGGATGATGACCCCGTGGGCCCCGGCGCACTCGGCGGTGCGGAGGATGGCGCCCAGGTTGTGGGGATCGGAAATCTCGTCGCACACCACCAGCAGCGGTGCCTCGCCCTTTTCCGCGGCGGCGTCCAGCAGGGACTGCACGGACACATATTCCCGCATGGCCGCCAGGGCGATGACCCCCTGGTGGGCGTGGGTGCGGCTCATGCCGTCCAGCTTGCGCCGGTCGGCCTCCACCACCACGATGCCCTTTTCCCGGGCCCGGGAGGCGATGTGGCCCAGGGTCTTGTCCGTCTCCCCCTTGGCCAGGTAAATTTTGTCGATGTTCTCCCCGGAGCGCAGGGCCTCGATAACGGCGTTGCGGCCCTCAATGATGCCGTCCGCCTCCGCCTGGGGCAGGGATCTCTGCCTGTCGTTGTCTCTCATAGCTCGTCCTCACAGATTAAAAATAAAAAAGCCTTGCATCAGGCTGCCGGTGTGAAAGTTTTACGCCGTGCGCCGAAAAACCATGCGCGCGGCAGGCTGCAAGCCCTTTGCCGGAAAAATCCGGAGGATTTTCCGGCAGCTTTTAGTATAGCACACACGGGGCATAATAGAAAGGCCAATTCATAGAAATTTTACACGGCAGAGGTTTATCCGGCCTTGTTTGATCTTGCTTTCTATGGTATACTTTCAATCAATGTGATCAGACTCTGCAAGGAGTTTTTCATACGGAAGGAGGCCGATCATGGACTCAAATAACAACAAGAACAATAAAAACAACAAGAACGGGCGCAACCTCCGGGGGGTGCTGGTGCTGCTGGCCTGGGCTGTGGTGCTGACCATCGGGTTTAACTATTTTGCCGCCTACACCGGCAACACCGCCCACAAATCCACCAGCTTCGAGGTGGATTTCAGCGCCCTGACCGACCTGGTCCGGGAGGACAAGATCCAGCGGGTGGAGCTGGAGGACGGCAAGATCTACGCCACCCCCATCGACGGCTATGTCTACACCGACGAGAGCGGCAAGACCCCCAAGGAATACACCAATTCCAAGGACACCCCGGTCATCCTCTACACCACACAGATCAACAGCAATAATTTCTATGACCTGCTGGACGAGCACCATGTGACCTACACCGCCCCCGTCCAGGAGCAGATGAGTCCCATCCTGCAGTTCATGATCTCCTATATCCTGCCCACCATCCTAATGCTGGGCGCGTTCATGCTGGTAATGCGCCTGCTCTCTAAGAGCAGCGGCGGCATCGGCGGCATCGGCAGCGTGGGCAAGTCCAACGCCAAGGTGTATATGGAGAAGCAGACCGGCGTTACCTTCAAGGACGTAGCCGGCCAGGACGAGGCCAAGGAATCCCTGGAGGAGATCATCGACTTCCTCCACAACCCCGGCAAATACACCGCCATCGGCGCAAAGCTGCCCAAGGGCGCGCTGCTGGTGGGCTCCCCCGGCACCGGCAAGACATTGCTTGCCAAGGCCGTGGCCGGCGAGGCCAACGTGCCGTTTTTCTCCATCTCCGGTTCCGACTTTGTGGAGATGTTTGTGGGCGTGGGCGCCAGCCGCGTGCGTGACCTGTTCAAGGAAGCCGCCAAGGTGGCCCCCTGCATCATTTTCATCGACGAGATCGACACCATCGGCAAGTCCCGTGACGCCAGCCGTTTCGGCGGCAACGACGAGCGGGAGCAGACCCTCAACCAGCTCCTGGCGGAGCTGGACGGCTTTGACCCCAGCAAGGGCGTCATCGTCCTGGGCGCCACCAACCGGCCGGAGGTACTGGATAAGGCCCTGCTGCGTCCCGGCCGTTTCGACCGGCGCATCACTGTGGACCGGCCCAACCTGGCCGGCCGCCTGGCCACCCTCCAGGTCCATACCCGCAACATCCACCTGGCCGAGGACGTGAACCTGGAGAAGATCGCCCAGGCCACCGCCGGCTGTGTGGGCGCAGACCTGGCCAACCTGGTCAACGAGGCCGCCCTCCGGGCCGTGCGCAAGGGCCGCAAGGCCGTGAATCAGAACGACCTGCTGGTGGCCTTCGAGGTGGTCATCGCGGGCTCGGAGAAGAAGGGCACCGTCATCACCGACGAGGAAAAGAAGATCATCGCCTACCACGAGGTGGGCCACGCCCTGGTAGCCGCCAAGCAGAAGCACGCCCAGCCGGTGAGCAAAATTACCATCGTCCCCCACACCCAGGGGGCCCTGGGCTATACCCTGCACCTGCCGGAGGAGGAGAAATTCCTCATGTCCAAGGAGGACATCCTGGCGGAGATCCGCACCCTGCTTGCCGGCCGCTCCAGCGAGGAGATCGTGTGCAATACCATGACCTCCGGCGCCGCCAACGACATCGAGCGGGCCACGGAGATGGCCCGGAATCTGGTAGCACGGTTCGGCATGTGCGACGAGTTTGACATGATGGCCCTGGGCACCGTACAGAGCCAGTATCTGGACGGCGGCTACTCCATGTCCTGCGCCCAGGAGACCTACGCCGCGGCGGACCGGGAGACCATCAAGATCATCCGCCAGTGCCACCAGGAGGCCAAGCAGATCCTCCGGGACAACCGGGAGCTGCTGGACAAGATCGCCGCCTACCTGCTGAAGAAGGAGACCATCACCGGTCAGGAGATGATGGCCATCATCGAGGGCCGGGATCCGGAGACCGTGGACAACTACGGCGCCACCCGGGAGGACGATGCCCCCCGCAAGGCCTTCCGCCCCTCTACCCCCAACAGCATCGAGGCCCCGGCCAAGCACATCAATATTATTTCCGAACCCATTCCCATGCCAGACTTTGACGCGCCCAAGGAGGAAAAGCCCGCGGAAAGCCCGGAGCATCCCGCCGAAAGCGCTGATAAGCCCGCCGCACCTGCGGAGGAGAAACCCGAAAAGCCCACGGAGGAATAAGGACGTTATAGAAAAAGCAAGCAGCCCCGGAGCGTTTTCGCTCCGGGGCTTTTGTGTGTGGGGGAAACGGATTGCCGCGGACGCGCTGCGCCCTTGCAATGACGGGATTTTCACAAGGGGCACGGTGCAGGATCGTAGGGCGGGGTGCCCTCACCCCGCCGCCCCGGGCCCCCACCGCACCGGCGGCAGGGCACATGGACCCTGCCCTACAAAGAAAACAGATTCCCACGTCGCTTTGCTCCTCGGAATGACAAAACCTGTCATTGCGAGACCAGCGCACGCTGGTCGTGGCAATCCGTTCCCCTGCATTATACGCCTTGTTGTGTCCATGCCTCCGGCGGCTCCCTTTCTTTCTTCGGCGAAAGAAAGGAAGGAAAGAACGCCGCCAAAACCAAGGTTTTGAAATCCTTTCCGCGGCTGAGGTGCCGTCCGTGCCGGTCTCCTTCTGCCACGCGAATCGGTCTGTGCAAACCTCATGCCTTGCTTTCGCATTGCCTCTGCGTCTCCATCCGCGACGCGCGACCCGCTTGTGCGGCCCTGGCGAAACAGGGAAAACCTCTGCGTCTACCGTGCGGCGGGGTGTGGTCACCCCGCCCTACGGATATTGGGGGAGCTGGTGCGTAGGCGCCGGCGTCTCCGACGGCCCGAACCGGGCATGCGTAAATCTCCATGCCCCCCGTAGGGGCGACCCTCGCGGTCGCCCGCCCCCATAACCACCGCACCCCTTGCTGCGTGTCATTGCGAAGCCAGTGCGCACACTGGCTGTGGCAATCCGTTCTCCCTGCGCCATATCTCCCGGCAGGGCACACGGGCCCTGCCCTGCAAGGAAAACGGATTCCCACGTCGCTTCGCTCCTCGGAATGACATAATCTGTCATTGCAGGCCAGTGACCGATGTCACCGGTGTGGCAATCCGTACCCCCGTCCCCGCGCGGCAGATTCCGCGCGCCCCGCTACGGCCTTTCTGCGAAAAACATCGGCTTATGGCGCCGGACATCCTTTTTTATGTCTACAAGAAAAATTATGCAACTTTTTCGCGGATTTTCTGTTTACATAACGATGTGGAAAACTCTGTGGATAATGTGCATAACCCCTTTTGCAAGGCTGATTATCGGCGGTTGACCCTTTGTTATCAGAACAGGAACTGCCTAACATTTTGGTACCTTATTTCACTTTTTGTCATACCCGGCCCCGGCACTTGTCAGAACGGAAAAAATGCGGTAAAATAGAAAAGTATGGCCGGAATCGCCGGCAGGAGGTCTCTATGGCAGCAAAGAAAACCTACAACAACGAAAGCATTTCCAGCCTCAAGGGCGCGGACCGGGTGCGCAAGCGCCCCGGGGTCATCTTCGGCTCCGACGGCCTGGAGGGCTGTGAGCACGCCGTATTTGAAATACTCTCCAACTCCATCGATGAGGCCCGGGAGGGCCACGGGCGGCTCATCACCGTCACCCGGTTTTCCGACCTCTCCATCCAGGTGGAGGACATGGGCCGTGGCTGCCCGGTGGACTGGAACGAAAAAGAGGGCCGCTACAACTGGGAGCTGGTGTTTTGCGAGCTCTACGCCGGCGGCAAATATGACAACGAAAACAGCGAAAACTACGAGTTTTCCCTGGGCCTCAACGGTCTGGGCTCCTGCGCTACCCAGTATGCCAGCCGGTACATGGATGTCACCGTGTGGCGGGAGGGCAAGGAGTATTCCCTGCACTTTGAGCGGGGCGAGATTGTGGGCGAAATGCAGGCCCGCCCCCTGCCCGACAGCCAAAAGCGCAAGACCGGCACCCGCATCCACTGGCTGCCGGACCTGGACGTGTTCACGGACATCAGCATCCCCCTGGACTACTACCGGGATGTGATGAAGCGCCAGGCCGTGGTGAACGCCGGGGTCACCTTCCGGCTGCGCAATCAGAACGGCGCGTCCTTCGACACGGAGGATTTCCTCTATGAAAACGGCATCGCCGACTACATCCGGGAGCTGGCGGGGCTGGACGCCTTTACCGAGCCTGTGTGCTGGGAGTGTGAGCGCCGGGGCCGGGACCGGGCGGACAAGCCCGAATATAAGGTAAAGCTGAACATCGCCTGCTGCTTTTCCAATAAGCGCGCCCTGGTGGAGCACTATCATAACTCCAGCTACCTGGAGCACGGCGGCTCCCCGGAGAAGGCCACCCGCCTGGCCTTTGTGTACGCCATCGACAAGTACCTCCGGGACCACGGCAAGTACACCAAGGACGAGAGCAAGATCACCTATCCCGACGTGCAGGACTGCCTGATTCTGGTCAGCAACAACTTCTCCACCCAAACCAGCTATGAAAATCAGACCAAGAAGTCCATCACCAATAAGTTCATCCAGGACGCCATGAACGACTTCCTGCGGGAGCAGCTGCAGGTGTATTTCATCGAGAATCCCGACGCGGCGGAGAAGATCGCCAATCAGGTGCTCATCAACAAGCGCAGCCGGGAGACGGCGGAAAAGACCCGCATCAATCAGAAAAAGAAGCTGACGGAGAAAATCGACATCGCCAACCGGGTGCAGAAGTTCGTGGACTGCCGCACCAAGGACGTGAGCAAGCGGGAGATTTATATTGTAGAGGGCGACTCCGCCCTGGGCGCCTGCAAGCAGAGCCGGGACGCGGAGTTCCAGGGCCTCATGCCCGTGCGGGGCAAGATTTTGAACTGCTTAAAGGCCGATTATCCCCGGATTTTTAAGAGCGATGTTATCACGGACCTCATGAAGGTCCTGGGCTGCGGCGTGGAGGTCAGCGGCAAGGCCGTAAAGGATCTGAACCAGTTTGACCTAAATAACCTCCGCTGGAGCAAGGTCATCCTCTGCACCGATGGCGATGTGGACGGCTTCCAAATCCGCACGCTGATCCTCACCATGCTCTACCGCCTGTGCCCCACGCTGATCCGGGAGGGCTATGTGTATATTGCGGAGACGCCCCTGTTTGAGATCACCTGCAAGGAAAAGACCTGGTTTGCCTATTCCGAGAAGGAGAAGTCGGACATCCTCAAATCCCTGGAGGGGAAGAAGGTGAAGGTGGACCGGAGCAAGGGCCTGGGCGAGAACGACCCGGAGATGATGTGGCTGACCACCATGAATCCAGAGACCAGGCGGCTGGTGAAGGTCCTGCCGGACGAGGCCGCCGAGACCGAGCGCATTTTTGACCTGCTGCTGGGGGATAACCTCTCCGGCCGCAAGGAGTATATCGCCGAAAACGGGTATAAGTATCTGGATATGATCGACGTGAGCTGAGGGGAGCTGCGGCAATGACACGGTGGTTTGCACGGACTGCGATGCAAGCCCGGAAGGGCTGTCCCCAGCCCGCCGCCTGCGCTGCGCCGCCAATGGAGCTCCCGTGTTTCCCATCCCGCCAGTTTGAATACGAAAGGAATCCATTCCTATGGCAAAGAAGAAAACAGAACCGAAAACCGTCCATCCCGCCGCGGACCCCAACGTCATGGGCCTGCGGGGCACGGTGGTGGCCCAGCCCATCACCCGGACCCTGGACGAGAACTATATGCCCTACGCCATGAGCGTTATCGT
>ERZ808246.381-NODE-381-length-38038-cov-6.907669_pt1 | contig 38038 bp, 37 predicted proteins | sample MGYA00521083_ERZ808246 | MGnify/ENA primary metagenome ERZ808246 (study PRJEB31516, sample SAMN03275577) | gut metagenome | biome: mammalia-associated habitat; material: feces | host: Papio cynocephalus | place: Kenya | collected 2012-07-07 ...
GAGCGCTTGAATGGCATTCAAGAGGTCAGCGGTTCGATCCCGCTTATCTCCACCACAAAAAGAAAACCACGACGTTCGTCGTGGTTTTCTTTTTGCGTCTATCCGGAAACCCGTCTCGATTTGAGCCGGGTTTCCGCAGCTTATTCGCCTTCCTCTGTACCCTTCGGGAGATCCTCTGCGCCCTCCGGCAGCTCCGCTGCGTGATCCTCCTCCGTGATGGTGGGGATAAACGCCTTGGCCAGCTTGCCCTTGCCGCGTTGCTTGATATAGAAGTAGCCGATGGTGCTGAACACCACCGCGCCGATGAAGTTCACGAACAGGTCCTCCATGGTGTCATACAGCCCGATGTCCAGGTATCCGCCAAATCCCAGCTCCTGCCCGTTTATCGTCACCGAGGTGATGCCGTCGATGGTCACGGGGATATTGCTGTTGGTGGGGTCCAGCATCACGGAGGTGATGGAGTTTACCACCGTATCCTTCTGCATATCCCACAGGAACAGCCGATCCATGCCGAACTCGAAGAACTCCCACAGCACGCCCACCGTCATGGAGAAGCAGAATGCCGCCACGGCCACGTAGATGGGGGACAGCTGGAATTTGATCTTGCTGTTGCGGTTCAGAATGTCGATGAGCGCGAAGCCCGTGGCGGCGCACAGAAACCCCGTGGTGGTGTGCAGCATGGAGTCCCAGTGCGGATAGGTGATGAAGTAGCACTTCAGCTCACCCAGTATCTCCGATGCGAAAATGAACAGCAGTATGATGATCTCCAGCGTGGACGGCAGCTCGATGCCGAAGTTCTGCTGGATAAAAAACGGCAGGACGAACAGTACCAGTACCAGCAGGCAGATAAACGCGCTCTCATATTCGCCGCGGATGATGGAGGACACCAGCGTAGCCAGCACGATCAGCCGAAGTACGGTGTATACGGCGAACACGGCGGGCTGGCGCTTGATGATGGCCTTCAGCTGTGCGCTGGTGGGCGGGGCTTTGGGGTGTCGTTTCATGGTGGCATTCCTTTCTATGCGGTGGCTTTTGGAATAGTATACCGCAAAAAACGCCGGATAACAAGTCCGGCGGTAATGAACAAAGTCCCGGTCCAGACAGGACCGGGACTTTGCGCAGGACTATGTACTTACTTTGTGCCGAAAATGCGGTCGCCGGCATCGCCCAGACCGGGCACGATGTAGCCGTGCTCGTTCAGGTGATCATCCAGCGCGCCGGCGTAGATGTCCACATCCGGGTACAGCTTCTGGATATGCTCAATGCCCTCGGGCGCCGCCACCAGCACCATCAGCTTGATGTGCTTGCAGCCGCGCTTCTTCATCTCGCCGATGGCCTCCGCGGCGCTGCCGCCGGTGGCCAGCATGGGGTCCACGATCAGCACGTCGCGCTCGGCCACGTCCTTGGGCATCTTGCAGAAGTAGGGGTGCGGCTCCAGCGTCTCCTCGTCGCGGTACATACCGATGTGCCCCACACGGGCGGAGGGCACCATCCGCAGCACGCCGTCCACCAGACCCAGGCCCGCACGGAGGATAGGTACCACCACGAACTTGCGGCCCGCCAGCGTGGGCGCGTCCATCCCGCAGATGGGGGTCTCGATGTGCTTGGTGGTCAGGGGCAGGTCACGGGTGGCCTCATAGGTGATGAGCATACCGATCTCGGATACCAGCTCCCGGAAATCCTTGACGCTGGTGTTCTTGTCCCGCATGATGGTCAGCTTGTGCGCCACCAGGGGATGGTTCATGATATGGACCTTCTCGCTGTACATGATGTTATCCTCCGTGTATATGAAATTTTAAGGGTATACGTTTTACTCCGCCGTCAGGGACAGCCCCCTGGCCAGCCGTTCGCGCTCCGCCTGGCTCAGCCGCAGATACACCGGCTGCAATTCCTGCGCGGAACACGTCAGTCCCTGCGCGGCAAGATGCTCCGCCGCCAGCGCCACGCCCGCGGCGCTCTGCTGCCGGTGCAGGGGAGAGGCCAGCCGGCACCCGATCCCCGCCCCCTGCAAAAAGTCGTACAGCAGCGCCGCGCCGTCGCCTACGATGAGCTTCGGCTCCGGTATGGCGGCCAATTCCTCCGCTACCAGCTCCATAGCCACGGCCCTGTCCGCGCATAGTCTCGTAACGCGGCCGTTTTCTGTCCGGAACAGCGCGTTGTACACCTGCTGCCGCCGCGCGTCCATGGCGCCCACAACGATGCCCTCGAAGTCCGTGACGCCATAGGCCATGGCCTCCAGCGTGGACACGCCGCAGCAGGGCAGCGCTTTGGCCCACGCAAGCCCCTTGGCCGCCGACACGCCGATGCGTATCCCGGTAAAGCTTCCCGGCCCCTGGGCCACGGCGATGATGTCCATATCGTCCAATGTCAGCCCCGCGGTCTTCAGCATCCCGTCCAGCAGCGGCATCAGCGTCACACTGTGGGTCAGTCCCCGGTCCTGATATGCCTGGGCCAGCAGTACGCCGCTTTCCGTCACGGCCACGGACACGCTCTTGGCGGAGGTCTCCAATGCCAGTGTTTTCATTGTGCCTCGCCTCCCGAGATGGTGATGATGCGGTCGCTCTCGCCCGTGCCCCGGGCGATGTCCACCCACAGGGTGTCCGCCGGCATGGCATCGTCCACGCGCTCGGACCACTCCACGGCGCACACGCCGCCCCGTGTCAGATAGTCCTCCCAGCCGATATCGAACAGCTCGTCAGAGCTGCCAAGCCGATACATATCAAAGTGAAACAGCGGCGTTGCGCCGTCGTACTCGTTGACAATGGTAAACGTGGGACTGGTGACTCGTCCGGTGCAGCCCAGTCCCCGGGCCAGCCCCCGGGTAAAGGCGGTCTTGCCCATGCCCAGTCCGCCGCGGTAGGCCACCACTGTGCCGGGGTGCAGCTGCCTGCCCAGCATTTCGCCGATATGCTCCGTCTCCTCCGGGCTGTGGGACAAATATTCCATCGGCGCGGCCTCCTTTACCTCAAATCGACTTATTATAGCACACCGCCGCCGAAAAGGAAAGAGCGAAACCGCTTCCCGGCGGATAAATTCTCCCGCCCCGGCGGGATCATTTTACCGCAGCATGAGTGTCGCACATACAAAGAAGAGGCACACTTTTGTGTGCCTCTTCTTTATGGTCGGAGTGGGGGGACTTGAACCCCCGGCCTCTTGGTCCCGAACCAAGCGCGCTACCAGCTGCGCTACACCCCGTCAGCCCTCCTATTATATTTCCTGACGGCGCGGCTGTCAAGTATAATTTCCCAACTTTCACTTGTATGTCTAACGCCTTCGTCCGCTGCATATAGTGCTCTGGAAAAGAAGGAGGTGTCCCGCCATGTCTCAGCGCCCTGCGTCCTACGCCGGCAAACGCATTGCCCCGCCTCGTCGCAGTGCCCCACCCCACAAAGCGCCGCCCCGTCCCGCGCCCCGCCCGGACCGGGCGAAGTCCGCTGCCGCGCCCGCCCCCGGCTCCCGCCGCCGTATGGCCCAGCTGGTGATCTCCGCTGCGCTGCTGCTGGCGGTCGTCGCCATGAAATTCCTGTTCCCGGCGGCGCTGGACCGCTGCCGCGCCACGCTGCTGGACCTGCTGGGCGCCGATACCGATTTTGTCGAGGTGTTCTCCGCCGCCGGTCGGGCCTTTGCGGACGGCTCCACCGTCTCTGACGCCCTCAACGACGCGTACACCGCCGTTTTCGGCACGTCGGAGATACCCGCCGCCCCCGCTGTCTCCCGGTCGGAGACGCTGCCGGACAACGTGGATATGCTCCAGCGGGTCCTGGACTTCGACTACGTTGACCCGGTCGCGGCGGGCCAGATCACCTCGCTGTTCGGCTGCCGCAGCGATCCCCTGGAGGGTGACGGCCGCTTCCACTACGGCCTGGACATCGCGGGGGAGGAGGGCGCGGTCATCCGCGCCTTTGCCGACGGCACGGTGACGGCTATCGGCAGCAGCACCGATCTGGGTAACTACGTCACCGTCACCCACGCCGGCGGCTTTTCCACCCTCTATGCCCACTGCCGTAAGATCACCGCCTCCGACGGCCAGCAGGTGAGGGCCGGCGACCCCATCGCCGAGCTGGGCGCCACCGGCCGTGCCACCGGCTTCCACTTGCATTTTGAACTCCATCACGATGACACGTATCTGAATCCCATCTACTATGTCACATTTGCGTAAAGCCTCCGCCGCCCTCACCGTCTCGCCCTCCGCGCTGGTGCTGCTGGCGGCGTTTCTGCTGTTCTCCCGCGGGCTGACCCTGCCCGCCGCGCTCCTCTCCGCCGCCCTGTGCCACGAGCTGGCCCACGTCCTGACGCTCCGCGCGCTCCATGCCCCGCCCCGCCGGCTGGCGCTCTCCGCCTCCGGCGCGGAGCTGTACGTGCCGGATCTCCACCGCCTGTCCTATGGCGGCGAGCTGCTGGCCGTAGCCGCCGGCCCCGGCTGCAACCTCCTGCTCTGGGCGCTGCTGTCCCTGACCGGCTGGCCGCCCCTGGCCCCCTTCGCCGGCGCCCACCTGATCCTGGGCGCGCTGAATTTGCTGCCGGTCCGACCGATGGACGGCGGCCGCCTTCTCTGGCTGCTGACGGCCCTCTGCACCGAGCCCTACACCGCCGACCGCGTGGCCTATGCGGTGGGCGCCGTTGCCTCCGCCGCCCTGCTGGTCCTGTGCCTGTACCTGACGCTGACCACCGGCGCGGGGCTGTTCCTGCTGCCCGGTGCGCTCTGGCTGGCCATAAAAGGGGTCTTGCCAAACGGCGCAAAACCGGATAAAATAAACTGTTACAAGAAATAGCTCCCCGCCCGCGCATCTTCGGACAGGGGAGGGGAGAGAAAAGGACGACACCATGGATAAACGACTGGAACGCATCCTGCCCCGGGTGCAAAAGCCCGCCCGCTACGTGGGCGGCGAATACAACGCCATCCTCAAGGACAAGGCAGCGGTGGACACCCGCATCGCCTTCTGCTTCCCCGACACCTACGAGATCGGTATGTCCAACCTGGGTATGCGTATCCTCTACGGTGTGATGAACAATATCCCCGGCGTCTGGTGCGAGCGCGTGTTCGCCCCCTGGGGCGACATGGAGGCCGAGCTGCGGAAGGCGGATATGCCCCTTTTCGCCCTGGAATCCGGCGACCCCATCACCGACTACGATATCGTGGCCTTCTCCGTGGGCTACGAGATGGCCTTTCCCGCCATCCTGAATATGCTGGACCTGGCCCATATCCCCCTTCACGCCGCGGACCGCACCGGCCTGACCCCGTTGGTCATCGCCGGCGGTACCGCCATGTACAACGCCGAGCCCCTGGCCGACTTTATCGACCTGGTGAGCCTGGGCGAGGGCGAGGACGTCACCGTGGAGCTGGTGGAGCTCCACCGCAGGGCTCGCCGCGAGGGCTGGAGCAAGCCCGATTTTCTCCGTGCCGCCGCCCAACTGGACGGCATCTACGTCCCGTCCCTCTACGACGTGACCTACCACAATGACGGCACCGTGGCGTCCATCACGCCCCGTGACGGTGCGCCCGCTGTTGTCACCAAACGCATCGTCCACGACATGGACAAGTCCTATTTCCCGGTAAATACCATCGTCCCCTCCACCGAGATCGTCCAGGACCGCGTCACCCTGGAGCTGTTCCGGGGCTGCATCCGCGGCTGCCGCTTCTGTCAGGCGGGCTATGTCTACCGCCCGGTCCGCAATCGCAGCCGCGACCTCTGCGCCGATTACTGCGTCCGTTCCTGCGACGATACCGGCTATCAGGAGGTCACGCTCTCCAGCCTTTCCACCAGCGACTACCCGCCGCTGACGGACCTGTGCGACGAGCTGGAGCCCTTCTGTGACGCCCGCCACGTCAGCCTGTCCCTGCCCAGCCTCCGCGCCGACAACTTCTCCATGGACCTGATGCAGCGGCTGGCCAAGGGCCGCAAGACCGGCCTGACCTTCGCCCCGGAGGCCGGCACCCAGCGCCTGCGGGACGTCATCAACAAGAACGTCACCCTGGAGGATCTGCTGCAAAGCTGCCGCACGGCCTTCGCCGGCGGCTACAGCGCCGTGAAGCTCTACTTCATGCTGGGCCTGCCCACCGAGACGGACGAGGACGTCCTGGGCATCGCCGATGTGGCCGCCCGGGTCATGCACGCCTGGCGCGAGAGCGCCCAGAACAAGCAGCGGGGCGTCCGCATCACCGTCTCCACCAGCTGGTTTGTGCCCAAGCCCCACACCGCCTTCCAGTGGGAGCCGCAGATCTCCAAGGCCGAGTACGAGCGCCGCGTGGCCCTGCTCCGCGACGCCATCAAGACCAAGACCGTCACCTACAACTGGCACGACTCCGACACCAGCTTCCTGGAGGCCGTTCTGGCCCGGGGCGACCGCCGCCTGGGCAAGGTGCTGGAGACCGCTTGGCGCAAGGGCGCCCACCTGGACGCCTGGGAGGAGTATTTCTCCCTGGACCGCTGGCTGGAGGCCTTTGACGCGTGCGGCCTGGACCCCCATTTCTACGCCAACCGCACCCGGTCCGAGGATGAGCTGCTCCCCTGGAGCATGATCTCCTCCGGCGTGACGCAGGACTACCTGAAGCGGGAGCGCCATCAGGCCTACGCGTCCCTGACCACCCCTGACTGCCGTACCCGCTGCAACGGCTGCGGTGCCAACAAATTAGTAGGAGGGAAGTGCGATGTCTAAGCTCCGTCTCCTGTTCATCAAGGAGGCCCAGGCCTCCTACATCTCCCACCTGGACCTGCTCCGCACCTTCCAGCGCGCCTTCCCCCGCACCGAGCTGGACATCAAGCACTCCCAGGGCTATCACCCCCATCCCATCATCTCCATCGTTCTGCCCCTGCCCGTGGGCCAGTCCAGCGACTGCGAGCTCCTGGACTTCGAGGTCACCCAGGACACCGACGGCCGCGGCATTGCCGAAAAGCTCAACACCGGTATGCCCTCCGGCCTCCGTGTGCTGGACTGCTATCCGGCCACCCGCCCCGTCCGCGACCTGGCGTACCTCCGGGCGGACGTCACCTTTGAGTATGACGACGGCGTCCCCGCCGGCGCTGCCGAGGCCCTGACGGCCCTGTTTACCCGCCCGGAGCTGGTCATTCAGAAGCGCACCAAGCGCAAGGACCTGGCCGACGTGGATATCGCCCCCATGATACAGGAAGTACACTTCCTGTCCGACGGCCATGCCGTCTCCGGCGCCGTGGTGGTCCAGGCCCAGAACCCCGGCTTGAACCCCCAGCTGCTGGAGAAGGCCATCGCGGCCCACCTGCCGGCGCTGACCCCGGACTTCACCCGCATCCGCCGCCGCGAGCTGCTGGATGCCTCCGGCAACATTTTTCGCTGATATCGTAAAAAACCCTTGCATTTTTTCCCCATCTATGCTATTCTATCATGGCGTGAAAAGGGCGGTCCTCTGTCGCCGATATCCCGAATGTGCGCGGATATCGCCAAATGGCGGCATGAACACCTATAATTTAGGAGGAAATATCCATGGATCTCATCAAAGCACTGAACGAGAAGCAGCTGAAGGAAGTCCCCCAGATCCTGGTGGGCGACACCGTTCGCGTCCACGTGAAGGTCAAGGAAGGCGCCCGTGAGCGTGTCCAGGTCTTCGAGGGCACCGTCATTGCCAAGAAGCACGGCGGCATCGAGGAGACCATCACCGTCCGCCGCCTGTCCTACGGCGTCGGCGTGGAAAAGGTCTTCCCCGTCCACTCTCCCTCTATCGAGAAGATCGAGACCGTGCGCCACGGCTATGTCCGCCGCGCCAAGCTGTACTACCTGCGCGACCGCGTCGGCAAGGCAGCCAAGATCCGCGAGAAGCTGTAAGCATCGATCCGAAAGAGAGCATCCACGCAAGTGGGTGCTTTTCTTTTTCTCCCACATATGCTATACTACCCCCGAGAAGAGAGGTGCCTCTATGCAAATCGACAATCTGAGCTGGTTCCCCGGCCACATGACCAAGACCAAGCGCATGATCTCCGCCGAGATCAAGAATATGGACGCCGTCTGCGAGATCGTGGACGCCCGCATCCCCCTGTCCTCCCGCAACCCGGACGTGGACGAGCTGACCGCCGGCAAGCCCCGGCTCATCGTCCTCAACCGCGCCGACCAGGCCGACCCGGCCGAGACGCGCCGCTGGGCCCAGTATTTCCGTGCCCAGGGCTGCGCCGTGCTGGAGGCCAACGCCAAAAACGGCGTGGGCACCGAAAAATTCTCCGCCGCCGTCCGCGAGCTGCTGCGGGATAAGCTGGCCGCCGCCGCGGCCAGGGGCCAGGTGGGCAAGGTGGTCCGCGTTATGGTCCTGGGTGTCCCCAATGTGGGCAAGTCCACCTTTATCAATAAGGTGGCCCACCGCAAGACCGCCCGGGCCGAGGACCGTCCCGGCGTCACTCGTTCCAAGCAGTGGGTGCCCGTGGACCCCACGCTGGAGCTGCTGGACACCCCCGGCATCCTCTGGCCCAAGTTCGACGACCCGGAGGTGGGCAAGCGTCTGGCCTTTACCGGCGCCGTGAAGGACGATGTGCTGGATATCGAGGAGCTGGCCTGTTATCTCATGGACTACCTGGCCGCCCACTACGCCGATACCCTCACCGAGAGATATAAAATAGAGGTGGAGCCGGGCGACACCGGCTACGAGCTGCTGGAGAAGGCCGGGCGCAAGCGCGGGTTCCTCATGCGCGGCGCCCAGGTGGACACCGAGCGTATGGCCCGCATCCTGCTGGACGAGTTCCGCGCCGGCAAGCTGGGCCGCTTCACCTTGGAGACCGTCCCCACAGAGGAGGCAGCACGATGAATTGTCCCGCTTGCGGAAAAGAGATGGCGCAGGGCAAGCTGCCAGAAAATCGTGTTGGAGTATTGATATGGAAGATCTGACCTACGAACAGCAGGCCCATGACGAGGGATATGCCCTTGTCTGCGGGGTGGATGAGGCCGGCGCCGGTCCGCTGATGGGACCTGTTTACGCTGCCGCCGTTATTCTCCCGGAGAAGTTCGATCTTCCCGGCCTGAACGACTCCAAAAAGCTGACGGAAAAGAAGCGGGAGGCCCTGTTCCCCCGGATACAGCAGCAGGCGCTGGCCTGGTCCGTGGCCTCTGTCTCCGCCCGGGAGATCGACGAGACGGATATCCTCTCCGCCCGTATGAAGGCCATGCAGCTGGCCATCGACGGTCTGACCCCGCGGCCGGACTTCGCCCTTATCGACGGCAACCGTGACCACGGTAAGTCCGCTGCTGTCACCACGCCCCACCGCTGTATTGTGGGCGGGGACGCGCACGCCGCCTCCATCGCCGCTGCCTCCATTCTGGCCAAGGTCAGCCGTGACCGCTATGTCGCCGACGTGCTGGATAAGCAGTACCCGGAGTATCAGTTTGCCAGACACAAGGGCTATGGCACAAAGCTGCATTACGAAATGCTGGATAAATTCGGTCCGTGCGCGGAACATCGTATGTCCTTCCTGAAAAAATGGTCCTTGAACAAGCAGATGTCAAACACCTGCCATTTAAAAGCGCAGAATGTCTATAAGTGATATAGATAGCGTACAGGAAACATATCGGTAACGTATCGAGAACATATAAACAAAATATAGGCAGGTGCACAGAAAAAAGCGGAGGCTTTTCCCTGTGCGGACCGCGTCGAAAAGGGGGAATTAGCGATGAGTCGTTCAGAGGGCGTTTGGGGCGAGGCGCTGGTGGCCGACTTTCTCCGGGAAAAAGGGTATAAGCTGGCGGCCCACAGCTACCACTGCCGCTTCGGTGAGATCGACCTGATCGCCTGGGATAAGGATGTCCTCTGCTTCGTGGAGGTCAAGACCCGCACCAATACGCAGATGGGCCTCCCCCGGGAATACGTCACCGCCGGCAAGCAGGCCCGTATCCGAAAAACCGCGCTCTTTTACCTCTGCGACAACGGCCTGGACTGCCCCGCCCGCTTCGATGTGGCCGAGGTCTATGCCGCCGCGCCCGGGGATGAAAAAAGCGTCCGAATCGTGTATTTAGAGGATGCCTTTCAGTGACAGATATGGGGAAAAAGCCGGGAAAATGGGGGAGCGCAGTCTTTTCAGCGACTGCGAGAAAGGAACGATTTTGTGACGGAAATACAGCATATCCCGTATTTTGACGGACATTGCGATACGATATGGCGCTGTATGCAAAGAGAACCGGTGCCGGACTACGGCGCTACGGAGGACGAATGCCGCGCCTACTTCTCCGCCTGCGCCGTCCTGCGGGAAAACGGGGGCCATGTGGACCTGCTCCGGGGCCAGCGCTACCGGAAACGCGCGCAGTTTTTTGCCCTGTATGACGATGTACGCGCGCTGCCTGAAAATACCGCATGGACGAAACTTCGTAAAATGCACGACTGGTTCCTTTCCCAGATACAGGAAAATTCCGACCTGGTTTCACTCTGCAAAACCGGCGCGGAGGTGGACACCGCCGCCGCCCAACACCGGACCGCCGCGCTCTTGAGCGTCGAGGGGGCTGACCTGCTTGATTGCGCCCTGGACCGCCTGGAAACCGTGGCCTCCTGGGGCGTCCGACTGATCAATCCGGTCTGGAACAACGCCAATGTTCTCTCAGGCTCCTGCGCCGATGAGCCTGACCGCGGCCTGTCTGCATATGGGCGCGAATTCGTTGCAAAAATGTACAAATACGGTATATTTGCGGACGTTTCTCACATATCTGATGCCGGTTTTTGGGATGTGATACAGGCGGCGAAAGGCCCCGTCGTGGCCTCTCATTCCAACGCCCGTGCCCCCGGCCTGTGCCCGCACAGACGAAATCTTACCGATGATATGTTCCGCGCCGTCCGCGATACCGGCGGCGTGGTCGGCATCAATCTCTACCGCGATTTCGTAGGCGGCGGCCGCATGGATGACCTCATTGCCCATATCGAGCATTTTCTCTCGCTTAACGGTGAGTCGACAGTTGCCATCGGCGGCGACCTGGACGGCTGCGAGGCCCTTGCTGCCGGCATGACCGACGTGCAGGACGTGGCAAAGCTCTATCAGGCGCTGGAGAAGAGGGGGTATCCCCGGCCGCTGCTGGAGGATATTTTCTGGAATAATTGGCGCAGATTACTGTAAAGTAGAAATACATTACATATGATGAAAATAAAGAGAGGAGGGGACCTGTGGCACTCTATACCATCGGCGATCTGCACCTGTCCCTGAGCAGTGACAAGCCCATGGATATCTTCGGCGACCGCTGGCAGAATTATGTGGAAAAGATACAGCGCGGCTTCTCGGCGGTGACGGAAAATGACACTACCGTGCTCTGCGGCGATCTTAGCTGGGGCATGAGTCTGGAAGAGTCGCTGAACGATTTAACGTTTATTCATAACCTCCCGGGCCGGAAGATTTTAATGAAGGGCAACCACGATTACTGGTGGAACACCGCCGCCAAAATGCAGCGCTTTTTTGACGAGCACGGCCTGTATTCCCTGGAGATACTGCACAACAACTGCCTGCATTATAACGATATATCGCTATGCGGCACCCGCGGCTGGTTTTACGAGCTGGACAACCAGGGCGCACACAACGAAAAAATGTTGGCGCGGGAGGTCGGAAGGCTGGAAACATCCCTGAAAATGGCTGGAGAAAGTTGTGAAAAGATATGTTTTCTGCATTACCCTCCCTTGTATCAGGGGTATGAATGTCCGGAGATACTGCGCCTGCTTCAGCGCTACGGCGTTAAGGAGTGCTATTTCGGTCACCTCCACGGCGCCGCCCAGAAGCGTGCACTGGAGGGCCGCCATTACAACACGGAATTCCATCTGGTGGCCGCTGACTACCTGAATTTTGCCCCCGTCAAGATTTGCGATTGACCGCTAATTGCTGCGGTGTACAGAAAACTGAAAAAACAGGGAAAAAACTAAAAAAAACAGTGGAAATTTCCGTAACTTTCTGCTATGATACTATATTGTATGGACATCGGCACAACAACCTGTCCATGCGGAACGGAGGAAATAACAAATGACTGTGAAAAGCTGCGAGAAACTGGAAAAGAGCAGGGTCGCACTGACCATCGAGACGAGCGCCGAGGAGTTTGAGGCCGCCGTCAACAAAGCGTATCTGAAGATGCGCGGTAAGATCAACGTACCCGGCTTCCGCGTGGGTAAGGCCCCCCGTAAGATCATCGAGAAGATGTACGGCGCTGAGGTCTTCTATGAGGAAGCCGTGAATATCATTCTCCCCGACGCCTATGAGGCCGCCGTGAAGGAGCAGGAGCTGAACGTCGTCGGCTATCCCGAGGTGGAGCTGGAGAGCTGCACCGAGGACGGTGTTGTATTCAAGTGCACTGTGGCCGTGTATCCCGAGGTGAAGCTGGGCCAGTACAAGGGCCTGGAGGCACCCAAGGCGGAGGTCAAGGTGGCCGCTGCCGACGTGAACGCCCGCCTGAAGGAGATGGCGGACCGCAACAGCCGTCTGGTCTCTGTGGACCGCGCCGTGAAGAAGGGCGACACCGCGGATATCGATTTTGAGGGCTTTGACAACGGCAAGGCGTTCGACGGCGGCAAGGGCGAGAATTTTGATCTGGAGATCGGCTCCGGCAGCTTTGTCCCCGGCTTCGAGGACCAGCTGATCGGCATGAAGGCCGGCGAGGAGAAGGATATCGACATCACCTTCCCCGAGAACTACACGCCTGAGCTGGCCGGCAAGCCCGTGGTCTTCCATGTGAAGGTCAATGAGGTCAAGGTCAAGGAGGTCCCCGCCATTGACGACGAGTTCGCCAAGGATGTGTCCGAGTTCGACACGCTGAAGGACCTGAAGGCCGACATCAAGAAGAAGATGACCGCCGAGCGCACCGAGGCTGCCCAGCGCGCCTTTGAGGACGTGCTGATGGCCAAGGTGGCCGAGAGCGTCGAGGCCGAGATCCCCACCGAGATGGTGGAGCTGCAGGCTGCTCAGATGACCGAGGGCTTCAAGCAGCAGCTGGCCTCCCAGGGCATTCCCTTCGATCAGTATCTGAAGATGACCAACACCACCGAGGCCGACTTTATCAAGCAGGCCTACGGCCCTGCCGAGCAGCAGGTGAAGATGGACCTGGCCGTCAAGGCGATTATCGATGCCGAGAAGCTGGATGCCACCGACGACGAGGTGGAGGCCGAGATGAAGAACGTGGCCGACAAGTACGGCATGGATCTGGATACCGTGAAGAAGTACCTGCGTCCCGAGGAAGTGAAGGAGCAGGTCATCCGCGAGAAGGTCATCAAGGTCGTGGCTGACAGCGCCAAGGCTGTGGCTCCCGCCGAGGAGAAGGCCGAGCTGGAGGCCGAGGGCGAGATCGTGGAGAAGCCCGCCAAGAAGCCTGCGGCCAAGAAGACGGCGAAGAAGGCCGAGGGTGAGGAGAAGGCCGAGAAGGCCCCCGCCAAGAAGCCTGCGGCCAAGAAGACCGCCAAGAAGGACGCGGAGTAATTCGCTGTATACGAGAGAGAAAAGCCGGCGCGGCGGGGTGAAAACATTTCCCCCGCCGCCGCGGGCTCTTATGAAAAACACGGTCAGGTGGGTATAATCAGGCATCTATCATACAGGAGGTATTTCTTATGAGTTTAGTCCCTTACGTTGTGGAACAGACCAACCGCGGTGAGCGTTCCTATGATATTTTCTCCCGTTTGCTCAACGACCGTATCGTGTTCCTGGGCGAAGAGGTGAATGATACCACCGCCAGCCTCGTCGTGGCGCAGCTTCTCTATCTCGAGGCGCAGGACCCCGACAAGGATATTCAGATGTATATCAACAGCCCCGGCGGCAGCGTGACCGCCGGTATGGCCATTTACGACACCATGCAGTACATCAAGTGCGACGTGTCCACGATCTGCATCGGCATGGCCGCCAGCATGGGCGCGTTCCTGCTGTCCAGCGGCGCCAAGGGAAAGCGCATTGCGCTGCCCAACGCGGAGATCATGATCCACCAGCCCTCTGCCGGTACCCAGGGTAAGGTCACGGATATGGAGATCGATGTGGAGCATTTCCTCAAGATCAAGCAGCGCCTGAACAAGATCATGGCGGAGAATACCGGCAAGACGCCGGAGCAGATCAAGACGGATTCCGAGCGCGACAACTGGATGATCGCGGAGGAGGCCCGGGAATACGGCCTGGTGGATAAGGTCATTTATAAGAGGTAAAACGAATGGCAGAAGATAAGAAGGCGCTGCGATGCTCGTTCTGCGGAAAGCCGGAGAGTCAGGTCCATCGCATGATCCAGGGCCCCGGCGTCCGAATTTGCGACGAGTGCGTCCAGCTGTGCATGGATATTCTGAACGACGGCTACACCACGGCCGCCGACGGCATAGACAGCATGGACGAGCTGCCTACGCCCAAGGAGATACACGACGTGCTGGACCAGTACGTCATCGGGCAGGAGGCAGCCAAGGTGGCGCTGTCCGTGTCGGTGTACAACCACTACAAGCGCATTTATTTCGGCGGCGACGAGGACGTGGAACTGCAGAAAAGCAATATCCTGATGATCGGGCCTACGGGCTCCGGCAAGACGCTGTTTGCCCAGACGCTGGCGCGGGTGCTGAAGGTCCCCTTTGCCATTGCCGACGCCACCACGCTGACCGAGGCCGGCTATGTAGGCGACGACGTGGAGAATATCCTGCTGCGTCTTTTGCAGGCAGCGGATTTCGATGTGGAGCTGGCCGAGCGCGGCATCATCTATGTGGATGAGATCGACAAGATCGCCCGCAAGAGCGAGAATACGTCCATCACCCGCGATGTGTCCGGCGAGGGCGTGCAGCAGGCGCTGCTGAAGATCCTGGAGGGCACCGTCGCCAATGTGCCGCCCCAGGGCGGGCGCAAGCACCCCCATCAGGAGTTTATCCAGCTGGATACCAGCAACATCCTGTTTATCTGCGGCGGCGCCTTCGACGGTCTGGAAAAGATCATTGAGGACCGGGTGGGCAAGCGCAGCATGGGCTTTGAGAATGCGGTGCAGAGCAAAAAAGAGCGCAGCACCGGCGAGCTGTTCCAGCAGGTCCAGCCCCATGATCTGCTGAAGTTCGGCATCATCCCCGAGCTGGTGGGCCGTATGCCGGTCATCACCGCCCTGCAGGGCCTGACCCGTGAGGATCTGGTGCGGATACTCACCGAGCCGAAGAACGCGCTGGTGAAGCAGTACCAGAAGCTGCTCAGCTACGATGGCGTGGAGCTGCATTTCGATCAGGACGCGCTGGAGGCGGTGGCGGACACCGCGTTGGCACGGAACATCGGTGCACGTGGTCTGCGGGCGGTGATGGAGGGACTGCTGACCAGGGTCATGTACGATGTGCCCTCCGACCCCACCATCACCGATGTGACCATCACAAAGGCGTGTGTGGACGGGGATGCTGAGCCCACGGTGCTGCACGACCCGGAAAAGGTGGCGCAGCGCGCTAAATTCAAGACCGGCACGGCGGAGAAGACCTCCACCGCCCCGGCGTCTTAACAGAGACTCAGACTGCCGGAAAAGCCAAGGCTTTTCCGGCAGTTCGGATACTACCCTTTTCCCAACGCCCGCCGTCCGGCGGGAGAAAGGAGGCAACTATGGAAACGATCACCCGGAACATTCCGGTGCTGGCCCTGCGCGGCCTGACGGCCTTCCCCGGGCAGACGGTGTCCTTTGACGCGGAGCGCGACATCTCTATCTTCGCTCTGGACAACGCCATGGAGAATGACCGCCGGCTGCTGGCGGTGACGCAGAAGGACCTGTCCACGGCAGAGCCGGGAGAGGCGGATCTGTACACCATCGGCACCGTGTGCCATATTTTGCAGATCGTCAAGACCTCGGACACCACGGTGCGTGTCATCGCAGAGGGCGAGAGTCGGGCGCGGCTGCACCGGCTGTGGCAGAAAAAACCGTTTTTGCAGGCCCAGGCCGAACTGCTGCCCGAGATGGCGGCCCGCCATACGGCCCGCAGCGAGGCGCTGATACGCCGGACCTATGTGCTCTTCGGTGAATACCGCGAGCTGGCCAACGGCATCGGCGAGGACTTCGCCGCCGCGGTGCTGGACTGCGGCGATACCGGCCGTCTGGCCGACCTGATCGCCCAGAATATCACCCTGCGGCACCAGGACCGCCAGCGGGTGCTGGAGGAGCTGCACCCGGACAAGCGCCTGCGTATCGTCAACGATATCCTGACCCATGAGGTGGACGTCATCTCGCTGGAGAGCGAGATGGAGCAGAAGGTGCGCCGCCGCGTGGCCCAGGTGCAGAAGGACATGATCCTGCGGGAGCAGGTGAAGGTATTGCAGCATGAGCTGGGGGATGACGGCGACGAGGAGCTGGAGGAGTACGCCGCCAGGATACAGGCGGCGGATCTGCCGGAGGAGATACATACCAAGCTGACAAAAGAGGTGGAGCGCCTGGGCAAGCAGCCCTTCGGCAGTGCCGAGGCCTCGGTGATACGCAACTATCTGGATGTGTGCCTGGAGCTGCCCTGGCACAAATTCACCCGGGAGAGGGCGGATGTGGCGCAGGCACGAAAGATACTGGATAAAGACCACTACGGCCTGGATAAGGTGAAGCAGCGCATTTTGGAGTTTATCGCTGTGCGGCAGCTGAACCCGGATGCCAAGGGCAGGATACTCTGCCTGGTGGGGCCTCCCGGTGTGGGCAAGACCTCCGTGGCTTTGTCCGTGGCCAAGGCCATGAACCGCAAGTGCGCCCGGCTGAGTCTGGGCGGCGTGCGGGACGAGGCGGATATCCGCGGCCACCGTAAGACGTATATCGGCGCTATGCCCGGCCGCATCATCGAGGCCCTGACCCGCGCCGGGACCATGAACCCCCTGCTGGTGCTGGACGAGATCGATAAGCTGGCCAGCGATATGCGGGGCGACCCGGCCTCGGCTCTGCTGGAGGTGCTGGATAGTGAGCAGAACGGGGCTTTCCGGGACCACTTCATCGAACTGCCCGTGGACCTGAGCCGCGTGATGTTCATCACCACCGCCAACACCACGTCCACCATACCCCGTCCGCTGCTGGATCGTATGGAAGTCATCGAGCTGGGCAGCTACACTGACGAGGAAAAGCTGCACATCGCCCGGGAGCACCTGCTGCCAAAGCAGCTGAAGGAGAACGGCATCCGCCGCGGTCAGCTGCGGCTGGACGATGAGACCCTGCGGGCCATCATCACCGACTATACCAAGGAGTCCGGCGTCCGTACGCTGGAGCGCCAGCTGGGCAAGCTGTGCCGCCGCGCCGCCATGCGTTTGGTGGAAACAGGTGTAAAGCGCATAGACGTTACAGATAAGAGCCTGCGTGAATTCCTGGATACGCCGCCCTATGCCGAGGATACCCGCAGCAAGATCGACCAGATCGGTGTTGTCAACGGTCTGGCGTGGACCGAAGTGGGCGGCGAGCTGCTGGAGGTGGAGGCCGGCGTGATGGACGGCACCGGCAAGCTGGAGCTCACCGGCAATCTGGGCCAGGTGATGCAGGAGTCCGTGAAGGCAGCCTATACCTGCCTGCGGAGCCGCGCCGCCGAGCTGGGCATTGCCCCGGATTTCTATAAGACCAAGGACATTCATGTCCACTTCCCGGAGGGTGCGGTGCCCAAGGACGGCCCCTCCGCCGGTATCGCCATCGCCACGGCCATGCTGTCGGCCTTGACAGGCCGCGCCGTGCGCTACGATGTGGCTATGACCGGCGAGGTGACGCTGCGGGGCCGTGTGCTGCCCATCGGCGGCCTGCGGGAGAAGACCATGGCGGCCAAGCGCAGCGGCATCCGGACCGTCATTATTCCCCGGGAAAATGAGAAGGATCTGGCGGACATCGATCCCGCTGTGCGGGAGGCGCTGCGCTTTGTCACTGCCGAGACGGTGGACGCCGTGTTTGCCCATGCGCTGACCCTGCCGAAAAAAGAGGCGGCGGTGGAGCATCTGGCGGTGATGGGCAGTCCGGCTATGCAGGAGGTGCGTCATGGCGATCAACTTTAATAAGGCGGAGTTCGTGCTCTCGGCCGTAAGGGCGGAGACATTCATCCGCGACGGAAAGCCCCAGGTCACCTTCGCGGGGCGCAGCAATGTGGGCAAGTCCTCCGTGATCAACCGGCTGCTGAGCCGCAAGAATTTCGCCCGGGTGGGCGCTACCCCCGGCAAGACCAGCCAGATCAACTATTTTGATATCGACGGCAAGCTGTACTTCACCGACCTGCCCGGCTACGGCTACGCCAAGGTCTCCAAGGAGGAGCGCGACCGCTGGGGCCGCCTGATGGAGCGCTACTTTGCAGAGGAGGGGCTTATCACCCTGGGCGTGCTGATCGTGGATGCGCGGCACAAGCCCACCGCCGATGACGTGACCATGTGCGACTGGTTCAAGGGCACCGGCTGCCCGGTCATCGTCGTGGCCAACAAGCTGGACAAGCTGAAAAAGAGTGAGATCGAGCCTAACCTGGCCCTGATCCGCCAGACGCTTACCCTGCCGGAGGACGCGCTGCTGATCCCCTTCTCCGCCGAGAAGGGCACCGGAAAAACGGAACTCCTGGCCGCTATCGGCGAGATATGCGGCAAATAAGAGTAAAACCTCCGACTGAGTCGGAGGTTTTACTCTTTGCATGGGAGAGAAAGGGAAGGTCACTTTTGCTGCTTGCGCGGATGTACGAACTCCGCCAGCATGGCGCCGCCCAGCACCATCGCCGCACCCAGCCAGCGGGCGGGCGTCAGCGTTTCGTCCAGCAGCAGCACGGAAAAAAACACGGCGCTCAGCGGCTCCAGATAGCCGCAGATGGACACGGTCTGTACCGGAAGCGCGCCGATAGAGGAAAAGTACAGCCAGCAGCCGAAGCCGGTGTTTACAATGCCCAGCAGCAGGATCCAGGGCCAGCTTTCGGCGGGAACAGCGGGGATGCCGCTGCGGACCAGCATATATACGGCCGTTACCGCAGAGGCGGAGAGCAGTTGTATCGCTGTGTTTTCCAGGCCGGGCAGGGCGGCCTTTTTGTTGGTGATGACCATGACGACATACAGCACCGCGCCGCCCAGACCGCACAGCAGTCCTCCGGCGTCCAGTGTACCGCCGTCCACGCCGTTGAGCATCACCACGCCGAAAAAGACTACAGCGATGCCCGCCAGCTTGGGTATGGTCAGTTTTTCCTTGAAAAATAGAGGAGAGAGGGCGATCAGCAGCACCGGGCCGCAGTAGTACAGCAGTGTAGCGATGGATACGCCCACCAGCTGGTAGGCCCGGTACAGGCACAGCCAGCTCAGACCCATGGCCGCGCCGGACAATGCTACCAGCAGCAGCCTGCGGGGCTCCTTCAGGCAGGTGACGCGTTGGCGGGTCAGGAAAAACAGCGCCAGCAGGAATAGTGTGCCCAGCAGGGACCGCAGCACGACGATCTCCGTGCTGCCCAGCGCGATATGTCCGGCCACCACGCCGTTCAGGCCGAACAGCAGCAGGGCCGAGAGGTATTTGATATATGGTATTTTGTGTGCCATAGTGCGGCGCTCCTCGTGGAAAATCGTGGTTTTGCAAATTGACATTATTATAATACGGTGTTATTCTTGCGTAAAGAGAAAATTACGCGATCGGGATTCCGGCGGCAGAACGGTTTTTGCTGCAGCTCTCCCACCGGACGGAATGATAAAAAACTTTCAGCAATGCAGAAAAATTTTTAGGAAAAATGCAAAAAAGGGCTGTTAATTGTCCTAAACGTATGGTATAATCCGGAGTGAACAAGCAAGCAACGCGGCGTGCTGTGCGCCCGCGGTGACATTTCAAACAGGAGGTTTTGCAAATGGAAACTTACGGACTGGAAAAGCTGGGTATCATCAACGCCAAGGCGGTCTATCGTAATCTGACCCCCGCGCAGCTGACCGAGCACGCGCTCTGCCGCGGCGAGGGCACGCTGTCCAATACCGGTGCCCTGGTGGTCAAGACCGGCAAATATACCGGCCGCAGCGCCAATGATAAGTTCATCGTGGACACCCCTGCCGTCCATGACGACATCGCCTGGGGCAAGGTGAACCGTCCCATCGAGAAGGCTAAGTTCGATGCGATCCGCGCCAAGGTCATTGCCTATCTGCAGGGCAAGGAGATCTTCATCTTCGACGGCTTTGCCGGCGCCGATCCCAAGTACACCAAGGCCTTCCGCATCGTCAACGAGCTGGCCAGCCAGAACCTCTTTATCCACCAGCTCCTGCGCCGTCCTACGGCCGAGCAGCTGAAGGACTTTAAGGAGGACTACACCATTATCGCCGCCCCCGGCTTCAAGTGCATTCCCGAGATCGACGGCACCCGCAGCGAGGCTGCCATTCTGGTGGACTACGAGGCCCACGAGGTGGTGATCTGCGGCACCCAGTATGCCGGCGAGATCAAGAAGTCCGTCTTCTCTGTGATGAACTATGTCCTGCCCAAGCAGGGCGTGTTCCCCATGCACTGCTCCGCCAATATCGGCAAGAACGGCGACAGCGCCGTGTTCTTCGGCCTGTCCGGCACCGGCAAGACCACGCTGTCTGCCGACCCCAACCGTATGCTCATCGGCGATGACGAGCATGGCTGGGCGGACGACTCCGTGTTCAACTTCGAGGGCGGCTGCTACGCCAAGTGCATCAACCTGAGCCCCGAGGGCGAGCCTGAGATCTACAACGCCATCAAGTTCGGCGCGCTGGTGGAGAACGTGGTCATGGATCCCGACACCCGCGAATTCGACTTCGACGACGACTCCCTGGCCGTCAACTCCCGCGTGGGCTATCCCGTGGAGTATATCCCCAACGCCGAGCTGTCCGGCATGAGCCCCAGCGTCCCCAAGACGGTCATTTTCCTGACCGCCGACGCTTACGGTGTGCTGCCTCCCATCAGCAAGCTGGATAAGAACCAGGCCATGTACTACTTCGTCTCCGGCTTCACCTCCAAGGTAGCCGGCACGGAGATCGGCGTCACCGAGCCTGTGCCCACCTTCTCCACCTGCTTCGGCGAGCCCTTCCTGCCCCTGGATCCCTCTGTCTACGCCGCCATGCTGGCGGACAAGGTGGAGAAGGCCGGCGCGAAGGTCTACCTGGTCAACACCGGCTGGAACGGCACCGGCAAGCGCATGAAGCTCAGCTACACCCGCGCCATGGTCACCGCCGCCCTGACCGGCGAGATCGAAAAGAGTGCGTTCGTCACCGATCCCACCTTCGGTGTGCAGGTGCCCACCAGCATCGAGGGCGTGCCCTCTGAGCTGCTGATCCCCGAGAATACCTGGGAGGACAAGGCTGCCTATCAGGCAAGCTGCAAGAAGCTGGCCGCCAGCTTTGTGGAGAACTTCAAGAAGTACACCCACATGAGCGACGAGGTCGTGGCCGCCGGTCCCAAGGCGTAAGTACGCTGTCGACAAAGGCACCCTGCGGGGTGCCTTTGCTTTGCAAAAAATTCCCCGACAACGTCGGGGAATTTTTTTAAGTGACTTTAAGGTGCATTTCAGCTATCTGCGCTATGCTTATCTCACAGCAGAGGAAGGCCTACTTCTTCAGCGCGTTCACGGCCTCCCGCAGAGCGTCCACGTGCTCCTGCTTTGTGGCCCAGCTGGCGCAGAAGCGCACGCCGGAGTGTGTCTCATCCACGCGCTCCCAGTACTCATAACCGAAGTTCTGGCCCAGAATGGCCAGCTCGTCATCCGGCATGATGGGGTACTGCTGGTTGGTGGGGGAGTCGAACAGCAGGGGATAGCCCGCGGACACAAAGATGTCCCGGATCTGGTGCGCCATCTCAATGGCGTGGCGGGAGATCTTGAAGTACAGGTCGTCGGTGAACAGCGCGTCGAACTGCACGCCCAGCAGCCGGCCCTTGGCCATGCGGCCGCCCCGCTGCTTCATGATGAAGCGGAAATCCTTTTTCAGCGCTTCATTCATAATGACCACCGCCTCGCCGAACAGGGCGCCCACCTTGGTGCCGCCGATGTAGAACACATCGCACAGCCGCGCGATCTCCGGCAGCGTCATGTCGCTCTCCTCAGCCATCAGGCCATAGCCCAGGCGGGCGCCGTCGATGAACAGCGGCAGGCCGTATCGGTGGCAGGTGTCATACAGCGCCGTCAGCTCCGCCTTGGTGTACAGCGTGCCGCCCTCGGTGGGGTGGGAGATGTACACCATACCGGGCTGGACGATGTGCTCCGTGGACTCGTCGTTTTTGTGCCACTCCACATAGTCCCGTACCTGCTGTGCGGTGATCTTGCCGTTGGTGGTGGGCAGGGTGATGACCTTGTGACCGGTGGACTCGATGGCGCCGGCCTCATGGCAGTTGATGTGGCCGCTGACGGCGGAGAGCACGCCCTGCCAGGGCCGCAGGATAGCGGCGATGACCGTGGTGTTGGTTTGTGTGCCGCCCACCAGAAAATGCACGTCGGCCTCCGGGGCCTGGCAGGCGGCCTTGATCTTCTCCCGCGCCGCCTCGCAGTATTCGTCCTCGCCGTAGCCCACGGTCTGCACCATGTTCGTTTCGGCCAGCTTGACCATGATAGAGGGGTGTGCGCCCTCCAGATAATCACTGTTGAAATAGATCATTGCGGTTCTCCTTTATCTTTTGATGGAACGGAGCCGGCGGCTCCGCCGTCTATACGGCAGACAGTATTTCTATTGTAATCCCTGGTTTCTCGGAAGTAAAGAGAAACTGTTACAATTTCATTACATCTTGTACATATCCCTTGCACTGAACGAAAAAACCTGTTACAATACCCAACGATAAGGAGGCGTGTACCCATGAACGATGCACCCAAGAGAAGATCCCGTGTACAGCAGGAGCAGCCGGCCGAGCGTACCGGCAGCAGTCACCGCAGCAGAAGGAGCCGCGGCGGCAGAAAGAACGGAAAAGCCCTGTATTACGCTGTTTTGGTGGTCCTGGTGGGCGTGCTGGTGTTCTCATCTGTCAAGATCATTTCGTATCTGAAGGAGCAGAAGGACACCGAGAAGATCAACGACAATATCAGCCAGGATTTCATCAGTCCGGACGATACCGCCGGCGATACCGACACCGATGGCGACGGCACCGACGGCGACAGCCAGGAGACGCAGAAGCCTGTCAAGAAGGATGATGAGAGCATCAAGGTGGACTTCACCGCTATGCAGGCCAAGTACCCTGATGTGGTGGGCTATGTGTACAGCGCCAACACGACGCTGCAGCTGCCCATCGTGCAGTCCGCGGACGAGGGCGGCGAGTATTATCTGTACCGCGATATCGACGGCAAGGACAACAAGAACGGCACCGTATTCCTGGATATCCGCTGCAACTCTGACTTCACCTCTCAGAACAACCTCATCTATGGTCACAACATGAAGACCGGCATGATGTTCGCGTCCCTGATGAACTACAAGAGCCAGAGCTACTACGAGGCGCATCCCTACTTCTATCTGTACACCCCCAACCAGACCTACAAGGTCAACCTGTTTGCCGGCTGTATCGTGGAGCATGACGCCGATGTGTATGCCACCTCCCTCAGCGACAGCTATCTCCAGCAGTGCATCAACGAGTCCACCTTCAAGTCCGGCTCCGGTGTGCCCACGGGCAGCATCCTGACCCTGAGCACCTGCGACTATGACTTCGATAATGCCCGCTACGTCCTTATGGGCGAGCTGATCCCCGTCAAGAACCCGGCTGATACCAGCAGTGAGGGCTAAAAAGTATCGCTATACGAAAAAGACCACCGAAAGGTGGTCTTTTTTTGCCCGCTTTTTTACATTTCACGCAGTTGATACCGCATTTTGTGTGTCGCTTCTTGACGAATGTGCCTATATGATATAGGATACACTCGGAAATTTCTCAGGCTGAAAAGAACACTTCGTAGGGCCGCCACGGGCGGAACACCTAAGGTGTTCCGTAGGATGGATATCCATCCTACGATCGGTTCTGGAGAAAGGGGTAGTAATGAGCAAAGTAACGGAAATTCTCTCGTGTATCGAGGTCGATCTGGTCTGTATCATCGTACTGGTGGTCCTGGCCATCAAGGCCTCCAGTGTGGGCTTTGACCGGCCCATTAAAAACAAGCTGTTTGAACGGGCACTCTGGTTTGCCGTAGGCGCCAATGTGGCGGACACGGTCTGGACCCTCCATGAATTTGGCTGCTTCGACCTGGGGCAGGTGGGCGGCTGGCTGGACAATGTGGTCTATTTCATGTGCCTGGAGCTGTCTGCCTTCGCCTGGTTCGTCTATGCCGATGTGGTGGAGCGTAAGGACATTCTCCATGACCGCAGGCGCTTTCTGCTGTGCAGTATCCCGCAATGGGTGCTGGCGGCGCTGCTGGTGCTTTCGGCCTTCAATGGCTGCATTTTCTATGTGGACGCGGCAGGCGTCTACCACCGCGGGCCGCTGTTCCCGGCCCAGGTGGTGCTGTCCTACGGCTATGTGCTCTATACGCTGTTCAAAAGCCTGCAGGTGGTGATGCTGCGTAAGAACGCGGCCAGCCGGCGGGAGTATATCGTCATCGCCTCCTTCGCTGCGCCGCTGCTGCTGTGCGGCGTGGTGCAATACCTCCTGCCGCAGCTTCAGCTGGCGGCGGCCGGTGTGGCCCTCTCCTATATGCTGGTGTATCTGAATTCTTTGCAGCTGATGGTCTCCCTGGATCCGGTGACGGGTATCAGTGACCGGCGGCAGTTCCTGCTGTCGCTGCACTCCCGCGCGGACGCCCTGCGGCCCGGCGAAAAACTATATTTCCTGTTTCTGGACGTGGACAATTTCAAGGCTGTCAACGACACCTACGGCCACGACGAGGGCGACCGTGTGCTGCATATTATCGCCGATGTTCTGCGGGAGGTGTGTACGACCTTCGGCGCGTCCTATGGGCGCTACGGCGGCGATGAGTTCACCGTGGCCTATGTGACAAAGGAGTCAGAGAGCGTATACTTCCTCCGTGAACAGCTGGAGTATACGCTGAAGCGGCGTCTCCGTAGGGAGCAGGCCCCGGAGAATGTAGGCCTGAGCATCGGCATCGTGGAGTTCATGCAGGACAGCGAGAGTATTCAGGACCTCATCACCCGGTCTGACCGGGAGATGTATTTGGAAAAGGAAAGGAAGGCGCAGGCCGCCGAAGTGTGATCGCCTGCCCGCGTGGCGTATATGGAGAATAAGCTGGAACGGCTGTGGAGCCGTCTGACCGAGGGCAATATGCTGCGGCGGGTCATCGAGGAGCACTTTGACGGGGTGTTCCTGATTAACTGTGCCACGGGTGAGATCCACGAACTGGGCGAGTCCTTTTCCGTGGAGCTTCGTGCCGGAAAGCCCACCATGGACGGTGTGCCCTATGACGAGCAGCTTCGTACCGCGATGCACCTTCATGCGGCAGCCGAGGACTGTGAGATGCTGGTGCAGCGCCTGTGCCTGGAGTCCATCCGGAAGGCGCTGGAGACGCAGGAGACCTATTCCGTGGATGTGGATACCTGGCGGGATGAGGATGAGCGCCTGTTCTGCAAGCGCTTTGTGTTTCACTATCTGGACGAGACCCGAACGATGATCGCCGTTACCTGTGAGGATACCACCGCGGACCTGCAAAGCGAGACGGACCCCCTCACCGGCATGATAAACGCCATCGGCTTCCACCGCCGTGTGCAGGCGTGGATCGAGGCTCACCCCGGCCGGCGCTACCGTATTCAGCGCTATAATGTGGATCGTTTCCGCGACATCAACGGTCTCTATGGCCGCGCCGTGGGCGACAGGCTGCTGCGGGACCTGGCCCGCCATATGCGCCGCTTTGACCGGGGAGAGGACTGCTTCTCCGCCCATCTGAATGCCGACCACTTTGCCCGCTTCTGCGCCGAGGGGACGATGACCCTGCAGGAGTGCTATGACAACTTCAACTCCTGCTTCGCGGATTATGACCTGGCCATCGCCATTACCCTGCATATCGGTGTCTACGACCTGTGCGAGACGGACTGTGATGCCTCCACCATGAGCTATAAGGCGCTGTTGGCACTGCAATCCATCAAGGGCAGCCAGACCCGGCGTATCGCCTATTATGAAAAGGGGATGCTGGACCAGGAGCGCGAAAGGGGAGAGCTGCTCCGTGATCTGGAAACGGCCATCGACGACGGTGAGATCGAGGTCTGGTTCCAGCCCCAGGTGGACTACGCCGCCCACACGCTGGTGGGGGCCGAGGCCCTGGTCCGCTGGCGCCATCCCACCCGAGGGCTGCTGATGCCCGGCGTGTTCGTGCCGCTGCTGGAGCGCAGCGACAGTATCCACCGGCTGGACCGCTATGTGCTGGAACAGAGCTGCCGCTATATCCGGCGTTGGCGCGAGGCCATACCCGGCCGCCACATCACCGTGTCGGTGAACCTGTCCCGCGAGGATCTGGACCGCCCTGATCTCTGTGCCAGGATCGATGCCCTGCTGGCGGAATACGCCGTCCCCCATGAAGCGCTGCACTTGGAGGTGACCGAGAGCGCCTATGTGGAGGACACCCAAAAGGTCCTGCACGTGGTGGAGGAGTTCCGCCGCCGCGGCTTCGTCGTGGAGATGGACGACTTCGGCTCCGGCTATTCCTCTCTGAATGCACTGAAGGACATCGACATCGACAAGCTGAAGCTGGATATGCGCTTCCTCTCCGGTGACGACAGCGAGAAGGGCCGCATTATCCTCCGTTACATCATCGACATGGCCCGCGCCCTGCACCTGGACATTATCGCCGAGGGCGTGGAGACGAAGGAGCAGGCCGATCTGCTGCTGGGCTGCGGCTGCCGCGAGATGCAGGGCTACTATTTCAGCCGGCCTGTGCCGGCGGCGCAGTATGAGCGCCTCCTCCGGGGCGAGGACCGGATAGAAATGCTGTAAAAAACGGAACAGGCATTATGCCTGTTCCGTTTTTGCTGCCGGCGGCGCGTCTCATGCCTCCCAGCCGTATTGCTTCATGTCCACGCGGCCGTCCGGCTTCAGCGGTATGCCCTCCTCCGCCAGCCGTGCTGCCTGCTCCGGGAAGTGCGGCGCCAGCCGCCCGGCGTGGTTCACCACCCGGTGGCAGGGATAGTCACCGTAAAATTCCGCCATGCTCAGCACCCGGCCTACCAGTCGGGCGTTTTTCTCCCGCCCGATCAGCCGCGCGATCTGCCCGTAGGAGGCCACCCGTCCGACGGGTATCTCCTCCACCACCGACAAGATCGCATACACGAGAGAATCGTTCAGCGTGTTCCCCATAGTCGTTCTCCTGCAATGAATGAAAAGCAATAATGCTTTACATAAAATGCTCTACTCCGCCAGCTCCAACACCACCGGGCAGTGGTCACTGCCGGTGACCTCCGGCCAGATATCCGCGTTCTTCACCCGGGGCATCAGCCGTGCCGACACGATAAAGTAGTCGATGCGCCATCCCGCGTTGTTCTCCCGCGCGTGAAAGCGATAGCTCCACCAGGAGTAGGCGCCGGTCCGATCCGGATACAGCGCCCGGAACGAGTCCACGAAGCCACTGTTCAGCAGCTGCGTCATTTTTTCCCGTTCCTCGTCAGAGAACCCCGGGTTCATCCGGTTGGACTGGGGATTTTTCAGGTCGATCTCCTGGTGAGCTACGTTCAGGTCCCCGCAGTACACCACCGGCTTTTTGGCGTCCAGCTCCAGGAGGTATTCCCGCAGATCGTCCTCCCACGCCATCCGGTAGTCCAGCCGTGCCAGCTGGTCCTTGGAATTCGGCGTATAGCAGCACACCAGAAAGAAGTCCTCGTACTCCGCCGTGATGACCCGTCCCTCGTGCCGGTGAAGGTCCCCGCCGAAGTCATAGGTCACCGCCAGCGGCGCCCGTCGGGTGAAAACAGCCGTGCCGGAGTATCCGGCTTTGTCGGCGCTGTTCCAGAACCGGTGATAGCCCTCCAGTTCAAACTGCGCCTGCTCCGGCCGCATCTTCGTCTCCTGCAAACAGATGACGTCGGCGTCTGCAAAGGCGCAGAAGTCCAGGAAACCTTTATTCAGACAGGCCCGCAGCCCGTTCACATTCCATGAGATCAACCGCATAAGCACCCTCCGCGTTTTTTCCCAGCATACCACATTTTCCGCCAACGCACAACCGCAATAGACATTTTCCCCGCACGTTGCTATACTGTTTGTACAGAAAGCGATCACAGAGGAGGTGTTTCCACATGACCGACCTGGATATATACCTGCACCGAACCCTCCGCAGCGGCCGGATCAGCGAGATACTGGAGGCCGCCGAGGCCTTCTATCACCGCCGCGCGGCGGACCTGTCTCCGGAGACAAAGGCGGCGCTGCTCTGTTCCGCCATGTGTATCACCCGGCAGGATCTGGACGCGGTCATTTCCGGGCACCCTGAGGTGATCCGCACGGTCAAGGGCCATGCCTTCGAGGTGGTATTCGACGCTATGATGGCCGCCAACGGCGTGGAGTGCATCGAGGTGGGCGGCGATACGGACGTGGACCGTATCATCAACGGCCATACGCTCCAGCTGAAGACACCCTATGTCAAAGGCTGCGCGCCGGGCATCGTCTCCTATAAGACCCACAAGACCCACGGCGCAAAATCGCTGTCTGAGTCGGTGGATTACTATCACACGGTGCAGACCTTTGCGGATTATCTGGTGGGCCTGGTATCCTACCGGCCCTTCACCGTGCTCATCGTGCCGAAGGCGGCGCTGCCGCGCGTGCCGTCGCACCCCCACCATATACAGAGTCCGCTGTGGCTGCCCACGGATGATCCGGCAACGGTGGATCGCTACGATGCGCTGGGGGTCTCCCGGCGGATGCACTTTCCCGGGGACACGCTGTCCCCCATAGAGGGGGAGTGTCTGCCGACCTCTGCCGCACTGTTTCGTCTGCGGAGCGACTATATCCTCCGCGCGATCTTTATTGGAGACAATTTCCGCATCTGGGATATGAATATGCGCGGCTTTCTCCGTGAGCACGTGCTCCGGCAGTACCTGACGGCCGCCGGTATCCGTGCTTACCCCTCCGGTGCGGCGGGAAAGGCGCGTGCGGACAAGAGTGACCTTGCGCTTAAGGCAGGTGACGGCGGCTATGTGCGCTTTCAGGTCAAGGGCCTTACCTGGAGTAAGACGGCGCTCCGGGGCGATAAGACCACGGTGGACTGCGAGACGCAGCTTTCCCGCGGTCACGTCAATGACCACCCCACCCAAAGCCGACTCTATCATGAGACGGACTTCGACGCGCTTATCGTCGCGGTGGACCCGGCCTATACCAACACCTTGTCCCACGAGTGCTTCGACCGACCGGACTATCAGTGGCGGTTCTACTGCCTGCCCATGTCCATGCTTCGCAGACACAAGACCTACACCCACCGCATTGCCTCCCACCAGAAGCTCAACTGGAGGGATTTGCAGGCATACCGTGTTGACAGTGCCTGGCTGGCCCAGTGGTTGCCGGAGCTGAACACATGAATAGAAGGCTCGCTTTATCACAAAGCGAGCCTTTTATGTATGTCTTACGTCGTAATTTGTGATGATAAGTTCTCTGCACGCCTTTCGCTTTCCACCGCTGCTGTTGGCGGTGTTGTACAGCCAGCTCACGTCATAGACCCTTGCCCAGGCGTACAGCGTCCGGATCTCCTCGCAGTCGTCGTAGGACAGACAGAACCGGTGCTCGTACTGCTGCAGGTCGTTGGCCAGTCGCAGGTGCTCCTCCGGGGTAAAGGGCTTTGTGTACGCCCGCTTTTGGTCCGCGTGGTAGTAGGGCGGGTCCAGATAGGTCAGCACGCGCCGGCCGCGAGCCGGAAGCCGCAGTATCTCCGCATAGTCCAGCGCTGATAGCTCTGCGCCGCGCAGTTTTTCCGCTGCATCCTCCAGAAACCGGCCCCAGTTTTCCGGCGGTGAGCTTTTCCCCACCGCGTAGCCCCAGGCCGGCACATTGATGATGCCGCAGTAGGAGGTCCGGTTCAGGTAATAGGTTCGGAATGCGCGTTCCAGCGGCGTTACAGGCTGCATCTGCTTGACCTGACTGTGCCTCTCCCGGCTGGCGACCTCACTGTCGAACCGCCGGATCAATTCCTGTCGCATCTCATCGTCCAGGATCACCCGGTAGAAGTTGATCAGTTCCGGCTCAAAATCATTCAGGATATTGTACTGCGCCTTTTTCTTGGCAAAGAACACTGATCCGCCGCCCAGAAAGGGCTCACGGTACTCATCGTGCGCCGCACATTCGATATAAGGCATGATATGCTTCAGGGCGTAAAACTTTCCCCCGGGGTACCGCAGGGGGGATTTTACCCGCCAGCGCCCCGGCACATACGGGACCGCCCAATACTCTTCCATACTAAAGCTCCTGTGTCGTCTGCTGCTCGTCCAGCGTAAAGTTGGTGATGATCAGCTCAAAGCCTACCTGCCGGCTCCCGCCCCGTGCAGAGGCATTGTCCACCCGGTAAAAGAACTCCACCGGCCAGATATGCGCCCACCGGTACAGCGCACGTATCTCCGGACAGTCGTCATAGGTCAGAAAGAATTTGTGCCGCGTCTGCCGCAGCTCCTCAGACAGACGTATATGATCCTCCGGCTCAAAGCCATACCGGTAGTGCTTGTGCTTGGGCGGCAGGTAGTAGGGTGGGTCCACGTACAGCAGCACATCCTCGCCCTCCGCCCGTATCACCGGTGCAAAGTCCAGATTTGTCAGCCGCGTGCCCTCCAGATACGCCCCGCAGGGCAGGATGCGTTCGTGCCAGCGCTCCGGCGGCAGGCTCCGCTGGGGCCGGTAGCCCCACGCCGGGGATACCAGCTTTCCGCTGAAGGACGTGCGGTTCAGATAGTAGTATTTTCTCCCGATCTCATAGTCATCCCTGGGCTGGCTGTCAAAAACCTCGCGCCAGCGCTCTTTGGAGGCCACCTCGCCGGACAGCTCCTCCGCCAGCTGCCGTCGGGTGGCCGGGTCCTGCATGGTACGGTAACAGGTCATCAGCTCCGGGTCCAGATCGTTCAGCCAGTTGACCTCCGCCTTCGGCTTTGTGAAGAACACCGTCGCGCCGCCGGCAAAGGGCTCCCGGTACTCCCGGTGAGGTACGGCATCCCAGAAGGGTTCCAGTATCCGCATGGCATAAAATTTCCCGCCGGGATAGCGGAAGGGAAGTGTTACGTTGTCATTTCTCATGTCGGTGTTTCATGGCGTACGACCATCTCTCCCTCCCCTGAACTCTATCTCATATAGTATAAAGAGAATGTCGCTTCCTGTCAACCAAAACTCCCCACCGTGGTACCCCCGTGACAAAGCGCCCGCCGTGTGATATACTGTCCGTAGGAGATACCAATACATACAGCAGGAGGAACGCCGAATGGTCACTGTAAGACTTTGCCACCCGGAGGATGAGGCGATATGGACAGCGCTGAACCGCGAATTCATGACCTATGAGTACGAGGACGAGAATGTGTGGGAATCGCCCTTGGAAAAGGGCGACCCCGCCGAGATATTCCGCGCCATTCTGGCCCGGCCGGACGGTGCAAACCTGCTGTTCATGGTGGAGCTGGACGGTCAACCCATCGGCTTTATGAATACGGTGGCGTTCCAAAGCGTCTGGGCCCACGGCAGTGTGCTGTTTCTGGATGATTTTTACCTTCGTGAGGCCTATCGCGGCCGGGGCAATGGCCGCGCGGCCCTGGCGGCCTTGGAGGCGCAGATACAGCGCTGGGGTTATCTGCGTGTCCAGCTTCTGGCGGAAGACACCAATCCCGGTGCCGTCGCCTTCTACGAGCGTCAGCGCTATGCCCGACAAAAGATCAACCTTTTCTGCAAGTATCTGCCTGAAACATAAAAATACCTCATCGCACTGCCGCATAACAGCAACAGCCGCCAGCTATGCTGACGGCTGTGTTTTTTCGTTTACTCCCACTCGTTGCCTGAAACCATAACCTAAACGATTTTGTATAGATGGTTTCGCTCTGGTTATCAGGATTACTTAGATTATCCAAGAATTATGATGTATCATAATTCCTGTTGTCATTATGTTGTCGCAAGATTGCTTGATTGAAATCATCTTCGAGTCGCTATCAAAGTTTCTCATTAAGTGTGTCTATGTATCCATATATCAATGCTGAAAGAGCTTTTATGGACTCGCACAAATCTTTTGAAGTATTATTACTATCAAGCAATGCAGATGATGCGTGAGATAGCGGGTTGGCATTCCTTAATTTGTGAGCTTCCTCAATGACCGTTTTGCTATCATCAATACCAGAGTAAAACCGCATGAGCGTTCCTTCTCTATAAAACATATTGTAATTAGGTTTTTTTAGACGTGGATCATTACCTGCTGCAAAATCTAAATCAGCGGTTACTCGATCAAAATAATTCTTGTAATAAGCGAAAGCTGCCATATAGTTTGCTCGCTTCATCTCACATAAGTACATAAAGTACAGGTAGTGTGCCTTGCTGTCCTGTGCAATAATTTTCGCTAACTTCTTTACCCTCCAAAGATCAAAGCAGCGAATTGTACTATTTTTGCAATGATAGAAGTAGTAATCATAAAGATTTGGATGCCGATCGGAAAGAATATCCAATAAATCTATGTGTCTGAATTTGCTCTGAATTAAGTATGAGATAGCTATGGCTGTGTCATAGGAATTCCACTTTCCTGAGCGATTATTTCTGAAAAGTTGATTCAAGAACCCTTTAATAGCTTTATCGCTTTGGGTTTTCATAATCATTACCGTCAATCGCTTAGGATCAAGGCTGATAAAAGATATACTCCGTTCAACAAGTCCTACGATTTCTTTTACAACTGGCTCAGACTTCAATTCATCCTCGTCTTCATATACAAAATAATTAAAAACTTCACTTGGTGTAAACTCTATGTCATCCGAGGAAAAGTGTTCGTTAATTAGTTCATTGTATCTTTCTATATCAATACTGTCAAAAAGCAATTCGATGGATAAATCATTTAAGAAACGATATAGAGCGCCGGAAAACAGTTCCTCTATATTGTGTTTTTGCCCATTGAAGTATTCATCATATAGTGATTTTTTGAGCTCAAGGTTGATTTCTTTTGATTCCTTCAAGCAGCATTTCTTGGTATTCAATGCCAAGCCATAATTTTTCAGAATGGATGAATATTCATTCCTTATTTCATTATAAGCATTGTGCAAATCTCCAATTGGTTTATCTGATGAAATAAGAATATACATATCGTCAACATAACGAACAATGCGGAAAGAAGAAAATGCCGTAATATTCTTTGAAATATATTCGTGCAGAGTCTTATCTACGGCATCGAGATAGACAACAGTTGCAAGATATGATGAAGCAACGCTATTTTCAATAAGCGGAAACCGACCATTGCCGCAATATGTAAGCAATTCTTTGAATAAATGCAGCTGTGTTTGAGAAAACACTACTGTACCGGAGTTGCAAACTTTATCTATTTGTGAAATCAGTCTATCAACACTTATATTTGCGAAGAAATTAGTGATGTCCGTTTTGATGAAATATTGATACTCATCAATAGAGGCATTTAGTTCTTTAAAAAAACCATCGTAGTCCTGTTTGTATTTGGGTCGTAAATATTCATAGTTACCGGCATAATAAACGGACATATCTGACGGTCTGATAGGCGAATAGTGATTGTGTACTTCCAATCCTATCGACTGCAAAAACAAAAACAGAATAGGAGCTACAAGTGATGAATCTCGAAAACTACCATCACCTTTTTGCAGATAGTTTTCTGACTGGTGCATAGCGGGAGGAAAAAGCATAAATGATGCTGTTTTGATATAGCTGTTATAAAATTCTTCTCCAGAAATATTTTCCTTGTCAGCGGAGGAGAGTTTGGTAAACGGGAACCATTGCAGATAAGCTTTTTGTGAACCTGCGTTTAGTGAAAAGTACATATTGCAGATGCTTTTCCACGTATCATAAGAAACCCCAAACAACTTTCTTTCCCTCCTTATCTTGGTGACTTATTGTGTGTAGACTTTTTGTGTTCATCCATATTATACTATATAATTGGAGGAATGTAAATATGGATATAGTAAAAGTGTTTGGAAACAACCTGCGAAAATATCGTAATGAACTGGGACTATCACAAGAGGCTTTTGCAGAAAAGTGTGGTTTGCACAGAACATATATTAGCGCTATTGAATGTTATCGCCGGAGCATTGCTCTTGAAAATGTTCAACGTATTGCCGATGCGCTTGGGATTGAAGCATATAAATTGTTTTTGGAGGAATAAAAATGCTTGAACAGATCAGGGAAATCCTTCTCTTGCATAATGGAAAGAAAAATCCTATTACATCAGCAGAAATTGCTAAAAGTCTGGGTATCGTTGAAGATGATACACATGCTCAAACAAGAGCACTAATACTCGAATGTGCGGAAAAATATGAATTGCCTTTGGCTGCGAATAATAGAGGATACTATCTCATTTCTGACCAACAAGAATATGAAGAGTATATGGCAAATCTTGATTCACGCAGCGCTGGTATCGAACAGCGAAAGCGAATTATCACAAAGAATTATAAGGGGGCAAAATGATGAAATACACTTTGAAGAATGAAAATATAGAAAGCTATAACGACAGTGATACTTTTAGATTTCCCAAATACACTTCGCAGTTGATTAACTGGGCAAATCAAAATGCACAGGGCACTCGTCCTGTTGTTGTCGGTCAAATGTCCGAGTTGTTTCCGGAGTTTATGGATTCCGGTGAAGAAATCACTATTGAGAACTGGCGCGATTGGTATGTAGAAAGATATCCCGATGCTTTTGACAAAGCAACTGATAAGATTTATGCACAGGTGCAGAATCTCCGTGATGCTATTCCGCTTATTGATCGTGAAATGGTTAAACATTGGGTAGAAGATCTCGTTATTTCTAAGACCTTCAACGGTATGTATGTTCAGAAAGCGATCTTGGCTTCTCTTGCTGAACGCAGAGGAACAACTTATCGTCTTGCCACTCCCGAAGAAGAGTCTGTTGGTATTGACGGATATGTTGGCAATGTTCCGTATTCTGTGAAACCCGATACATATAAAACAATGGGACGGCTGTCCGAAACGATCGCTGTGAAAATGATCTATTACACCAAAACAAAGACTGGCTTAACCATTGAAATTGAAGATTAAAACTTAGGGCGGAGGCGAAAACCTCCGCCCATTTTCAATTAGGAAATGAATTTAGGAATTTCTTTTGACAGGCATAATCAAACGATGTATCAACATCTACGAATCCTGTTCTTACCAAGTGGTTGTTTATAAAGGTTTTATTATCAAGATACACATAGCACATTAGATTGTTTTCTGCATCATATTTTATGGTGTCATACTTCAAGAAAACTTTTCGTTTTTGAAATTTTTTCTGTAGAAAACTGATAGCTTCACCTTGATATAAAGGGTTCGGTTTAATGCCCAACAGTCGAACTGTAAGTCCGTTGCTTAGTTCAATTTTGTCAGGTGAAATGACGTTCTTCACGCTGAACAATTCCTCTCGCTTCGATTCAGTCTGATCAATCCTTGAACCGAATTGAAGTTTCTTTACATCAATCTTTTTGTCCATTCTATGCGGATCGCTGAAAAGGTACGGAAGTTGCTCAAAAAAAGAAATGTTTCCGATATCGTCTTCTGCAAAAATCACCTTTGCGTCATCACCTAATGTGATTTGATTTACTCCCAATTTCTCACGAATGATTGGTTTAAAATCTCTGTTGATTTCATAACCGATAGAATTTCTTCCGAGATTTTTTGCAGCAAGTGAGGTTGTTCCGCTACCCGCAAACGGATCAAATACCGTTTCTCCTGAAAAAGAAAACATTTTGATCAGACGTTTAGGAAGTTCTTCCGGGAACATAGCGATATGCCCCATCTGCTTGACACCATTAAAATTCCAATGAGAAGAAAAATACTGACTCCATTCTTCTTTGGTCATTGCAGACTGTTCTTTCTGCTGTTGAGTTGGCTTAGGTGCATTACCTAATTTTTTGAAAAGTAGGATAAACTCATAATCCATTTTAAGAATACCATTGCGAGGATAAGGAAAACTGCCCATAATGGCACCGCCGCCAGAAGTATTCATCGTGGTGGTTTTCTGCCAAATAATAGCTCCCATATAATCCATACCAAGGGATTCACAAAAACGAATTATCTCTGTTCTGATCGGAATAACTTTATATCTGCCGTAATAAACAGAACGAGCAAACTGATCCCCAATATTGATGCACAATCTGCATCCGTCAGAAAGGACACGATTGCATTCTTTCCACACCAAATTCAAATTGTTTATGTACTCTTCGTAGCTGTCGTTAAAACCAATCTGATCTTCCGTGCCATAATCTTTTAGCTGCCAGTATGGAGGCGATGTTATGATTAGCTGCACAGATTTATCTTTGATTTGGTTGAGCGAGCGACTATCGCCAAATATGATTTTATGTTCAGTCATAGTAAAACCCTTTCTTACTTGATGAGTTCGCCGTTGCCCAAAACAAAGTATTGTTCATATGTAACATCCAAAGCCTTTGCAATCTGATTAAGTTCGTCCTGGGTTATTGTATTTCGTTTGAGTTTAGCATTAAAGTTTTGCGGTGTTTGATTAATCCTACGTGCAAGCTCAGACAAGCTTACACCAGTTCTTACGCATAAAACACGAATCTGTTCTGAAGTAGTCATAAGTTCTCCTTTCAATGCTTTCGCTTATATTATAAATCATTTGTTTTAAAATGTCAACTATCCATCTTGCTGTGAAAGAAAAAAATGGCGGCAAGGGATTTCTTGCCGCCACTATACATTTATGCATAAATCAGTTCACTATTTACAATCTCCATCGCCCTGTTTCGGATGTTATTCATCCTTCTGACCCACTCCATTTGATTGTCTGCCTTGAGTTGCTCCGTGACACTTTCCGCCTCGGTCATCTGCTTTACCAGCCGAGAGAACATTTCCTCTGCCTGACGGTCGATGTCGGCAAGGTAACTGTTCAGTTTGCCACTGGTAAGGAGCATCGCATAGGTTGCCCGATGGTGCTCCTTCAGGTAGCGCCGGTGGCGCTGTCCCCACAAGCCGATGGGCTGCTGTTCTTCTTCGGGCAGTTCCAGAGCGGGGAGAAGATAATCCCCGACCTGCGTATAAGTCCCGCCCATTTTTTCAAAAATTGTCTTTGCCATTGTCTGTTCCTACCTTTCAAAATTTGTATTTCTGCGCCTTGTGCGCTGGGTTTGCTTCCGCTGCTGCTCCATTTCTTTTGCTTGTGCAATCAGATTATCGATCTGCTTGCTGCCAAGGACCTTCCGCAGGAAACGAAAATCTTTCAGTTCGGAGCGCAGGGTCTCATTTTCTTCTTTGAGCCGGTCATTGGCGGTGCTCAGACGCTCGTTTTCACGGTAGAGCCGCCCGTTGGTGGTGTTCAGCCGGTGATAGCTGTCTAGTGCCTGATAGTAGTGATAGAACACCTCTCGGATAACTTCTTTCAGTTTCTTAATGAGTGGGTCAACAAACCGCTGTTTATAGGTCTTGGCGGTCATCAGCGTGGGCGGATCGGGAAGCTGAAACTCTGCGTCTGTTTCGATCCGCTGCTCCAACCGCTCAATGGAATGTGCACCCTGATCAAAGTTGTCGATTCGACTTTGCACCGTTTCCAGCTCGTCCTGTTTTTCGGTTAGCGTGGTATCCAATGCAGCAATCTCTTTCTCCCGTTCCTGCTTTTTGTAGTTCAGAACGGAGAGATGCTTTTCGTGGGTGCCTTTCTGCTCCCACTGGATGTCATACCGCTCCATCACGGCAGCCAGCTGCTCTTTTTCGGACTGTACCCACTGTGCCCACTCGGTAGCACCACGGGTTCCACCCTTGAAGCCTTGCGCCGCAAGCGCCTGCTTCAGCGACACACGGGTGTCAAGCCCTCGCTTGCTCCCGGTGGTGAACGGCACAAAGTCAATATGGATATGCGGTGTGGCCTCGTCCATATGAAGGTGCGCCGAGAATACCCGGAGGTTGGGATTGCGTTCCTGAAAGCCCTGATAATATTCGTCCAGTACCTGCCGAGCCAATTCTGAATACTCGCCGGTGGCGCTCATATCTTCTTTATTTCCGATTTGTAGTACGATCTCATGGAATGGCTTCTCCTGATTGCCGGAGCGAATTTTCTCATAGTAGTTTGAGATGCGCCTGTCTGCACGAGTTTGCTTTTCGTTGTACCGTTTCAGAGCCTCATCGAAAAGATGGTGGTATACCGTCTGGATGCGTTCATTGCAATAATCAATGTTCAGATGGGTACG
>ERZ808246.382-NODE-382-length-37955-cov-3.254855_pt1 | contig 37955 bp, 33 predicted proteins | sample MGYA00521083_ERZ808246 | MGnify/ENA primary metagenome ERZ808246 (study PRJEB31516, sample SAMN03275577) | gut metagenome | biome: mammalia-associated habitat; material: feces | host: Papio cynocephalus | place: Kenya | collected 2012-07-07 ...
TCTGAAACCTCCTGGTCAGAGACAAACGCGCCCTGCACACGAACAGGCTTCGGAATTCCCTGTGGGAAGAAGAGCATATCGCCCTTTCCCAGCAGCTTCTCTGCACCGTTCATATCGATGATGGTACGGCTGTCGGTTCCAGACGAAACGGCAAAGGCGATACGGCTCGGAACATTGGCCTTAATAAGGCCCGTAATCACATCCACCGTCGGACGCTGGGTTGCAATCACCAGATGCATACCTGCCGCCCGGGCCAGCTGTGCAATCCGGCAGATGGCATCCTCGACCTCCTGGCTGGAGACCATCATGAGATCGGCAAGCTCGTCAATGATAATCACGATCTGCGGAAGCTTTTCCGGCTTCTGATCCTCCGGGATCTCCGGGTCATTCCGCACCGCCATGATCTTTTCATTGTAGCCCTTCAGATCACGGGAGCCGCTTTCCGCGAATTTCTTATAACGATCCGTCATTTCAGCCACGGCCCAGTTCAGTGCCGAAGCCGCCTTCTTCGGATCCGTCACGACCGGAATCAGAAGATGCGGAATGCCGTTATAAACGGAGAGCTCAACTACCTTCGGATCGATCATGATCATACGTACATCCTCTGGTTTATATTTAAAGAGCAGTGACATGATCAGCGTATTGATGCACACGGACTTACCAGAGCCGGTCGCACCTGCAATCAGAAGATGTGGCATCTTCGCAATGTCGGTGACGATGGTTTTTCCGGCAATATCCTTTCCGACACCGAACGCAAGCTTGGCCTTCGCTCCCTGGAATTCTCCGCTGCCCAGCACATCGCCCAGGAAGACCGTGGCGCCATGCTTATTCGGCACCTCGATGCCCACAGCCGATTTTCCGGGAATCGGTGCCTCAATGCGAATGTCTGCTGCGGCAAGCCGCATCTTGATGTCATTCGTCAGCGATACAATCTTGGAAACCTTTACACCAATTTCCGGCTGAAGCTCGTACCGTGTAACGGCCGGTCCGATGGAGATGTTCGTAATGGTGACATTGACGCCAAAGCTTTTCAGTGTTTCCTGCAGTGTGATGGCATTCTGACGGATTTCCTCACGGGTATCGAGGTCCTGCCGTACAGGCTTCTGAAGAAGGCTGAGCGGCGGAATTACATAAGGCTTCTGGACCTTCTTCTTTTCGAGAATTTCCTGCTGCAGCTGCGCATTATCCGCCTCCGTCGGTGTATTTTCCTTTTTCTCACGATCCAGCTGAGATTCGATTTTCTTTTTGACCGGTTCTACGTCGGCATCGATGACCTGTCCGTTCGATGCTACAATGTGCCGTGTTCCCTGCTCCATATCACCGCGCCCAATCGTGGCAACCCCGGATGTCGAAATCTGTACCTCCGAATCTCCCTGATAGGCTTCTTCCATCCGTGGCGCAGCTGAAGCTTCATCTGCTTCAGCGGATACAGGCGTCCTGTCGGAAATGTTGACGCTTGCTGGCACCTCTTCATAAGGAAGCACATCCGACAGCTCGTCCGATGAAGCTGTGCTGTAAGTCTGTTCGGAACCTGCGGTATCCGCCTTCTCCGTTGAAGCAGCGGGCACTGCTTTTTTTCCATTGATCAACGGAAGGTCCACTGTATTCGCCGCATATTCATCTGGCCCCAGAAGATCATCGAGTCCCTCGATGGTTGGTTCGGTATGAAGCATTCCCGTTGTCATCGGCTCTGCGGCCGAAAGCGGTTCCTCGGTCGTTACCGGTCCTTCCTGCACGACTTCACAGGGCGCACTGTCTTCGAGATCAGGAATCGTAAACATACGATCCGGTGATTTCGGCTTTACAGAAAGCTCGGAATTCTGGGAAGGTACTGCTGATTTCGTGCTCTTTCCATTGAGTGGAAGTGAAATTTCCTGCGCATCGGACGAAAGACCATCGGACTGCAAAGGCGAAGCCGAACGAAGGTCCTGAAGCGCCTGATTCGATGAGAGATCGGTCGCACGGAGATCGATACCCAGCTTCCGTGCTCGCAGCTCCTCTTCTTTTGCAAGTCGCCGCTCCTCCCGATGAATTCGTGCCGACTCCGTCACCTGAGAAAGATCCTCCCGTGCGCGTGCCCTTGCGTGGGAGGCCGCCTGCGCGGAACGCTTCGCCAGCATGCGTGCGAGAGGCTTTCCAGTCGTATAAATAAGACAGATGAAGGAGGCAACGATCAGTATCAGTGCCGCTCCTACGGTCCCTGCCATCGTATGCAGGACCATAGCCAGCGCGCCTCCGATGATGCCACCTCCCAGGCCTTCCTCGGCTCCCTCACGGTAAAAGTCCATCAGGGTCATGTTCTGTACACCACCGCGCGTAAAGAGCTGTAACAGTGCGGATAAGAAAATCAGCATGAACAGTGCCGAGGTCATCCGCAGCGTTGCATGTGGGTTATCAATGTTTGAAAGAATAAAGGCCACCACAAAGCTTAAAACGATGGGAAACAGATAACCAAGTATGCCAAAAAGGCCGAGCTGTACGGCCTTCAGCGCAGCGCCAATCGGTCCGCAAAGACCGACATTGGACAGAAACAGGAAGATCGACACGGCAAAGGTGATGATCACTGCCGCCTCGTCGCCCATCAGCGGTGCATCGTACTCCTGTGCCTTTCCTGTCGACCTTGCCTTCGTTGTGCCTGTCGTTTTTGTTTTATTTTTGCTTCCCTTTGGTCTACCCATGTTTCCTCACTTACTTCAATTTTAAAATGAACCTAGCCATTATACTCTAAACAACGTACAAAATCCATAAGGAAAACAGATGTTCGGAAAGGCCATTTCGTTTTCTTCCTCGATCTCGTGTACCGGAACTTTTAGGCACCTGTCCATGCTCAGAGCAGCGCATCTCGGAAGGCCTCCGGTCGGAAGCGATAATAGTGGGAAGGACGTCCCTGCCGTGGCGCCATAGGATTCTTTCCCTTTTCCTCGAGCTGAATCAGATCCAGCTCATAAAGCTTCGCCAGGATACGACTTGCAGAGCGCATCGTAATACCCAGCTTTTCTGAAAGCGTATGCGAGCTGATGAGCTCATCATCATCCTGCTCATAGATGCTGATGAGCTTCAGAATATTGGTTTCATTGATGCCGTTTTCCCTTGCAAAGCGAAGTGCCTTTTCATTGGAATAGTTGTACATCAGCTGATTATCGGCACTGAGTGGTCCTGTAATCTTATCCTCTTCGTCCATAAAGAAGGCATCATTACGTCCATAGCGATCCGCCTCCATGAGTGCATGCTCCGCGAAATAGCGTGATCTCTCCAGCGTCGGACTCACACCTGCGCCTATACGGAACGGGAAATTCAGATCCTTCTTCAGGGTCAGGAGGAGGGTTCGCAGTGTGTTGAGCTGCGATGCGCCGCTCGGAACCTGTACATGAATTTCAAACTGATTAAAGCCCTGTGAAATGGAAAAATGAAGATGGTTTACCTTTCGATAATCGGCCAGGAGCTTATACACGGTCGCTTCCCGATACTCCTGCTCCTCCTGCTCGACATCCTCATCAAATGGAAGACGCATCAGAATACTGAGCTCATCCTTCATCTTCATCGTGTCGAGGCGAAGCTCATTGAGCGCTGAACGAATGGACTTGACAATCATTTCTTCCGACGGAAAAACCGCCACATATGGAATATGCAGCTCATCGAGGCGGGCAAGATTATTAATGGATCGGGACAGAATGAGGTCAATCTTTCCCTCATCCCACAGACGCTTCGCATATGCCGTGATATGACGATAATCATAGTGCGTATCCTCGAAAAAGTAGGGACAGTTCTCCTTTCGAAGATACTGCGGAACCTGCATATAGTGATTCGTTGTGGTCAGAAAGTCACAGAACACCCGATTCAGGGATGTTTCCGGATGATCAATCTGAAACTGTAAAAGAATCGATAATACATCGATGGGTTCATACGCCGTAAAGGTACACGGAATACGATTATCTGGAAATTTATGCTTTATATAATGATAGCCGAGCTCGCCAGAGAAAAAAATGACATCGCACTTTCCCTTCAGATCCTGATAGATGGCATCGATATCGCTCATTTTACGATAAATGTACTGATAGAACTGACAGCCGAAATCATGCTCTGCGATTACCTTTTCTACCGGCTCCAGGGAATGGTCCGGGCTTACGATGGCAACATTAATCATACCTTCCCCCATATTTTCTGCTGCTGCAGATGTTCTGAAACACAGGGCAGCTAAATTAAGACACACGTCTTTATTTGCAGATTAGCACCAGCAAAAAGGAAAGTCAATTCAAAAAGAAGACGCTCCTCCTCAGAAGAACGTCTTCTCCATGCCCTTTTTACGCCCCGTTCCTTACCGTATCCATTTTCTCGAAAAATGAACATCAAAGAAGGAAATAAACGGCCCAAGTCCGAAGGCACAGACCAGCGTTCCGAGGCCAATGAGTCCACCAAGAAGGAAGGTCAGAAGGGCCGTCAGTGCATCCGTGAAAATACGACATCCAAAGTACGGAAACGAGCTATGATCCGTGATACCGATGGACAGGTAGTCATACGGCGCAATGCCCAGATTAGCTGTCTGATACATGGAGCAGCCCAGGGAAGTGACCAGAACACCAATCATCACAAAGAGAAGCTGTGCCGGGAACGATGTCGTTACGCCAAAGATCGCTTCGATGTGCTGGTAGAAAAAGGTGACAATATACCCCACCGCAACCCAGTTAAAGAAGGTGCCGAGGCCAATGTACTTTCTGCCCCAGATGATTTCCGCGACAAAGAACAGTGTGTTTGCCATCAGATTCATGCGTCCGAGAGAAATGCCCAGCAGCTCGGACATCCGAAGGTTCAGTGCCGTGATGGAGTCATTGCCGAGGCCCGACTGCTTAAAGAACGCAATCCCGAGGGAAATAACGACACAGCCAAGCAGCATTCCAAGGATGCGGTTTACAGATACGTGTTTTGTTATCATCTTTTAATCTCCAATCACATTGCGAATCGCCACAGGCGTACGATAGTTCCAGCGGTAAATACGGATTCCAGAGCGTGTGGAAGCGGCATTGACCACCTGCCCATTTCCAATGTACATGCCGACATGATTGATGGTTCCCCGCCGGTTCGCATAGAAAATAAGGTCTCCTGGACGCATGTCCGCGCTCGTCACCTTTTTCCCCGTGCGTGCCTGATCACGGGAAACACGAGGAATCGAAATACCAAAGTTTTTCAGTACCGACTGCGTAAAGCCAGAGCAGTCGCAGCCATGCGTGAGCGAGGTTCCGCCCCATACATAACGGTTTCCCACAAACTGGCAGGCAAAGTTTACGATCTTATTTCGGAAGGCCATTGCAGCGTTGGCTGCCTCCACTGCAGGATAATATTCAATGGCCTGCTGCAGTGCATACTGTACGGTCACATTGTTGTCCCGTGTGGAGACATAGGCGCCCTGCTCTTCATTATCATCATCACCGGCATCCAGCTCAAGCTGTACCCATCCATCCAGCTGATTCAGAACATTGTAGCGCTGACCCGAGGTCACCGCCGTCCACGCCTTCGAATCCGTCGAGGCTTCCGAACGTACATTGAGGGATTCGGTATTGACGATGGCCATTACCTGTGCATGCTGCAGTGCCAGATTCTGTGCCGTCTCCCCTGTTGCAAGCAGATCCTTTCGTACATAGCCCGTGACGCTGCCCGACTGGATTTTATACCAGCCCTCTTCTTCTCCAAGAATATTGCAGCCAGCATAGCCTGGAAGCTTTCCGACAATGTTCTGGATGCCATCCTCCTTCGGAGAAGAACGGACATTAATGTAATCGCTCGCGAGTGATACGCCGAGATGATCGTACATATTCAGTACCTTCGCCCGAAGATTCAGCGTTCTTGCCTCATCCAGTCCATAGTCAATGTCTACATAGGCAGGATCGGCGGACATATAGCAGGTATCGATGGTATCAATGTTGTCTGGTGCGATCTTGATCCAGCTCTGCCCTTGACGCTCCAGGACCTGATACTTTTCTCCCTTTGCGGCTGCTCCAACCGTATTGCCGTCCTCGATGGACGGGCTTCTACGCATGCGAAGATGATCCGTAAGGACCGTGGCACGGGCACGGATCAGACCAGGAACCATCGCTTTCGCCTGCTCTCCTGTGAGAAGAAACTTCTTCGAAACATATCCATCCATACCGCCCGACTGTACATGGGCCCAGCCCTCATAGCCCTCCGGATCCAGTTCTACAATATTAACGGCTGCACCATTTGACAGCTCCCCCATGATATTCGTAAGATCATTCTGATTCGGTGCCGAGCGAAAATTAATATAGCTGTCGCACTGTACGATGCCCAGATTTGAATACTGTGAAAGAACGCGCTGGACCGTATCCGCCTTCAGCTGGTCCGTCAGCTTCTGTATCTCCGATGCGGTTGCAAAGGAAGCTCCGGACGTCTCCGCGACGATGGAAGCACTGGACTTCTCCATCTCCGGCTCTACGGTATTCTCCGAAGGGAAATGCTGCATTCCTACGGCAGCAAGGATCATAAGGAGCAGTATGCCACACACCCCCAGTGAAGCCTTCAGTTTCCTTCGCTCAGGCTCAGAAAGCTCCCTTCGTACAAGTTTTATCTTCGGTTTTTCCATAAAAAATGTCCCTGTCTATAAGCTGAAAATCATAAGCATTATAGCACAGGGACCTGTATTTTACATTTTCTTTTTCTCTAACGGACAGCACCTTCCGTTCCGAGCGCCTTTTCTTCTGACGTAAGGAGAAGCTGATCTCCCACGGCTTAACGCGCCAGCATCATACGGTCGTTTGAGAATGTACCGCCGGAGGCCTCTTCAAACTTCTGAAGAAGATTTTCAACCGTCAGCTTCTTTTTCTCTTCTCCCGAGACATCATAGATGATTTTTCCATTATCCATCATGATAAGGCGATTCCCAATACGGATGGCATCGTTCATATTGTGGGTAACCATGAGCGCAGTCAGTTGGTTTTCCTCAACGATTTCCTCCGTGAGCCTGAGTACCTTTGATGCTGTCTTCGGATCCAGTGCGGCCGTATGCTCATCAAGCAGAAGAAGCTGTGGGCGCTTGAGCGTCGCCATAAGGAGTGTCAGCGCCTGACGCTGACCACCGGAAAGGAGGCCGACCTTACTGGTCATTCGACTCTGCAAGCCAAGTCCCAGGCGCTCCAGTGCATCCCGATAGAACTCCCGCTCCTTCGGTGTTACCGCCCAGCGGAGTCGCCGACGCTCTCCTCTTCGAAAGGCGAGTGCCATGTTCTCTTCAATCTGCATGTCGGCTGCGGTTCCCTTCATCGGGTCCTGAAAAACACGGCCGATGTACTTCGCCCGTTTATATTCCGGCTGCTTCGTAATATTGACGCCATCAATTTCAATGATACCGGAATCGACCGGATAAGCACCCGCAATCATATTGAGAAGCGTCGACTTTCCTGCGCCGTTGCCACCGATAATCGTCACAAAATCGCCATCCTGCAGGGTTAAATTAATGCCGCGCAGTGCCTTTTTTTCATTGACCGTTCCCTTGTTAAAGGTTTTCCGTACGTTTTTTATGATCAGCATGGCTTATGCCTCCTTCTTTTCGATTTCAGCAGCGTCTTCCTCATCCTCAGATACGCTCTCGCGATAGCCCATCTTCTCCTTATATTTCTGCATTGCTACAGGAACACAAAGCGCCAGGGCCACAATAATGGCAGAAAGAAGCTTCATATCGTTTGCCTTCATGCCAAGGCGAAGAACAATGGCACGAATCAGGAAATAGATGACACAGCCGATCACCGAGGCACTGAGCTTCATGGCGAAATTTCTCGACCGTGAGAAAATGACTTCACCAATCACGATGGAGGCAAGACCGATAACGATGGCACCGGTACCCATGCCGACATCTGCATATTTCGTAGACTGGCAGACCAGTGCACCCGAAAGTCCGCACAGCACGTTTGCAAGGACTAGTCCGAGGAGCTTTGCATGATTGGTATCCACGCCCAGCGCCCGGATCATATCTTCATTGTTACCGGTGGCCCGAAGTGCAGCACCAAGCTCCGTACCGAAAAACCAGTATAAAATAGAAACCAGTGCGACTGCCACAATCAGTCCGACGATCAGCGTCGCCTGCGACTGGGTAATACCGAGTCGGTCTACCCAGAAGGTAATATCCGATGCAATTTTATTAATGGACTGGTTCGATTTATCTGCCATGATACGAAGATTAATGGACCAGAGCGAAATCTGTGTGAGAATTCCTGCAAGAATCGCCGGAATGCCGAAGAACGTATGCAGAACACCCGTGACGGCGCCCGCTACACCACCGGCAAGTGCACCACAGAAAAGAGCGATCGTCGGATCCACTCCCTTGATCATCAGCATGGCGCATACGCAGCCGCCAAGCGCAAAGGATCCATCGGTGGTCATATCTGCGATGTCCAGTAATTTAAACGTGATATAGACGCCGAGTACCATCATGGACCAGATCAGGCCCTGTGAAACTGCGCCCAGTAGGGAAGTAAGTAAACCGCTCATGAGGTTCCTCCTGAAATTGAAAATAAGATTGTATCACCGCTTCAAGCATCTCCCAGGCTGCCTTCCTATTCTGTCGCATAGACGCTTTAAAGTGTTGATACAACCTTCCATATCATAAGACTTCAGTGCGTTAAAGTCAACCAGGATTGCAAAAGGGGTGAGGCTTCCGCCCCACCCCTGGTTTTTAATGATCTGACTTCTGCAAGCCTTTTCGTTGAAAGAAATCGAACGAAACAGTTTACTTGGTCACAGAAGAAACATCGACACCCAGAAGATCTGCTGTCTCCTGATTTACCGTAATCTCGCACTTGTCTGCGCTCAGGTATCCGATCGGGATATCGGCCGGGTTCTTTCCATCCTTCAGGATTTCTACAGCCTGCTCACCTGCCATGTAGCCAAGCTGATAGTAGTCGATACCATAGGTGGCAAGGCCGCCCTCATTGACCATGTTCGGCTCACCGCAGATAACCGGAATCTTATTGTCGTTTGCCACAGAGGCAACGGTTGCCATACCAGCCGCAATGGTATTATCGGTTGGTGCATAAATGGCATCAACCTTTCCAACCATCGACTCTACCACGGTCTGAATCTCATTCGAGCTGGAGACGGTATAGTCTGCATGTGCAAGACCAGCCTTGTCACAGGCCTCTCTCGCCATCTCTGCCTGAATTTCAGAGTTTGACTCTGCTGTACAGAACAGAATACCTACAGACTTGGCATCTGGAAGCAGCTTCTGCAGAAGATCGATCTGCTCGTTCACGGGTGTCAGATCCGACATACCGGTTACATTTCCACCAGGAGCATCATTCGATGCCACAAGACCAGACTCTGCAGGATCCGTAACGGCTGAAAGTACGATCGGAATGGTGGTGGTTGCAGCAGAGGCTGCCTGCGCTGCCGGAGTGGCAATCGCATAGATCAGGTCATCTCCATCATTCACAAACTTTTCAGAAATGGTCTGGCAGGCAGACTGCTCACCAGATGCATTCTGCTGATCAATCTCATAAGAAATACCGGAATCATCCAGTGCCTTTACGAAGCCTTCATTGGCCTTATCAAGAGCCGCATGCTGTACAAGCTGAAGCACACCGATCTTATAGGTTTTTCCATCCTCCGCAGCAGCTGCGGTGGTTTCTTCACCAGCCGCCGTTGTTTCTGCAGCTGCGGCCGTTGTATCGGCGGGTGCTGCCGTCGTGCTCTGGGTTGAGCCTGATCCACATGCGGTCAGGGATGCCACAGCCATCATGGCAGCCATGGAAAGTGCTGTAAATCTGTTCATTTTTTTCATGATACTCTCTCCTCTTTTCATCCTGTTTTTCTCTTTAAGGCGCCGTGACTTTAACGCTTTAAAGTGGATGAGTTATGGTTGTATTATAGCGCGTATTTCATGAAATGCAAGAACGAATTATAGAAAAAGCCGTGGCTATAGCCACGGCTTATATCTCGTATAATCAGAAGGTCACAACATCGTCAATTGGTCCCGTTCGAACAATGGACTTGAGCTGAAGTACAGGACCTTCGCCACTGTATTCCTCGCGCTCCTCCATCGTTACGGTTGCAGTGAGCTTCGCCCAGTCTCTTGTTTTGAAGGGTGCAATCACTGCAGGATCGCCCTTCGTCACAAATCCAAGGAAGGTCATGTCCTGTGCACAGCAGGTCATGGCCATACGCCCCGGGATAAACTCATTGGCCGGAGACCCGTTCCGCTTCAGGATCATGGCTGTAAAGCTGATATCCTTTCCGATATATCGATCCGGGTTGTCCATGCAGTCCACGAACCAGATGCCATAATCCTCCGATGTCAGGGTGATACTCGGCTCATGAAGATCATATGGAAGATCCTCCGGAAGCATATCCTGCGGAATCTCTCCATTCTTATCTTCCAGAATCAGCATGGCTCCCTGTCCCATCGCACGAATCTTCCGGCGGAAGTCCACGAGCTGGTCCTGTGAAACATTGTCACAGCGATTAACTATGGCAAGTTCCGCATTGCGCAGCATCTGTCCCAGGAAGCTTCGCATGTTGGTGTTATTGATGTAGACGCCCAGGGTAGATCCATCCATGATGGTGATGACCTGATAAATCACCCAGCTTTCCGGCATGGAAAGTGTATAGTTTGCCGGACGTCCCTGTGCCTTTGCGAGCTCCGGCTCCGACATCGGTCCCTGGTAAAGATCATCCTGGTTCCAGACACCATTCCACTCAATGATGACACGTTCTGGATGATACTGTGCCTGGAGCTTTGAAAGGTAGGCCTCATTAAAATCGGTTTCCTTTTCCATAGGAACTGCTACCGTATGATACTTCGCAAGCAGCTCTTCTTCATACTCGGATTCGCCCTCCTCACATAAGAGAAGAAGCGTCGTGCCTTCTGCCTGAAAATACTCCTGCGCCATGGTATATTTGATGAATTCGGTTTTTCCAGCTTCCAGGAAACCGTTAATCAGGAATACCGGAATCTGGTCATCCTGCAGCTCGTAATTATCACTTGTTGCCATACATACTCCTATTTATTCGCAGAAAACCTGCTTCAATGCATCTTCCTTAAGATGAGCGCCGATCACAACCACCTTGCCCGTGAATTCAGGGGAGCCCTCACGCACCTCCGTCTGGCCCGGTACAAGGTCAAAGTACATCCAGTGACCACGATTGTCTGCATCTTCCAGCATACCCTTGCAACGGATGACGGTACCATAGGTCTCGCTCTCTGCCATTTCCTTCAGGATGCTCTCCAGCTTCGTCTTAGAGAATGGGTGCGGTGTCTCCATGCCCCAGTTCGTGAAGACCTCATCCGCATCATGATCATGATGATGGTGATGTGCGTGTTCCTCATGGTCTTCATGCTCCTCTGCCTCATGATCGTGATGGCAGCAGCAGTGTCCCTCCTCATGATCCTCATGATGGTGCTCATGCTCTTCGTCATGCTCATGATGGCAGCAGTGCTCCTCGTCGTGCTCGTCATGGTCATGCTCGTCCTCATGATCATGGTGACAGCAGCAGTGGTCTCCGTCATGATGATGGTGATGGTGGTGATCATGGTGATGATGAATCGTGATACCATTATCGAGCGTCTCAATCACATCGTGATCATCGTCATCCTCTTCCTCACCCTCATGCGCATGCACACGCTCCATGACTTCCTTCATCATGGACTCCTCCAGATCGTCCTTTCCGGAGATGATGCGGATCAGCTGCTCGCCGCTAAGCTCTGCTTCCGGCGTGGTCACCACCTGTGCCTTCGGATTGATTTCCTTCACAATCTTCACCGCCGTATTCGTCTTCTCCTCCGGTGCAATATCCGTTCTCGAAAGAACCACCGTGCCCGCATACAGAATCTGGTTGTTGAAGAACTCACCAAAGTTCTTTGAATACAGCTTGGCCTTCTGCGCATCCACGATGGTGACTGCTGCATCGAGCTCCACATCCAGGTTTCCGGAAACGGCCTTCACGGCACCGATAATATCGGAAAGCTTGCCGACACCGGATGGCTCAATGATGATACGGTCCGGATGGTAGGTCTCCACCACCTCTGCCAGCGACTTCTCAAAATTCCCGACCAGAGAACAGCAGATGCAACCCTGATTCATTTCCCGGATTTCAATGCCGGAATCCTTCAGGAAACCGCCATCAATGCCGATTTCACCGAATTCATTTTCAATAAGAACAACCTTTTCCGTCTTTAACGCCTCATCTAACAGACGCTGAATAAATGTGGTTTTTCCAGCTCCCAGAAAGCCGGATACAATATCTATACGTGTCATATGATTACTCCTTCCAATCATCCTTCTGTGATTTGGGACAATGCAAACGGCCTGCAGGCACATCGCTCTTCGCGCACTGAAAAGGCATGAAGAGAACGGCTCTGCTCATTAGCACTCTCTTAATAACACTGCTAAGTATAGTCAGTGCCCTTTCTCTTGTCAATGAACGCTCGTACGCATTTGCGTGCGTTTCAAAAGATTTCGCACTTTCATATCTCCTCAGCAACATGCATTTCCATGCAAAAATGGTCCCGCGATGTTTCTACTCCGAAAGATACTCGATGGCCTTTCGAAGATCCTCTGCCTTTTCAATGCAGATCGTCGCGCCACTCTCTTCGAGTTCCTTCTGATCCCGGAAACCATAGATGCAGCCGATGGATGGAATTCCGGCACGCTTCGCCGTTTCCATATCGGTATTCGTATCTCCGACATACAGGCAGTCCGCTGCCTGCTTTCCGATATGTAAAAGAGCATCCTCCACGACACCAGTATCCGGCTTTAAAGGGTGTGTACCATCATCGCCGGAGATATAGTCGAAGTAGCCCGGTCCATACGCCGCATCGAGCACCTTGATGGCTTCGTGCAGTGACTTGTTCGTAATGCAGGCGATCTTCCATCCTTCTGCCTTCAGCGCATCGAGGCAGGTCTTCAGTCCTTGATACGGTTCTGCCTTATAGGTGCAGTTATCCTTAAAGAGGTTCATGTACAGACTCCAGGCGTCATCGTAAAGCTCCATGACCTCATCGGCCTTCTGATCCAGATCGAAGGCCTTCTCTTCATCCTTTTCTTCCCATTTTTCCGCTTCCCGGTAATAGCGGTCTGCAGTCGCCGCAAGGGAACGTTCCACAAACTTTTCGCCGCCATTGCCTACATATTTTTTCGTCTGCTCCATCGTGATACGATCGAGTCCCAGCTCATCCATGGTTTTATTCATGGTATCCTGCAGACTGTACAAGGTGTTAACGAGTGTTCCATCGAGATCCATCAAAAGTGCGCTGTATTTCTGTGACATACACTACCTCCATCCATAAAACAGAAAAATTATAACACGAAGAAACTGCAATCGAAAGCAAAGCATGCTAGAATAACGAAAACACAGGGAGGAAACGAAGCGATGAAATTTTATTATGGAGTCCAGAAGGGCCGTCATCCAGGTGTATATGAAAGCTGGGACGCCTGCAAAAAGGAAGTGATAGGGGCAACCGGCGCCATCTATAAAAAATTTGCAACACGTGAAGAGGCAGAAGCCTTCGTACAGTCGGAGGGATATGGCCACGCTGTGTCCGCCGCTTCGTCTCATCGCACCGCCCCTGCAGCGCCACGGGTGCCCGATCAAGCGACAGCGCCGCTCTTCCATGCGGTGACGGATGTTACGAAAGAGGATATTCTTGCAGAGCTCACCGACGTCACAACGGAAGCGCTCGCCTACGTGGATGGCAGCTTTAATCTCACCTCAGGCATCTACGGTTACGGTGGTGTTCTGCTCTCCCGGGACGGGAGCCTGACCCCGCTGACGGGACATGGACGGGATGATACACTTCGAACCATGCGAAATGTCGCCGGAGAGATTCATGGTGCGATGGCTGCGATTGAAGCAGCAGCTGCTGCCGGAATTCACAGCATTACGATTTTCTATGATTATATGGGCATCGAGATGTGGGCAAACGGGCAGTGGAAAACAAACAAGGAAGGGACCCGCGCCTATAAGGCCTTTATCGATGATCAAAGGGTATCCATGGACATACAGTTTCAGAAGGTTGCAGCCCACACCGGGGTCCGCTTCAATGAGCTCGTCGATCAGCTGGCAAAGCAGGCTGTGGGCCTTCGCGTCTAAGCTTTTTCATGACGACGTGAGCCTGTCCGTGCCTGGACTTCAGCGATCAGCCTTTGGTGCGCTTGTTCTGTAGTCCAAAATGCCGTGGCATGTGCGTTCACATCCCACGGCATTTTCCTTCACGTTTTTTCTTCTTCTCTCTTCGTTCTTTTCTGCTTCTCTATTTTATCATCAGGAGGCGCTGATCGAACGCATCTTCTCTTCGCTTTCTCAGCGCTGTCCGTTTCTCATCCAGTACAATTCGTATCGTTAAATAAATGATGGGGCCAAGGTAGATCAGCAGCACCCAAAGGCTCGCAGCATCCATGGACTGTACCCCCTCCTGGAGGCTTCCGATCCCATAGATACCGGACATCATAAGGGAGGTAAAATCATAAAAGGCGTGCAGAAAAATCATGCCAACGACATTTCGCGCACGCGCATAGATGAGACTCAGATAAATTCCGATCACGACATTCTGCAGCATCTGATAAAGGACGGCTTCCATACTGCTTGACCAGCTCCTATTGATGATATGTGCAAGCCCAAACAGAATTCCTGTGCAATAGGCAGCCTTCAGGCGTCCGAGCGCACAGCTCTTAAAGCTGCGTATCAGGTTTTCTTCAATAATCCCACGAAAAACCGTTTCTTCCAGAAAACCGACAAGGAAAATAAAGCCAAGGAAAAGGAAAATCTGTGTCCACGGAAGACAGTCCTCTTCGATCATCAGAATACGTTCATACTGAAGGAGAAGGATATCCAGGAGAAGAACGAAGGCCCCTGCCTTTAAGGTATCCATAAAGTTGTCCTGCTCCCAGCGAATCTCACTCAGCATGCCCGTGCCCTTCAAAAAAAGCATGGTTAAAATCAGGGCAGATTCTTCACGCAGAAGGAGCCCGCCGTATCCGGGTATTTCAACTCCCTTCGTGACAAATGCAGTCAAATAAAGAATGAGAAGAAAAGAAAACGTCGTCATAGCAGCGTACATGACAGGGTGTTCCTGCATGAACGCCTTTCGCGTTTTCTTCATATCAGCCTCTTTTCAAATCATGATCCTGTCATGTATGAAAAGAAGCTTTAATTCAGAAGTCGGATATACTCAATAAAAAAGCGGACCGAGGATAAAATTCGCGTGCATGGCCTGAACACACGCAGTGTGCAGAAATAGGTTTCTCGTCCACCCAGAAAAAGTACATTATAGAGCGAAACGCTTCGGAGCCCTTCTCCCTTCGGGTTTACGGTCGGCTTTTCACTCAGCTTTTCCATATGAAGATTCAGGAAATGATGAAGCTCAGCGAGATTCAGAACCACATTTTCTTCTATTTCCGCCGTCAGTGAATCCTTCTGTACACTTGTTGTGCCTGTATGCCGGGCTTCGGATCCCGATGAAAGCTGCGTAAAGGGGGTAAGAAAAAGGAGGCAGAGCATGGCCATCAGCATCCACAGAGAACGGCGTCTCTTTAAGCTCCGACTGGTCATGGCTTCCTCCTTTTATTTATAATAGAATGATGTTATGCTCCCGGCAGGTCTCAATCATGTCCTGCGGCCAGATGCTTGCCTGTACCTCACCGATATGGGCCCGGTTCAGAAGAAGCATGCAAAGTCTCGACTGTCCGATTCCACCGCCAATCGTATATGGAAGCTCTCCATTGAGAAGCATCTGATGATACGGAAGTGCCGCGCGCTCTTCCCGAAGAGAAGTTTCATCGACACGAATACCCATGGAGCTGATCTCCAGTGCACAGTTCAGAGTCGGATACCAGAAAAGAATATCTCCGTTCAGTGCCCAGTCATCATAATCCGGTGCACGTCCATCGTGAGGCTCACCATTGGAAAGCTGATCCCCGATGCGACTGATGAACACGCATCCATGCTCCTTACAGATGGCATTTTCTCTTTCCTTCGGTGTCTTATCCGGATACATCTGAAGAAGGCTCTCTGAATCAATGAAATAAATATCGTCCGGCAGCTTATTCACCGCATTTGGATATTTATACCACACCTCATGCTCCATATGCTTGATGATACGGAAAATCATACGTACGGTGCCCTCCAGGGTCGTCGTGGTGCGCTCCTCCTTCCGAATCACCATTTCCCAGTCCCACTGGTCCACATAGCAGCTGTGCAGGTTGTCCAGCTCCTCATCTCGTCGAATAGCATTCATATTTGTATAGAGGCCTTCACCTGGCTGAAATCCATACTTTTTCAGTGCCATACGCTTCCATTTTGCAAGTGAGTGTACAACCTCAATGGTTTCCTCTGGCCACCATGGTACGTCAAAGCTTACTGGTCGTTCAAATCCATTTAAGTTATCATTGAGACCCGAGCTTTTCGGCACGAAAAGTGGTGCAGAAATCCGGCTCAGATTCATCTCCCGGCCGAATTCCTTTTGAAAAGTGTCGCGAATGTACTTAATGGCCTCCTGTGTTTCACGCACAGAAAGACGTGGATCGTAATCCTTCGGAATGATCAGTCCCATATTTGCCTCCTAGAGTACGACGGGATATGTCCTCCGAGCACGACCACCCTGTCGCCGATATAATGTAAAAATGTAGCACGCGAACTTTCGACATGCAAGAACTATTTCTGCTGCATTTCCTGGTCGATCCAGTGCATCAGTACCGATACGATATAGCGCTGCTCCTCTTCGCTGAGCGCTCGATGTGGTGGAATGTGATGCCATTTGGATAGGCAGCCGCGGCAGCAGCAGGCGGTTGCATGCTGAGCAATGAACACAGGGTGTCCTCGCCACGGTGTCTGTTTTCCATCGTTTCGCGGTTCTGCCGCTGCGAGTCGCTCTCGAATAAACGCCTGCGCATGCTCTTCAATCTTTGCCCGCCCCTGCTTTTCTGCATACGACCGCTCCTGTTTTCCAAGATGAAAGCCAGAACGGAATCGGCTCTCAGAAAGACGGGCGAAGAGGCGCTTCAGCACATATTCTGCTGCCCGGTCAGGGGTGGTTTCCATCCTTCGAAAAGCGAAGCGCCTCCTGATAATACTGCACCGGAGCCCCTGCTTTTCGTGCACGCTCGCTTTCCTCCAGCAGACGATGGTCCTCTGGACTCGCGCCCTGCTCATCCTCATCATCATCGGTCACCTCAATCGGGTAATGAAGATTTTTCACCTGTGGATGCTCTTCAGAGCCCCAGAAATCGGCTGCTTCCTCCTGTGGAAGGGCCGCTTCCTCAGCTGTGACTGTGTCATCAAACGGGCTCCCAGACACCGGCATAAAGCCATCGGCATCCAGAAGGGAAGGGCTTCGCTGAAGCCTGTTCTCCGCGATACCACGTACCGGTGGATTCATGGCCAGGCAAAGCGGAAAGTAGTTCATGCCCGCCTTCATGGCCTGGGATTTCTGCAGACCTTCCGGAATATGATAAACGCGCCCATTCATCTGAAAATTGGCACCTGTCGACAGAAAGTAAAAAGGCGTATCAGCCGCAATGCACTGCTGTCGGAGCATTTTCAACGCCTGAAAGTCGAGTATCCTTCCATCGGCCGCCGTTTCGCCGGCCACCTGAACTGCCTGTACGCACCCTGTCGACAGAATCTCCTCTATATGAAGAGGCTCGCTGAAATGCTCTGTTGAAAGCAGTACAGAGCGTGGAGGCAGGGTGTGTGGATCCAGCTCCTGCCACTCCTTCTCCGCAGAAGCCTGCGTTGAAATATCAATGGACCGCATGATTCCCGCTTCGTACGTCTTCATTTTTCCTCCTCACGGAGCTTCTTTCGCGTTTCCTCATCAATAACCGTTCGAAGCTTCTGAATCGTCTTTGAAAACTTCATATTGTCCTGTCCGTACGTAAGCTGCAGCTCATGCTCAAGTGGCAGCCAGGTACTGAGCTTTGCTTCATCATGCTGTACCACGGCTTCGATTTTATCAAACGCCTTATAGACGCGGGCTTCCGTCGTCTCCAGCGCCTCCATTTCTTCCCAGAGTGCCGAAAGCTCTGCATCAAATGGAGCCGGCATGGAATGAAACCACTGAAGAAGCAGATCTGATTCCTTCTCCGAATCCGCATCCGTTTTATAAAAGGAAGGAATATCTCCCGTAAAGGCCTCTCCTAGATCATGGATGATACACATCCGAAGAATCTTATCGATGTTCAGCTCTGGAAATTCCTTTTCCAGCTCATGACTGTACATCAGCACCATAAAGGCCAGGCGCCAGCTGTGCTCTGCCACCGATTCATGTCGATCCTGTGAGGTCCAGCTGTGTCGTGTATTATTTTTCAGCATCTCTGCACGATGCATAATGTCTAAAAACTCATATTCTGTCATATGAAGACCTCCTGCAATGGATATGCCGCGCATATCAGGTCCGCAGCATCCCGTCATTTCGTGAAGTCTACCTGCCGTTTTCTGAAGTAGCTTGAAACAGTGTCCACGGGTACTCTTCCGGCGGTTTTACTTCAAAATGGCATTCCTGCTTTTCTGCTTCATCATAAAACGAAAGTGTATTACAGAAAAGTGCGAGATGCGGGCAATGCTGACGAGATCCATATTTGCCATCACCAAAAAGTGGCATTTTTCTTGCCGCAAACTGACAGCGAATCTGATGAAAGCGACCGGTCCGAAGTGTAACCTCGACAAGGGACGCCCTATCCACGGTATTCAGCACCGTATAGCTGAGCTCTGCTTCCTTCACCCCGTTTCGTTTCCGTTTTACAGGGTACATTTTTTTCTTCATCCGGTCTTTATAAAGCAGGTCCTTCATTGTACCGCCGGGCGTCTCCGGAGTCCCTGATACCACACAGAGATACGTTTTATGAAGTCTGCCTTCTGCCAGCAGCCGACTGAGACCGGCCGCCGTATCACGGTCCCGTGCCAGCACCAGCAGTCCGGATGCCGCCTGATCCAGACGATGCACCGGATAATACATCCTGGGCGTTCCACCTAAGGCCTCTGCCAGGCGTTCTGGCACATCATGCTCTGCATCTTCACCAGCCGCCTTACAGACCACGATATAATGCGCATTTTGATGAATGATCTTCATTTTTTCGCTTTCCGTTCCTGATCGCGCTCTTCGGCAAACTTTTCAAGGCTTGAAATATGATTACAGTACTCGGAAGCCGCGCAGGATGCGCAGCCCTTATATCCGGAGCAGCCCTCCTTTTCCAGATCTTCCTTTTTCATTGCATGTCTGAAAATATAAATGGTCATGGCGGCAATCGCTGCCATGATGATCAGTGCCATGGTTAAGTTCATGTTTTCTCCTTCGATGCAATACCTGTCGCTGCATCGTTTGTTTTATTTTTTATCATCGTCTTCAATGCCATGCCTTTGCAGAAGCTCATCCAGACTAGGGCTTCAGCATGATAAAGACACCGTTATTTCCTCGCAATCCCTTCGTATAACGATGGCTGAACAGAAGCTCTGGATTACAGTTCGTACAGAGATCGGTCACACTGATTTTCTCGGAAGGCACCCCTGCCTCCTCCAGAACAATGCGATTTGCTGTCCATAGATCAAGGTGATACTTATGCTCGCCCGTCTCCTTGATTCCATCATCCTGCAGGATTTCCTCTGCATGATTTCTAAAGCTCCGCATAAATTTCAGGGCTACGTCCTCCGAAATTTCATAGCAGTCTTTACAGATGCTCGGACCGATGGCACAGATCAGGTCCTTCGGTTGCGTGCCGAAGCTTTGCTGCATTGCCCGAATCGTGACCTCTCCCATGCGCTGAACGGTTCCGCGCCATCCTGAATGACTCGCACCAATGGCGCGATGCACGGGGTCCACAAAGAGAAGCGGAACACAGTCCGCAGCAAAAATGCCAAGTGCAAGCCCTGGTACATCCGTGATCAGGCCATCCACATCCTCGTAGGAGCGCGGACGAACCGTTCCCATGCCAGCGTCCTCTCTGTGGACGACCCGTACATTCGTCGTATGGGTCTGCTGGCTCAGAACCATGTGCTGCTCATCGGTTCCGAGCACAGACGCCATTCGGCGGAAGTTTTCATGCACGCAGCTGTCCTCGTCACCATGTCCAAAGCGAAGATTCATCGATGCATAGATGCCCTGGCTTACACCGCCGATGCGCGTGGAAAATGCATGCTCCACAATGCCCGTTTCACGGATCGCCGGTACCTGCATATAGAGAAGTGCACTGCCATCCCTGTTTTCTGTTTTCTGTATTTCCATCACAGGCCGAAGGCCCTTCCGTTTAATATTCAGCATAGTCTTAACTTTAGCATAAATCGAACAGCATCACAAACAAAAAGCTTCAGGTAAACCTGAAGCTTCATTCGTGACGGATCCGGGAATCGAACCCGGGATTCAGCCGTGAGAGGGCTACGTCTTAACCGCTTGACCAATCCGCCATATAATATTAAGTTTTAAATGACGGATCCGGGAATCGAACCCGGGATTCAGCCGTGAGAGGGCTACGTCTTAACCGCTTGACCAATCCGCCATGTCTGTGTCGCTTCAAGCGACTTGCTTACTATATCAGCCTCCCACCCTAAAGTCAACAACTTTTTTGAAAATTTTCAGGTTCAATTTTCAGCCTGCGCCTTGTTCATGTTCTAAGTTCATCGTTTCGATGAAAGGAGTCTCAAAAAAAGCGAGGACCCCATCAAGGGTTCTCGCTGCTCTAAGAATTCTAACCGATTAAACGGTAGAGATCATTATAAAACGTCGGGTAGGAAATCTGAATGCAGTCTGCATCGATGAGTTCGATCGCACTCTCTCGGCCCCCTGCCATGGCGAGTACGGCAAAGGTCATGGCAATACGGTGATCCTTCCGAGTATCAATCCGAGCCGCATACGACGGAAGCTGCGGTCCCTGTCCTTCAATGATCATCCCGTCTTCCGTTTCTTCTGCCCTCATACCGAGCGCACGAAGCCCTTCCACCATGACGGCAATTCGATTGGACTCCTTCACCTTCAGCTCCTGTGCATCACGGAAAATGGTACGCCCCTCTGCTCCTGCGGCAACGGCCGCAATCACCGGAAGCTCGTCAATGAGACGAGGAATCATGGCTCCTGAAATCTCCGTTCCATGCAGCGTATCCGAATAACGCACACGAATATCCGCCACATCCTCGAAGCCGGCCAGACGCTGATTTTCCAGAGTAATATCCGCTCCCATGGCACGATAGGCATCGAGAATACCCGCACGGGTTGGATTGATGCCTACATTCCGTATAAGAATATCCGATCCCGGGATCAGAAGCGCCGCCGAAATAAAATAGGCCGCCGAGGAAATATCACCCGGCACCTCCAGTGGTTCCTGCAGGGCCGTCAGTGTGGCCCCCGGAAGGAGGGTAATCTCAGCGCGTCCATCCGGAAGAATGCGTGTATCCAGCTGCGCGCCCAGTGCGCGAAGCATACGCTCACTGTGGTCCCGTGACAGCGTCGGCTCAAGGACCGTCGTTTCCCCCTGTGCATACAGCCCGGCAAACAGAATGGACGACTTCACCTGAGCGCTCGCGACCGGAGAGGCATAGCGGATTCCATGAAGCGACTGCCCATGAATTACAAGCGGTGCGCAGTCATTCGCATGCAGTGAGGAAATCTCGGCTCCCATTTCATGAAGAGGGGTCATGATTCTCTTCATTGGCCGCTTCTGTATACTTTCATCTCCCGTCAGCATGGAATCAAAGTGCTGTGCAGAAAGAATCCCCGCGAGCAGTCGTGTGGTTGTGCCCGAATTTCCGCAATCGAGTATTTCCTCCGGCTTCTGTAAGCCACGAAGACCGCGGCCGTGAATCACGACCTCGGTCTCATGCTGATCCAGTTCAATGGAAACCCCCATACGGCGGAAGCAGGAAATCGTGGACAGGCAGTCTGCCCCATTCAAAAAGCCTGTAACATGCGTGTCACCTTCACTTAAGGCTCCCAGCATCACCGCGCGATGAGAAATGCTCTTATCTCCCGGAACCTGCAGACTTCCCTTCAGCGGATGTCCTGCTGCATGTATGGTTTTATTCATCCGTCAATCAGTCCTCTCATCTTAATATAGTTCTTCATAAGTACTTCCATCTCATCGAAGTCAATGCGGCTTGCATTGATCATGAGGTCATAGTTATCCGGCTCCATCCAGTCTTCGCCGGTATAATACTTATGGTACTCTTTCCGCTCTCGATCGATCTTTTTAATGCGCCGAAGGGCTTCCTCTTCGTTCACCTTATCATAGTCCATCACCCGCTTCGTCCGGGTGACGAGATCCGCATAGACGAAAAGGTCGACATGATTTTCCATGTTGGCTTCTGTCAGGATGTAATTACTGCAGCGTCCGGCAATGATGCAGCTTTCCTTCGCCGCAAGATCACGAATCACCTCTGCCTGAAAGCGGAACAGATTTTCAGGAGATACAATGTTGTCCTGAACATTCGGCTTTCCAAGATCCGGCTTCAGGCCATACAAGGTCTTAAACAGTACATTGCGTCCCGCCTTTTCATCCGCCATGCGGAAATACTGCTCTCCAATCGCGGTTTTCTCTGAGGTGATCTTCAGAATATCATCATCATAAAAATGAATACCCAGCTCCTCTGCGAGACGCTTTCCTACAAGGCGCCCGCCGGAACCATACTGTCTGCCAATCGTAATGACGAAATGCTTCTTAATCATAGTAGCCTCCTGATGCATTAACCCGTTGTTTCCTACATGCATTTCATGCTTTTATCGGCATCTGCCCGAACAGCATTTCCGCCGTAAAAGCATATCCTCGCTCCTTCGGGATCGATTCTTCTACGTCCAGTATACAATAAAACAAAGACCCGTTACAAGCCTTCCTTCGTAGAGAGAAGGATGCGATCATTGTTCAGTTCCTTTCCTGCCCCCTCTGCAAAGCGTTCCAGCAGGTCATTTACGTTCATTTTTGCCCGTTCTTCTCCACGCACGTCGAAGACAATGCTTCCGCTGTTCATCATCAGCGTCCGGTTACCAAGCTCGAGCGCCTGGTTCATGTTATGCGTCACCATAAGACAGCTGATCTTCCGCTCCTTTACGATGCGTCGTGTGAGCTCCAGCACCTTCTTCGCGGTCGACGGATCCAGTGCAGCCGTATGCTCATCCAGAAGCAGGATCTTCGGTGTTACCATCGTAGCCATGAGAAGGGTCAGTGCCTGCCGCTGTCCTCCTGACAGCAGCCCTACGGGCTGTGTCATCCGATCCTCCAGTCCCATATCGAGCAGAGAAAGCTGCTCGCGAAAGGCTTCCCGATCTTTTCTTGTCACGTAGCTGAACAGGCCCTTCTTATGCTCACTTGCGCGAAGATACGCCACGGAGAGGTTTTCTTCAATCGTCATATGGGGTGCCGTTCCCATGAGCGGATCCTGAAAGAGTCGTCCAATATAACGGCTTCGTATATGCTCTGGAACAAACGTGATATCCTCCCCATCCAGCTCGATATAGCCCGCATCGGTATAGAAGCTTCCGGCGATGGCATTGAAAAGTGTTGATTTACCGGCTCCATTCGAACCGACAATGGTTGCGAAGTCCCCGTCCAGAAGTTCCAGGGAGAGATCAGAAATAGCGCGCTTTTCATTGACCGTACCGGCGTTGAAGGTTTTATAGATATGTTCAATTTTCAGCATCTGCTCTGCCTCCCTGCATTGACTTCCGCGCACGCATCGCCATACGCTGCTTATGCTTAAACTGCACGAGCTCCCTGGCCCGTGGTGTTGCAATAGCGACCGCCACAATCAGTGCCGATACAAGCTTAAATGCTTCGGTCGGGACATTCAGTCGAAGCGCAATGGAAATAATGAAACGGTAGAGGCAGGAGCCGATGACCATACCGAAGATCCTGGTCATCATCTTATGCTTTCCAAACAGCGTCTCTCCGATCACGAGCGAGGCCAGAGCAATGGTGACCATGCCGGTTCCCAGATTGATATCGCAGGTTTTATTGTACTGTGCGATCAGGCATCCGGCGAGCGCGGTAATGGCATTGGACACGCAGAGCCCCACCGTAATCGTAAAGCATGGGTCAATCGAGGATGCACGCACCATGGCCGGACTGTCACCAGTAGCCCGAATGGAGAGCCCAAGCGTCGTGCTCAGGAACCAGCGAATCAGGAAGCAGACGGCAAGCACCAGCAGTGCCAGCAGAAGCAGCTTACTCCAGCTCGTAAACGTCTTATTTCCACTGAGTCCGCTGAACAGCGAAAAGATGGTGTCTGTACCAAAGATGGAAACATTGGAGCTGAAACCCATGACGGCCAGATTGACGGTATAGAGGCCGGTATTCACAATGATACCGGCGAGAATACTCTCCACGCCAAGCCGGGTCTGAAGGAAGGCGGTCACAAAGCCAGAGCAGATGCCCGCCGCCATGGCTGCGAAAATCGCAAGGAATGGATGGCCTGCGATCGTGACCACGGCGCCGACGGCGCAGCCTAAGGTATAGCATCCATCCGTTGAAAGATCACAGATATTCAGAATGGAATAGCTGATAAAAAGAGAAAGGGCTACCAGTGAATAGACGAGTCCTACCTCGAGTGCCGTGCGGATAATGCCCGCCGTCAGAAAGCCAGTCAAGTGTTTTACCTCCTAAAAGTTTAATCCCTTATCAGTTTGAGAATTCCTTCTCTGTTTTTGTCTCTACAATCTGCGTGCAGAGGTCCTTGATTTCAGATTCCACATCGGAAAGACTGAGTCCAAGTGCTTCGCAGGTATCCGTGTTGATGGTAGCAATACCGTTATCGAAGGTTTTGACCGGAATCTGATCCGGCGTCTTTCCATCGAGAAGAATTTCTGCCACCGTGTCAGCTGTTGCAACACCGAGGTTTGCATAATCCACGCCATAGCCCATGAAGGCACCGTTCAGTGCGAAGGAATCGGCGCCTGCATAGTGTGGGATTCCCGCCTCGGCAAATTTCTCATAGATGCCCAGCTCTGCCTGCTGGATGGTATTATCCGTCGGCGTAAAGACCGCGTCCACGCCCTCTGCAACGAGTGCATCTGCCGCAGCCTGTACCTCATCGGTCTTCGTACCGGTCTTTTCAATGTACCGGATGCCCTTCGCATCCAGATACTCCTTTGCATCCGCAATTGGCTGCTTGGAGGAGTCCTCAGAGTTCGAATACAGAAGTCCTACATAATCCGTATCCGGGTTCACCGCAAGCATGAGATCCATGATGGCGTTCGTGTTCAGAAAATCGGACGTGCCTGTGATATTCGCGCCCGGAGCGTCCATGGAAGCCACCAGCTTCGCAGAAACCGGATCCGATACGGCAGAGAATACAACTGGAAGATCCTGTCCCTCTACAGCCGACTGCACAACCTGTGCTGCCGGAGTTGCAATCGGAATGATGATATCCACGTCATCCGAAATCAGCTGACTTGCAATCTGATTGAGCACGCTGGCATCCCCCTGTCCGTTGAAGGTGTAATCCTTATAATTGAAGCTTACGCCCTTTTCCGCTGACAGCTTATCCAGCTCCTTTTCGACATTCTCCTCAATCTGGTTCAGGGATGGATGATCCATGAACTGCACAATGCCGACCTTATATTCCTTTCCTGTCTCCGTGGCCGCTGTTTCTGCTGCACTGGTTGCTTCCGCTGCCTCTTCCGTGGCAGCTTCTGCCTGTGCTGCCTGCGTGCTGCCTGCCGTCGGTGCTTCCGAAGCGCCACATGCCGAAAGGGATGCGACCATCAGGGTTGCCAATGTTGCTGCCATCATCTGCTTTTTCATTTTTTTACCTCCAATAAGTCGGGCGTTCTGCCCGGATCGAATGTTCAACTGGAGCTGATCGAAGGACAGCTTTGTGTTGCCATGTTCGTTTTTCTGTTTCTTCACAGTGCATTCCTTGAAGGAAAACGCCAATGAAACAAAAAGCCCCATGCGGAGATTACTCTCTGCATGAGGCGAATTAACAACGAATCCGTGGTACCACTCATCTTACCTTTCGGTCACTTTTCACATACCAGCATATGTGCTGCCTGATAACGGTGCAGAACCCGTCGCTTCCTACTTGAATCCGTTCGGAGCGCCCTCCAGAGTCCATTCATTCATCCATCCCGTACCGCATTTCCATCATCAGCGGCTCTCTCTGACCTTCCGGATCAATTACTTCTCTCTGTCATCGGTTTGTACTATTTGATTGACTGTACTTTAGCACGTTGAACTAAGGCCGTCAAGCATGAAAATGAAATGATTCATCGTTCTTCCTGTCATTCTTTCAGCAGACAGATCCTGTTCCTTTTTTCTCAGCGATCCATCTCGCTGTGAAAGCCCGTGGAATAATGATCCCGAATAACCGACTCAATCTCATGGAGTGAGCTCTGCGGAAGATCTCCTGGGATGGTGTTTTTCATTGCAGAGGTAGCATTGCCATACTTCACAGCTTCCTTGACATCTCCGTTCGAGTGAATGAGTCCATAGAGCGCACCTGAAATATAGGCGTCTCCGGATCCGATCCGATCCACGACATCAATGTTTTCATACGGTGGCTCCTCAAAGTATGCATCCCGCTCAGCAGAATACGCGAGGGAGCCAAAGTCATGGCTCTTCGGGCTATGTACCGTGCGCTGTGTTGCAAACACAGCCTTAATCGGATAATCCTTCGTAAAGCTCTTAATCATCTCACGACAGTTGCCCGTTTTCAGGAAGGTGAGCTTTGCAGTGGATTCCGAGCAGAAGAAAATATCAACATACGGAAGAATCTTCAGTATGGTTTCACGTGCTTCATCTCCGCTCCAGAGATTTCCACGGAAGTTCACATCGAAGGAAATCAGCGCACCATTTTCCTTGAAATGCTTGATGGCTTCGATGGTAGTTTCGCGAAGCTGTGGCGATAATGCCAGCGTGATTCCAGAGGTATGGAAGCACTTGGTGCTGCGGTACACTTCCGGGTTGATTTCATCCAGTCCCAGAGAGAAAAAGCTGGAGTGGCGACGGTCATAGATCACCTGCGGCTTTCTCGGATAGGCGCCATACTCATAGTAGTATACACCGACACGTGCTTCCTCTGAATGATCATAGATGAAGAAATCATCGGAAACACCATAGCTTCGAATCGTTCCCTTCATGAACTGCCCCAGGTCATGCGCCGGAAGCTTCGAAATAATACCCGTATGAAGGCCCAGAAGTGCAGCACCTACGGCCACATTCAGCTCCGCACCACCGACATTCTTTTCGAATACGTCGGAACGGGCGATCCGCTCATTTCCAGGTGGCGAAAGTCGAAGAAGTAACTGCCCCATCGTGACTAAGTCAAAAGGTCTATCTGGGAAATTCATAATGCATGCCTCCATGTCTCGGAAAAGGATTTCAAATTGTTGATATTGCATATAATGCATTGATTTTATACCATTCTTTCGTTATAATCAAGACAAATGTAAACGCTTACACAGACAGGTATAATTTCTTCATCCGGGTCATTCTGTAGCGTTTTAGAAGGACATGCCATGAATATTTACGATATTTCAAAGGTCGCTGGCGTCTCCATTGCCTCTGTTTCGCGTGTCATTAACGGTGCCGAAAACGTATCGGAAAAGACCAGAAGAAAAGTGCTCGACGTCATTGACCAGTATGGTTACACCCCCAATGCCTATGCGCGTGGGCTCGGCCGTGGATCCATGAAAACCATCGGTCTCATGTGTTCGGATCCCACCGATATCTACCTCGCAAGTGCCATCAATTACCTGGAAACAGAGCTTCGAAGCCAGGGCTACAATTCCATCCTCTGCTGTACCGGCGACCGGCTGGATAACAAGAAGGCGAGCTTCGAGCTTCTGAAATCCCGTCAGGTGGATGCCTTCATTCTTGTCGGTTCCCAGTTCGTGGAGCCGAAGCCGGAGGACAATGCCTACATTCTCGAAGGCGCACATGACCATCCTGTCATGATTCTGAACGGCTATCTTCCTGGGGATAACATCTACTGCACGCTATGTAATGAAAAGGGCGGCATGAAGGATGCACTTCAGCATCTGTATGACACCGGTGCCCGTCAGTTTATGTATGTCTACTCCAGCGTAAGCTTCTCCGGAACGCAGAAGCTTGCCGGTATTCGGGAAAGCATCCGGGAGCTTGGTCTTCCAGACGAAGCCCTTCGCACCGTGCAGGGGCATCGCCGCTATGATGAAATTGCCACGCTTCTCAAAGAAGCGTACGATGAGGCTCCCTTTGATGCCATTATTGCATCCTCCGACACCTCTGGTGTGGGCGCTGTCAAGTTTGCTCTGCATGCCGGGCTTCGCCTTCCGGAGGACCTGCAGATCGTCAGCTGGAATAATTCCACCCTGGCGGTTGCATCCTCTCCGGAGCTCACCAGCGTGGATGCCATGCTGAAGGAGCTCTGCCTTAAGACCTGTGAGAATCTTCTCTCCCTTCTCAATCCGGTGGAGGATGAAGAGGGACATCTCCTCACAGCAGATATTCCTGCGAAAACAGTCATGCAGACCCATATGGTCAAGCGTGAAACGACCCGGTTTTAAGGATTCACTTTTTGTCTCCGAACTGGTATACATTTCGAAGGAACCATTGTACACTGAAGACAATGCCAACGGGCATTGCATATAAATCACTCTGTATCTGTCCTGTCATTTTCCGGAGGATGCTCTCTTCCGTGCAGACAGATACCATTCACTTCATGGAGGTAAAGCTATGAAACCATTTATGGACAAGGACTTCCTGCTCAGCACAGATGTAGCGAAGGAGCTCTATCACGACATCGCAGAGAAGGCGCCGATTCTTGATTACCACTGCCATATTGATCCGAAGGATATCGCTACGGACAAGCAGTACGATAATATTTATCAGGTATGGCTTGGAAAGCCACCGATCGGTGACCACTACAAGTGGAGACAGATGCGTGTGAACGGTGTTCCAGAGGAATACATTACCGGTGATAAGCCAGACCGTGAGAAGTTCCAGATGTGGGCAGAGACGATGCCGAAGCTGATTGGCAACCCGCTGTATCACTGGTCTCACCTCGAGCTTCGTAAGTATTTCGGTTATGAAGGCTATCTCAATGGCGACACCGCAGAGGAAGTATGGAACCTGTGCAATGAGAAGCTGCATGATCCATCCATGTCCGTACGGAATATCATCAAGCAGTCGAACGTGAAGCTGATCTGCACCACCGATGATCCAGTCGATACCCTTGAGTGGCATCAGAAGATCAAGGACGATGCAAGCTTCGATGTTCAGGTGCTTCCTGCATGGAGACCAGACAAGCTGAACAACATTGAGCTTCCTACCTTCGCTTCCTATATTGCAACCCTTCAGGAGCGTTCCGGCATTGAGATCACCGACATGGCTTCCCTTCAGAAGGCCGTTGTAGATCGTCTGGACTTCTTCCAGTCCATGGGCTGCACCGTAACCGATCACGGCGTTCGCTATGTAGCCTATGTTCCTGCAGAGGCTTCCGAGCTTGATGCCATCCTGAAGAAGGGCATGAAGGGCGAGGCGGTTACTGCTGAAGAGGCTGCAAAGTATAAGACCGCCATGCTTCTCTTCCTTGCGAAGGAGTACAACAAGCGGGATATGGTCATGCAGATTCACTACGGCTGCGTACGTGATAACAATGCAGACATGTTCGCAAAGCTTGGCCCGGATACCGGCTTCGATTCCGTAGATAACTACGCACCAGCTGACCAGCTTGCCAAGTTCTTTAATGCGCTGAGTGTAACGGACGAGATTCCAAAGACCATTCTTTACTCACTGAATCCGTGCGACAATACCACCATCAATACCATCGCCGGCTGCTTCTGCAAGGCACCGGTAAAGAACAGAATCACGCAGGGTGCTGCATGGTGGTTCAATGATCACAAGCAGGGCATGATCGAGCAGATGGTCAACTACGCAAACCTTTCCGTTCTTGGTAATTTCAATGGTATGCTGACCGATTCCCGTTCCTTCCTCTCCTATGCTCGTCACGACTACTTCCGTCGTATTCTCTGTGAGCAGATCGGACAGTGGGTTGAGAATGGTGAGTATCCATATGACAAGAAGGCACTGACCGAGATCGTAAAGGGCATCTCCTACAATAATGCGGTGAAGTACTTCGGCTTCAAGCTGGAGGAGTGCTGATCACGTCCGAAAAGCCTGAATATCGAAAAATGGTAAAAAAAGAGCGGCTGCAGAATGCAGCCGCTCTTTTCATGTTCAAGAACTGAGTATCGTAATAAGCCGGGTTATGTATCAAGTGGTCATCTATCTAGGACGTATGTTGCCATACGCCTCCATCAACCTACCCGGAAGCGGACGAGCCACCCTATGCTTCCTGTTTGGTCTTTCTTCAGATGGGGTTTATAATGCCGTTCCTGTTACCAGGCCCGCGGTAGTCTCTTACACTGCCCTTGCACCCTTACCGGCCAAAGCCGGCGGTCTACTCTCTGTTACACTTTCCTGTGCGTCACCGCAACCTGCCGTTAGCAGGCATCCTGCTCTGTGAAGCCCGGACTTTCCTCTCCCAGCCGGTTTCCCTACGCTGGCAGCGACCACATCCGATACTCAAGTGCTTAGTTTACCTCGGAATTTGAGATCCGTCAATCTACATCCAGGCAGCTGCCACCGATAAATTCACGGAGAATCGAATTTTTCGGAATCAGTTCCGGACTGATGGGCAGGATATAATCCAGGAATTTCAGTAAACGTTTCGCCTCCGGATACTCTGGTTCGCCCGGCTGAATCTGAAACAGGAGTGGTGCCGCAAACAGCTTCAGCACTGACAGCTCATAAATCATGCTCGAGTTCACCATGACATCCGCGCTTTCCTGGTATGGGAAAATATTCTGATCCTCTCCTCTTCGCACGCTGTCCCACATCGCAATCGTATCCTTCGCACTGTAGCCGCGCGTACGATTATCCCGAACGATGCGCCGAAGCAGGCGTCCGTCCGTGGTTGGAATACGATTATGGGCATCGACATTGATCTGCGTCAGCGCTGAAATATAGATTTTAAAGCGTGCATCCTGCGGAAGCGCCTCCGACATGGCATCATTGAGACAATGGATTCCCTCAATGACGAGAACATCCTGGTTTCCAAGCTGGCAGAAATTTCCGCGATACTCCCGCTTTCCGGTGATGAAATTGTAGGCCGGAAGCTCTACCCGTTCTCCCCGTAAAAGCTTCAGCATATCCTCATTGAATTTTTCAATGTCGACGCACTGAATCGATTCAAAATTCTTTTTTCCATCGGGTCCAATCGGTGCAAGCTCACGATCACGAAAATAGTTGTCTACCGTAATCGGATGTGGATGCAGACCCAGTGCCATCAGCTGAATGCTGAGGCGTCGGGAAAAGGTCGTTTTCCCAGAGCTCGAGGGACCTGCGATCATGATGAGCTTCTTCCGTTTCTCTGCAATCTGTGCAGCGATATTTCCGATTGTCTTCTCAAAGATGGCCTCCTGCATCAGAATCAGCTCGTCGGTATCGCCATGCACGATGCGGTCGTTGACATTGCCAATGTTGGAGCAGTCAATGGATGCGGCCCACGCTGCAGACTCTTTCTGTACCTGATACAGCTTATCGAGCGGAACAAACGGTGCCACATGCTCTGGATCGCTTCGGGTCGGCAGCATCAGAACAAATCCGCTGCCATACGGAAGAAGATCAAACTGCTGAATGTAGCCGGTGTTCATCACCATGAAGCCATAATAATAATCAAAGAAATTGCCGAGGCTGTAGATATTGACACGGCTGGTCATGCGGTAATGAAAAAGACGTTCCTTGCTTGTCATCCCCACCTCATGAAACAGGCGAATCGCCTCATCCGTCGATACGCTCTTCTTCATAAATGGAAGCTGTGCGTCACGATCGCGCTCCATCTGCTGCTTCACTCGTGCCAGAAGCTCCTTTGTGGCAGCGATTTCTCCCTTCAGGTAGCAGTAGAAGCCCCCACCCAGGGTATAGTCTACAACTACGCCAAAATCCTTTACATCCCGGCAGAGATGGTAAAAGGCCTTCAGCATCATACAGATCGCCGATCGCTGATAGGCCATGTACCCTTCCTTATCGGCTGCCGTGATGAAATGAAGCTCGCCTCCTCGCTCCGGCACCTTCTTATGAAGCTCATAAAGCTTTGTATCCAGTCGAGCCAGGAGGATCGCATGTGCATATTCCTTCTGAAACTGCTCTGCAATTTCTGAAAAGCTGATGCCGCTTGGGTAGCTGTAGCTTGTTCCCTGAATCGTAATATTCATTGTCTTTCCCTTTCATCACTTCGATCCCTTACACAAGCTGTGCAGGAAAATGGAGCTTCTCCTCGAGGACGTCCAGAGAAGGAAAGTGCGTACGCAGGAATTCTGCCATGTAGTGCACGAAGACATGCTCAAGCCCATAATGCCCCGCATCCAGCAGGCTGATCCCCTCTTCACATAAATCCAGCCCCTCATGATGCCCCATATCACCACTCAGAAAGGCATCCACATGGAGTCCCATCACTTCCTTCAGTTCGCCGCGCCCAGAGCCTGGACAGCAGGCCAGGGTCCGGATCGGTGCTCCCGCATCATAGTACTGTACAAATGGAAGCTGAAAGCACTCCTTGACACGTGCCGCCAGTTCCTCTGCCGTGAGCATCTCCGGGAGCTCCGCGGTGAAGCCAATGCCATAGGCGTTCGGATCGATGCCCTCTCCATGCGGTACCGGCTGAAGCCGGAGTCCATCGGGCGCGCCATTTTCATGCCCTTCTGGACAGTAGCCTGTAGCCTCCAGCATCCCGGTTTTCCGAAGTCCCAGCATGGAGCAGACCAGATCTGCCATTCCGCCTGGACAGGAATCAAAATTCGTGTGCATTGAAAAAACGGCCACGTCATTCTGAATAAGGTCCAGGAGCTTCATGCCGAGTGCAGACTGGTCATTGATGGCCTTGATTCCCCTGAAGATCACCGGATGATGCGTTACAATGAGATCGCATCCCGCATCAATCGCCTCCTCTACTACGCTCGTAGATGCATCGAGCGCTACGAAAACCCGCTGCACCTCTCGGCTGGACCGGCCCACGAGAAGACCAGGATTATCCCAGTCACAGGCCGCTTTAATCGGTGCGAGCTGCTCCAGCTTTTCTGTAATATCCGACACATACATCATTGAAATACCTCCAGTGCACTTACACAGTATGCATAGGCTGCGCGGATTTCCGCTGCATCCGTCTTTGTAAGAATCTCCTCATAGCGCTGCTTCTCCTTTTTGAGAAAGGCCTTCAGCACCGGGTCCTTTCGCTGAAGAAGCCGACCGCCATAAAGAAAATCTTCTTCTCGCATATACGCAGCATCCTGCAGGGCTTCCTGCCCGTCCCTTTCACTGCCTGGAGCGCATGCTGTGCTCGTGTGCCCCTCCTGATTCTTTGATACATTCAGAATCACATAATACTTCCCATCCTCCACCAGCATGGTTTCTTCTTCTATCTTCATCCCCTGGTCAAGAAGGAAATGACGAAAATGCGGAATTTCAGACTGTGGCGAAAGTACGAAGTGCGGAAAATCATCGAGACGTCCCAGAAGGAGACGCTCCATAAGAGGCCCTCCCATACCGGCCATCACCACAGTATCCGCTTCTCCGGCATGTACCCTTTCGAGGCCGTCAGAGCATCGTATTTCAATTTTACCTGCAAGTCCCGCGAAGAGAATATGCTCCTCTGCATGCTGAAGCGGGCCCGTTCGTACATCGCAGGCGATGGCATGCTGCGCCTTTCCCTGTCTAACGGCTTCAATCGGCACATAGGCATGATCACAGCCAATATCGGCAATGCACGATGATGGCGGGATCAGATCTACAATTTTCTGTATTCTTTTTGGAAGCTGTATCTGCTTGTCCAATCCTTCCTCCCTGGGTTATACGAGATGCAGACGTTGCAGCTCGGACTGCTGTTGAAAGAGCTCCGACAGCTGCTGCGGATCTGTTTCATTTTCAATTTTCTGGTTCAATGAGCTCAGCTTGACATTACGAATCACATCCTCCAGGCCACGTCTGAATTCCCGCTCATCGACATCCTCTGGCAGAAGATTTCCGTTGAACATCGCCGTCACCTTCTCGTAGGCCTCTTCATCTTCACGAAAGCGGTCAAGAATCGCATTTACCGGAAGTGCCTCATAGACAAGCTCGAGGACAGTGCGCACCGTCGGATCCGAAATATCCGTCGGAAGGATGTACTTCCGTACGGTTTCAATGAGCTCAGGCTTCTCGCTGAGCCACGTCACCAGCTGCTTTTCGGATTTCTGTAAAGCCGTTTCCGTCTTCTTTTTCGGCCGTGCCGGAAGAACGGAGGTCGAGCGATAGACCTTTTCGTTTAATGGAGAATTCCGTCTGGCATTCTGCTCGCCCATCGTATTCACGAGACGCCGCAGGGCCTCCGGATCGATCATCTGGGCACGCGCGACCGCCTTGATATAATTCTCGCGTTCGATGGCTTCCGGAATTTCACTGAGCTTCTGAGCGACTGCATTTGTATACGAGGTCATCCCCGCCGGATCCTTCAGATCATAATCAAGCTTCATGACATCCATGAGCCACAGGAAGCTGTTTTCCGCCGTATCGATGCGCTCCTGAAAGGCCTCCTGTCCCATCGCCTTGATAAACTCATCCGGATCCTTGTACGGCTTCATATTGATGACCTTGCTCTGAATGCCTACAGCTTTCAGCATTGGCATTGCGCGCTTTGCGGCCTTGATGCCGGCACCATCTGAATCATAGGTCAGATAGATGAGATCCACGTAGCGCTTCAGGAGGCGACACTGTTCCTCGGTAAGGGATGTCCCCAGAGAGGCAACGGCATTGGTAAAGCCGGCCTGATGCATGGAAATGACATCCATGTAGCCTTCACACAGGATGTAATACTTCTTTCTGGACTTCTTCGCATAGCAGAGGCCGAACAGATTCCGCGACTTATCAAATATCTTCGTTTCCGGGCTGTTCAGATACTTCGGCTCTCCCTCGCCCATCACACGACCGCCGAAGCCGATGACGCGACTGTTGACATCCATGATGGGGAACATGACACGGTTAAAGAATTTATCATAGGCTCCTCGTTCCGAGTAGCTGACAAGTCCCGACTCCCGAAGGGTCGCATCATCAAAGCCACACTGGCGAAGATAGCGGTACAGACCATCCCGTGTCTGGTCTGCATAGCCAAGCCCCCAGATTCGAAGCGTATCCTCGCGCAGCGCACGCTTCTCGAAATACTGCATGCCAATCTTTCCCACAGGCTGTCGAAGAGCATCGTAATAGTATACGGCCGCCTTTTTATTGATGTCGAGAAGCTTCGTACGAAGATCCCGATTCTGTCGTTCCTCCGGGCGGACGCTGGTCTCCGGGAGCGCATACCCTTCTTCCTCGGCCAGCTTTCGGACTGCTTCCTGAAAGGTCAGGTTTTCATAGTCCATCGTGAACTTGATGACATCGCCTCCCTTCCCGCAGCCGAAGCAGTAAAATATCTGCTTCGACTGATTCACAGAAAACGAAGGCGTCTTTTCACCGTGAAATGGACATAGTCCGAAGTAATTGGCTCCCATTTTTTTCAGATGCACGACTTTACCGACCACATCGACGATGTCTGCACGTGATCTCACTTCTTCAATAACTTCTTCAGGATAATACAAGCTGCTCTCTCCCGTTCAAGATTTTCCGATCAGGCACTGGCATCAGAATTTCTGCCAGCCTACCGGTACAAAGTACTCCTTAAATTTATAGATACAGTAATCATCCGTCATGCCTGCGATATAATCGCATACGGAACGCTCGTGTGCAATCTGCATCTTCAGCTCCTTTTCCGGATCGTCCGAAGCAATCTTTGACAGATTGGACTCCAGCATGGCAATGAACTCTTCTGTCATCAGCTCCGGATGCTCCATGTAATGCTGAAAAAGGAGTGACATCATCCGTTTTACCTTGACTTCCTCCATTTTCGCTTCGCCGCCAATGTATACATGCGTGAACATCCACTCACGAAGCGCCTGCATGGCCTGCTCCACAGGGCCAGACATCTGAAGCGAGGGCAGGTTCTCTGACTGATAGATGACATCATGAATCAGTACATTCAATCGTTCCTTGACGGAATGTCCAAGAATCGTACTGATTTCAGCCGGAATGTCCTCCTCGCGAATCAGTCCGGCACGAATGGAATCATCGATATCATGGTTGATATAGGCAATTTTATCCGCAAAGCGGACCGCCTGTCCTTCCAGGGTTCTGGGATGTCCAGACGTGCGATGATTCAGAATACCGTCCCGTACTTCCTTCGTCAGATTCAGTCCTTCACCGTTTTTCTCCAGGACCTCAACCACGCGTACACTCTGCTCCACATGAGAAAAGCCTTCATGGCAGAGCTGATTCAGCACATGCTCACCGCTGTGTCCAAACGGTGTATGTCCGAGGTCATGTCCCAGTGCAATCGCCTCAATCAGATCCTCATTGAGACGAAGTGCCTTTCCAAAGGTCCTCGCAATCTGGCTGACCTCCAGCGTATGCGTAAGCCGCGTACGATAATGGTCTCCCTCTGGTGCAATAAATACCTGCGTCTTATGCTTCAGACGTCGAAAGGCCTTACAGTGAATGATGCGGTCCCGGTCACGCTCATAGCATGGTCGAATGTCATCCGGCTTTTCTTCACGATCTCTTCCCTGTGATTCTGAGGACAGGGCTGCATATGGGGATAAGGTTTCTCGCTCCAGCGCTTCCAGTTCTTCTCTGATACAGCTCATCTTGCCTCCCATCTGTAGAAACATCCGAATAGTTGTTTGTTTTAAGAATATCATTTCAGAGGCATTGAATCAATGAACATTCCATGAAATCATGGATCAGTAACGGGGGCATCCATGATGGCGAGCAATAGAAAAGACCCGTAAGCATGGCTTACGGGTCAGTCCCAAGGGTAATCGATGCGACTGGATTCGAACCAGCGACCTCTGCGTCCCGAACGCAGCGCTCTACCAAGCTGAGCCACGCATCGTTTTCTGTGCTGTTCTCTCGAACAACAGGTAAAAGAATATCAAAAAGAGGTCAGAGTGTCAAGCACTAAATTTTTTCTTTCCTCGGTTCCGAATCTTTTCTTTTCCTGATTTCAAGGAAGCGCCATAAAGAAGCTTCTCTATGGCGCTTTCCTTTATTTACTGCGCATCCTTCTGAGCCGCCGCTGCCTGCTGAGGCTCCTCATTCGGCTGTGTCTCTGCCTGTGGCTCAGGCTGATAAACGGCTGCATTCAGCTCCCGACGGTTGCCTACGACCACATCATAGGTCTTCTGCATGCTGTCCATCAGCGCCTGGTATCTCGCCTGCTGATCCGACAGTGAGTGGCTCATCAGTGTTTCGATGGAAGCCAGGATAGAATCCGTATACTGAATGGCATTAATCTTCATGTTATTTGATTCTGCCGTTGCATTTGCAAGGATCTGGTCTGCCTGTGCCTGCGCCTGCTGAACGAGCTCATTGGCCTTTGCATAGGCCTGCTGCATGATTTCATTTTCAGAAATCATCTCCTCGGTCTGCTGCTTTGCATCCTGAATCATGCTGTCTGCCTGGTTCTTTGCGTCTGCCAGAATCGCATCCTGCTGCGAAATAATCTTCTGGTATTTCTTGATTTCATCCGGAACGCGCAGACGAAGCTCTACCAGAAGCTCCTCCATCTCTTCCTTATTGACAAGAATTTTCGAATTAGAGAGTGGCTGATACTTACAGCTGTCAATATACTCCTCGATTTCACCGATTAACTGCTCAATTCTGCTCATGTTTCTTAACCGCCTTAAATTTTTCCTTCATTCGATCCTGTACCTCAGGTGACACAAATTCATGGATATCACCGCCGAAGCTGGCGATTTCTTTCACGGTGCTGGAGCTGAGATAGGAATACTTTAAATTTGTTGTCAGAAAGATTGTATCGATATCCGGCGCAATGACCTTGTTTGTCTGTGCGAGCTGAAGCTCGTACTCAAAATCCGTCACGGCGCGGAGTCCTCTGACGATGATTGTTGCACCTTCTGCATGTGCAAAATCAACCGT